>ENA-UPSB01001884-UPSB01001884.1-bioreactor-metagenome-genome-assembly--contig:-NODE-1884-length-22129-cov-5.003443_pt1 | contig 22129 bp, 20 predicted proteins | sample MGYA00238182_ERZ773286 | MGnify/ENA primary metagenome ERZ773286 (study PRJEB29026, sample SAMN07631240) | bioreactor metagenome | isolation source: Switchgrass digestor | place: USA: Dartmouth... | reverse complement strand
GCTGATGTTTGAACAGTTTGTTGGCCTGGGTTATATTGCTGTGGTGGTCTCTCGCCTGGTAGGTCTGACACTGCAGCAGCGCAGCCGCAGCCGTTCTTAACGGTAAGAGATTCTCCGCCCCTGCTTGAACCTGAGTAGGGTTTTCCCTTATTGAAATGAAGATTTTATTCAGGTAATTAATTTATTACAGGGTTTGTGCGAATTATTGATAAGGGAGGAAGTTGGAAATGCGCAGAAGGGTTGTGATTAGCGCGGCTGTGATCCTGCTTCTGGCCCTGGCGTTTACCAGCGTCGCTCTGGCCGCCACCAACAAGTATTCTTTCAATGACGTTGTCATTGATGATCAGACGGTAGAAATCACGGCCTCGGTGAAAGACAACAATAAGGGTAAGTACACGCAGTGCACCTATTTCTCGGATGATTACCTGACGTTTTTAGGCGAATATGCCGAACCGGTTGCCGCCGGCGCTACTGCAGAGGAAGTCCTCGCTTTTTGTGTGGAACACTTTGACGAACGCACCTCGTAACGCTCGTTAATCCTGTCCGCGTGGCTGCGGTGTTAGAGCACAAACCCTTCCCTCAATTCGCTGCATCCATCCATAACGACCACCTGGAAGATGCTGTTCAGGTGGTCGTTTCCTGTCAGAAAAAGACGCCCCACAGAGAAAGCCTGTGGGGCGTCTTTCATGAGATATAACTCACTCGGACTCAATGTCCGGAGCCAGTTCCCAGCGGACGAAGCGGCGGATGACTATGTTTTCACCCACCTGGCTGATGGCCTGGTTCAACAGCTGGGCGATGGTGACGCTCTCATCCCGGATATAGGGCTGCCGCAGCAGCACGTGCGTATTCCGGTACTTTTCCAGCTGCCCCTTGACAACGCGCTCGATGATGTGCTCCGGCTTGCCCTGGCGCCGGGCCGCTGCGGCGGCCTCCTGCGCCAGCTCGTCCAAAACTTCCGCTGGAATATCCTCATCGCGCACATACAGCGGAGCCGCAGCGGTAATCTGCAGCGCAATTTCATGCGCAAAGCGGCGGAAAGCATCTGAGCGGCTGGCGAACTCGGTTTCGGTGTTGATTTCCACCATCACACCAATGCGCCCCTCGCTGTGGGAGTACACCTCGATGGCGCCCTGCAGCGCCTCACGGTCGCTGTGCTTTTCTGCCTTTGCCTGCGAATTTTCCAGCAGAAAGGCGCGCGCCTCATCCAGGTTGTAACTGCTTTTTTCCAGTGCAGTGCGGATCTCCATCACACCCACGCCGGTCTCCCTGCGCAGCGTCCGGATCATTTCTACCATTCCATTCGTCATGTCTTACCTCTCTATTCTTTTTGCCGGTAGGATCCTCCGGCAATTTCCTGTTTTGTCTGGCGCACCCATTCGAGCTCGCTCTGATAAGTGCTGGTGATGTTGGCCATGATGCGCTCCCAGAGGTAGCGTTCCCGCGGCGAACGCTCTGGTCGCTCTTCGGGTTTCCTTGCCTGCGCCTGGTGCATCTGCAGCAGGTTGGCGATATCCGCCTCGTACTGTTCCAGCAGCTCGAGAACCTCCGCATCGGTTAAAGGATCGGCCCAGGCGAGCTGAATGAGGAACCCTTTGCGCAGATCCGGCAGCTCCGGCGTACTGAGCAGGCTGCGGCGCAGCTCCTGGCGGCCTTTTTCGGTGATGGAGTAGACCTTCTTCGCCGGCAGGCCCTCCTGAACCTGCACCTCGTAGTTCACCAGCCCGCTTTTCTGCAGCTCGATAAGGCTTTTGTAAATCTGGTTGTTGTTGCCCGACCAGTAGAAAATGTCGGACTGGGAGATAATGCGTTTCAGGTCATACCCCGAGAACGGCTGCCAGCTCAGCAGTCCCAGGATGGTGGAACGTAAATCCATATAAAAACCTCATCGAGTTAATTTGAACATATGTTATTAATAACATATGTTCACGGAAGCGTCAAGATAGAAAACGCAGAGCGCGCTCTAGAAGCGCGCTCCGCCAGGAATTCGACCTGAGGTTATTTCAGAAGGAGGCGATGGCTTCCTGCAGGCTGCTGTACACCTCCAGATAGCTGTCGAATCCCGAGATCTGCAGTACCTTGCGGACATCCGGGCTGGTGACCAGCAGCTTAAGACGTTTGGATGCCTCTGCCGCGGCTGGATCAGCCTGTGAGGTGGGGTCAGGTTGGTTGAGCTGCTGGTAAATCAAATGAATCGACCGCAGCCCGGCGCTGGTCAGCGAGGGTACGCTGCTCAGGTCCAGTAACAGGTAACGGGCGCCCTGATCGATCGCCGCAGAAGCAGCCTGCTCCAGGGCGTCCGTATTGCTCATATTAATGCGCCCCTCCACATGCAGGACGGTTACGGGGACGCGCCCCTGCGCTTCGGAGGTGCGGATCTGTAAACTGCTGGCCCAATCCATAAAAGTGCTCCTTTCCTGGATGTCTGCAGGTCTTAGCTGCTTGCAGTAACCTGCACAACTCCATCTTCCACGTTTACGGAGTAGGTTCTCAGCGCCTGTCTGGCCGGCCCGCGCTGCACCTGTCCGCTGCGCACGTTGAAACAGGACCCGTGCCAGGGGCACTCAATGGTGTAACCTTCCAGAGTCCCTTCATTCAGCGGGCCGCCAGCGTGTGTGCATTCATTCTGTGTGGCGAAGAGCTGTCCGGCCACGTTGTACACCGCTACCACGGTCCCATCCACAACAACCAGGCGTGTCTTCCCGGGGGGAAGGTCCTGAAGGTAAAACTCGCTGCGCTGCAGTTTTCGCTCCGCTGCAGGAGCCGCCGTCGAACCCGGGTCTGCAGCGGCCGCCGGGGCAGGGGCTGCTGGCGCAGGCTGGCTGGCCGTCAATTGGACGGCTGCAGGCTGCTCAGCCGGCGGCTGTCTTTCCGCCACCGTGATGTATACCTGTCCGTCGTGCACGTTCACCCGGTACATCTCCAGCTTTGCATTCGGGTCTACCAGCATCTGACCGGTGGTCACGTTGTACTTGAACCCGTGCCAGGGGCAGGTGAGCACATCATCTTCCAGGCAGCCGGTCGCCACCGGTCCGCCGCGGTGCAGGCAGTAATTGCGCAGCGCGTACCACTCACCCTTATGGTGGAACACCCCGATGGAGATTCCATCCACCTGCACAATTTTGCGTTCACCGTCGGGGATCTCCTCGACGCGAGCGACAAACATCTCTTTCAGGGGCGTCTCACGCACCAGCCCCAGGCCGCGTTCGTAGACATCGACGGCGAGCTGCTGCATGGCTTCGTGGTCCACGCTGAATGTGGTGCCGGCTGCCTCGCCGGCATGCTCGTCGCCGTAGACCCGCGCCAGCATTTCCAGGATGACCATCATCAACAGGTTCCAGGCGCGCATGGCGCGCTGGGCGAATGCCTCATCGATCCCGGCCAGCTCCTTCTCTATGGCTTTGCTGATGGCGTGCTGCATAAATCCCACCTGGCCGATGACGTAGCGCTCGGCGATGTAAATGCCCGGGTCGGCACCGCGGGCGGTGTGCGCCCGGCCAACATAGTCGACATAGCGAGCGTAATCGTCGTCAAACGACCCGGATGCCGTGCGGCGCCAGAAGTTGGTCAGGTGCTGCATGCGCACCTGCAGATAGTCCTGATCGACACTGCCGTCGGGCTTTAGAAAATGAGCACGGGTGGGCGGGTAGCGCAGCAGGTGAGTGTAAAAATCGGCGACAATGGATGGCAGATATTTTTCGATGATCAACCCGGACTGGCGGATCACTTCGGCATCGGAGGGGGTGAAGCCTACAAACTCCGTCATATAACGAAAATAGGCGCCTGAATCCGCCGCGCTGTGCCGCACCTTGTCCTCCTGGGTCATGGGAGATTCCGTCACTTTTTCCTCCTGATCGATCTGTGGATCAGCGGGAGGAAGCAAGGATGGCGAAGGCTGGCCTGATTCTCCCCCCTGCCGTTTACACCCGGCAGCGGCCTGGTTAATTAACCGAAATAGACCACAATTGGGTTGTTAAGATTGTACAAAAAACAGGCGAAGAATCAATAGGCAAATCTGCTTCAGACGCGCTCGCGCCGGCTGGCGCCGGGTTCTCCGTAAAGGGTGTAGTAGAGCTGCCGCACCTCGCGATTGGCAGCCACATTTTCCAGATACGAGCGGCGCTGTTCAGGATCGTCGATGCGGTCCGCACGTTCCATGAGCTGCTGGTAGGCGGTCTGCAGCACTTCTCCGGCGCGCGGGTCTTGGCCAGCCGCCAGCACATGGTAGATATTGAGGTAGACGCGCACCGGTTCGTCTACCCCGACCAGATTTTTCTCCCGGATATACTCCACCACCCGGCCGGCAGCGTCCAGAGCCTGTTCCTGCTGGCCGCTGGCGAGCAGGGCGCGCGCCAGACCAGCGGTGGATTCTACGGCGCGGTTCTCCAGCGCCTTGCTCTGCTGCAGGTCAATGGCGAGTTTGTAATACTGCACTGCCTGCTCGTAATCCCCCATCTCAAAGTAAATACGCGCCGTGCGCGGCAGCGCCTGGGCCTCATAGAATGGAACGTTCATCTCGCGTGCAATCTGCAGGGCCAGCCGGGAGTATTCCAGGGCAGTCTCGGGATCCCCTGAATGGAGGTAGGCCATCGCCTGGCTGGAAATCAAAATGCTCTCCAGCATGCGATCGTCCATTTCACGTGCCAGGTCGATGGCTTTCCTGTAGTATTCCAGCGCAGCGGGATAATCACCCTGGTCGCGGTGGATGTCGCCGATATTCCCCAGCGAGCTGGCGATGCCGTAGCGGTCGTTGATTTCCAGTTCAATCTCCAGGCTTTCTTCGTGCAAGCGCATCGCTTCCGATAAACGCCCCTCTTCGTAAGCGATGATGCCCAGGTTGTTGAGCACGATGCACTCCCGAAAACGCAGGCCCATCCTGCGGTAAAGCTGCAGAGCCTGCTCGAAAGACCGGCGCGCCCCTTCATGGTCTTCCTGCGAGAGCAGGACCACGCCAAGCTGGCCGAGGGCAGCGCTCTCCCCAATGATGTCGTCGATCTCACGGTAGATCTGCAGTGAGCGCTGCAGCATGTCGTATGCCGCTGAATAGTCCGCCTGGTTCGAGGCGACAATCGACCAGTTCCACAGGCTTTCGGCCTGCAGTGAGGGAAAATTGGCTTTCACGGCCAGGTTGTAAGCGGATTCCAGTTCGGCGGCCGCCTCCTGGTGATTCCCCAGCCAGGCCAGCGATCGCCCCTGCCAGAGATGGGTCTGAGTCTCGCTTTCTATGCTGCCGGCTGCCCGTGCAAAGGGGAGGGCCTTTCTGGCTGCGGCGATGGAGGTGGGGTAATCGCCGGTGACAAAGGCCAGACTCGCCTCGCGGATCAGCACCTCGGCCTGCAGCTCATCGTCTTTCAAGCGGCGGGCCAGTTTCTCCATCTCCTGCAGGTCGCGCTGCTGCAGTTCGCGGGCGCCCTGCAGGTTATACACCTGCTCGCGGGTGCGCAGGATCTCGTATCTCAGGCGCGTATCGCCGTGAGGGGTCAGCTCCAGGGCGCGCGATAGGGTGTGGACGGCTTCATCGTGGGCGAACTGCGTGACCGCATGCTCCCCGGCTCGCCGGTACCAGGCGGCTGCCTTTTCGTTCTCTCCGGCCTGCTCGTAATGCCCGGCGATAACAGACGCCCGCTCTGAGGCACGCTGGCTGCGGGCGGTCATTTCCTCCAGCCAGCGCGCTGCCAGCGCGTGATAATCCCGCCGCACCCGCCTGAGCACGCTTTCGTAAATCACGTCGCGGAACAGCGCATGGCGGAAGACATATTCTTTGCTGTTCTCAAAAGTGGACTGCTCGCGGGCGTAGATGATTTCGCGCTTGCGCAGCTGGTCCAGCCGCTGGCTGATTTCATCCGCTGTTCTGGAGAACACCTTCAGTTCAGCGCTGTGATTGTAAATGTAGGCCACAGCCTGGTCCCAGAAAATACGCCCTACAACGGCAGCCGGCTGGAGGAGCAGGCGTTCTTCCTGCGGCAGGCTGTCGTAGCGCGCCTGGATCATCTCGGTCAGCGTTGATGGGACGTGTACGCTCGAGAGCCGGGTGAGGTCCACCTGCCAGCGGTCGCCATCGCGCAGGATGACCTCCTCTTCCAACAGCATTTTGACCAGCTCTTCCATGTAGTAAGGGTTACCTTCGGCGCTGTCCACCAGCAGCCTGCGCAGCCGGTCGGGCACCGGATCCAGCTTCTGTAAAATTTCATCCGCCAGGCGCCGGCTTTCTGCTTCGGATAGCGGGCCGAGCTTCATGATGAGCCAGGAGTCCCTTCCTTCTATCCATTCGGGCCGTCGTTCAAAGAGGCGCGGGCGGGCCGCAGCGATGATCAGCAGGCGCTGCCCCTCGAACGGCCCGGAGACCATCTCCAGCAGGTCGAGTGACGGGTCGTCGGCCAGGTGCAGGTCTTCCAGCAGGATCACAACCGGGTTCATTCGCGCCTGGGATCTGAAATACCGGGTCAGGTGTTCCAGCGCGCGCTGGTGAAACACTTTGCTGTCGCTCTTCACTGGCAGCAGGTGGGGGCTGTCGCTGAAATCAAAGCCCAGGAGCTGGCCGATAAAATGTGCGGCCTCCTCGTCGCCAATGCCCTGCTCCATCTTCTGGCGCACTGTCTCCAGCGGGTCGCTGTCCTGAATCTGGAAACGGGTGGAGAACACATCCCTCGCCAGGGAGTAGGGCTGCTTCTGCAGGTAAGGACTGGCACGACCGCGGTAGTAAAAGATATATTCGGGCAGCAGCTCAAGCCAGTTTTCCAGCTCGTACAGCAGGCGCGATTTCCCCACGCCGGCCTCGCCGACGATGAAGATGGTGCGGTGGATACCCTGTTCTTTGGCTTCGTTAACCGCCTGCTTCAGCGTTTGCAATTCCTCTTCGCGCCCGATCAGGCGTGTTTCGATCCCTTCGATGCTGCGCTCGACCAGGCGCAGCACCAGCGGCTTGGAGCGCAGCACCAGGTACACCTGAATGGGGTTCTGAATCCCTTTGACCTGCACCGGATCCATTACCTTGACATCGAAGACACCGCGCACGTGGCGGTAGGTGCTGTGGGAGATCAGAATGCCGTTGATCGGTGCAATAGTCTGCAGGCGGCTGGCCAGGTTGACGGTTTCGCCCACCACTGCGAAATCGCTGCCCACCCTTTCGCCGGAAAGACTGACCACCGCCTGACCGGTGTGGATGCCCACCCGCATGGACAGCGAGATGCCGTGCGATTTTTCCAGTTCATTGTTGAACTCCTGCAGTGTTTCACGCATGGCCAGGGCTGCCCGGATGGCCCGTTCAGGGTCATCTTCCTGTGATACCTCCAGGCCGAACACCGCCATGACGGCATCGCCAATAAATTTTTCAATCCTCCCGCCGTAGTGCTGAATGCAGGAAGTCCAGCGTCTGAAGTAGTCTCCCAGGATCTCGCGCATATCCTCGGCATCGATGCGCTCCGAAAGGGCAGTAAACCCGACCAGGTCGGCGAACAGCACGCTGATCAGTTTGCGCTGTTCGTGTACGGTCTGCTTTTGAAGGGAGGCCAGTTTCTCCTGCAGCGAGGCCAGGGCAGTATCGACCACCTCATCGCCCAGGATGGCGCGCTGGCTTTCCAGGGCGGCAATCGCCTGCCGTAATTGTTCCAGTTCGTCCATTGCGTCTCTTTCTCTGGATGGGTGGTTATGCAGTGCGTTTCAATGTCACCAGCGTGACATCGTCTTCCTGCTCCCAATTGGGCCCGGTAAAGGAAGACAGCTCTTCTAACAGGTAACCAGCCAGCCGTGTGGGCTCAGCATAGCTGGCGACGATTTTCTGCATGCGCTCAAATCCGAACATTTCTCCCTGGGGGTTGTGCGCTTCGACGATGCCATCACTATAAAAGACCAGACTGTCCCCGGGCTCCACCACCACCTGAACCTCCTCATAGGACAGCCCCGGCAGCAGCCCCAGGGGCATGCCTCGGGCGCGCAGTTCGACGGTCTCGCGCACGCCGTGCTTCTGGTACGGGTAGTTGTGCCCGGCGTTCGCAAAGACGAGGCGGCCGCTGTGCGGATCCAGGATGGCCAGCAGGCAGGTGACGAACATGTGCAGCGGCATATCTTCCACCAGCAGTTCATTCGCCTGGGCCAGGAGTGCGCCGGGGGAAAGACTCCCCGATGCGGCCGCGCTCAGCAGGATCGAGCGCAGCGTGCTGCGGGTGATCGCCATCACCAGGGCGGCCGGCACCCCTTTGTCGGTCACATCGCCCACTACAATCCCCAGCCGGCCTTCTGGCAGCGGGAAGAAGTCGTAGAAGTCGCCGCTGACGGCGTGCGCGGGCCTCCAGAAGGCCTGCACGCTCCAGCCCGGCAAACGGGGTAGCTCCTTGGGGAGGATCTCCTCCTGGATCCTGCGCGCCATGGCCAGCTCATGTTCGAGCTTCTCCTGTTCGATCAGCTTCTCCTGGGCCGCTTTTAACTCCTGGTAGGCCAGGGCAAGCTGGCGGTTTTTCTCCTGCAGCTCCTGGATGGTTTTGTTTTCAGAGTTGCGCAGTCGTTCGCCCATCTCCTGCATCACCCGCAGCGCGAGCAGCGGCTGGCGGTGCAGCAGCGGTTCGAGATCGGAAAAGTCGATTTCCAGCAGGCGCACAAAAGTCTGCGCGCGGGCGCTGGCCGAACGCAGGTGCTGTTCGTAGAGCATGCTCATCTCACCCAGGAAGTCACCCGGCCCTAACACGGCCAGCAGGTGTTCTTCGGGTGTGCCCATCGCTTTTAATACTTCCACCTGGCCTTCGATGATGATCGAAAACCGGTCGGTCGGGTCGTCCTCACGGAAAATCAAAGTTCCCGGGGGGCATTCGTAGGTGTGTAGAACCTTCGAGAGGTTCTCCAGCTCCTCCGGCGGAAGCGAAGCAAACAGGGAGACTTCCCTGATCAGGCTGTTCATGGGGCCTGCAGTTTCCTTTCGCGGTTGATCTTCAGCCCGTGAATGAATGCGGTCAGTTCCCGGTTGCTGCTGGTTCTTGTCGGATGTGCGGCGGTCTGCCAAGACTAATCAATCATCCCCTTACCATCTTGCCCGTATGAGCGAGCCCTGGATGCCAGGGATGATGTACACCCCCTGATGGCAGCATGGTTCACCCGGTATTCCCGGACTTCGCGAGGCAATTTTTGCGGATATATTATAGACGATTAGTCTTTTATTGACAAAGGGAGATGGGATGGGCGAGCAGGGCGGACTGATATTAAAAAAACTGCTTATTGACAAATCGGATAAATTATCTATAATATGCATATATCCGCATAAGCGGGTAATGAACATAAGCAGTCAGGGTGGAAAGGAGGTGCGCTATGCCCCTTGAAGAAGTATTCGAAACCGTCGTCAGAGCGCCGCTGGTCCGTGCATCACTGGAGCCCGCTACCAATGCGCTGTACAGCCTGTCTCTGCTCGACCGGGCCAGCTATCTCTCCGGTCTGGGCGACTGGGTTACCGACACCCTGCAGAGCATGACACCCGAGGAGGTTGAGCGTAACCGCATCGTGACAAACGGGCTCTATCTGGCGGTTATGCCCCGGCGGAGCTGGCAGAGCTTCAGCGCTTATCTCAAAGAGCTTGCCTCCGCGCCCCCTGAGAGGCTGCAGGATAAGCTGCTGGATGCTTATCTGGAGAAGGTCCGCCTGGCTGCCGGCCCTGGCGCAGCACAGGATGAACTGCCAGACAAACAGTATCTGCTGTCGTCGGTCGATCGCTACATTGCCTTTCTGCGCAGCCACTTTTCTGCTCCCGATCTCGACGAGGAGGTTGAGGAGAAGGCGTACTCATATGTGATCGACCCGCCGCGCATGCAGAACCTGATTGTGACACACCTGAGAGAGATGTGGGACCGCTACCTGGCGGTCGAATGGCGGCGGGTGGAGCCGATGCTCCAGGATGTGGTGAAAGCCTTCCGGCAGATCGACTTCAGCGGCAAGAGCCTGCTGGAGATCGGCAGGATTGTCACCGGGCAGAACCTGGATACCCAGAAATGGGAACGCTACATCCGCAATGCCACCAGGTTTGTGTTCATCCCTAACCCGCACATCGGACCCTACCTGGGCAAAGTGCACAGCGGTGACACGCTGCAGATCCTCTTTGGAGCACGCCTGCCGGACGGAGTGGAGATGGATGCGCCAGACCTGAGCCGGAACGAACTGCTGGTGCGGCTGGGCGCGCTGTACGATGACAGTCGTCTGCGCATTCTGCAGCTGGTCGCCCGCCAGGGTGAGCTGCGCTCCCAGGACATTATGCAGGCGCTGAATCTCAGCCAGTCGGCGACATCACGTCACCTGACACAGCTCACCGCCACCGGTTACCTGGATGAGCGCCGCTGCGACGGAGCCAAGTGTTATTCGCTGGACGCGGAGCGTCTGGAAGACACGCTGCGCGCGCTGAGGAAATTTGTACTGCAGTATTGAGTGGAAGCTGTTGATCAAGAGACGCAGGGGGATGATGCTGCCAGTGTAGTACGGCAGTGAAAGGGAAGGTATACGATGTTCGTGTGGGATCATACCTATCGAGTGGAACAACAGCGCCGGATCGACGAGGCAGAACAGGCGCGCCTGGCGCGCCTGGACCGGCAGCTCGCCGGTTCGAGCCTCAACCGTGTGAAGGTGCACCAGCGTTTGCTGATCTGGCTGGGAGGTGTGCTGGTCGTCTGGGGATGCCGGCTGCAGTCTCGCTACGAGGTTCTGGTGACGTCCTCTCTGGCTCCCGGGATGACACAGGCGATCATCGCCGGCGATGCCCAGAGCAATAGCACTGAACCAGCTCCCTGTACATCATAACTGCGCTTACCGTAATTTCTCCGGGCCGGCCGATTCAGCCGGCCCGGCTGCGTTTCTTGAACCGCAAAATGGTTGGTGCCAGATTTCCACTGTTCCATCGGAGGCGCCTGGCAAACGGCCTCAGCTCCCCTTCTCCCGCAAACCGGCAGCCGCTGAACCTCACCCGCGCAGCATCCTCAGCACCCGGTCATAGGACAGGGCGTAGTGCAGCAGCACAACCACTGCCAGGGTGAGGCCCCAGCCCGGCCGGCCGGCGGCGTACAGCGCCCACACCGCAGCGCTGAAATATGCGGCCTCCAGCAGCAGGCGCACCACACCTGGCACTGCTACCGGAGCCTGCCCCGGGTCGTTGGGCACGCGAAAGACGCCCCACAGCACGGCTGCAGCCAAAGGCAGGCCAGCCGCCAGTAAAAAGCGCAGCAGTCCGCTGTGCTGTGTCCAGCCCCAATATCCCAGGGCGAATAATCCCACCAGTTCCAGAAAAAAACGCAGGGCCAGGTTGAGCGGGTGATTGGCCATTCTTTTCGCTCCTTCTGCTGGATCCAAAATACCCCCTTGATCGATTGTAGATCCAATCCGGCCCATCATCACAGGATGGATCGGAATGCTGGAGGGCGGGGAGGGGAAGACGAGTGGTTATAAATTTATCTTCAGAAACCACCAACCGCCTGTTTTCTGATCTCTAGCGCACAATGATGGAAGAACTGGATCCTCCCGGGTTGGAGGAGACCACCTGGCCATCGCGCACCAGCAGGCCCTCATAAGGTCTGCTGCCCGCCTGCGCCTGCCAGCCGCTGAGCACGAACGGCAGCGGGCCGTCGGCGGGGACCCACTCTCCGTTGTACTTGCGGGCAATATGGATGTGCGTCCCGGTGGCGCGGCCGCCTTCACAGGAGGGGTGCCCGAGCGGGTCGTCCTGGTTGAGGCGCGTCCCCGGCAGTACCTGGTCCTTCTGGGCAATGTGCAGGTAAAACAGCACCCAGCCGGTCTGTTCGTACCCGTCCCCATCCAGGTCCAGCACGACGGCATTGCGCTCGGCGCGCACGACCACACCGGGTGCGGCTGCGCGTGCCCAGGCGCGCGAAACGGCGCAGGGGGGCTCGCCGGTCACAGGGGCGAAATCCAGCGCGCCGCGCGGAGTGCCCGTGTTCCAGGAGATATGCGGTCCGGCGGTCATACTCCAACGCTCGCCCGGGGCAAAGGGCAGCTCCAGCGGCGGCTGGCTGATCCCGGCGGGGAAGAGCGGCTCCACTGCAGCTGCACGCGCCCAGGGATCTCCAAACATCTGGTTGTACAGGCTGATAAATGAGCCGCCGGAGCCGTACAACGCCTGCTGCCAGTCGATTTCGCGATAAAGGGTTGCAAACAGATACTGGACGGCGACGGTGCCGGCGTTCAAGTCGGGGCTGAGGCGGGCCCTGCCGCCTTTGAAAAACTCGATCTCCTCAAGAGTGCCAGAGCGCCAGGAATAATAGGCGATGTTGAGCTGTTTGGCGGCCAGTGATAGCTCTTTGTACAGCCCGGTGTAGCCGGGTACGTAAAAACCGATGGGGTAGCGCTCTTTTTCTGCCGTCGGCGGCTGACCGAACACCCAACCGGCGCGGTATTCGAGAAAGGCCAGCAGAAACCGTGGATTGGTGGATGTCTCTGCGGCGACGCGTGCCACGATCTGATCGCCGGTCATCCATTCCCCGTCCACATTTTCGCCGTAAGTGCTCAGGTAGCCGCCTCCCCGGGCAATGAAATCGGAGATCGAGAAACCGGCGGTGGAGGGAGAGTAGATGATCTCGCTGTCTGGAAGCAGGGCGCTCGGGTAGGGCGCCGGCCCCATGGTGTTTGGGATGATCAGCGGTGTGCCGGGGTCGATCAACCCCTGCCGGGGTAAAGGCTGTGAAGCGGCGATTTGTTCCGGGCTCACTTTAAAGCGGCTTGCCAGCGCGTCCAGGTTATCCCCCGCCTGCGCGGCGTACAGGTAAACGCTGGGGTCCGGGCTGCCCTGCGGTGTGGGGGTGGGTGCGGCCAGTTCGCCGGGCGTGGCGGTTGCCAGACCCATATATGGCAATGCGGTGGCCATCAAATCGGGGTCCGGGGTGGAAGGGGCTGGCTGCCCGGTGGGGAACAACTGTGCAGCCAGAGTCTGGCGCAGGAAGCGCTCCGCCTGCGGATCGCGCCGCGCCCCCGTGGGGTAGTTGCAGGCCAGGGCTGGAAGGAGGAACAGTATAAAGAGTATAAAACCGATCTTTGATATCTTGCTGTACCGGGCTAGCGTTTGCATTTTATCTTGCTCTCAGATATACTTTTCTACTTAGAGGAGGAAAAGATGCAAACCTATGATATCACTCTGACCATTTCTCCCGACCTTCCAGTCTGGCCAGGTGACCCGCCTATTCGCCTGGAGAGAGTGGAGAAGATTGAAGAGGGGGCCAATGCCAACGTCTCTCAGATCACAATGGGCGTGCACACCGGTACACATGTCGATGCTCCTTATCATTTTCTGGGCGATGAAGGTGCCACTGTCGAAAAGCTGTCGTTGAGGATCCTTACCGGGCGGGCATACGTCCTGGAGCTGGGCAGCGATGTCGAACACATCACGCGCGCCGTGCTGGAACAGGCAGAAATTCCTCCCCGCACCCGGCGGCTGTTGTTTAAAACACGCAATTCGGCTTACTGGACGCGCGCGGATCACACCTTCCAGGAGGATTTCGCCGGACTGACCGAAGACGGCGCTCAGTTCCTCGTGGACCGGGGGGTGAAGCTCGTAGGTGTGGATTATCTCTCTGTGGCCCCCTTTAAGCAGAGCCGGCCCACGCACGAAATTCTGCTGCGCGCTGGGGTGGTCATTGTGGAAGGGCTGAACCTTTCACAGGTCTCGCAGGGGCGCTACACGCTGTACTGTCTGCCGCTGAAGCTGGCCGGCTCGGACGGGGCTCCTGCGCGGGCCATCCTGGTGGGCGTTTAAGCATTTTTTGCTCTTGTCTTATTTCACGCCCGGCCGCGGTACGGCCCCTTCCACGGGCAGGGTGTATCCGCCGTCGACCAGAATCGTCTGTCCGCGAATCATAAACGCTGCCGGTGAGCACAGAAAGGCAGCGACCTGAGCGATATCCAGCGGGGTGACCAGCCTGCCCGCAGGGGTGAGGCTGGCGGCACGCTGCAGCAGGTCTTCATCCTGCGCGGCGTCGAAATGGCGCAGGGCCTCGGTATCGACCAGGCCGGGGGAGATGGCGTTGACGACGATGTTATATGGGGCCAGTTCAACCGCCAGGTAGCGGGTGACGGCCTCCAGGGCGGCTTTACTGGCTCCAACGACGACATATTCGGGCAGCACGCGCGTGGATCCTGGGCTGGAAATGCTAACAATGGCCCCGCCGCCGCGAGCGCGCATCAGCGGTACGGCGCGCTGGGCGGCGAAGAGCAGCGCACGGGCGTTAATATTCATCGTCCAATCCCAGCCTTTGGGTTTCTGTTCCATCACCGGACGGTTGTATCCGGATGCGGCGTTGCTGATGAGAATGTCCAGGCAGCCGGCCTGGGATTCCACCGCCTGGAAGAGGGCGTCCAGGCCGGCAATCTCGCCGACATCCGCCTTCACCAGGAAAGCGTGCCGGCCCAGCGCCTGGATGGCGGCTGCTGTCTCCTCGGCCGGGCGGCGGTTGCGGAAAAAGTTGATCACCACATCCGCGCCCAGGCGGGCAAAATGCAGGGCGATGGCGCGCCCGATGCCGCGCCCTGATCCGGTTACCAGGACGACTTTATCTTGAAAGGGTAGCTGTTCGGTTATCACTGCTTTGCTGCTCCGTTGCGGATGGACAATTGAATGACTGCGTTTTTTATAGCGGCGGCCCGGTCAGGTCTGTGCTTCGGAAAATGGGAGCGCAGTCACAACCCCCTTTGTAGCCTCTTCAATCTGGCTCCCTACGGCCACGCGCGTGCCAGGTTCGTTGTTCGGCCTGCGCAGAACGGCCAGCGCAACCGGCCCCAGACGGGGAGATACCACCGCCGAGGTGACTTTCCCAACTGCTTTGCCCTCCACCCAGACGGTATCCTGCGGGTCGACCGGGCCTTCCAGCTTTAACCCCACCAGTGACTGCGTGATTTTGTCGTAGGTGATCTGGCGCGCGATCACTTCCTGTCCGGTGTAGCAGCCTTTATTGTCCGAAACAGCTGCTCGCAGTCCGGTCTCAAGGGGTGTGTAGTCTTCGGTAAGCTCATAACCGGCAGCTGGCTGGCCAGCTTCAATCCTCAGGACGAGCTGGGCCTCGGGAGACAACTCCTGCGCTCCGGCATCGCTCAGGCGCTGTACGGCCTCATCCGCTCGCTCGCTCAGAACGAGCAGCAGAAAGCCCATGCAGAACGGCTGTGGGGCAGCAATTACCAGGGCATTCAGGCCGTCCAGATCGGCTTCCAGGATTTCATTGACCCCGGGCATGCGTTCGAGCCCCAGCTGGTTGAGCAGGTCCGCTGCTTTGGGCCCGAGCAGCTCGATCTGCGTCACCCGGTCGGAGGTACTGCGCACCTCCACACGATCGTTGAAGAAGATGCGGCTGCGCAGGAAGCTGGCTGTGCGCTCACCGCTGCCTGGCAGGGTGAGTACGCTCAGGGTCTGATTTTCCGTCTGTGCGCCAGCCTTCTGCGGGTGTTCAAAGACAAAGAGCACATCCAGAATGCGCGCCGCTGGCGAGGTGAGCACGGTGAGCACGCCGCGCCCCGGCCCAACACGCCGGATGTCGTTCGAAGTCTGCCGCTGCAGAAACCCGATGCGGTCTTCTCCGCTGATCTCGAAATACCCTCCAGATGGCTGGCGGAAATATACAGCCCCCTGCAAAGCCTGTTCATAGCCTGGAAGATCTGCAGAATGATGAGCCATGTAATTCCCTCCTGTCTGGATAAAACCTGCGTGGACAAAAAGTAGTGCGCAGCCGGTTTTACTGCTGCGCACTACAGTCCAAACACCCGTACTGAACCAATAAGAAAGTTACTGCAGAGATGGAGAGGGTGATGACCGGCTGGTCATCACCCCTGTTAAGTTTCCCTGCGAATGATTGATACACAGTTCCAGATGATCGCTGGTGCGTCAGGCCGTGACCGGAACCGGTGTGCCGCTGGTCTTGGGTACGGGCGGCGGGAAAATCTCTTCGAACTCTTCGCGGGTCAGCGTTTCCTGCTCCAGCAGACGTTCGGCAACCGCATCCAGCTTGTCGCGATACTCGATCAGGATCTGGCGCGCCTTTTCATACGCCTCGCTGACCAGGCGGCGCACTTCCTTGTCGATCTGTTCGGCAACCGCCTCGGAGTAGTCGCGCTGTTCGGAGATCTCGCGGCCCAGGAAGATCAGCTCTTCCTTCTGCCCGTAGACCATCGGTCCGAGCTCTTCGCTCATCCCCAGGCGGGTGACCATGGCGCGGGCCATGCGAGTCACGCGCTCCAGGTCATTGGATGCGCCGGAGGTGATGTCGTCGAAGACCAGCTCTTCCGCTGCGCGTCCACCCAGCAGGCCGACCATATCGGCCAGCAGCTTCTTGCGCGGCATGAGGGTGCGATCCTCTTCCGGCAGCGCCATCGTGTAGCCGCCGGCCATGCCGCGCGAGATGATCGAAACTTTATGGACAGGATCAGCCTGGGGCAGGGTGTGCATCACCACTGCGTGGCCGGCTTCGTGGTAGGCCACAATGCGCTTTTCTTCCTGGCTGATCAGGCGGCTCTTCCGCTCTGGCCCGGCGATCACACGCTCGATGGCCTCTTCCATCTCGGCCTGACCGATCAGTTTCTTATTACGCCGGGCAGAGAGGATGGCAGCTTCGTTGACCAGGTTTTCCAGGTCTGCGCCCACGAAACCGGGGGTGGAGCGGGCCAGTACGCCCAGGTCCACTTCAGGATCGAGGGGCTTGCCCTTGACATGCACACGCAGGATCGCCTCGCGCCCGCGCATATCGGGGCGGTCGAGGACTACGCGGCGGTCAAAGCGGCCCGGACGCAGCAGCGCCGGGTCGAGGATGTCGGGGCGGTTGGTGGCGGCCATGATGATGACGTTGGTGTCGGTGTCAAAACCGTCCATCTCCACGAGCATCTGGTTCAGGGTCTGCTCGCGCTCGTCATGACTGCCGCCCAGACCGGCGCCGCGCTGGCGGCCCACTGCGTCGATTTCGTCGACGAACACGATGCAGGGCGAGTGCCGCTTGGCCTGGTCGAACAGGTCGCGCACACGGCTGGCGCCAACGCCCACGAACATTTCGACAAATTCAGAACCCGAAATGGAGAAGAACGGCACCCCGGCTTCGCCGGAGACAGCCTTGGCCAGCAGCGTTTTTCCCGTTCCAGGAGGTCCTACCAGCAGCACGCCTTTTGGAATGCGCGCTCCCAGGGAGATGAACTTCTCGGGCTCGCGCAGGAATTCGACCACCTCGCGGAGCTCTTCTTTGGCTTCATCCACACCGGCAACGTCCTGGAAGGTGACGGTGGGCTGGTCACCGGTGAACATGCGCGCCCGCGATTTCCCAAAGGAGAGGGCGGCGTTGTTGCTGCCCTGTGCCTGCCGGAAGACGAACCAGAAAACGCCTGCCAGGATGATGAACGGCAGGATGTAGCCCAGCGCCGTGGCAATGCCCAGCCATGCGCTTGGGGGACGGTATTCGATCTTAATGCGTTCTGAGTTCAGATCTTCGGTGGTTACACCCAGTTCTTTGAGCTGTTCCACGAGGGTGGCGTTTGCGTCGATGTGGGTTGTCATTTCATCGCCGTCCGAGTAGATAACCCGCACACGGTTATCATCTTCGATCAGGCGCTGTACGATTCCACGTCGAATATCCTCTGCAACCTGGTTAATATACAGAACCTCTTGGGAAGAAGCTTGCTGGTTGAAGTTGTAGACCACCATAGCGATGATGGCCACAAACAACAGCAAGTAAATGATTGAGGATCGGTTGCGGCTTGGGTTCACGTTACCTCCAATTTAGATGACAATCCGCAGAATTGTTAAGAAATTATACCAACCTCTCTACCGGACTGCCAGTCAAGAGATTAACAAAAGGAATTTTCTAACGACGTTCTAACAATTTGAAGTCGTCACCCAATTCCCCCTGCTACATTCTATCATCAAGAGCGCCGCCGCACAAACGCTTCTGATGATGTTTTTTAATCCTAATCTCTTTGCCGCCGGTCCCAGACCAGAGCATCGATCAGCGTGTCCAGCCGGCGCAGCAGGCGCAGCAGCGCCGAGCGCACGCGAGCATAGAGGCGGTAGCGAGTCGGGTATTCGCGCCGCTGAGCGCTGAAGGGTGCGCTCCACTCGGCCACTACTGCCCCCCAGGTGAGGCCGCTGCCGAAGCCGACAAAGACAACCTTATCGCCGGGATGCAGCCGGCCCTGCTGGGCCGCTTCACAGGTGGCGATCGGGATCGAAGCCGTGGAGGTGTTGCCGTAGCGGTCCAGGTTCATCACGCAGCGCTCCATTGGAAAGTTGAGGCTGCGGGCGGCCATCTCGATGATGCGCTGGTTCGCCTGGTGGGGGATGATGAGCTGGATATCGTCCATGCTGAGGTTCGCCCTGGCCACCGCTTCCAGAGTGGCCTGGGTCATTACCCGTGTGGCGAAGCGGAAGACTTCCCGGCCGTTCATATGGATGTAGTGCAGCCCGTCGCGCACGGTCTCCAGACTGGCCGGGAGGGCGCTGCCGCCGGCCGGCAGGGTGAGCAGGTCGCTCCCCGAGCCATCTGAACGCAGCACCGAGGAGAGCACCCCCGAACGTTCTTCACCTGCCTGCAGAACGAAGGCGCCGGCGCCGTCACCGAACAGGATGCAGGTATTGCGGTCCTGCCAGTTCACCAGGCGCGAAAGGGTTTCGGCGCCGATCACCAGCGCGTTTTTCACGCTGCCCGAGCGGATCGACTGGGCTGCCATGTTGAGCGCATAGATAAAGCCGGTGCAGGCGGCCAGCAGGTCGAATGCGCCGGCTTTGGTCGCCCCGATGCGGTCCTGCACGATGCAGGCTGTGGCGGGAAAGGTGTGTTCCGGAGAAGACGTGGAGACGATGATGAGCTCCACATCGGCAGGGTTCAAGCCGGCAACGGCCAGGGCGCGCAGCGCTGCTTCCGTCGCCAGCGAAGCGGTGGTCTGGTCCTCGCTGGCAATCCGCCGCTCGCAAATACCAGTGCGCGTGCGAATCCATTCGTCGCTGGTGTCCACCATAGTTGCCAGCTCGTGATTGGTCAGCACCCGTTCGGGCACGGCCATCCCCCATCCTGTGATATGAGCGTAGGGGCTCATGCCGTTTCCTCCTCATAGCGGCTGAGGATCAGGGTTGCGTTATGGCCGCCGAATCCAAATGAGTTCGACATCACATGCCGGACGTCTGCAGGCCGGGCCTGATTGGGGACGTAATCCAGGTCGCAGGCCGGGTCTGGCGTTTCATAGTTGATCGTGGGGGGCAGGATGCGGTCCTGCAGCGTTTTGACGCAAATAACCGCCTCCAGAGCGCCCGAGGCGCCCAGCAGGTGGCCGGTCATCGATTTGGTTGAAGAAACGGGGATGTTATAAGCAAGCTCTCCAAACACGGTTTTAATCGCTGCCGTTTCGCTTTTATCATTTAACTGTGTGCTGGTGCCGTGGGCATTGATGTAATCGATCTGTTCCAGGCTCAGCCCGGCATCTTCAATGGCCTGCCGCATGCACAGCGCAGCGCCGGCGCCGTTTTCTGCCGGTGCGGTGATGTGGTAGGCGTCATTTGAAGAACCGTACCCGCTGACCTCGGCCAGGATGGTCGCCCCTCGCTGGCGCGCATGTTCAAGTGATTCGAGCACCAGGACGGCTGCACCCTCTCCCATGACGAAACCATCGCGGTGCAAATCGAAGGGACGCGAGGCGCGCTCGGGTTCGTCATTGCGCGGAGAGAGGGCGGTCATCACGCTCAGGCCGGCCATGGCAATGGGGATGATGGCGGCTTCGCTGCCCCCCGCCAGCATGACGTCGGCCTGCCCGCGGCGGATGATCTCAGTCGCTTCGCCCACTGCGTTGGTTCCGGTCGCACAGGCCGTAACGACGGCCATGTTGGGTCCTCTCAGGCCCAGATGAATGGCCACCGTGCTGGCACCCGAGTCGGGCAGCATCATCGGAACCAGGAAGGGGCTGACGCGCGAAGGCCCACGTTCCGAAAAGACCTGCATCTGTTCGAACAGCGTCCCCAGCCCGCCGATTCCGGTGCCGATCACGACGCCAATGCGATCGCGATTGTCATCCCCAACCTGCAGGCCTGAATCTTGCAATGCCTGCAGTGAAGCCCCGACGGCAAGCTGTGTAAAGCGGTCCATTTTGCGAGCTTCGCGGCTGCCGAAGAGTGCTGCGCCGTCAAACCCTTTGACTTCGGCAGCAATCTGGGTGCGGTATTCACTGGCATCGTAATGGGTGATCCGTCCGGCGCCCGACCGGCCGGCAAGGATATGTTTCCAGGTCGTCTCAACATCGTTACCTACCGGGCTGATGCAGCCCAGGCCGGTGACGACTACTCTTCTGCGCATAAATCCTCCTTTGGTATTGGCCTGCGGCAGATCCTTTTGATTTGCGCAGTTCCCGGTTTTATAACACCGCTTTATATCAAAGGACGCGATCACAGGTCAAGAATGCAGCCGCAGCTGGCTGGTTCTATTAATTGTGCAAGGTGCTTGACGCTCTAAAGGGATTGTGCTAGTATCATTGCAAATGTTAAAAAGTCGTTGAGCCCTGCACGCCAGATTAATGGAATTGATCTCAAAAAACAGATCATCGTGGATGGATATTACCATTCCACGAGCATTTTTTGGGATCGTTTCAATCCATTCCTGGCATCCCGGCCGGGATAATCGATGGAGGAACTCTATAGATGGAGAGCAAACGCCTGATCCTTTACAGTACTCTAGCTGTCATCCTCGTCCTCGTTCTTGCCGCCTGCACGCGCTCACTGGCGCCCAATGACGCCGTTCCCACGGCGCCCGAAGCGGTTACCGGGGAGACGCCAGGCACTGCGGATGACGTGATGGAGCAAATCTGGCAGCTGGCCACCCAGACGGCCATGGCACAGCAGGGAATCATCGGCACGCAGGAGACTCCTGAACCGGCTGGCGGCGAAACCCCCGAGGGAGAGATCCCTGAAGGTGAAACCCCGGCAGGAGAAACCCCCGAGGAAGCGCCTGCGACCGAAGAAACAGAAGCCCCGCCGCCTGCAACGGAAACGCCGCCCCCCACCAGCATCACCGTACCTACCCCGACCCCGGGGCTGCCGGCTACCTACACACTGCGCAGCGGAGAGTTCCCCTTCTGCATCGCGCGCCGCTTCAATGTCGACCAGTATGAGCTGCTCAACGCCAGCGGGCTCGGCCTGAACTCTCGGCCTGGAGCCGGGACGACGCTCACGATCCCGCAGACGGGCAATCCCTTCCGCGGTGACCGGGTGCTCCGCAGCCACCCCACCACACATACCGTACAGTCGGGTGAGACCATCTATTCCATCGCCTGCCAGTACGGCGACGTCTCACCGGAAGCGATCGCCTTTGCGAACAACCTGAGCGCACCCTTCTCGCTGACCCCAGGACAGGTGATCAACATCCCCTGAGCAAAACGGGAGGGTGATCAACATCCCCTGAGCAAAACTGGAGGCTGAACGGCCTCTGTGATGATACAATCTGCTGGAGTAGCCTGGATTTTTCCGGCTGCTCCAGTTTTTTTTCGGAGGTGCACATGGCGTTTGAAGTCCTGGAGCGAGAAGAGGTTTATCACGGGCGCGTGTTCGACGTGCACAAATAACTTGTGCGTATGCCCGACGGCCGCCCGGTGCAGATCGATGTCGTTTTTCACCACGGCGCAGTAACCCTGGTTCCGCTGGACGACCAGGGGAACATCCTTTTTGTGCGCCAGTACCGTCATCCGGCCGGCCGGGAGATCCTGGAACTGCCCGCAGGTGTGGTTGAGCCCGGCGAAGAGGCCGAGGCTGCTGCCGGGCGCGAGATCCGCGAAGAGACCGGGATGGCCGCCGCCGGACTGCAGCACCTGGGGAGCTTTTTCCTGGCACCCGGTTATTCCACCGAGCGAATGGACGTCTTCCTGGCCACCGGCCTTTACCCCGATCCCCTGCAGGCGGACGACGACGAGGACCTGCAGGTGGAGAAGATACCGGCCAGGCGGGCGCTGCAGCTGGCGGAAGGCGGGGCTATTGAAGATGCCAAAACCCTGGCCGCACTCTTCCTGGCACGCGCCAGGCTGCTGGCCACCTGATCATTAAATAATACGACCGGACCTCAGGAACGAGTCCGGTCAGTTTTCTTACAGAGGAATCTCAGCTTTACGGTTGGGGACGCTGTGAGAGATCGGAAGAGCGTCGTGTAGGGAAAGAGTGTAG
>ENA-UPSB01001883-UPSB01001883.1-bioreactor-metagenome-genome-assembly--contig:-NODE-1883-length-22129-cov-5.134729_pt1 | contig 22129 bp, 22 predicted proteins | sample MGYA00238182_ERZ773286 | MGnify/ENA primary metagenome ERZ773286 (study PRJEB29026, sample SAMN07631240) | bioreactor metagenome | isolation source: Switchgrass digestor | place: USA: Dartmouth... | reverse complement strand
GCATACGAGATGTAGCCGTGACTGGAGTTCAGACGTGTGCTCTTCCGATCTACGGCCGCGCCCACCGGGTGATGGGCTACCGCGGCGGCTACCGGCCCCTGGAGCGCCGGCAGATCGAAGCCGGACTGCGCGAGGGGAAGATCCTCGGCGTCGTCTCCACCAACGCGCTGGAGCTGGGCATCGACATCGGCCAGCTCGAGGCCTGTGTGATGACCGGCTACCCCGGCACCGTCGCATCGGCCTGGCAGCAGGCCGGCCGCGCCGGGCGGCGGGCCTCCACCTCGCTCACCGTGCTGGTGGGCTCGGCCTCTCCCCTGGACCAGTACATCATGGAGCATCCGGAGTTCTTCTTCGAGCGCGCCCCGGAGCAGGCCCTCATCAACCCCGACAACCTTCTGATCCTCGTCAGCCATCTGAAGTGCGCCGCCTTCGAACTGCCTTTCGTGGAGGGCGAGCGGTTCGGCGTGGAGACCACGGGCGAGATCCTCGACTACCTGGAGGAGGAGCGCATCCTGCGCAAGGTCGGCGGCAAGTACCACTGGTCGGCCGAGAACTTCCCGGCCGAGAGCATCAGCCTGCGCAGCGTCGACGCGGAGAACGTGGTCATCATCGACCAGTCGGAACCCGGCCGGACCCGGGTGCTGGGGGAGATCGACCAGCTGGGTGCGATGACCATGGTCCACACGAATGCGATCTACCTGCACCAGGCGGAACAGTACCACGTGGACAAGCTGGACTGGGACGAGAAGAAGGCGTACGTGCACAAGGTCGACGTGGAGTACTACACCGACGCCCACCTGGCCGTGACCATCAAGCCGCTGGACGTGCTGAAGGAGAAGGAAGAACTCGGCCTGCGCGTCCGCTTCGGCGAGGTGATGACGGCCGCCAGGGCGACGATTTTCAAGAAGATCCGGCTCCACACCCACGAGAACCTGGGCTGGGGCGAGATCCACCTGCCCGAGTACCAGATGCACACCGCCGCGTACTGGCTCTCGCTGCCCGATGCCATGTGCGAGGGCTTCTCGCAGGACGAGCTGCAGTCGGCGCTCGCCGGCCTGGGCCACCTCCTCAAGGGCCTGGCGCCGCTCTTCCTGATGTGCGACCCGGCCGACCTGCGCGCCGTCGTGCAGGTGCGGTCTCCCTTCGAGGAGGCGCCGACCATCTACCTGTACGACGCCTACCCCGCGGGCATCGGCCTGGGCGAGAAGTGCTACGACCTGCACACCGACCTGCTGGCCACGGCCCACGAGCGGGTCCGAGCCTGCGGGTGCGAGGCGGGCTGCCCCGCATGTGTCGGCCCGGCCGCTGAAACCGGGAACCTGACCGGGGCCAAGCAAGGGGTCATCAAGATTCTGGAGCGGGCGCTGGCACACCGGAACCTGCAGTGATCCCGGCGGTGCGGAGGCACGGGTCTGGGAATGGCAGTTGGCACCGATACGGCAACCTACGCAGGAGGCGTCTTCCCATGACAGTTGAACGGATCGCGATCGAGTACTGTACGGTCTGACAGTTCGACGAACGGGCCGCCAGTCTGGCGGCGGAGCTGAAGACCCAGTTTCCGGCGGCCACCGTGGAGCTCATCCCCTCTTCCGGCGGTGTGTTCGAGATCACCGCCGACGGCAGGCTGATCTTCTCCAAGAAGCAGCTGCGCCGGTTCCCGGAGCCGGGCGAGGTGCAGCAGTTGATCCGGTCTCAGTTGGTTCAGTCACGATAACGTGGGAGGAATGCGGAGTGGACCTGCGCGAGCGGCTGCGGCTGTTGAAGGCGGCCGGGGCCGCCCGGGCCGCAGAGGAGCGGGCGGTTGCCCGGACTGCCGGGGAGCCGGCGGCCGTCTCCGGCGCGCCCGCGGTGCAGCCGCCGGCGCCCGCTGCGCAGCCCCTGTCGCTGTGCGACGGAATGGAGGGGCTCCTGGTGGCCACGGAAGCGGGTTACGCCTTCCGCCTGGAGCGCCGCTATCCCCTCGATTACCTGCGGGGACCGCTCCCCCTGGGGTGGACGCTGCGGCTTCCTGCCTCGGTCTGGCCTCTGGTCGGGCGCGTGCCCCCGGTCTTCGACCCGCGCAAGGCGGTCTTCGTGGATACCGAGACCACGGGCCTCGCCGGCGGCACGGGCACGTATGCCTTCCTGGTGGGCCTGGGCTTCTACCGGGGCGACGAGTTCGTCGTGCGGCAGTACTTCCTGCGGGACTACCCCGAGGAGGACGCCATGCTCAGCGCCATCGCGGCCGACCTGGCGCCCTTCACCTGCCTCGTGTCCTTCAACGGCAAGTCCTTCGACTGGCCGCTGCTGGAGACGCGCTTCCGCATGGCGCGCCGCCGTCCGCCGCTCAGCGGCGCGCCGCACCTCGACCTGCTCCATCCCGCCCGGCGGATCTGGAGCGCCCGGCTCCAGGGATGCAGCCTGCAGGACCTGGAGCGATCCATCCTGGGCGTCGTGCGGCAGGGTGACGTGCCGGGGGCCCGCATTCCGGCCCTCTACTTCGACTACCTGCGCTCAGGCGACGCATCGCCGCTGGTCCAGGTGGTGGAGCACAACCGGCTCGACATCCTGTCGCTGGCGGCGCTGGCCGGCTGGATGGGCCAGATGGTGGCGGACCCGCTGGGCATCACCCCCGACGGCGAACTGCTCTGCGGCGACGACCTGTACCAGCTTGGCCGACTCTTCGAGGCACGGGGGCGGCTGGCCGAGGCGCTCACCTGTTACGAGGGCGCCCGCCAGCGGGGCATCGCGGCGGTCACCGAGACGGCGTTGCTCCGACGCCTGTCCTTCGCCTACAAGCGGGCCCGTGCCCATCCGCAGGCGGTGGCGATCTGGGAGCAGATGATCGCCGGGGGCGGCCTTTCCCTCTTCCCCTACATCGAGCTTGCGAAGTATCACGAGCACGTCACCCGCCGCTACGACCTGGCGGAGAGCCTGACCGTCAGGGCGCTGGCGGTGGTCGAGCAGCGCCGGTCGCTGGGCGGGCCCGGTGCCCTGCGGGAGTATCAGGAGGTGCAGCACCGGCTGCTGCGGCTTCGCCGCAAGCGCGGCAACCAGTCCTCATAAGGCAGAGCCCCCCGGACATACTCTTGTCCGGGGGGTTGTACCATGCTGTTCATCGACCGGGCATGGCTGGTGCGCCGAGGCGCCGTTGTGGCGACGCTGTGCCTCGCGCTCTTCACCATCTCGTTCCTGCGGAGCCCCGCGTTCCAACCGGCGGCGGCCACGACGTGGCAGGCTGACCGTCCGCTCACCCGGGCCGACTCGCCCGACGACCGGGTGGCCCTCACCTTCGACGTCACCTGGCAGAAGGAGGAGCTCACGAAGATCCTCGACATCCTCGACGGCGCCGGGGTGAAAGCCACCTTCTTTGTGGGCGGCACCTTCCTGCAGCTGTACCCCGACATGGTGAAGGAGATCGCCCGCCGGGGGCACGAGGTGGGCACCCTGGGCCAGCAGATCCGCGACCTGTCCGGTCTGCCCGAGAATGAGATCATCTCGAACCTGCTGGGCAGCCAGTCCGCCCTGGCCAAGACCCTCGGCGGCCCCGTGCGCTACTTCCGGCCGCCCAACGGCCGGGCCACGCCCGAGGTGCTGCAGGCCGCACACCACGCCCGGCTGGTCACGGTCACCTACGCCCTGGACAGCCAGGATCACCTGGGCCTCACCGCCGACCAGATCGTCCGGCGCGTGGTGCGGAAGGCCCAGCGGGGCGACATCATCCGGCTGACGGCTTCCGACTTCGCCACCGAGACGGCGGAGGCGCTGCCCCGCATCCTGGAGGGGCTCCAGCGCCGGGGCTTCAAGCTGGTGCGGGTCTCCGACCTGGTGCCTCTGGAGGACGGATAGCGGCGCTCTGGCTCCGCCGGGGGACCGGCAGGCTCTCGCTATCCCTGGTCCCGGTCATCGCCCGGGGGCAGTCTCTCCTCCTCCACCGCGATCGTGCGGCCTTCCACGTCGATGTAATCGCCGTCCGCGGAACCGTCAGTGCTGCGGCGCTGGCGCCGGCGCCCGACGTCGACGCCGAACCGGATGGTCCTGCCGAACCCGTGCTCCTCCACGTGGATGCGGTCCCGGAACCACGGCAGGCGCGCCAGCGTGGGCGCGGCAAGGACGGCGACCGCACCCAGCCCCACCACCGCGATCACGGCGGCGAGCAGGAACCCGAGCACCGGGAGAACGACGGTCACGAGCACGAAGATGCCGATGGCCACGGCGGCGAGGGCCAGCAAGCTGCGCATCCCCATCCCCCTTCCGGGCAGCCTCGCCTCGCGGCGAGACATGCCCCACCAAGAATTCACCGTACACAAGACCGCGCCCTTTCGCAAGGGGCGCGGTCGCCGTGTGTTTCTGACTTGGACTGTCGGCTCCTGTGCGCAACAGGCCGGCAGGCCCTACCGATGAGCCCGCGTCAGTCCGCCGGTATCATCTGCGCCCGTTCATTCCCCCTGGTCGGCCCCGGCCGCGCCGACCGGATCAGGACAACCCCGGGTGGTAGGGGCAGGTCGGGTCCTGCGCCAGGGGCAGCCCGTAGACCTCGTAGGCCCGGGCCCTGCATCCGCCGCAGACCACCCGGTACTCACACTCGCCGCACTTGCCGCCGAGCAGGTCCCGGTCCCTGAGTTGCCGCAGCACGGGCGAGGTCTCCCAGATCTCCCGGAAGCTCTGCTGCAGGACATTCCCGACCGACAGCGGCAGGTGCCGGCAGGGCTGCACCATGCCGTCGTGCGTGATGAAGCAGCCGAAGGTGCCCGCCGAACAGCCCTCGCCGACGGCGGTGCGCGCCATCTCCCGCTGCCGCTGCACGGCCGCCATCCCGCCCTGCTCCCGCAACACCCGTTGGTACTGCGGTGCGCAGGTGGCCTGAACCTCGGTCGTGGTGCGTTCGAAGCTTGCGTACAGCCAGCCCAGCAGCGCCTCCATCTCCTCCGGCGTCAGTTGCTCCTGCTTTGCCAGCCGCACGCCGCACCCCGTCGGCATTGCGGCGCACAGGTGGGCGCCTGCCGCGCCCCGCTCCTCCGCCAGCCTCACCATCGACGGGATCTGCTCCTTGTCGTGCACGCCCACGGTGAACATGAGGTGATACGGCAGACCGGCGGCTTTCACGTTCTCGATGCCCCGCCAGGCATCCGCCCAGGCTCCCGGGATGCCCCTGAAGCGGTCGTGCGTCTCCTCCGTCGCGCCGTCCAGCGCAACGGCGACCAGGGACACACCGGCTTCCTTGATGCGTCTGGCCACCTCGGGCGTGATCAGCGTGGCATTGGTCTCCAGCACGACGACAGCCCCGCCCCTGCGGGCGTGTGCGGCGATGGTGTAGATGTCCGGTCGCCGCAGGGGCTCGCCGCCCGTCAGCACAAGCGTGGGCCGGCAGAAGCCCGCGATGTCATCGATGACCCGGAGAACGTCGTTCGTAGAAACGTCGTTGGCGCTCAGGGCAGGATAGCTCGCAGTCCGGCAGTGCCGGCATGCCAGGTTGCATTCCCGCGTCAGTTCCCAGACGATCCGGCGCGGCACGGCTCCGGACTGCGGCTTCTCCTGCACCGCCAAAGGCGCCGTACGGATGTACGGCCCCTCGCTCCTGGCTTGTGTCATGCGGCCATCCCCCCAAAGTGCCTATACGAACATTTTAATGTATGTACTCACGGTCCGTACTCGCCAACTGTACCGACTTTCTATGGGACGAAGGGATTATTGACGCGCTGATCCCCGCGCCGGGGGCAGACCGTGGTTTTGTCCGGCTTCTTGGGGGGACGGTGAGACCGGTTCAGGTGTGTAGTTCCCACGGTTTGAGACTGGCCGCAGGGCTTGTGCGGTGCGGGGGCTGGCGCAAACCCCCGTAGGCTGCGGGTTCGCGTCAGGCTCAAACCGTGTGCGGAACGGGGAACTGGCGTCCACGAAGCACCGGATCAGGCAGCCCGGCGCACCCCAGAGATCAGCAAGCCCGAGAGCCACCGAGGCCCGTGAACAGCGCCCCGATGGCTCTCATCCCACTCACCCGTGAACCGCCGGCCCACCGCCCAGGTAGGCCGCCTTCACGGCCGGGTGATTCTGCAGTTCCTGCGCAGGCCCCTGGAGCACCACCCTGCCCGTCTCCAGCACGTACGCCCGGTGGGCGACCGAAAGCGCCATGGCGGCGTTCTGCTCCACCAGCAGGATCGTCGTGCCCGCCCGGTTCAGTTCCACGACGATGGCGAAGATCTCCTCCACCAGCCGGGGCGAGAGACCCATCGAGGGCTCGTCCAGCAGCAGCAGCCTGGGCCGCAGCATCAGCGCCCTGCCCAGCGCCAGCATCTGCTGCTCGCCGCCGGAGAGGGTGGCGGCGGACTGGCGCCGGCGCTCCTTCAGCCGGGGGAAGCGCTCGAACACGGCGTTCAGGTCTTCCTGGAAACGCCGGGGATCGGCGATGTAGGCCCCCAGTTCCAGGTTCTCCTGCACCGTGAGCTCAGTGAAGATCTTCCTCCCCTCGGGCACGTGGCCGATGCCCAACGCCACGATCTTGTGCGCCGGCGTCCGGGTGATGTCCTGCCCCTGGAACACGATCCGGCCGGACCGGGGCCGCACCAGCCCCGAGATCGCCCGCAGCGTCGTGGACTTCCCGGCGCCGTTGGCCCCGATCAGGGTGACGATCTCGCCCTCCGCCACCTCCAGCGAGACCCCGTGCAGGGCCTCGATCCCGCCGTAGGCGACCCGCAGATCCTGTACCTGAAGCATCACACCACCCCCTTGCCCAGGTAGGCTTCGAGCACCCGGGGATTCTGCTGGATCTCCGCCGGCGTGCCCCTGGCGATGACCTCGCCGAAGTCCAGCACCACCAGCCGCTGGCAGAGGTTCATCACCAGCCCCATCTGGTGCTCGATCAGCAGCACGGTGAGGTCGAAGTCGGCGGCGATCCCGCGGATCAGGTCCACCAGCGAATCCACCTCCGCCGGGTTCATGCCCGCGGCCGGCTCGTCCAGGAGCAGCACCTTCGGGTGCGTCGCCAGCGCCCGGGCAATCTCCAGCCGGCGCTGGGCGCCGTAGGGCAGCGACCCTGCGCGGTCGTGCTGCCGGTCCGCCAGGTTCATCCGCGCCAGCAGGGCGAGCGCCTCCTCCTGCATCTCCCGCTCCCGCCGCCCGAACCGGGACGTGCGGACCAGAGCATCCAGCAGGCCGTAGCCGCAGCGGGGGTGCATGGCCGTCAGCACGTTGTCCAACACCGACATGTCCCGGAACAGGCGGATGTTCTGGAAGGTGCGGGCGATGCCCAGCTGGTTGATCCGGTACGGGGGAAGGTTGTTCAGCACGCGCCCCTCCAGCAACACCTCGCCCTCGGTGGGCGGAAAGACGCCCGTAATGACATTGAAGACCGTGGTCTTGCCGGCCCCGTTGGGGCCGATCAGCCCCACCACCTCGCCCTGCTCCAGGGCCAGGTCGAGATGGCCCAGGGCCCGCAGGCCGCCGAAGTGGCGGGACACGTTCCGGCACTCAAGCAGCGCCATGGTCCGCACCTCCTCGCGCAGCCCTATGCCTGAACAGCTGGCCGACACTGAGCTCCCGCCCGCCCATGATCCCCTGGGGGCGGGCGATCATGACGGCGATCAGGATGAGCGCGTACGCCACCCCTCGCCAGTCCAGGAACTGCTGGCCGAGGACGTCGCGCAGCCCCTCCAGCAGAAAGACCCAGCCGACGGCGGTGACCACGGTGCCCGTCAGCGAGCCCAGCCCGCCCAGCACCACCACCAGCAGCACGTCGAAGGACTTCAGGAAGTCGAAGCTGCTGGGATGCAGGAAGCTGTACAGGTGGGCGTAGAGCCCGCCGGCCAGCCCGGCCATGGCGCAGCCCATGACGAAGGCCAGCGTCTTGAACCGGGTGGTATCGAGGCCCATGATGTCGGCGGCGACCTCGTCCTCGCGCACGGCGATGCAGCTCCGGCCGTAGCTGGATGCGATGAGGTTGCGCGCCACCACGACGGTGAGCACCGCCAGCCAGAAGACCCAGTGGAACGTGGTAAGCCGCGGGATGCCGGCCATGCCCCGGGCGCCGCCCAGCACGGGCGACAGCTTGTCGGCGTTGTCGAGGACGACCTTCACGATGATGCCGAAGCCCAGCGTCGCGATGCCCAGGTAGTCCGAGCGCAGCCTGAGGATGGGCAGGCCGATGAGCAGCGCCACCAGGCCCGCCGCGGCCGCCCCTGCGGCCAGCGCCAGGGCGAACGTGAGGTGCGTGCCCCCGAGCGTGTGGGTGATGTACGCCGCGACGTAGGCGCCCAGCCCGTAGAACCCGGCATGGCCCAGCGAGAACTGGCCGGCGAAGCCGTAGATGAGGCTCAGCCCGACGGCCTGGATGGTCGTGATCAGGGCGAGGTCCATGATCTGCCCCCAGTAGATGCCGATGATCCCCGCCTGCCGCAGCACGGCCAGCAGCAGGTAGAGCAGCGCCACCAGGACGGCCGGCAGCAACGTCTGTTTTCGCACCGGGGCCACCTCCTTACACCTTTTCCGGAGCGGTCTTGCCCAGCAGGCCGGTCGGCCGGAAGAGCAGGACCAGGATCAGGAGCGCGAAGGCGATGGCGTCCCGGAAGTCGGTCGTGATGTAGGCCGCCGTGAGCACCTCGACCTGCCCCATGACCAGCGCCCCCAGCAGCGCGCCGGGGATCGAGCCGATGCCGCCGAGGACCGCGGCGGTGAACGCCTTCAGCCCGGGCATGATGCCCATGAACGGGTGGATCTGCGGGTACGCCATGGCGAACAGGGCGCCCGCGGCCGCCGCCAGGGCGGAGCCCAGCGCAAAGGTGAAGGCGATGATCCGGTCGACGTCGATGCCCATCAGCCGGGCAGCGTCCATGTCCAGCGAAACCGCCCGCATGGCCTTCCCCACCTTCGTGCGGTACACCACCACCTGGAGGAAGGCGACCAGCACCAGCACGGTGACCAGCACCAGCACCTGCACGTTGGTGATGACGGCGCCCCCGATCACCCAGCGCCGGTCGGGCAGGACCCGGGGCACGTTCCGGTAGTCGGAGCCGAAGACGAACCCGAGGCTGGTGAAGTACTCGATGAACAGGGACACGCCGATGGCGGTGATCAGTGCGGCGATCCGCGGCGCGCCTCTGGCCCGCAGGGGCCGGTAGGCAAGCCGCTCGATGCCCATGCCCAGCAGCGCGCAGGCCAGCATGGCCACCAGGATGGCGACGGGCCACGGCAACCCCCAGGCGGTGAAGCCGAAGAAGGAGACGAACGCGCCGACCATGAAGACGTCACCGTGTGCGAAGTTGATCAGCTTGATGATGCCGTAAACCATCGTGTACCCTACTGCAATCAGTGCATAAACGAAGCCCAGCTGCAATCCGTTCAGCATCTGTTCCAACAGGTGTTCCATCTGCTCGCCCCGTTCCAGCAAAACGCATCCAGGGCCAGTCTCAGCAGGCTGGCCCTGGCCTTGCGAAGGCTAGTCCACGTTGGTGATGTACTTGTATGTGCCGTCGGCCTGAACCTGCAGCAACACGGCCGACTTGATCGGGTTGCCCCACTCGTCGAAGGAGATCTGGCCGCCCACCGCCGGGAAGTCCTTCGTGGACTGGAGGGCAGCGCGGATGGCCTCGCCGTCGGTGCTGCCCGCCCGCTCGATGGCGTTCATCAGCAGCATGGCCGCATCGTAACCCAGCGCAGCAAAAGAGTCGGGTCTCTCGCCATAGCGTTCCTGGAACTTGGTGGCGAAATTCTGCACGGCCTCGCGCTCGTCCTGATCGGAGTAGTGCGCCGTGAAGTAACCGCCGGCCAGGGTCTCGAAGTCGAGGTCGGGCGAATCCCACCCGTCGCCGCCGAGCATCGGCACGTTGATGCCCTTGTCCTTGGCGGCCTTGGCGATCAGGGAGACCCGGCCGTAATAGTCGGGCAGGTAGAGCACGTCGGGGTTCAGAGCGGCCACGTTGGTCATGATGGCCGAGAAGTCGGTGTCGTCGGTGCTGTAGGATTGCCAGGCGATCACCTCGCCGCCGTTCGCCTCAAAGGTCGCCCGGAAGGCCTCGGCCAGCCCAATCGTGTAGTCGTTGCCCTTGTCGTAGAACACCGCAGCCCGCTTCAGGCCCAGTTCCTTGCTGGCGAAGTTCGCCGCCGCCTGCCCCTGGAACGGGTCGATGAAGCAGGCCCGGAACACGAACGGCTTGCGCGTGCCGTCGTCGTTCACCGTCACCTTGGGCGCCGTGGCCGTGGCGGTGATCATCGGGATCTTGTACGTGCTGGTCGTCGCGCTCACCGCGATGGCCGGACCCGACGTCACCGGGCCGATGATGGCCGCCACGCCGTCCTGCGTCATCATCTTGGTGGCCAGGTTGACGGCCTCCGTGGAGTCGCTCCGGTCGTCGCCGGCGATGAGCTCCACGGTCAGGTCGCCGATCTTGTGGCCCTTCTCTTCCAGTGCCAGTTCAACGCCCCGCTTCGCCGATTCCCCGTACGTCTTGTTCGCACCGGAAAGGGGCCCGATCCAGCCGATCTTGACGGTCTTCGCATCGCTCCCGGAGCCGGCAGGGGCCCCGCCGCCGCACGCTGCGAGCACAATCAGTGAAGCCACCATGAAACCTGTGAGAACCCGTTTCACCTATCTTGCCCCTCCTCAATCTCCTCGGGCGGTCGATTATTAATGTTCTCGATATTTCGCCACCCTGACGTTTAGGTATTGAGGAACCCATATTCTCCGGTCGCAGCCAAATTCCTTTCGGCTGGTACAAATGAATTGTGGTAAAGTCGTATCCTCAGCCCGGAAACGAGCCGGGCTGCAGGCGATGAACGGGCCATCCACGCATGAACCAGTGCCGTGGGCCCGGGTACCGACGGCGTCGACGCATGCAGCAACACCGCCGGAGCGTGAACCCGCACCAGCGGCGTGTGAACCGGCACTACGGGCGCGGAAAAGGCGGTACGCCTTCGCATACGCGTGCCGTACCGCCGACTCAGAACCTTGCGAAACTACTTCCCGCTCTGGACGCCCGCCGGCTCGAGCAGCTCCGCGATCATCGGCGGAAGCTGGAACGCGGCGTGATGGATGGCCGGCGTGTACCAGCGGGTGGGCCAGGTGGGCGTGCGCAGCCCCTCCCTGAGCGGGCTGTGCACCTTCGAGCCCAGCATGAAGCAGTGCAGGCCGCTGGGATACGTGGGGACAACGGTCAGATAGGGCATGGTGATCGGGAAGATCGCGGAGACCACGCCATACACATCGCGGATCAGCCTTTGATGGAAGAACGGCGAAAGCACCTGGGCCACGAAGAGCCCCTCGGCTTTCAGCGCCCGGTGGACGTTCTCGTAGAACGCCCGGTTGAACAGCCCCTTCGCGGGCCCCACCGGGTCGGACGAATCGACCAGGATCACGTCGTACTCGTCGGCGTGGTCGGCGACCCAGGCGATGCCGTCGCCAACCACCAGGTTGACCTTGGGGTGGTCCATGCCGCAGGCGGTCTCGGGCAGATACTTCCGGCACGCCTCGATCACCGCCCGGTCAATCTCCACCATGTCCACCCGCTGCACCGATTCGTGCCGGCAGACCTCGCGCGCAGTGCCGCCGTCGCCGCCCCCGATAATCAGCACTCGCTCCGGGTTGGGATGCGTGAACAGCGGCACATGTGCGATCATCTCGTGGTAGATGTGCTCATCGCCCACAGTGGTCTGCACCGCATCGTCCAGCACCAGGGCGCGGCCGAAGTCCTCCATCTCGACCAGGCGCATCATCTGGAACGGGGTCTGCTCCTCGTGGAGCACCTCCCTCACCCGCCACCGGGTCTGATAGCTGGGGGTCTGTTCCTCGGTCAGCCAATCTCCACGGTTCATTCCCATCCTCCTCGTGTGCCACCAACCTCGGGGTGGGCTCCCGTCTCGTCGACTATGGTACCATGCACTGATATATTCTACCGAAACCTATCACGGCTGTCACGTCTCCTCCAACCTCACCTCAAGGGCAGGGTTGGCGCCACGGAAACGGGTGGCACAGGTCGGCTCCGCAACATGGAAGAGGCCGCCGGCGGGACCCCTGAGGGGCCAAACGCTGCCCGCCGGCCGGCCTCTCTAGCTCCTGCGGATGTGGCTGACGAGATGCCGGACCTCCGGCAGGATCAGCCGCTCTGTCGCCAGGCGCACTGCGCCCTTGGAGCCGGGCACGCAGAAGAGCATCACCCGACCCATCGCCCCGGCAGCGGCCCGGGACATCACGGCGGCGGAGCCGATCTCCTCGTAGGAGAGCATGCGGAACAGCTCGCCGAACCCCTCCAGTTCCTTGGAGAAGAGCGGGCGGCACGCCTCGATGGTCACGTCGCGCGGGGTCATGCCCGTCCCGCCGTTGACGATGATGAAATCCACCTCCCCGGCGAAGCGCAGGACTGCCAGCCGGATCGCCTCCGTCTCGTCCGGGACGATGGCGTACGCGTCCACACGGTGGCCGTCGCCCGTCAGCAACTCGCGCAGCAGCCGGCCGGACTCATCGGTCTCCTCGGTGCGCGTGTCGCTCACCGTGATGATGCCTGCGGAGAGCTGGCCGACCTCCCTGGCCGCCGCCTCCTTGTGGTCATGAACGCCCACGGCCCTTCTCCTCCTTCATGCTCACGGTCAGCCCTGCTCATCCGCCCAGCGCCGCAGCAGGTGCAGGCCCACCTCGACCGCCTTCTCCATCCATTGCGCCGACGCCCACTCCGTGCGGCTGTGGTAGTTCATGCCGCCGGTGAACAGGTTCGGGCACGGCAAGCCCATCTCGGTGAGCACGGCGCCGTCCGTGCCGCCGCGGATCGGCTTCTGCACAGGCTCCAGACCGGCGTCGCGCACGGCCTGCAGGGCCAGTTCCAGCACACGGGGGTCCCGCGCGACCCCCGTCTTCATGTTCCGGTAGGCGCCCGTCTGTTTCAGGGCAGTCTTCGCGCCGGGGTGCCGCTGCTCCAGGCCGGCCAGCAGCGCCTCCACGATGGCCTGCTTGTGCTCCAGTCCCTCGTCGGTGAAGTCGCGCAGCAGGATCTTCAGCGTGACCTCTTCCACCGACCCGCTGATGCTGTTCACGTGGATGAACCCCTCGTACCCCTGGGTGGTCTCGGGGCGCATCGTCGCCGGGATGGCCATGCAGAACTCCGCGGCCAGGCTGACGGCGTTGATCATCAGCCCCCGGGCGGTGCCGGTGTGGGTGTTCCGCCCGGTGATGGTGATCTCCAGGTTCCGGCCGTTGAAGTTCTCGCTTTCCACCTCGCCCACGGCGCTGCCGTCGAAGGTGTAGGCGGCCGTGGCGTTGAACGCGGCCACGTCGAACCGCCGCACGCCCTTCCCGGTCTCCTCGTCGGGGGTGAAGCCGATGCGGATCGGCCCGTGGGGGATCCCGGGGTCCTTGATCAGCCGGCTGACGATCTCCATGATGATCGCCACGCCCGCCTTGTCGTCCGCGCCCAGCAGCGTGGACCCGTCGGACGTAATGATGTCGTGGCCGATGCAGCGCCTGAGGGCAGGGTGATCCTCGGGCCGGATGACCTGACCCGCCGGCAGGCGGATCTCGCCGCCGTCGTAGTCCCGGTGGACCAGCGGCTTCACGCCGCGGCCCGGGGTACCGGGGTAGGTGTCGAAGTGCGCCAGCAGGCCGATCGCCGGCGCGCCCGGCCGGTTGCCGGGCAGCGTGGCTGTGACGATGGCGTGCTCATCCACGTTCACGTCTTCCAGCCCCAGGGCCTTCAGTTCCTTCTCCAGCAGCCGGGCCATGTCCCACTGCTCCGGGGTGCTGGGCACCCCCTCGCCCTCGCCTGACGGCGAGTCAACCTGAACGTACCGCAGGAACTTGGCAATCACACCTTCAGTGAGCAGCTGACCCTGGTCCCGGTGATTCATTCTGGAAGCCTCCTTCAGTTGTCGCGTCTGATTCATGATTCGCCTTCCCTACCATTCGATCCCTGCATCTGCGGACACCCCGTCCGCCCCGCCGGGGGATCTCCCGCTAGGCCGGCTGGTCCAGGACCTTTTTCAGGGCCGTCAACACCCGGTTCGGCAGCACCCGGGTGATGAGGTTTGTCCCCTCGCGCACCAGTGCGAGCACGTCGCCCTCGCCCGGCCACGCCTCCTGCACCACGTCGCGGGGCACCACCTTGGCGATCTGCTCCACCGCCAGGAGCGCCAGGCCGAGGTCGTCGATCTCGCCGATCAGCGGGATGGGATCGGGAATCAGGTCGATGGGCGAGACGAAGTAGGCCACGGTGGCCCCGGCGATGATCTTCGCGGTGGCCGGCACCCGGGGGTCCCGGGTGAGCCGGACCAGCATCACGAAGAAGTCCGGGACCGCCAGCAGCCAGGGGATAAGGGGCTGTGCCCACTGGGGGGCCTTGGCGGCGGCGTACCGTCGCACGGTCTCCCTCAGCTTCTGGTAGAACCCCTGGTGCTCGGGGATCGACTGTTCCTCCTTGCTGGGCACGGGCACCAGCGCCCCGGGCTGTACCGCCCCCAGCCCCGTGGTGTCGATCGGAAAGGCCATCACGTCGGCCAGTTCCACCACGACGCCGTCCCGGTCCACGTGCACGCCCTTCAGCCTGAAGCTGACCGGCACGTGCTCCAGCACCTCGCCCAGGTCCAGCCGGTACACGCCGTCCCGGTATTCGCCGGGCAGCGCCTCGAAGGCCTTCTGCAGGGCCTTCTCCTTTACGAAGGCGGGCAGGAGCCCCATGTTGGTCCAGGAGACGCCCAGCTTCACCAGGTTGCCCGCGGCCGCCAGCACGCTGAACCGCAGGTCGACCGGCACCACCATGCGCACGGCGTCAACGGGGACCCGCAGCCGCACGATGACAGCGCCGCTCTCCAGCTCCACCCGCAGATCCTGAACGGCCCCGGCGGCGAAGCCCGCCAGGGCCTCCTCGACGTCGGTCACGCTCAGGGTCAGGGTCACCCCAGTGGCCCGCAGCACCTCAATCCCTCCAGTCCTCCAGGCCGTCTCTGGTCGTCAGGGCCCAGGAGGTCCGTTCACCCCCGGAGTCCCGCCACTGCACCTTCCACGCCCACCAGCCGCGGCCGGTGTCCGGGAAGGGGCTGCCCCGCCGCACGCGGGCGAGCCGCACCACCTCGCCGCCGCGGCGGCGCACCTCGTCGGTGAGCAGCTCCCGGTCACGCCGGGTGCGGATGACGGTGACGACCGCGATGGCGGTCACGGCCAACAGAATGACGACCAGGTAGTTCATTATGCGTCACTCCAGACAGTTAGATTCGCCCGCGCCGAGAAACGTTCGGCAGGCCAGGAAGCCCGGGCCAGCGAATTGGGCAATGATAACCCTCGGCAGGAGAGAGGAACATGCCCATGCAACCTTCACCCCTGGACGGGGTCGCCCTGGTGCTCTACCAGCCGCAGGACGTGGTCAACGTGGCGGCCATCATCCGGGTCATGTCCAACTTCGGCCTCTCCGACCTGCGGCTCGTGGAACCCGCCGCATTCGACCCGTACCGCATCGCCGGCATCGCCCACCACACGGAGCCGCTGATCGAGCGCACCCGCAGGTTCGACACGCTGGAAGCCGCGCTGGCCGACTGCGGCCTGACCCTCGGGACCACCGGCCGGCCCCGGGAGACCGAGCGGCGCGTGTACGCGCCACGCGAGGCCGCACCGGAGATCCTGGCCGCCGCCCGCACCCAGCGGGTCGCCGTTGTGTTCGGGCCGGAACAGGACGGCCTGCCCAACGCGGCGCTGGACCGGTGTCACGGCGTCATCACGATCCCGACGCACCCCTTCAACCGGTCCCTCAACCTGGCGCAGGCTGCGCTGGTGGTCGCCTACGAGCTGTGGACGGCCGCCACGCAGTTGGACGCTCCCGGGCCGGTCGCCCCCGTCACGCCCGGCCTGGCGGAACCGGCGCCCGGCCCCGACGTCCCACTGGCCACCGGTGAGGAACGGGAGGCGCTCTTCGCGGCGGTGGAGGAGCTGCTCCTGGCCCTGTATCCCGGGGGCAGCCCGGACCGCCGTGCGCAGGCGGCGGCGCGCCTGCGCGCCCTGCTCATGCGCGCCCAGCCCCGCAGCGAGGAGGCCCGGGCCCTCACGAACCTGCTGCGCCACGCGGCGCGGACCAGCAGGCGCTCCTAGAAAATGTTCCCGCTCCCTCCCCGATCCCCTTCCTGCCGCCGGGTGGCATGGACGGGCCCGAAATGGACATACCCTCCTAACAGGGGAGGGTTTTTCCATGTCCACGCTTTCGGTCCGGGTCAGGAACCCGTTCGTGCTGAAGGGATCCCTGGAGGTCGTGCTGGAGGTGGCCCGCATGGACTTGGCCAACGCGGAGATCGAGGAGATCCGCGGCCTCCTGGTCTCGATCCCCAACTCGGTGCGCCCCGCGGAGCTCGAGATCTCCCTGTCGGGCGCCCGCGCCGCCCTGCTGGCCGTGCGCTACTTCGGCCAGTCCCGCACCCGGCACTGGCTGCGGGAGGAGATGGTGAGCGCCCTCAACGACCTGGAGCGGGCGCTGGAGCGCCACCTGCGGGATGCGGCGGGCGACGGGTAGCGGGTGCCCGACCATGCGCGAACTTCCCTGGCAGCCGGGCTCGGGGCCCGAGCAGCCAGGGAAGTCTCACGCCGCTGCCGGATGCAGATGCGGACGGGGTGCGCCTACGCCCCGCGCTCCTCGATCAGCGCCAGAATCCGCTGCAGCGTCTCCTGCCGCAGACTCTCCATCCCCGCGAAGTCCATGTGCGGTGCATAGCACCGCTCCAGCTCGTCGTGCCAGGCCTTCGCCCGGCCCAGAAGGTACATCTCCCGCCGGACGGCGGCCTGGTAGGCCTCCTCGGCCCCGGCGATCGCCTCGGCGTAGGCGGTGAGCCTTCCCCGGTCGACGAAGGCGACCGTGTCGATGACCTCGTCGCCGGGCCGGGGCGTGTACTCGTGCGGCCAGAACGAGGTGATGACGCCCGTGCTCTGCGCCGTCAGCCGCACGTGGTCGACCCGGTCGGGATACATCGTGCAGTGGAAGACCTCCACGTCCACGCCCCGGGCCACCGCGGCGTCCGCCAGCCGCCCGGCGATCGTCTTCTTCCCCGTCCCGGGCGGCCCGGTGAGGACGATGCGCCGCCGCAGCCCGTCGAACAGCGAGCCGAGGAAGGTCCTCGCCCCGGCGTAGGTAATCGCCGAGGCGAACAGCCGCCGGGTGCGGCCGGCGCGGGCAGGGCGCGTTTCGGCTGGGTCCGGGGCCGGTGCGGTTCCGGCGCCGCCCGGAGCCCGCACAGAGGCGCCCACCGCGCTCACGGGCAGCAGCTGCGCAACGAGGGCCTCTGCAGCGGCGTAGACCCGCCCCATGTCCAGGCACTCCCGGTGGTAGGCCGACCACTCCTCCAGCCAGGCCAGCGCGGCCCGGCGGGCGTCGGCCGCCCGCTGGAACCAGCCCTTATACCCCCGGGTCAGCCGGATGATCTCCGCCTTCACCTCCGGCGCCCGCAGCGCCGCCTCGTTCCAGAACTGGCCCAGGTTGATGATGTCCTCGACGGCGCCGGGGAACTTGGGATCCATCACATGGGGGGCCGTGCCGTCCATCACCGCCGCGTCGGCGGCCGGGACGTAGATCGCGTCGATGCCTTCGTTGTCGGCCGAGCAGTGGAAATATTCCACGTCGTAGCCGCGGGCCAGGAGATCGCTGGCGATGCGCTTCATGAACGTCGACTTTCCGGTGCCGGGCCCGCCCTTCAGGATGAACACCTTGTCGGCGTCGGCCGGCGCGATCTGGTCGTACCGGGAGTAGAACCCCTGCGGGGTGTTGGCCCCTGCGAAATAGTGGGTTGCCGTGCCAGGCTGCGTCATGCTCTCCACGCTCCTCTCAGCCCAAGGCTGGACCCTAACGACGCAGCCTATGCGGAAAAACCGACCGCCAGACCTGCGGACGCAGATCCGGCGGTGCTATCCGGCCTGGCGTTACCGGACGGCCGCGGCGACCTCCTCGATCATCCTGGACACCGAGACGAGCCCGCCCCCGGAGAGGTACCAGTAGTTGGGGTCCAGGTAGATGATCTTGCCGTTCTTGTAGGCGTTGGTCTGCCTGACCAGGTCGTTCTCCAGCGTGTCCTTGGCGGGCTGGCCGCCGCCGGAGACCACCGCCGCCCGGTCGATCACGAAGATGTAGTCGGGGTTCTTCTCCTTCACGTACTCGAAGGAGACGTTGTCGCCGTGGGTGGACACCTGGATCGACGCATCCGCCGCCGGGAAGCCCAGCACGTCGTGGATGATGCCGAACCGGGAGCCGGGGCCGTAGGCGCTGATCGCCTTGTCGTTGGACAGCAGGATCAGGGCCTTCTCGCTGCCGCCGGCGACCTTGCTCCGCACCTCGGCCACCATGTCTTCGATCTTCTTGATCTCGGCGGCCACCTGCTCCTCCTTCTGGAAGATGGCGCCGATGTACGCCATGTTCCGCTTGAAGGAGCCCATGTAGTCACTGGGGTCGATCGCCATGTAGATGGTCGGGGCCAGGTCCTTCAGCGCGTCGTACTGGGTGGCCGTGCGGGAGGAGATGATGATGAGGTCGGGCGCCAGCGCACTCAGGGCTTCGAAATCCGGCTCGAACAGGGTGCCGGCGTTCACATACTTGTCATCCGCGTACTGGGAGAGGTACGGCGGCAGGTTCGCCTTGGGGACGGCTGCGACCTCAACGCCCAGCAGGTCCAGCGTGTCCAGGATGCCCATGTCGAACACGACCACCTTCTCGGGGTTCACGGGCACGGCGGTCTCGCCGTACTCGTGCGTGACGACGATCTCACGGGGCCCCTGTTCAGCCGGCGACGCATCGGAGGTTCCCGGTGCAGCCTGCTCCCCGGCCGGGTTCGACGCGCCGCTGCCGGCGGCCGAAGCGGGGCCCGAGGCGGAGCCGCCACAGGCCGTGACGACCAAAGCCAGGAGGAGCAGCACGCTGATCAGGGAAACCTTGCGCTTCATCAGAGACCACCTCGTGCGTTGATGTTGGATCTGGTTCCGGGTTCTAGAGGCCGGCGGCCTGCTCGCCGGTGAAGTAGATGCAGACCCGGCAGCCGCCCACCGTCTCGATCGGGATCTCCATCTCATAGATTTCGCCCAGCACGTCGGAGCGGATCAGCTCGTCGGGCGTTCCGGCGGCCGCCACGCGGCCGTCCTTCAGGGCGACGATGTGGTCGGAGTAGGCGGAGGCGAAGTTCACGTCGTGCAGCACCAGCACGACCGTCTTGCCCAGGTCGTCGGCCATCCCGCGCATAATGCGCATGATCTGCACCGCATGCTTCATGTCCAGGTTGTTCAGCGGCTCATCCAGCAGGACGTACTGCGTGTCCTGGGCGAGCACCATGGCGATGAACGCCCGCTGGCGCTGCCCGCCGCTCAGCTGGTCCAGGTACTTCCCTGCGATGTCGCGCAGATCCAGGTAGGCCAGCGCCTGGTCCACCATCTCCCGGTCCTCCCGGGTCAGCCGCCCCTGGGTGTAGGGGAACCGGCCGAACTCCACCAACTCGCGCACCGTCAGCCGGATGTTGAGGTTGTGCGTCTGCTTCAGGATCGCCAGGCGCCGGGCCAGCTCATCCGACCGCCACTGACCGATCTCCCGGCCGTCGATCAGGATCCTGCCCTCGTCCTTGGGCAGCAGCCGGCTCATGAGGGAGAGCAGGGTGCTCTTGCCCGCACCGTTGGGCCCGATGAGCGTCGTGACCTTGCCTTTCTCGATGTCCAGCGAAACGTCGTGCAGAACCCGCTTCGGCCCGAAGGACTTGGATACGCCCCGCACCTTTACCATGCCGTTCTCTCCTTCAACACCAGGTAGAGGAAGTACACGCCGCCGATGAAGTTCACGATCACGCTGACCGGCGTGGAGTAGACGAAGACCCGTTCCATGATGAGCTGCGCCCCCAGCAGGAACACCACGCTGACGGCGATCGCCGCTGCGATGAGGGGGCCTCGCCGGTAGGTGTCCAGCATGTGGTAGCTGATGTTGGCCACCAGGAGGCCCAGGAAGGTGATCGGCCCCACCAGCGCCGTGGCCGCCGCCATCAGCACGGCCACGAGGACCAGCATCCGCTTGATCACCCGCCCGTAGTCCACGCCCAGGTTGATGGCGTGGTCACGCCCGAGGGCGATGGCGTCCAGCGCCCGCACATACCGGAGGCCGTAGAGCATGACGGGAATCATCAGCCCGCCGCCCAGGATCAGCAGGTTGGCGTTGACCCGGCTGACGCTGGCGAAGAGCCGGGACTGCAGGCCGGCGTACTCGTTGGGGTCGATAATCACCTGCAGGAAGGTCGTCAGGCTGCCGAAGAGCGTACCCATGACGATGCCCATCAGCAGCAGGAAGTGCAGGTTGGTGCCGTCCTTGCGGAAGAGCGCCTGGTACAGCACAAGGGCGAAGCCGATCATCAGGACCACGGTCACGACGAAGTTGATCTGCTGGTCGACGAACTGCAGCGTCGTGGATCCCCAGAAGAAGACCATGATCGTCTGGAACAGCTGGTACACGGAGTCCATGCCGATGATGGACGGGGTCAGGATGCGGTTGTTGGTGATGGTCTGGAACACGACCGTCGCGTAGGCGATGGCCGCACCGGTGAGAGTGATCGCCAGCACCTTGTGGGTGCGGAGCCGGAGGATGTAGGCGATGTTCCCGCGCAGCGGGACGAACAGGTACAGGCAAACCACGGTCAGCGCCAGCAGGAGGAGAATGCCCAGGATGACGACGTTCCGCTTATGCTTCACGGGTCCGCTGTCCCTTCCATAGCAAGTACAGGAACATCCCGCTGCCGATCACCCCGACCGTCAGCCCGATCGGCACCTCGTACGGGTAGATGAGCAGCCGGCCGACGATGTCGCAGGCCAGCAGGAACACGGCGCCGACCAGGGCCGTGAGCGGCAGGTTCCGCCGCAGGTGATCGCCCTGGAACATCGTGACAAGATTGGGGATGATCAGCCCCAGAAAGGGCAGCATTCCGACGGTGAGAATGACCAGCGCTGATACCAGGGACACGAGGCCCAGACCGATGTTGACAACCTGCCGGTAGTTCACCCCCAGGCTGGTCGCGAAATCCTCGCCCATCCCGGCAATGGTGAACCGGTTGGCATAGACGTAGGCGGCGATCACCGCCGGCACGGCCAGGTACAGCAGTTCGTAGCGGCCCTTGATCACCAGGGCGAAGTTGCCCTGCAGCCAGGTCGTGACCGCCTGGAGCAGGTCGTACCTGTAGGCGAAAAAGGTCGTGATCGAACTCACAATGCTGCCGAACATCAGACCCACCAGCGGGATGAAGACGGCGTCCTTCAGCTTGACCCGGTCGAGGATCGTCATGAAGATGTACGTGCCGGTCAGGGCGAAGATCAGCGCCAGGATCATCTTCTGCATCATCGAGGCCGACCCGAAGAGGATCATCGCGACCAGGATGCCCAGCCGGGCCGAGTCGTCAGTCCCCGCGGTGGTCGGCGACACGAACTTGTTGCGTGAGAGCTGCTGCATGATCAGGCCCGAGACCCCCATGCCCACCCCGGCGAGGATGATCGCGGCGGTACGGGGCACGCGGCTGGTCAGGAGCACCGTTACCTGGTCATCGGTCAGCCGCAGCAGCTGGGCGATGCGGATCTCGGACACGCCGACGAACAGCGAGCAGACGACCAGAATCACGAGCAAAACGGTGAGCGTCGGCACAAGAAGCGATCGCTTCACGGTGTACACACATCCATCTCGGCTTCGTCCCCTTGCGTGATAGCGATAATCATTCTCACCGCCATGATGATACCGCATCGGACCCGGCGGTGAAATGGACCTTTCTCAAAACGACATGGAAGTTCCTCATCCCAACGTACCCATAGCGAGCGCGGGTTCCAGGAGCAGCAGCGTCAGGTCCTCGACCAGTCGCTCGTAAGCCGCAGCGTCGTCGGTGCCCGACCACCCGACCACGAGGCAGCGGGGATCCCCCCGGACCGCCCCGGCCCCTTCGGCTGCGGAACCCCGGGCATCCTCCTGCCGGGCGTCGACCCGCCGCACGGCCTCCTCCCACTCGACCGCGAGGCCCGGCCGGTCCGGTCCGTGCACCAGGAAGAGCGCCGCCCGGCAACCGAAGCCGGCCACACCGGCCAGCGAGTCCGTGTGCGCCAGCTGCATCCCCCGCACCTCCGTACAGGGGGTGAACCCGGCGCTGATGTAGAGCAGATCGCCCAGCCCCGGGTGGCGCGAGCCGAACACCCGGTAGCCGTTGCCGTCCACCC
>ENA-UPSB01001875-UPSB01001875.1-bioreactor-metagenome-genome-assembly--contig:-NODE-1875-length-22176-cov-4.859726_pt1 | contig 22176 bp, 23 predicted proteins | sample MGYA00238182_ERZ773286 | MGnify/ENA primary metagenome ERZ773286 (study PRJEB29026, sample SAMN07631240) | bioreactor metagenome | isolation source: Switchgrass digestor | place: USA: Dartmouth... | reverse complement strand
GCTGCTGCTGGTCTCGGGGATTGTGGTTGGCACGCTGCTGTTTGCCTACTTCTACCTGCGGCTGGAGAATCCGGACTGGCCGCCGGCGGGCATCCCCCTGTCTCAGCCGCTCTGGCCGGTGTTCTCCGCCGGGCTGCTGCTGGTCGCGGCCGGTCTTGCCCGCTGGTCCGAGCGCAGTGTGCAGCGGGATCAGCAGGGGAGGCTGCGGCTGGCGCTGGCGCTGGCGGTCCTCTTCATCGCCGGAGCGCTGGCTGTGCAGGCTGCGGACCTGTTCAACCAGCCCTTCCGCTGGGATACGCACGCCTACGGCTCGATCTTCTATGCCCTCTCTGTGGCCATGTTTCTCGGCGTGCTGGTGGCGCTGGTGTTCAACGCGGTCACGCAGATCCGTGCCTGGCGGGGGGAGCTGCACTCGGGCCACACCACCGCCGTGGGCAACGCCGCGCTGTACCTGTACGGGATCGCGGTGATGTGGGTGCTGGTCTTTGCCGTGTTGTACGGCGCGCCGTATCTGGTGTGAGGTGACGGAAATGAGCGAGCCGCGCGCCGCCGGTGAGGTGCGGAACTCCAAAACCCTGTGGTTCGGGATGTTCGGCAGCCCGGTGATCTGGTCGATCCACCTGATTCTGGGCTACACGTTCAGCGAGGCCGCCTGCACGGCCGGCTTGCTGAACTTCACCATCGCCGGGGCTGACGGGGTGATGCTGGCCCTGATCCTGTGGACGCTGCTGGCCATGGCCGGGATCTTGTGGAACGGCTGGTGGAGCTACCGCTCCTGGCGCCATTATGCCGCGCTGAACCCGGAGGAGGAGCACCCGCTGCAGGCCTTTGACCGGGACGAGTTCCTGGCCCTCTCGGGCCTGCTGCTGAGCGGCATTTTCTTCCTGCTGCTGCTGATTAACCTGTACCCGTTCTTTGTGCTGAGGCCCTGTGTCTAGGCGATGGTGGGCTCTCCTGCTGGTGCTGGTCCTGCTGGCCGTGCCAGCCGGCGGGGTGTCGGCGCACGGCGGCGAGGACGACGGCCGCCCCTGGTACACCTGGTGGTCGACGGACCCGCTCCTCTGGCTTGGGCTGGCCGGGGCGGCTCTGGTCTACCGGGCCGGCTGGCGCAGGCTGTACCGCAGCGGCCGGAACCGGAACCGGCTGCGCAGGCAGGCCCGCGCCTTCACCGCCGGGCTGCTGGTGACCGCGCTGGCGCTGGTTTCCCCGCTGGAAGGGTTCGCCGGGGAGCTGTTCTGGGTGCACATGCTGCAGCACATGCTGCTGGTGCTGGCGGCCGCGCCGCTGATCGTGCTCAGCCTGCCGCTGCCTGCGCTGTTATTAGGCCTGCCGGCCGGGTTAAGCAGGGCGGCGGGCGGCCTGGCCCGTGAAGGAAGGTTGAAGGCGCTGGTGCGGCTGATGGCCCGGCCTGCCAGCGCCTGGCTAATCAGCGCGGTTGTCTTCTGGGTATGGCACGCGCCGGCGCTGTACCAGGCCTCGCTGGAGCGGGAGTGGGTTCACGCGCTGCAGCACGTGTCGTTTCTGGCCAGCGCGCTGCTGTTCTGGTGGGCGGCGCTGCACACCCTGGTCCGCTCGCCGGAGCAGGGCGGGCTGGGGGTGCTGTACCTGTTCACCACCGCGCTGCACAGCGGCCTGCTGGGGGCGCTGCTGACCTTTTCCAGCCGGCCCTGGTACCCGCTGTACGAGGACCGGGCGGCGCGCTGGGGGCTGACCGGCCTGGAAGACCAGCAGCTGGCCGGACTGGTGATGTGGATCCCGGGCGGGGTGATCTATCTGGCGGCCGCGCTGTGGCTGCTCAGCCGCTGGCTGGAGGGGGCCCGCTCGCCGGAAGGCGAGGCCCCGCCAAAGGAAGCGGAGCGGTGAGACCGGCGGTGAAAACGGCGGCGCAGGCCATTCTTCCGGACCCGGCCGTTCAGGCCGGGCTGCGCTCGCCGAAGAGGTACCAGGCCCCTTTGCGGTCGTCCGCGCTGCGCGGGGCGCGGTCGTAGTACAGGTCAAACACCCGCCCTTCACGGGTGCGCACCTGGAAATGGTAGCGCCCGACGCCCCAGGAGCCGCGCAGCATGGCCCGCCGGGCGTGAGCCTCGCGCATGTTGCGGGCGAAGCGGCCTCTCCGCGCGGTGTCCATCCATTCGGCCAGCACTTCCTCGACGGTGTGCGTCTGGTCCTGCCAGATGAAGCGGTCGGGGCAGTGGGGCGCCTTTTCCAGCAGCGGGGGGTTGTCAAACTCGACCGTGATGGGTTCGTCGATCAGCTGGATGAGTTCGCCGGTCATGACATTCCTCGTGATATTCGGCCTGATAAGAACGCGGTGCCGTCAATGATATACTTATCGGGGGGAAAGCCCACAGGCAAATCCGCAGGTCGTCCTGAGTAGGAGTATACAATGAAGACCTTATTATTAATGCGTCACGCCAAATCAAGCTGGAAAGACCCGGAGCTGCAGGACATCGATCGCCCGCTCAACAAACGCGGCGAAAGGGACGCGCCTCGCATGGGCAAACTGCTGAAGAAGGAGGGACTGATCCCGGATATTATCGTCTCCTCCCCGGCCCAGCGCACGAAAGCCACCGCCGAGGCCGTGGCTGACAAGCTGGATTACGAAAAGGACATTCTGTACGTGGACTCGCTGTATCTGGGCGAGCCGCACGAATATTTCGAGATGCTGCGGAGCCTCTCCGACGAGGTGGATACCGCGCTGGTGATCGGCCACAACCCCGGGCTGGAGGGGCTGGTGCAGATCCTCTCGGGCAAGGTGGTATCGCTGCCCACCGGGGCCATTGCCTATTTGCGGGTGCCGGTGCGCGCCTGGAGCGCCCTGACCGTGCATATCGACTGCAAGCTGGCCGAGCTGTGGCGGCCGAAGGATCTGGACTGAACGCGCCCTGATCCGCTCATCAGGCCGCGCTCGTTCCGCCGGCTGCAGATTGCTGGAATAAAAAAAAGGCCGGGCTTATGCCCAGCCTTCTCTTTTGGCGATATCGATGGCTTCCTCTCGCGAGGAGGTGCCCAGCTTGCGCATCACCTGCTCCATCTGCTCTGAGACCGTGGCCGGCTCCACGCCCAGGCTGGAGGCGATTTCGTCGTCGCTCTTCTCCTCCACCACCCAGCGCAGGATTTCCAGCTCGCGGTAGGTCAGGGTGTTGCGCTCACCCGGGCGGCGCTTGATTTTCTCCAGCTTCATGGCCACCTGAGGGCTGACCCAGCCCTCCTCCCGGCGGGCCACGCCGCGCACGGCGTCCACAATGTGATCCGGCGCTTCTCCCTTGATCAGATAGCCGGAGACTTCGTGGTCCAGCAGCTCCAGGATGTACTCCTGGTCGTCGTAGGCGCTCAGCACCAGTATGCGCACTTCCACGCCGGCCTCTTTCAGGCGGCGGGCGACCTCAATCCCGTTCAGCCCCGGCATTTCCACGTCCAGCAGGAGCACGTCCGGGCGCAGCTCTTCGGTCAGATGGATGGCGTCCAGGCCGTTGGAGGCCTCCGCCACCACTTCGATGTCCGGGGTTTTTTCCAGTAAGGCGCGAATACCCTGGCGAACCCGCTCGTGATCTTCAGCCAATACTACCCGCGTGGGTGCTAAATCCATCTCCCTCAACCTCCAGGGGGTCGTCTGGTCATGCGATGCCGTGGGTTTGTTCTCCATTTCACCAGCCCTCATTATACCCGCTTCCTGGGATCCACTTCTTCCCTGCCAATCCCCCTAATGAAAGACCATTTTACCAGCCCTTACAGAGAAAAGGAGCAGTAAGCGGGCAGCTTTTCAGCAGCACCACTGCTCCTTCCTCGTTGAGCAGTCCGAAAATGAATCGTTCGCTATACGGTTCGCCTGCCTCCTCCGAACAGTCTGAGCAGGGCAATTAGGACAATTGACCCGAGTAAGGCGATCAGGATGGTGGTCAGGTTGATGCCCGTAAGCTCCACGTCAAACAGCGCTGACGCCAGGAAGCCGCCGATCAGGGCGCCCACAATGCCGACCACAATGTTGCCCAGCAGGCCGTACCCGCCGCCGCGCATGACGATTCCGGCTAACCAGCCGGCGATCAGTCCCACTATAATCCATGCTAAGATGCTCATCGTGTTTTCCTCCTCCAAATAATAAGGTTGGTAATAACCTGGAATAACTGCTCGAGAGAAGCAAAGCGCTTCTCTCAGGGTGATGCCTGGCTGCGGCGACTACATCGTGGTTCTGTTCAAAAAATCGCGGACTTCGCGCTCGGCTTCTTCGTGCGTGTACCCGTATTTCTCTTGAAGCTTGCCGATCAAGACGTCGCTGCGTCCCTGAATCTGATCCAACTCGTCGTCGGTGAGCCGGCCCCAGTGCTCCTTCACTCTGCCACGAAACTGTTTCCACTGACCTTTCAGAATGTCGTCGAACATACCCACTCCTTTCTTAAGGTGAAACCTTACAATCCAACTATATCGACCGCGGCAGGGGGCGACAAGCGGGTGTTTCCTTACGCGGCGGTAGGGATATCCCTACACTTTGGGCAGGGAAGCGCCTGGAGAATCAAAAAAGGACGGGAATTACCCGTCCTTTTTATCGTTCAGACTGTCTTTGCGCGGCTCAGTTCACCAGGCCTTCGCGGATGGCATGCACGGCGGCCTCGACGCGCGAGGTGACGCCCAGCTTGGTGTACAGCGACTCGAGGTATTTCTCCACCGTCTTCTCGCTAATGCCCAGATTAACGGCGATGCTCTGGTTGGTGCGCCCCTCGACCACCAGCTTGAGCACGTCCATTTCGCGCGGGGTGAGGGTGGCGGCTTCTTCGTCGCGCACCCAGGAGACCATCTGGGCGGCAATGCTGCGCGAGACCCAGCCCTCCTCTCCGTGGGCCACGCCCCGTACGGCGTCCAGAATCGTCTGGGGGGCCTCCTCTTTCATCAGATAACCCGACGCGCCGCTTTCCAGCAGTTCCTGGATGTAGATGCGGTCGGCGTGAGCGCTCAGGGCGAGGATCTTGACCGAGGATTTCTGCTGCTGCAGCCGCTGAGCGACCTCGGTGCCCTTCAAGTCCGGCAGTTCCATATCCAGCAGGAGGATATCGGGCTTGACTTCCTCGATCATCTTCAATGCTTCGGTACCAGAGGAGGCTTCACCAACGACCTCGATATCCACAGCCTTATCCAACAGGGTGCGGATACCGCTCCGTACAACTGGATGATCATCGGCAAGTAAAACACGAATAGGGCTCATAGGATCCTCTCTGGATGATTATAACGCTCTTAAGGTTGGATCTGCGCGTTCGCGGCGTCACTTCTGCCAGTGATGAAGAGATGCGGACCTGGTCTCCGGGGAGATCCGTCTGGCGGAGATCGCTAATCCGGGCTGCCCGGGTGCGCTGTGAGGCTGCGATGGCGTCCATCGGGTCGCAGTGAGGCGGGGATGAGCGGAAGACCTGGTGACTGGATCGAAGAACATCGATTCGGCGCAAATCGAGTATGATTATTTTAGCAAGATTTGTCAATAATTGGGGAATGATTTCGATCAACACTCTGATTCTACCATCTTTTATATCATCTATATCATCCCTTTGAGGGATGAAGGAGGCCGGCGTGATGGAACAGGCGCAAAATGTAACTGCAGTCCCGCTGCCCCCGGGGCCGGACGGGCTGCCGCTGCTGGGTGTGCTGCCGGGTGTCTGGAAGGATCCGCTGGGGTTTTTCCTCAAGGCGGCGGTGGACTACGGCCCGGTGGCCCGGCTGCAGATGGGCCCCAAGGACTTTTACCTGGTCTCCGGCCCGGAAGAAGTTAAATATGTGTTGCAGGAAAACCACCACAACTACCGCAAGGGCTACGACCAGGCCAGACCGCTGTTCGGCGACGGGCTGCTGACCAGCGACGGCGAAGAATGGCTGCGCCGCCGGCGCATGATCCAGCCCATGTTCAACCGCACGCGCCTGTCCTTCTTCAGCCAGTTCATGACTCAGGCGACCGAAGAGATGCTCGACCGCTGGGAGACGCTGGCCGATCAGGGCATCATCGACGCGGCCCACGAGATGATGAAGCTGACCCAGACCATCATCGTGCGCTCCATGTTCAGCAGCGATGTGGGCGAGGAGGCCGCCCGGCTGGGGGCCGCCTTCGACGATACGCTCGAGTACCTCAACCGCATCCTGTTCGCGCCGCATCCGGCGCTGGCCGAGCTGCCTTCGGCGGCCACCCGGCGCAACCGCCGCGCGCTGGCATACCTGGACGCGTTCATCTACCGGCTGATCGAGCGCAAGCGCGCAAGCGGCGAGGACACCGGAGACCTGCTCTCCCTGCTGGTGCTGGCCCGCGGTGAGGACGGCCAGCCCAGCCTGACGGATGCGCAGGTGCGCGACGAGCTGATGACCATCTTCCTGGCCGGGCACGAGACCACCGCCAACGCGCTGGCCTGGACCTGGTACCTGCTGGGGCTGAACCCTGACGTGGAGGCCCGCCTGGTGGAGGAGATTGACACAGTGCTGGGCGGTTCACCCCCGGCCTACGACGACCTGGAAAAGCTGCGCTATACTCCGCTGGTGCTGCACGAGGCGATGCGCCTGTACCCGCCGGCCTGGATGTTCGTGCGCCACGCCATCGCCGACGACGAGCTGGGCGGCTACCGCATTCCGGCCGGGGAGATGGTGATGATCAGCCCCTACGTCACCCATCGGCTGCCGCAGCACTGGGAGAATCCCGAAGCCTTTGACCCGGAGCGGTTCACCGCGGAGCGCTCTGCCGGGCGGCACAAGTTCGCCTACTTCCCCTTCGGGGGCGGGCCGCGCCTGTGCATCGGCAACAACTTTGCGCTGATCGAGGCCCAGCTGATCCTGGTGCGGGTGCTGCAGCGCTTCCGCCTGCGCCTGGCGCTGGTGCCTGGCTCGCGGGTGATTCCGACGCCGATCGCCACCCTGCAGCCCAAACCGGGCGTGCCCATCCGGCTGGAGCGGCGCTACTAAGCCCCGGCCTTCCTGCGGCGGTGCTGGCTCATCTCCCGGCGGGCCTTGAACACCACCCGGAAGAAGTTGGGCACGTGCTCAATCGGGTTGATGTGGCTGTGCTCGTCCTCGTAGATGGTGCTGATGGGCACCCAGTCCAGTTTCATGTCCTGCTTGACACAGGTCATGATCATCTCGACCTCGAAGTGAAAACCCTGCTCGCGGCTGTCCAGCACGGCTTCCATCAGGCGGCGGGTGAGCAGCCGGTAGCCAGACTGGTTGTCGGGGATGTACTGGCCCATGGCCCAGGAGAAGCTCCAGCGGCCGATGGTGTTGGTGCAGCGGCGGATGATGGGCATCTTGCTGTATTCGCGCGCGCCGATAATCAGGTCGCCGCCGCGCTCGCGGTAGGCTTCCAGGAAGCGGGGGATTTCGTTCGGGTCGTGCTGGCCGTCTGCGTCGAGCATGATCACGGCATCGAAGCCCTGCTCCAGCGCCCAGGCGAAGCCGCGCTTGAGCGCGGCGCCTTTGCCCTGGTTGGGCACCTGGCGCACCACGCTGGCCCCGGCCTGTTCGGCTTTTTCAGCGGTGTCGTCTTTTGAGCCGTCGTCCACCACCAGCGCGGGCAGGTACTGGCGGGTCTGCTGGATGACGGCGGAGATTTTGCGGCCCTCGTTGTAGGCCGGGATGAGGGCGAGAACGCCGGATTCGGTGGGCGGCATATGTTTCAGGGTCATGGGCGGGGCGAGCCTTCTCTCCAGGTGGCGTGAATGGGCTAATTTTACCAGAGCGGGGTTATTCCGGCAGCCGGGCGATCAGCGAATAGCTGAGCGGAAGCAGGGCGGCGCAGCGTTCGAAGCTGGCGAATTCGTTGGTCAGGTCGTGACCGTACTCTTCGAACCACTCCAGCAGGAAGCCCTGGCGCAGCAGCTCGTTGATCACGTCCGCCAGCCGGTGGTGGAACCAGTAGGAGGTCGGCCCCTGGTACTGCTCATTGCCGTAGTAGTCCAGGCCCTCCTGGTCGGCGAAGGGCTCGGTCTTGAAGTAAGAGTGCCGCGGGGCGGGGGTTTCGGTCAGCGTATCGTCCTGGTCGAACATATCCAGGATGGGGTGCATCTCGTAGAAGACCACCTTGCCGCCGGGCCGCAGTAGCCGGGCCATGACCTGAAAGGCCCCGGGCAGATCGGGAAGCCAGCCCAGCGTGCCGATGGTGATCAGCAGCAGGTCGAAGCTGCGGTCGTAGGCGGCCGGGATGGCGTACAGGTCGGTGCGCACGAACTCAACGTCCAGCCCGGCGGTCTGGTTGAGCAGCCGCGCCTGGGCGATGAACTCGTCGGAGATGTCGAATCCCACGCAGCGGGCGGCGCCCAGGTTCCGCAGCGAGAGCGTCTCGCGGCCGTTGTTGCAGGAGAGCTGGGCCGCAGTCTTGCCCTCCAGCCCGACCCGGTCGCGCAGCAGGGCGGTCAGGGTGGCGTCCAGCGTGCTGGCCCCGGGCTGGCTGAAGAGCGCCAGCAGATGGTCGAGCTGCTGCCTGGCATGGTAGGGGGCGGCCTGGTTCCAGGCAGCGCGGTTGCTTTCGGTGTAGTCTGGCTCAGGCATGTTCTTCTCCTCGCTCCGCCGGCGGGGCGGCGGGCAAACCGGCCTCCGCGGCCGGGTGGGGCTGGCGCTGGGCCAGCAGGATGGCCGCCAGGATCAGCAGGCAGCCGATCAGCTGGGGCGGGGTCAGGTTTTCAGACAGGAAGAGCCAGCCGAACAGCGCGGCGAAGACCGCTTCCAGGCTGAGGATGAGGGCCGCGTCGGAAGGCGGGGCGTGGCGCTGGCCGAGCATCTGCAGCGTGTAGCCGACGCCGACCGAGAACACGCCGGTGTAGATCACCGTCCAGGCGGCGCCGGGCAGCAGGGCCAGGCTGTCCTGCTCGAAGATCAGCCCGGCGATCAGGTTCAGGGCGGCGTTGACCAGGTACTGGGCGATGGAGAAATGCAGCGGGTGGGCCAGGCGGGCCATGCGCCCGACCAGAATTACGTGCAGCGCCCAGAGGAACGCGCCCAGCAGCTCGTACAGATCGCCGATGACCAGGCGCATCACCCCGCCGGTGGAGAGCAGGAAGATGCCCGCGGCGGCCAGCAGCGCGGCGATCCAGGCGGCAGCCGGCAGCTTCGCGCCCATCAGCCGCACCATCAGGATGGGCACGATGACCACGTACAGCCCGGTGATGAACCCGGCGTTGCCCGCGGTGGTGGTCAGCAAACCGGCCTGCTGCAGCCCGCCGGCGGAAAAGAGCAGAACGCCGCCCAGCACCGCCCAGGGCCAGTGACAGGCCTGCAGCTGCAGTCGAAAGCGGATCAGCGGAAGCAGCAGGGCCGCCCCCAGGGCGAAGCGCAGCCCGTTGAACAGAAAAACGCCCAGGCTGGCGGCGGCCAGGCGCTGGACGACAAAGGCGCTGCCCCACACCGCGGCGGTGACCAGCAGGGCCAGGTCTGCCTGCAGGCGCAGGCTCCGGGGGGAACGAATCAACGACAAGAGGGCTTCTCCGTAACAGCTGCCTGTATTGTAACCCCACCGGCCCTTCCCCGCGCGGAAGATTAAAAAAAACAGCAGATGAAAATCCATCTGCTGCTCGTTTCTGACAGGGGTAATTACAGAGCTAAATGCCGCCGCCCGATTCGGCGATATCACTGATATCCTCACCGGCCTGGCGCAGGCTCTGCCTGCCTTCGCGCAGAAGGCTCTTGCCCTGCTCCTGAATGGTGGAAATGCGGCCGCGGGCCTGCTCGGCCACGGTCTTGGCCTGCTGGCGGGCCGTTTCCGCGGTGTCCGCGGCCCGTTCGCGCAGGTGAATGCTCTTCTCTTGAATCAACCCGCGGGTTTCCTCACCGGACTGCGGGGCCATCAACAGGGCGATGGCAGCGCCGGTGACCATTCCCAGGATAAATCCGCCGACCCAGGTACCGAAATCCGATCCACGTTCTTCCATATGATCCTCCTCGCATCACTTGTTCTGGTCAGGTCATTCTCCAGTCTAGCCGAAAAGGGGGGATCCGGCAATGGGGAGTCTTCCTCTCGAGGTTAGGGATTTCCCTGTCGAGAGAAAATGGTCAATTGGAGCAAGGAGGTTCTTTACATTTGCTCGAGAAAATGATAAGATGTTTTCGAACAGCGGCCGCCCTGTCGAGAATTGCGGCATTATCCGGCAGGCCACCGATCAGCCGGATAACGACAGGGTAAATGTTCAGTTTGATGGTCATTCCGCGATTAGGAAATGTCTGTCTGTCCGTGACTTCCTAAGCGAGCCGTCGGCCGCCGCGCCCGCTGAGGGAAGTTTCTTTTTTTCTTATGCCGTTTGTTGTCAGGAAAGATTTCAGAAGAGGATTACATGAACATCTATGTAGGAAATTTGTCGTACAAGACAAGCGAAGATGAGCTCCGGCAGGCTTTTTCTGCGTACGGACAGGTAGATTCTGTGGCCATCATCAAAGACAAGACCACCGGTTTGCCGCGTGGTTTCTCCTTTGTCGAAATGCCCAATCCCCAGGAGGCAGAAGCCGCAATCAATGCCATGAATGGGAAGATGTTCGGGGGCCGCACCCTGAAGGTCAATGAAGCTCGCCCGCGCGAAGACGGTGGCCGGCGCGACAATCGGGGCGGCGGGTTCAATCGGCGCGACGGCGGCGGTTACCGCTCTTACTAAATCTGGCGCTTCGCCCACGAAGCCGGAGGTTGGATCCAGCGGATCCCCTCCGGTTTTTTTATTTCTGCGCCCGGACCTGCGGCACGCGGGGCAATTTCCTCTATAATCTACACACAGAGGGAGGTGTGATATGGCTAGAAGACGCAGGTTTTACCGCAGGCAGCAGCGGCGCCCGTCGCTGACCACCGGGATCGGCACCCTGGCCGGCACGCTGGCTACCCTGGCCGGGGGCTGGCTGATTTATTCCGCGGCGGTGATCGATCACCAGATGCCGCTGCCCAAAGCCGTGCAGGCGGACCGGGAGATGATGTTTTCCGACAGCGCCGGGCGGTTGAGCTACTACGCCGACCGCTCCGGGTCGGGCCGGCCGGTTGTGCTCATCCACAGCATCAACGCCGCCGCCAGCGCCTATGAGATGAGTCCCCTGTTCAACCACTACCGCGGGAAGCGGCCGGTCTACGCGCTGGACCTGCCCGGCTACGGCTTCTCGGAGCGCTCGCCGCGGGTCTATTCGCCTGAGCTGTTCACCGCCGCCATCCTCGATTTCCTCAGCGACCAGGTGCGCACCGAGGCGGACGTGGTGGCCCTGTCGCTCTCGTCGGAGTTCGCCGCCCGCGCCGCGGTGGAACGGCCGGACCTGTTCCACTCGCTGACCATGATCTCGCCCACCGGCATGAGCATGAAGGAGAAAACCGGCGGCTCCTCTTCCGCCTATCAGGCGCTCAGCTTCCCGCTCTGGGGGCAGGGCATCTACGACGGCCTGGTGACCGAGACCTCCATCCGCGCCTTCCTGCAGCGCAGCTTCACCGGCCCGGTCCCCAACGAGATGGTGCAGTACGCCTATGCCACCAGCCACCAGCCGGGGGCGCGCAACGCGCCGTTCCACTTCCTGTCGGGGCTGCTGTTCACCCCGCAGGTGTACGAGCAGTATTACCTGCGGCTGAGCGTGCCCACCCTGGTACTGTACGACCGCGACGGGTTCACCAGCTTTGAGTGGCTGCCCCGGCTGGTTCAGGTGAACCCGCAGGTGCAGGCGGTGCGCATCGTCAACACGCTGGGCCTGCCGCACTGGGAAAAGCTGGAGGAAACCGCGGCTGCGCTGGAGCGCCACTGGGAGGCGGTTCAGGTCTAGGTTTGCCGCGGGGCGCGCCGCGGCACGCTCACTCCACGGCTTCGGCCAGGGCCAGGCGGACCTCATCCAGCCAGTCCTGCAGCGTGCCTGCACCCGGAGGCGGGGGGACCGTCTCGTCAGGCGGCAGGGCGTCGCGGGCCTGCCCGGCCAGCCGTTCGATCAGCCGGCGCAGGCCGGCGGCGGTCTCATGCCGGGCCTGTGCGGCCTGCAGGTAGCGCAGCGCGGCGGCCGGCTGGCCCTCGCGCAGGCAGGTTTCACCCAGGCCGGCCAGCAGCAGCGGAGCTGAGAGCGGGATCAGGGTTTCGTTCGGCCCGCTGAGCGTCTCCAGCAGGCGGCGCAGGTGTACCCGGGCGGCGGCCGCCTGGCCCTCGGCCAGCGCCAGCCGGCACATGCCGTAGGTCACCCGGGCGGTGCCCCAGTGGAAATTGAGCTTCGAGCTGCGCTCGAGGGACCAGAGGAAATGGTCGCGCGCCTGTTCCAGCTGGCCGGTTTCCAGGCAGGCGAAACCCAGGTTTTCGTGGCTGACGGCCAGGTTGAAGATGTTGCCCACTTCTTCACGCAGGGCGAAACCCCGCTCGAACAGCTCGCGGGCCTGGTCTACGTCGCCCTGATCCAGGGCCACCAGCCCCAGGTTGTCATAGGACCCGGCCACACCCAGCAGGTCCTTGATCTCGCGGCTGATTTCCATGCTCTCTTCATGCAGCCGGCGGGATTCGTCGAAGTCGCCGATCAGGCGGGCGGCGTAGCCGGTGTAATCCAGACTGAGCGAGATGCCCCAGCGGTAGTTGATCTCGCGGCTGATCTCCAGCCCCTCCAGGAAGCGCTGCCTGGCCAGGAGATAATCGCCGCGCATCTGCGCCGCCATGCCGATCAGGTTCAGCGCTTCCACCAGGATCTGGCGGTTACCCACCTCGCGGGCCGTGCGGGCAGCCTCCTGGGCATAATGGGAGTTGAAGACATCGTCCCGCAGGATGCTGAGCGCCAGGTAGCAGATGGACAGCGTCCACAGATCGCCCCGCTCGCTCAGCCGGCGGGCGATGTCATCCAGCTCGGCGTTCACCAGGCGGTGCTCCTCCTCGTCGATCAGGGCGTAGGCGATCTCGTAGTCCATGAGCGTCCGCTCTTCGAGGGCTTCCTCCCGGTCCAGCAGGCGGCGGGCCAGGGTCATCTGGGCCAGCGCCCGGTTGTTCTGGTACAGGTTGAAGAGCAGCGCGCCGTGGCGGATGAGCAGGCGGGCCAGGGCCAATCGCTGGGGAGGGGGCAGTCCCTCATAATCCCCGTCCGGCGGAGAGCAGATCTCCAGCGCGGCGTTCAGCAGGGCTTCGCCTTCGACCGTCCAGCCCTGAACCGAGTAGAACAGGTACAGGCTGTTGAGCATCCGGTCGACGGCCTCCCAGTCGCGGTGCTGGAGGGCGCGCACAGCGGCCAGGCGCACGTTTTCCAGATTGGCCTCGATTTCGTCCAGGGCTTCCTTCTGGCGCGGGCTTTTGAGCAGCGGCTCGCAGCGGGCCATCAGCTCCTGGTAGTACTCGCCGTGGCGGCGCAGGGTCTCCTGCTCGGCGGCCGGGTCCTGGCGCAGCTTCTCCTCGCCGTACTGGCGCAGCAGTTCGTGAATTTCAAATCGCCGCCGGGCGTTCAGGCGTAAAAAGGAGCGGTCGACCAGGCCGGAGAGGGTCTCCAGGCTGGCGCCGGCGGCGTGTACGGCGGCCGGGCGGTCAAACCCGCTGCGGAAGACCGACAGCCGGGGGAAGAGGGCCTGCTCGGCGGGAGGCAGCAGGTCCCAGGAGTGGTGGAACACGGCCCGCAGGCTGCGGTGACCGGGGTCGGTGTCGCGCAGGCGGCTGGTGAGCGCGCCGATGTCTTGCTTCAGCTCGGCGGCGATCTCGGCCGCGGTGAGGATGTGCGCCCAGGAGGAAGCCAGCTCGATGGCCAGCGGCATGCCCTCCACCAGGCGGCAGATGTGCGCGATGTGGGCCTTCTCCTCCTCGGCCGGCCGGTAGGCGGGGTTGGCCCGGCGTGCGCTCTGCACGAACAGCTGGTAGGAGCTGAACTGGTCCAGCTCCATCTGGTCTTCGCCGGGGAAGCCCAGCCCGCTCACCTCGAAGACGGTTTCGCTGGCCAGGTTGAGCCGCTCGCGCGAGGTGACCAGCATCTTCAGGCTGGGGGCGCCGAGCAGGAACTCCACCAGCAGTACGGCGCTGCCGATCAGGTGCTCGAAGTTATCCCAGATGAGCAGCACCTTTTTTTCGGCCAGGTAGCGGATCATCTGGTCGAGCGGGTCGGCCTGGTCGAGCAGGTTGACGCGCAGGATGCTGGCCAGGGCCGGCAGCAGGGAGCGTTCCGAGTTGAGCGGCGCCAGAGGGATGAACACCACCCCGTCGGGGAAGCGCTCGCGGGCCTGCTCGCCCACCTGGATGGCCAGGCGGGTCTTGCCGATGCCGCCCGGCCCGACCAGGGTGATCAACGAGTGCTCGTCCTGCGCCAGCAGCGCGGTCAGGTCCTCCAGCTCGCGCTTCCGGCCGACAAAGGGCGTGGTCTGCACCGGCAGGCCGCTGCCCGGGATGGCGCGGCCCTTTTCCACGGGAGCGGAGACCCGCGGGGCGGCTTCGGCCCGCCCCGCGGCAGGGGCCTGGCTTGGGGCGACGGCCCCCTGGCGGATCTGCCGGCCAGCGCGGCGATCTCTGGGCCGGGTTCGGCCTCCATTTCGGCCTGCAGCAGGGCGGTGAAGTCCTCATACTGGCGCAGCGCGGCCTGGCGCTGGCCGGCCCGGGCCAGCAGGCGCATCAGCGCGGAGCGGGCGTTCTCGTCCAGCCGGTCGAGAGAAACCCAACGGCGGGCGTGTTCCAGGGCCTGCTCGAGCGCGCCGCGGCCGGCGTAGATGGCGGCCAGGCGCTGGAAGATCAGCGCGGCGTCCTGGCGCAGCTGCTGGGCCTGCAGATACTGCCAGTCGTCAAAATCGGGGCTGTCAGGCAGGGAAAAGCCAGCCAGCAGGTCTCCGCGGTACAGGGCGGCGGCCTCCTCCAGGCGGTCGACGGCAGGCTGGCCCGGGTCTTCCTCTGGCAGGCTGGCGGCCAGCGCGGCCGCCTCGCGGAAGACGGGCACGTCCACCCAGAGCTGGCCGCCGGGTTTGAGCTCGATCACGTCCCGGCCGGTTTCCAGCCAGGCGCCTTCGATGGACTGGTTGAGCGACCACAGCACCCGGCGCAGATTGGCCATAGCCCGCCGGGGGTCGTAATCGGGCCAGAACAGGGCGGCCAGCGAAGCGCGCGTATGGGGCTGGCCGGTGATGCTGAGATAGGCCAGAAGCGCGGTGACTTTGCGCGTTTCCAGTTCGGTCGCCTGACCGCGAACCCGGATGAGGGGCGTGCCCAACCAGAACAGTTCCAAGTGCCAGTTCCTTAAATCGATTGTAACCGAGGCCCGGGTCTGGCGGGTAAATGAGTTGAAGAAAACGTTACGAGATTGTTTTCTGAAACCGGCGGGAAAACGCGCGGCGTGCCGCCCGGCGCAACAAACCCGTAGCGCCGCCTGCCTAGACTGGGATGGTACCTCGTGATTGAAGGTAAGAAAGGCAGGTAGAAATGCTTGTGCAGCAGCAGGCTATGTTTCAGCCACAACTCGAATCCCAGGCCGCCGCCCAGTACGGCTCCGAAGGACGTGTAATTCCCGCCGCCCGCACCCTGTTTTCCGACGCCCTGTGGCGCGGGCGGCGCAGCCGGCTGGCGGCTTTCCTCCTCCGGCGGGCAGCCAGCCTGAAGGTGCTGCAGCTGACCGCAAAGCAGAAAAGCCGCCTGCATTACGTGGGACTTCGCCAGGTGGCGATCGACCGGATCACCGGCACCGAATCGCGGGAGCGGGGTTTTGACCGCCGCTTCCATCCCACCAGGCCCGGGCTGGAGGAGCGCTGGGCGCGAGTCGCCAGCGCCCGTTACGAGGGCATCCCTCTTCCTCCCGTGGAGCTGATCCGGGTGGGCGATGAATACTACGTGCGCGACGGTCACCACCGCATTTCGGTGGCCCGGGCGCGCGGTGAGAAGGATATCGACGCGCTGATCGTTCTGGGCTGAGGAAAACGCTCCCCTCACCCTTCGCCCCGCCGGCTGCCTGCAGCCGGCGAGGTCTTTTCTGCCTTCCCGGCCGGGCCGGGGCTGTTCACGGCCGCCGGACCACGATGCGGTGCTCGGAGTGGGCCGGGTCATGGCAGTAAACCAGCTCCTGGTCTTCAGGGTGGTGCGTGAAGCTTCCGTCGGAGACCTCCACGCGGCAGCCTTCCGGGTAGTGGAAGGCCGGGATGTAAAACAGGGTGGGCGCGGAGATTCCCGGGTCGTGGCGGAAGCGGAACTCGAAGCGCCCGGTGCGCAGGTCGAAGGACTGCGCCAGCGGCTCGCCGGCCACGGCGCGGGCCGAGGGGCGCAGCACCGCCGCCAGCGCCCGGCCGCCCGAGTTGAGATCCGCCGGGTCGGTGCGCTGGTCAGGGGAGTAGATTGAATAATCCTCGCCGTTCCAGTGGTCGCCGCGGGTGTTGTTGTTGTCCGGGTTGTAGTTCCACAGGACATAGCTGACCAGATTGTCTTCCACCGCCTGCAGGGAGCGGTCCAGCGCTTCGATCTGGTTGCGGTAGTTTCCGGTCTGGTAGGCGCGCTGCCTGTTCAGGTCGAAGGGGATACCGGTCTCGCCGATCAGCACCGGGGCGCCGCGCAGCTTCTGGCGGCCTTCATCCTTCAGCGCGGCCACCTGGTCCCGGAAGGAGGCCTGCACCCGCTTCCGGCCGAGCACCAGCCGCCCGCCCTTGCGCAGGTCGAAGCCCAGGTGCGGGTTGTAGAACTTGGTCACCTGCAGCAGGCTGTCGTACCAGTGGGGATCGTAGACGATATCCGCGGCGTCCTCCGGTCCCCAGGCGGGCATTTCCCCGCCGATCTCGCCGTGGACGAAGATCAGGCTCCCGGGGTGGGCGGCGCGGATGGCGCGGGCGTAGCGGTTTACGAAGGGCCGGTAAAAGTCCGGGCCGAAGGAGGCCGTGCGGCCGTCCACCCGGGCGAAGTGGTCCGGGCGCAGCAGGCGGGGCAGGCCGCGGCTGTCCAGCCCCCAGACACCGGCTTCGCGCCAGAGATCGGCGGCGCAGGCCTCCCAGGCGCACTTGCGGGACGGGTTGATCAGCCGGCGGGCGGTGCTCAGCGCGCCGAAGGGGGTCACCCGCATGATGTCGATCCACTGCGGGTAGCCCGCGGCCATGAGCATGGACTGGTAGGGGGTGGGGCTGGGGCCGAAGTGCAAACGGCTCTCGTGGCGGGCCAGGTTCTGCCAGCCGATGTAGCCGCGCAGGGGTTCGTTCATCACCCCGTAGCCGATCACGTTGGGAAGATCAGCCAGCTTTCGGGCCACCTGCTGGAAGGCGGCGATGTAATGCTCCTGCAGGTAATCCTGCGCATTGACGCCGTCAATGGTGAAGCGCGGGGCGAAGGCCCGCCCGCCGAAGAACAGGGTGAACATGGTCGCCGGGGCCAGCTTGTAGTAGTTGGTCATCCAGATCATCTGGGGGAAGGGGTCGCCGTGCAGGTTGTGTACGATGGCCGCGCCGGTCTCGTTGAAATGGGCCATGTCAAAGCCGGCCGCCTCGAGCGTCCAGCCGGGCGCGCCGCTGCCGCCGGTGAAGCGGCTCCACATGTCCTGGTGCGGGTCGATGTAGACCTGCAGGCCGTACTCGCCCGCCAGGCGGATCACCTCGCGCAGGTAGTCCAGGTAGCTGCGGTCGTACTGCCCCGGCCCGGCGTGCTCGACTGCCTCCCAGGTGACCAGGAAGCGCAGGAGCTGAAATCCCCAGGCCTTGAGCCGGGCGAAATGCTCACCGGCCTCCTCCAGCGGGAAGGGCGGGTTGGCGAAGGACACCCGGCGGTGGTCGAAAAATCCTTCGCGGATGTGCGAGGCCGCGTTGGGCCGGGTGGGGAGCTTGGCGTTGGCGCCCAGGTTGGCGCCGCGCAGCAGCAGGGCGCGCCCGTATTCGTCCCTCAGCCAGCCTCCTTCCGCGGTAATCACTGCGGTCCCTCCTTCTGCGGCGTTCATCCCCATACTATAGGGGAAGGGCGGATATGTGGAAATTGGGGAAAATCCCCCCTTGAGATGGGGAGTTTCCGTTCTTGTGCAGTCCTTCCGCCTGCCGCATACTCATAAGGGGGAGTGGGACCACATAGAGTAAAGGGAAAGCAGGATGAACCTCATTTTATTGATAAAGAATACCGTGCGCGAGTTCCTGGAAGACAAAGCGCCCCGGCTGGCGGCGGCGCTTTCGTATTACGCGGTCATGTCGCTGGCCCCGCTGCTGATCTTAATCCTCTGGCTGGTGGGCCTGGTGTTCAGCCGGGAAGAGGCGCAGCAGGGGCTGCTGGAGCAGGTCACCAGCCTGGCCGGGCCTTCGGCGGCCGGCGCGGTGGAGGGCATCATCTCCAGCACGCAGGACCCCGACACCAGCGGTATCGTGGCCAGCGTGATATCGCTGGGTGTGCTGCTCTTTGGCGCTTCTGGCGTGTTCATCCAGCTGCAGGACTCGCTCAATACCGTCTGGGACGTGCAGCCCAAACCCGGGCGCGGCATCGGAGAAGTGATCAAGAGCCGCTTTCTGTCCTTTTCGATGGTGCTGGGCATCGGCTTTCTGCTGCTGGTCTCGCTGGTGCTGAGCGCGGCCCTCTCGGCGGCGGGGGCCTTTTTCGCTGACCTGATCCCCGGCGGCCCGACGCTCTGGCAGGTGGTCAACAACCTGGTCTCGGTGGCGGTGATCGCGCTGCTGTTCGGGTTGATGTTCAAGGTGCTGCCGGACGCGGAGATCCGCTGGCGGGACGTGTGGGTGGGCGCCATCGTGACCTCGCTGCTGTTCAACTTCGGCAAGTACCTGATTGGCCTGTACCTGGGGCAGAGCGGCGCGGCCTCCAGCTACGGGGCGGCCGGGTCGCTGGTGATCATCCTGCTGTGGGTGTACTACTCGGCGCTGATCCTGTTCTTCGGGGCGGAGTTCACCCAGGTGTGGGCGCGGCGGCACGGCGAGGTCATCCAGCCGGCGCCGAACGCCGAGCTGGTGCTGGACAAACGCGAGCTGGAAGGCGGCCCCAGACCCGCGCCCAGACCGCCGGTCCAGCCGGTGCTGGAGCCAGGGGAGCGCGAGTTCGGCTCCTCGCTGGCCTACCCGGCGTCTCAGGCGGTGCGGGTGAGCCGGAGCACGGGCGGACCGGCGTCCATCCCGGTGACCGGGCCGGAGCCTCCGCCGGCGTTCAGGACCCTGCCGGTGATTATGCTCGGGGCGGTGGCGGCCGGTTACGGGCTGTTTGAGACCGGGCGGGCGGCCGTGCGGCGCATCCGCCGGCGGTAAGCTTACCCGGACGGACTAGCGGCCGAACATCTCTTCCAGCAGCGGGTTGATCTGATCCCAGTTGGGCAGCAGCACCTGCGCGCCGCCGGGGGTCAGCCAGGGGGTGACCATGGAGCGGTCCAGGGTGCGCGAGTCGATCCCGTCCGGGCCGGCGCGCAGCACGGCCAGCCCCAGGCGCGGCCACAGCCAGACGGGCACGTTGGTGTCCACCGCATCCAGCACGGCCGGGATGACCTCGGGCAGCTGCCCCCAGGAGGAAGGCTGGAGCATCTGGGTCAGCATGGAGCGGATCAGGAACTGCCCGTGGGCCATGCGGAAGAAATCGTCCGTCCCGGAGCGGTCGCGGGCGAAGGCCAGGGCCTGCTCGCCGTTCAGGCGGTGCTCCCCGGCCGGCCAGCCGGCCATCGGCTCGGGCAGGTTGACCACCACGCCGCCCATGGCGTCGGCGATGCCCACCAGGCTGTCGAAGCTGATGCGGGCGTAATAGTGCACCGGCACGCCGAACACCTCCTCGACAGCTTCAGCGGCGGCGCGCGGCCCGCTGCCGGGCTGTTCCAGCTCGGCGAAGAAGTGGGCGGTGTTGATGCGCTGCTCACCGACCCGCGGCAAGGTGACCCACAGGTCGCGGGGGATGGAAAGCATGGCCACCGTGGGCCTGAGCGGGTTGATGGTCACCAGAATGTTGGTGTCGGAGCGGCCGGCGTAGGTGCCCTCGGGGGTGCGGTCGATGCCCAGCACCAGGATGTTGGTGCGAATGGGGGCGAAGAAATAGGCCAGCACCAGAACCAGCGGCAGCAGCAGCGCCAGGCAGCCGCAGCCCGGCCCGCGGCGGCGTCCGGGCTGTGGGGCCTGGTAGGCGGGCGGCATGGACTCGGCGATGGGATCCGGCCAGCGTTTGGACGGGGCCGGCTGCTGCCCCGGTGGCGGGACTGCCGGGTGCGAGGGGGCCGGCGGGTGGCCCGGGGGCGGGACGGTTGGCCGGTCAGCGCTGCCCGGGGCAGGCGGCTGGCCGGCGCCGCGCTCCACGGGCACCGGCTGGACAGCGCCCAGCGGATCGTACGGCGGCTCCGGCGGCTGAGCGCCGGAGGGAGTTGGTGAAGTTGGTAGATCGTTCATGTTAACCTCTGAACGGTGCGATTCTACCCTGAATCCGCCGGGCTGTCATCCGGAGCAGTAAAAACCGGGGTGTGGTTGGCCGGTGTGGAGGAAGGTAGGGGATGGGTGGAAACCGGCTTTATCTTAACAAACCCGGCCGCTGCGCGACATATCCGCCGGGATGCTCGCCAGAAAAAAGGTGCGGAACCGGGACGGTTCCGCACCTTTAGTTTCGTTTTTCACCGCTCAGCGGCCCGAGCCGGGGCGCATCTTCTCACCTCGCGAGGGCTTGTGCACCGTCAGGCCGTGCCGGTCCAGATGGGCCACCCCGGCCCGGGTGATCTTGACACAGCCCTGCAGGTCCAGGTACTCCAGGCTGCGCAGCCGGGCGAGGGCCTTCAGGTTCTGGTCGGTCAGCCGGTTGCAGTAGCTCAGGTCCAGGTGGCGCAGGCGCGACAGCCCGGCCAGGTCCGAGAGGCCCCGGTCCGAGATGCCGCAGGCGCTCAGGTTGAGCCAGGTGAGCCAGGGCAGCTGCTTGAGCTTCGCCAGACCGGTCGTGGTCAGGTTGCGGTTCTCCGACAGGTCCAGCGCGGTCACCTCCGGCACGTCCTCCAATTCTTCGACCAGCTGAGCCAGGTCCTGGTCGCTGCCCGCGCGCAGCTGCACTTTGGCCTCATGGCCGGCCGGGATGGTGAAGTAGCCGGGGCCGGTGTCCAGCTCCTGCCACTCGTCCTCGCTGCCCTCCGGGCGGATGAAGACCTGCACCGGCAGCTCTGAGCCGAATTTGCGCTCCGCCAGGCTCATGCCTTCTCGGCGGCCAGCAGCTCGCGGACTTCCGGCAGGCGGCCGGCGCTGCCCAGCTTCTCGTTCTTATGGGCGATGAACTCGGCGTAGGCCTTCATGAAGATCTTGCCCGGGTCGCGCAGGTCGAACTTCTCGGGATGGTCGCGGAAGAACTCGCGGTGGACGCGGGTCCACACCAGGCGGCCGTCGGTGTCGATGTTGATCTTGGTGACGCCCAGCTTGGCCGCCGGGAGGAACTGGTCGGCGTCCACGCCCTTGGCGCCCTTGAGGTTGCCGCCCGCGGCGTTAATGCGCTCGACCTCTTCCTGCGGGACCGAGGAGGAACCGTGCATGACCAGCGGGAAGCCGGGCAGCCGGGCCTGGATCTCCTTCAGCACGTCAAAGCGCAGGGCCTGGGTGCCGGAGAACTTGAAGGCCCCGTGGCTGGTGCCGATGGCCACTGCCAGCGAGTCGCAGCCGGTGCGCTCGACGAACTCGCGTGCCTGGTCGGGGTCGGTCAGTTTGGCGTCGGCTTCGGAGACACTGACGTGCTCCTCCACGCCGCCCAGCTGGCCCAGTTCGGCCTCGACCACGATGCCGCGGGCGTGGGCGGCTTCCACTACCCGGCGGGTGATCTCGACGTTCTTGTCAAAGGGATGGTGGCTGGCGTCGATCATCACCGAGCTGTAAAAGCCGGATTCAATGGCGTCGTAGCAGGTTTCCTCGTCCCCGTGGTCCAGGTGAACGGCAAAGATGGCTTCGGGGAAGACATCCTCGGCGGCGCGGATGATGGCCTCCAGCATGCGCTTGTCGGTATAGCTGCGTGCGCCCTTGCTGATCTGGATAATGAAGGGAGCCTGGCTGTCCAGATTGCCCCGGAAAAGGCCCATGGCCTGCTCAAGGTTGTTAATGTTGTACGCTCCCAGGGCATATTTACCGTATGCCGCCTCAAAGAGTTTCTTGGTTGTTACGATCACCGCGTACTCCTTTCTCACAATCGCATAATAATCTAGCTGCCCCTATTATAGCCCACATGACCTGCGCAGCTCTCTGCGTCGAAGCAAAGCCCCCTCTGGGAGGGAGCTCCAGGCCAGGCGGGAGAGGCGCTTCAGCGCTCCTGGATCATCACCTGCGAGCCGGTGTCTTCCGTCTGCCGGGCGATGCTGATCTCCAGCGACAGCCCGCTGCGGCTGGCCTGCAGGATGACCAGGCTG
>ENA-UPSB01001872-UPSB01001872.1-bioreactor-metagenome-genome-assembly--contig:-NODE-1872-length-22218-cov-5.596038_pt1 | contig 22218 bp, 18 predicted proteins | sample MGYA00238182_ERZ773286 | MGnify/ENA primary metagenome ERZ773286 (study PRJEB29026, sample SAMN07631240) | bioreactor metagenome | isolation source: Switchgrass digestor | place: USA: Dartmouth... | reverse complement strand
CCGTTGCTGATACCCGCAAGAAACATAACAGGTATTAAAATGAGCAGCGGATTTACTCCAGCGGCAACAAAAGCCAGAAGTGGCAATACCGCAATTAACACATAATTGACCCCTGCAAGTTTCAGTCCTGCATCGCAGCCCAGCCTGTCGCATATTTGTCCCCACAGCCATCCTCCAACAGGGATACCTACGGACTGGGCAAGAATCAGCAAGGCTGAGTCCGCCTCGGTTATCCCTGGGACTTCGCAGGCAAACAGAATAATAAACGGTGTACCCATGCCGGCTGCCGTAAATATCAGCTGTAAAACCAGCATCCGGGTATTGTCCTTTTCTGTTTTCAAATACCGGGGAAGCTTCCGGTAGTATCCTGCAAAGTCTATCCTTCCGGTTTTATAGGGTGCCGGAGCATTTTCTGTAAAGGCCATCATGATGCACGAAACGGTGAAAAGCGTTCCCCCCATCAGAAATATCCATCCAAAGGCAGACCTCATATTTATATCAGGGTTTTGGAGAAAAAAGCTTACCATGGCTCCTGCCCCGATAGATGCCATTCCTCCGACCAGCACCTGGGTTCCGAGAAGCCTGCCGTGGCGTTCCTCATCCACTGTATTTGCCATCACCTCTGTCCAGGGCGGAACCACTAAACCGTCAGCTATCCAGATAGCACAATAGGCAATCACCAGTGTGATGACGGAAGCCAAATCATGTCCGGAAAACAGGAAAAAAGCCGGCAACAGGGTCAGGGGACGGGTCAAGAACATAATCCTGGCAGTGAACCGGGCATGGTTTTTGACATAGGGCAAAAACGGTCCTATCAGCAACCGGCAAAAATAAGAAAAAAAAGAGCCCAAAGTTATAGTCAGTCCGACAAGGGATTTGCTGCCTGTCATCATGTCAATGAAAACCGGAATAATGGTAGCTGCGTTGAAAAATCCGGTTCCTCCCGTGAAGAACGAACCTTCCAGTATCAATAAAGCGTAGTTGCGTCTGTATATTGCTGATTTTGATTGCTGCAACCGATCACCCTCCATCCTGCATAAAGCATGACTCAATCTATATTTGTTCCAGCTCGCTGTGCCGGTGCCACAACTATGATGCAGAGCAAAAATGTTTATATTCCGTTGAGATGTTTTCCGATGAATGCTGCTTTCAGCAATAATCCATTCAATTGGCTGGATAATTGAAAACAAACCAATATCATCTGCACCGCTTATGTACAAAACACCGGCGCAACAAACCAAGCGCGTTTAATACTGCAAATACTGCCATGATTTAAGAATTTTAAAAGAGAGCCCGAAAATATGATGCATAAAGCCCCTTTAAGCTTCTGTATCAGACGAGACTTCAAAACATATATCCGAGTAAAAACCTATTTCCCGGAATAGTAAAGATCTATACCTGATATTCTTGGTTCTTCGTCAGCTTCAACAATTTCCAGCACAACCCTGCCGGCTTTAATTGTCGGAAAACTGCATATGGCCTTGTGCCCTATGCTCATACCTTCATATATCGTAATCTCCTGCCCATAAGGGTAAGGTACGGCTACAATCCGGAATCTCCGGACATTTTCCCCTTCCCTCAGGTCTTCTTTTATCACTGCATGGTCAAAGGTGACAGGCTTGGCACAGTCGCATGACCATTTCAGTCCATCTTTCTTGAAGTCGGAGATTGAAGCCAATGGATTGGAAAAACGCCTTCTTATCTCATTTCCGAATTCCAACAACCTCTGCCTGTCCTTGTCGGGAAGCAGCCCTCTCCTGTCCGGGCCTATGTTGAGCAATAAATTGGCCCCTCTTCCCACCGAATAATAGTATATCCCCATCAAACGGTCAAGACTTTTCACATCCTGTTCATCCCTGTCACTGTAAAACCAGTTGTGTTCCCTCATCATGCAGTCACATTCAGCCGGAAGCCACATGTAGCCCTTTTCATCAAAGCGCTCCATCCTGTCCGTCTGTATGGAAAATGGTACCGAATCCACCACATTCCAGCAGGGATATGGCGCAATTCCGGCTTCATTTCCCACCCAGCGGAAGTCCGGATCTCCCATGTTGAATATGAGGATGTTCGGCTGCATTCTTCTTATTTCCCCTATTATACGTTTCCAGTCATACTGATGATTTTCGGAGCCGCAGCCGTCAAACCACAGGATGTCTATTTCCCCATACCCTGTGAGCAATTCACTTATCTGGGCAATAAAATAATCATCATATTCTTTATCGGTTCTCTTGATTTTGTTGGAGGATGCATCGGCAGGAGAATAATACAGGCCCACTTTCATATCATATTTGCGGCATGCATCGGTAAATTCCCTCACCACATCCCCCTTTCCTCCTTTCCAGGGGGAGTATGCCACGGAAAAGTCCGTGTATTTTGACGGCCAGTTGGCAAAACCGTCATGATGCTTTGCTACAAGAACGGCATATTTCATTCCTGCCTCCTTTGCCGTTCTTATCCACTGTTCACAGTCTAGCTCCGTAGGGTTGAATGCGGCTGCGTCCATTTCCCGGCTGTCCCAATCCCTGTGGCCTTCATAGAAAGTCCTGATTCCAAAATGCAGAAAAAGTCCAAATTCCCAGTCCTGATATTCCAGCTGACGGGCGGTAGGTTTCAATTTAATACTCATACAAAAGACCCTCCAAACATAGCATTGATATATCACCACTAAGGGACAACATCAATTAGGGCAGTCCCTCATTTGCCTTTATCCACATTGTATTCCCAGCCGTGATCCCCGCTGTAGATCATGAGTTTGGTCATACCGCCGTCCACTGTAATGTTTTCTCCCGTGATGAAACTGCTTTCCTCGTCGCAAAGAAACATGACAACCCTGGCAATATCCATCGGATAACCCACCCTGCCCGACGGGTGCTGGGCTGTATCGGCTTCAGTATAAGCCGGCCGGTAGTTTTCATCATGGTATGCCCCCGTATCAATCCAACCCGGGGAAACGGAGTTTACCCTTACATTGCCGGCAAGGCTTACTGCAAGAGCATGCGTAAGGGCTGAAATTCCCCCTTTTGCAGCAGTATAGCTCTCGGTATCCGGCTGGGACATCATGGCCCTTGTGGAAGAAATATTCACTACGGAACCTCCCCGGCTGAAATACGGAAGAAACAGCTTTGTAAGGTAATAAGGCGCACTGACCCCTACCCTCAGTACATAATTGAAGTCGTCATAACTGCATGAGGACAATATGCCTTTCCGGCTTATGCATGCATTGTTGATGAGATAGTCCACTTTCCCGAAACGTTCTATTACCTCATCTTTAAAACGTATCAAGTCTTCTTCCAGGGCAACGTCTCCATGATAAAAAAGCGCTTCTCCTCCCTTTTGAGTTATATATTCAAGATTCTCATTACCTGCCTCCTCGTTGATATCGATGAGAGCAACCTTTGCCCCTGCTTTCGCGAATTCCCTGGTAAGGCACCGACCGATGCCGAGGGCACCTCCTGTTACAACACATACTTTTCCCTTAAATTTCATATTCATCCTCCCTTAAACAGATATCCTCCAAAAAGCAATGTTTTCCCTCTTCCATGTATACGTCAGCAAAATATCCTCTCCGTCGGAAATAACCGCCGGATAGGAAAATTCGCCGGGACCGTCTTCCAATACCAGCCGTTCCTCCCATGTGATGCCGTTGTCATAGGAAGCGGACATCACTAAGGGTGTCCTGGGTCCCCAGTTTTTCCCAACAGGGTTGTACACAAGGTACAACACACCGTTATTCAGCTTTACCAGATCTATGCCGCTGTTGTTGTTCGGAAGTGCCGTCGGATATGCCTCAGACCAATTTTTCCCGTAGTCATCCGAATCACTCCTGAATATGAACCCTTCCGTACTCCTGAGAAGCATATGGACTTTACCCGGTTCCGATTCCCAGAGAGTTGGCTGTATCACTCCCCTTTCCAGGAAAGATTGCTCAGAAAGCAGCATATCGTCGGCATTTGCCGGATTATGCCTTTTGAAATCAATGCAGATATCATCGCTTCTGGTCCATGTACGACCCTCGTCATGGGATATATCCACAAAAGCTTTCCATATTCCTTTCTCGGTGGAAGCAGGTGCAACCCATGCCCCGTCGGAGAGAACCAAAATTTTGTTTTTTACCGGTCCTCTGCCACCTCTGTCGCCCTTTACCAGCTCAACAGGTTCCGACCAGGTCTTTCCGTTATCCTCCGAAACCGTCAGCCTCGTATACCATTCGCTGATCTTATGCCCCACCTTGTAAAAGAGGTATACCTTGCCGCCTCTTGTAAAGAGTACCGGGTTCCAATGGGGAAGTCCTTCTTCATCCGCAATCCTGAAAGGTTCCGACCAAAAACCCTTTTCACGCACTGCTCCCCATATGGCGACATCATCGGCGCCTTCCTGGGTTCCCCCGAACCACGCAGACAGGACATTTCCATCCTGAAGCACTGTAAGTGTGGATGCGTGGCAGCTTTTAAAATATTTCCTGTCCTTTAGTATCATTTCTCTAATAAGATTTTTATACATTTTGCCCCTGCTCCTTTTTCTCAATCAAATATGCCGGAAAAGTGCACGATAAGTCTAACAGTCGAGAGTATCAGCTGAAATCTGCACCTTTTGTCTTGCGATACTGAAGCGGCGGCATACCAAACTTTTTATTAAAAGACCTCGAGAAGTGGGAGATATCTTTAAACCCCACGGAATATGCCACTTCAGTGATGGTAAGTTCTGTGGTTGCCAGCATACGTGCCGCCCTGTTGAGCCGATAATCCATAACATATCTGCTGGGAGACATGGATAATTGCTGCATGAAAATGCGGTAAAGATAGGTTCTGTCCACTCCCACATAGCCAGCCATATCCTCCACGGAGACATTGTAGGAGAAGTTTTCTTCAATAAAGCGCAATGCCTGTGCGAAGTAATCCTGTTTTTGAGTGCCGCTGTTTTGGGAACGGTTTGCTCCTATTAGGCAGGAAATCAGCAGGTAAAGGTGCCCAATCATGGCATATTCCATAGCCTGCTGTCCGATAATTTCCTTTTGCCTGGTTGCCTGATATATGTCATCCATGTGGTTTCTCAATAAATCATCCTTGTCATAGTGAAAAATCAGGTTCTCCCTGTTGAGATTTGCCAGTTCGAGCAGGGATTTCGCTTCCGAACCATGAAACCCTACCCAAAAGTATTCCCAGGGCTCCTCACTGTCGGCACGATAAAATGTAGACTGCCCAGGAACTATTAAAAACCCGTCTCCCCCGGCAAGCTGATAAACCCTGCCATCGGCATGGTATTCACCTCTGCCCCGTATAATATAGTGAATCACGTAATGATCCCGTACCGCAGGCCCATAGGAGTGCCCCGGACCGTTGATCTGCCAGCCGCACTGATAGACAGAAAGGCTGGTACTGGGTCTTGTTTCGGCATCATAAAATTCTGAAATATAATCCACGCTTGATCTCCCTGCTTCTTAAAAATCGTTGCTCTTGTGCTGATATTTCCGTATACTGCCGTATATCCTTTTGAACCGGGTATCGTATGCTTCATTCCCGGTTCGGTTCATGCAAATTCGCTGTGCCCTACTTTAATATTACAACAAATCACGGCATAACAAAAGAATCAGAATAAGACAACATATATGCAAATATATGCAACAAACATCTCTTTGCACCATCAGATTTATTTTCTATCATAAAAATATTGAAAGTATTCCATAGATGGTTGAGTCTTTTACCATAAAGCAACCTAAATACAAAAAAGGAGTGTTACAGAATGAGTAAAAAAATCACCGTTGCCATAGCAGGACTGGGGAGCCGGGGTAAAGACACCTATGCACCGGTTGCCAAGGCAATTCCTGACAAGATGGAAATTGTGGCCATCGCTGATATAGCCCCTGATAAGGTGGATGATGTGGCGAAAACTTACAATATACCGAAAGAGCGCTGCTTTAACAGTGCCGAGGAAATGCTGAAGCAGGAAAAACTGGCAGATGTCATGTTTATTTGCACCCAGGACAGGCAACACGTAAGCCATGCCATACCGGCTTTGAGAAAAGGATATCATTTATTGCTGGAAAAACCTATTTCCCCTGTTCCGGACGAATGCCGTGAAATCTTAAAGGTAGCCAGTGAATGCAACCGACAGGTCATTGTATGCCATGTGCTCAGATACACACCTTTCTATACCAAATTGAAGGAAATCATAGATTCCGGCACCATAGGCGATATCGTTTCAGTACAGGCCATTGAAAATGTCGGTTACTGGCATCAGGCCCATAGTTTTGTACGGGGCAACTGGCGCAATTCCGAACTTGCAAGCCCCATGATCCTGCAAAAATGCTGCCATGACATGGACATATTGCTTTGGTTAACCGGTAAGACCTGTAAAACGGTAACTTCCTTTGGAGACACATATTTGTTCAAGCCGGAGAAAGCTCCCAAAGGAGCCGCTTTGCGCTGCACCGACGAATGCAAGGTTAAAGAAGGCTGCCCCTACGATGCTGAAAAGATTTACATAACCAATGAAGCTACCGGAATCAGGAGCGGCAACACCGGCTGGCCTCTGGATGTTCTGGCACTGCATCCCACCGAGGAAAACATACGCCATGCCATTGAAACCGGTCCCTATGGCCGCTGTGTATATCACTGTGACAACAATGTTGTTGACCACCAGGTGGTAAATATGTTAATGGAGGATGGAACCACCATCAGCTTTACAATGTGCGCTTTCACCTCCAAAATCTACCGTCACACCAAAATTATGGGCACCATGGGTGAAATCATTGCTGACATGAGCACAAACATAATAGAAGTCCATACCTTTGACGGGAAACACGAAACCATAGACATCAGAAAGATTGCCGACAACCTTTCCGGTCACGGAGGAGGCGACGTCCGTATGGTGGAAGACTTTATAGACTCGCTTATTTCCGGTAAATGTGATGGACTTCTGACCAGCCTGGATAAGTCCGTTGAAAGCCACTTTATAGCTTTTGCAGCGGAGCAGTCAAGGCTCGAGGGAGGCAAACCCGTATCCATGGACAGCATCCGCAAGGGATAAGCCGGGTGCCTGTTCTCATCTAAAGTAAAAGGAAACATTATGCCATATTTTTATATGTTATTATAGGCAGGTCTGCTCAGCTTTTGCCTTCGGAGTGCAATATGCCCCGGGATCCCAGGATCCCGGGGCATATAGTTTGATTTCCGTCACATATTGCTTATTTCTTTCATTCTTCTGCCATATTTTTATTGCCGTCATCAGCCTGCTTCCAATACATCGCACAATGCCGTCATCCATGTTGTTTTGCCAGCCGGATCACATTCCATGAAAGCTTCGGCAGAGCGGCTTCCACAATCCCATCATTTACTCTTGCATTTCCCCGGTTATGGGGTATGACGTTGTAAGGTTTATCTTCCGTATTCACCGCGTAAACGCCATCATTTTCATACACTATATGTTCAACAACCCTATAGTTGTCAAATCCCCTTGCATCGCACTCAAAAGCAAGGGTATCCTCCATGTCCCTGTTCACAGCAAAGATAACCAGCTCATCCTTTTCTTCATTGAAAACGGCTATTGCTTCCAGCACAGGCACATCGGTATAATCCTTACTGTCATATACCGGGGCATGTACGATCGGTTTCAGTGAATATCCTCTTCCATATCTGGAAACATGCATGAAAGGATAGAAAATGGTCTGCCTCCATGCACCCCCCTGGTTCGAAGTCATAATCGGAGCTATTACATTGACCAGTTGAGCCAGGCATGCCATTTTTACACGATCTGCATGTTTAAGGAGTGTGATGAGCATTCCTCCCACAAGAAGAGCGTCTTCAAAATTATATACATCCTCAAGCTGGTGGGGAGCTATGGACCATCTCTCAATTTTCTTGTCTGCCTCATGGGAATGGTACCACACGTTCCATTCATCAAAAGAAAGGTTTATAGTCTTTTTGGACCTCTTTTTGGCTTTCACATAGTCGCATATGGCAATGACTGATTTTATGAATGCATCCATATCCATGGTCTTGGCCAGGAAATTGGCAGTATCCTTTTCGTGGTTGCCATAGTAGGTATGCAGCGAAATATAATCCACATGTTCATATGTATGGTCAAGAACCGTGGCTTCCCAATCCCCGAAAGTCGGCATCCCAATGCCTGAACTTCCACAGGCCACCAGCTCAATGGAAGGATCGACCCATTTCATGACTTTGGCCGTTTCACAGGCTATTCTTCCGTATTCTTCAGCAGTTTTGTGCCCTATCTGCCAGGGTCCGTCCATTTCATTTCCCAGACACCATGTTTTGATTTTATGAGGCTCCCTATATCCATGTTCTTTTCTCAGATCGCTCCAGTATGTCCCACCGGGATGGTTGCAGTATTCCACAAGATTTCTTGCCTCATCCGGTCCCCGGGTGCCCAGATTGACCGCCATCATAACTTCACTGTTGACCCTTTTTGCCCACTGGACAAACTCGTTTATGCCCACCTGGTTTGTTTCTATCGTACCCCAGGCCAACTCCAGTCTTCTCGGCCTTTTTTCTGCAGGGCCAACTCCGTCTTCCCAATTGTATCCCGAAACAAAATTGCCTCCGGGATATCGTACAATGGGAACCTGCAGTTCCCTGACCAATTCCATGACATCTTTTCTGAACCCCATTTCATCTGCCTGGGGATGATTCGGGTCATAAATTCCGCCGTACACAGCCCGGCCTAAATGTTCTATAAATGAGCCATACATGCGATTGTCGATCTCCCCAATCTTGTAGTCCCTATCCAGTATCATCCTTGCCTTTTTCGGGCTTGCCATAATATCCCTCCTGTGCTTTATATTCCGCTTGTGACTTATGTTTCATACACTTTATGAAAACTACAGTTCATGGAACCTTTAGTTTCAGGTTTCAAAAGAAAGTATAGTTTAACAGGTAAAACCTACATTGCTTCTTAAATTAAAATTAGGAATCCTTTAAAACCAAGAGTCTTGCAAAAAGACCTTTTAGCCCTTTTTATTCGGAGAAATTGCTGCTAAAGAGAAAAATACGTTCATTCCCATAACAGGATGGCAAAACTCCTTCTACAACCTGCCGTAATAAATGTCAGCTATCTCATCCGCTGCGGCTTCCAGCTCTCCTATGTCCTCCAGGAGCTGCAATACTCCATAGCGCTTTCTTATATCTTTCGCTGCAATAAAGCTCTTTCTGAAGAGTTCCCTGTCAATTCCCACTTCTCTCGGATGGTATACAGCGCCGGATTCCCTCAACGCATTTCTCACAGTCTCAGGATCGGGTAAAAAGTCATCACAAACATATTTTATTCCGTCCCAATTGTTCATTATTTTTATCATATTCTTCTCCCGTACATCCGTATCAAAGTTCATGGAACCTATTTTATATCGGATGACATTCTTCGCATTTCTTCCATAGACATCTGACAGGATATTCATCCATCTGTCCCTGTCCAGATACCTGTAATCTCCTTTTTCATATACCTTTTTTATGTCCAGACTGCTTAAATATCTATAGGCTTCAATGATTATACCGGCACCAATACCTACATAATTTCCATGCAGCCATTGGGTATGTATACCCCTGTCCATGAACACCATTTCCCAACAGTGGGACAAATGGTGTTCTTCTCCGGAAGCCGGCCTGGATGCCCCCACCATCCCGATGGCCAATCCGGAAAGCACCAGGGCTTCCATGATGCTTTCCACAGTCTCGGGATTTCTGTCCTTTATTTTCAGAGCAATTCCCATGCATTTCTCAATTGTTTTCAATACCAGTTCTTCCACCGAGTCGCAAAAGTATTCCCCGTTAAGTATATTCGATATGCGCCAGTCTGCCAGCGCCGTATACTTCCCAAGGATGTCCCCCAGCCCGGCATGAAGCATATGCATGGGAGCTTCTTTCAGAACATCCGTATCTGCAATGATCATTTTTGGATAAACAGCACTATACGTAGTTTTTACCCCATCCACAATGAGCGGCGATACTACTGAAGCATATCCATCCATGGACGGCGCGGTTGCCACAATAATATAAGGTATATGAAGCTTATGACTGACAAATCTTGCCGTGTCATTTATGCTGCCTGAACCGACCGCCACTATCAGTCCGGTGTCCTCAGGTATTTCCACCACTATTCTTCCGATAGCGCACTCATTTGGGATGAAATGCTCATCATCAAAAACATGTTTACATACTTCAAATTCTTCCTTCAATATGGCTTCCACCCTGTCTCCCGCAGCCATTCGGGTGTTCCGGTCCTCTATTAGGAATACCTTACTGCCTGTGAATCTTTGCATTGACTGATTCAGGCTGCCTATAACCCCTGGGCCTATTTTAATGCCTTCTATATCAACATTATGATTTCTTCCGCACCGGCATTCATATCTGAGACCTGACATTTGATTCACACTGAAATTCAACAGCTCGTTCATGGCAATTCTCCTTAAAATGTATACTTATCGGTGAATTCTATATGAAATGACATGGATACAACCAACCCCTTTAGTGCTTTTCATAAACAAGAATAATCCGGATGATCAAAATATCGGTTATACCCGCTCATGAAGTTGTACGTATATGTACAGACTTATTTTAAGCCATTGCATATTATTTTGCAATAGATTGCAACCATACAGCATAAATATTTTAAAGATGTCTCATGTTGTTTCTGAAAATCAGGTTCCGCAGGCATTTTCAACATACTTGTACGTATAACTTTGGGATGCTATAATTAAATTATAATACTTTCTTTGGACATACTTTCAACTCTCATTGATAAGCGGGTGAATGCAGTATTGGGCATAAATTCGGAAAAACCTAAATACCAATTGCTTAAGGAACATATAATACAGGAGATTGAGTCCCGGATATATAAGCCCGGTGACAAGATCCTGTCAGAGAATGAACTGGCCGAAAAGTTCAATATCAGCAGGCATACCGTCAGGCAGGCCATAGGTGAGCTGGTTGTTGAGGGCTGGCTTTGCAGGGTTCAGGGAAAGGGTACCTTTGTTGGCCGGAAACTGAATGAAAAGGGAGACAAGTCAAGAACCATCGGCGTTATAACCACATACCTGGATGATTATATCTTCCCTTCAATAATCAGAGGCATAGATGGCATTTTGTCATCAAAAGGCTATAATATAGTACTAACTTGTACTTACAACCAACACGACAATGAAAGGGTTGCCCTGGAAAACCTGTTGCGCCAGAATATATCCGGATTGATCGCGGAACCTACAAAAAGTGCCATCCCAAACCCAAACATCGATCTTTACCATAGGTTTGAAGATTCAGGAATACCTCTGCTTTTCATCCATGGAGCCTATAAGCAGCTGGACAGCTCCTTTATAGTGGAGGATGATACCGAAGCCGGATACATAGCTGCAAAGCATTTAATTGATGAGGGTCACAGGAAAATAGGAGGTATTTTTAAAATTGATGATATACAGGGCCATTACAGGTTTTCAGGATTTCACAAGGCTTTGCTGGAGGCAGGGATATCCCTGTCGGAATCAAAAGTTTTATGGTTTGATACCGATGATAAACATATAAAACTAAGTTCCGACAGCGGACAGTTGGATTTCCTGCTGGAGCAATGCACCGCCGTGGTATGCTATAACGACCAGGTTTCTCTCAGGATCATAGATTTTATAAGAAAAAAGGGGTTATCCGTTCCTGAAGATTTGTCCATAGTAAGCTTTGATGACTCTCAGCTTTCCGTGGCTTCGGAAGTAAAACTGACAACGGTCGCCCATCCCAAGGAAGTTCTTGGAGAGTTGGCGGCCAAAACCATTATAGACATGATATCCGGTTCAGAAAGACATTATAATATCAAAATAAAGCCCGAATTGGTGGTACGCTCAAGTACAAAAAACATAAACAGGAGGTAACAAAATGGGTAAAAAGTACGCTATCGGTATTGATTTCGGAACTCAGTCCGGAAGGGCTGTGCTGGTTGATGTCAGCAACGGGGATGAAGTCGCCACGGCTGTCAAGGCGTATCCTCACGGAGTAATGGATGAATACTTGCCCGACAGGAAAACAAAGCTTCCTCCGGATTGGGCCCTGCAGCATCCCCAGGACTACCTGGATGTTCTGTCGGAAACCATTCCTGCAGTTATGAAAAAAGCCGGTGTTTCCGCCGATGATGTAATCGGCGTAGGCATTGACTTTACTGCCTGCACAATGCTTCCCACAGATAAAGACGGCGTTCCTTTGTGCTTTAAAGAAGAGTACCAGTCCAATCCTCATTCATATGTAAAGCTGTGGAAACATCATGCAGCACAGGATGAGGCAAACAAGCTCAATAAAATAGCCCGGGAAAGAGGAGAAGATTTCTTGAAGCTGTATGGCGGGAAAATTTCTTCCGAGTGGCTCATACCTAAAATATGGCAAATACTCGATGAAGCTCCCGATATATACGAAAAAGCCGACAAGTTCATGGAAGCAGCTGATTGGGTAATTATGCAGCTTACAGGCGTAGAGGCAAGGAACAGCTGCACCGCCGGCTACAAAGCCATATGGAACAAGCATAAAGGTTATCCGTCAAAAGAGTTTTTCAAGGCGCTGGACCCGAGACTTGAAAACCTGGTGGAAGAAAAGCTCAGCACTGACATATATCCGATAGGTTCAAAAGCCGGAGAGATAACGGAAAAGTCCGCAAAATTGACAGGTTTGAAACCCGGCACCGCTGTGGCCGTGGCCAATGTTGACGCTCATGTTACCGTCCCGGCGGTTGGAATAACTGAAGAAGGAAAAATGCTCATGATAATGGGCACCTCCACCTGCCACATACTCCTGGGTACGGAAGAAAAATCAGTTCCCGGCATGTGCGGTGTGGTGGAAGACGGCGTGATCCCGGGCTATCATGGCTATGAAGCCGGACAGTCCTGTGTGGGTGACCACTTCGAGTGGTTTGTAAAAAACTGTGTGCCCGCTGAATACACAAAAGAAGCAGAAGAAAGGGGTATAAATATTCATACCCTTTTGACCGAAAAAGCCGAAAAGCTCAAGCCGGGAGAAAGCGGACTTATCGCTCTCGACTGGTGGAACGGAAACCGCTCGGTATTGGTGGATGTGGATCTCACTGGAATGATACTGGGATGCACCCTGCTCACAAGGCCGGAGGAAATATACAGGGCTCTGATCGAAGCCACAGCCTATGGCACAAGGATGATAGTTGAGACTTTCAGGGAAAGCGGGGTTCCCATACACGAGCTTTATGCCGCCGGTGGCATAGCAGAAAAGAATAAGCTCATGCTTCAGATTTATTCCGATGTCACCAACATGAATATCAAAGTTTCCGGTTCATCCCAGGCACCTGCTCTGGGTTCCGCCATGTTTGCAGCCCTGGCGGCCGGAAAGGAAAATGGCGGTTATGATTCCATTGTAGAAGCCGCCAAACATATGTCAAAGGTTAAAGAGGAGTATTTCAGCCCCATACCGGAAAACGTTGAAGTGTACAACAAATTGTATGCCGAGTATAAGATACTTCATGATTATTTTGGCAGAGGCGCAAATGACGTAATGAAAAGGCTCAAGAAAATCAAAGCCGACGCATATAAGTGACAAAGTCCCTCCTGGCATTGGAATGCATGGACAGCAGGAATCAATATATAAACAGACAAAGCGTAAGGAGTGGTTTTGATGCTGGAAGAATTAAAACTGGCTGTATATGAAGCCAATATGGAACTTCCCGGAAGAGGGCTTGTGACATATACCTGGGGAAATGTCAGCGGGATTGACCGTGATAAAAACCTGGTAGTGATCAAACCCAGCGGTGTACCGTATGACGAACTCAAACCCGAACACCTGGTAGTGCTGGATATGGAAGGCAACATTGTAGAAGGCAGATTTAAGCCTTCTTCCGATACGCCTACTCATCTTGTAATATATAGAAAGTTCAAGGAAGTAGGCGGCATAGTGCACACCCATTCCAAATGGGCAACCACATGGGCTCAGTCCGGGAGAAGCATACCTGCCCTGGGAACTACCCATGCGGATTATTTCTATGGGGACATCCCCTGTACCAGAGAAATGACCTCCGCCGAAATTAACGGTGAATATGAGAAAGAAACCGGAAATGTGATAGTTGAAACTTTCATGAACAATAACCCTATACATGTTCCAGGAGTGCTGGTACGCAACCATGGTCCCTTCACCTGGGGAAAAGATGCCCACGAAGCCGTTCATAATGCAGTAGTCCTGGAAGAAATAGCCATGATGGCATTCAACACTTTCCTGCTGAATCCTGAAGCAAAGCCTGTAAACCAGTCTCTGCTGGACAGGCACTTTCTAAGGAAGCATGGAGCCAACGCCTACTACGGGCAAAGGTAGTTAAGAATTTCAGAAAGACTCACCTGGTGTACTTTCACCCGGCGAGTTTTTATTATTTCTCTTATTGCAAATACTTTTCAGTAATATCCAGCCTTTTCGCTGATGCTACTCCATGCCGGGCGAAGAATTATTGCATGAAGAATTAATTATAGGTATAATCTGTTTATATTATGTAGTATAATGTGTTTATATGAATAAATTACATCTGTAATCGAGGTGCAATATTGACAGATTTATTGATCAAGTTGTTTGTAAAGGATTACAAGAACACATCAAATGCCAAGGTCAGGGAGCGTTACGGAAAGTTTGCCGGTGTGACAGGCATAGTAACCAATATACTGCTTTTCATGTTCAAAATTACTGTAGGCACAATTTTCAACAGCATATCCATTACTGCCGATGCCATAAACAATCTTTCCGATTCGGGGTCTTCCCTCATAACCCTTGCAGGGTTTAAAATTTCCGGGAAACCTGCCGATGAAAAGCACCCTTACGGTCATGCCCGAATGGAGTACATCTCCGGAATGATCATATCTTTCCTGATATTGGTCCTGGGTTTTGAGCTGATCAAAAGTTCTGTCGAAAAAATAATAAATCCGCAGGAAACCCGGTTTAACATCATCTCCATACTGGTACTGGCAGTTTCCATCCTTATCAAACTATGGCAATCCATGTTTTACCGTAGGATTGGAAACATTATTGAATCCGGTACCTTGCTGGCAACATCCGTGGACAGCCGAAATGATATTCTTTCCACATCAGCCGTCCTGGTTGCAGCTATAATTGCCCTGCTAACCGGTTATAACCTCGATGGTTATATGGGCTTCATAGTCGCCATGTTCATATTTTTTTCAGGAATCAGGCTGATTCGGGAAACCATCAGTCCACTGCTGGGCATGGCACCCAACAAGGAACTGGTAGACAGGATATATAAAAAAATTCTGAGTTATGAAGGCATCATAGGCCTGCATGATTTGACAATACACAACTATGGACCCGGAAAATGCTTTGCATCAGTGCATTGTGAAGTACAGGCGGAACAGGATATCATGGTCAGCCACGATATAATCGACAACATAGAACGGGATTTTCTGAAAGAAGAGGGAATCCACATGGTTATCCATCTGGACCCTGTAGTTACTGATAACGCCAGGATCAATGAGTTAAAAGCCATAGTGGAGAACATCATACGGGATATTTCTCCAAAAATAAGCATGCACGATTTTCGTGTGGTATTTGGTATTAGCCATTCCAACCTGATTTTTGACATAGTGGTGCCCTTTGAGTTTGAAATGAGTGATGATGAACTCATCCAACTGATTTCTGACAAGATCCATGAGGTGAATGGGAATTACCACTCGGTAATCATGGTAGACCATCATTATGTCCCTACGGAAGATTAGGATGCAATGCTCTCATGGATGAGGCATATGCACTCTGAACCGAAATGCCTGTCTCTCCCATAGGGCAAATAATGACAGAACAAGTATGCATCAAAAGCAATCAAATTGCAGAACCGTCATGAACTCCTTTTTCATAGCGTCTGTTCCTGTAAAACAGTATCGTATCAATTGACACCATAATAAAATTGATGAAATAGAGTACCATCACAATGTCCCTGCTGTATATCAGCTTATGGGCTATGCCGGACATATAACCTACCAGAACCACATAAAGGAAAAATACGCTTTTACCTTTGGTGGAACGGGATTTCAACGACTTGTAGATGTTGATCGGCCATGCCAGGCCAAAACATATAAGCATGCCTGCCTCAAAAATACTCAATTGCGAACACCCCTCGTGTAAAATTATCAAACAAAGCTATAATAATTCATCTTGTGCCATATTTCAATATCAAACCTTTTATGTAAGCTTAATTGAAAGGGGTGTGTCAAAATTCAGCAAAAAACGCTGCTCTCACGAACAATGTCAGCAGCTTTCTCCACAGGTTGTTTTCGAATTCTCAAGAAAACAGGGCACTACACCAAATCTCGGTACAGGCTCGGGATGCCCCAGATAGTATCCCTGGGCGTAGCCTACCTTGTCTTCCTTAAGCATCTCAATAACTTTGCTGCACTCAACAAATTCCGCAATCACCTCTTTTCCCAGTGAGGTCGCCACCGTGTTCATTGCCTGAACCAAGGCCCTGTTCTTGTAGTTTTTGTCCATGCCATGCACATAGCTTCCATCAATTTTCACATAATCCACCGGAAGGTATTGAAGGTATGAAAAAGAAGAAAAACCTATTCCGAAATCATCCAGGGCAAATCTGCATCCTTTCTCCCTAAGCTGTCTTATCCAGCGATCCGCCCGGGAATAATCCCTGACTGCCGTGGTTTCTGTTATTTCAAAACCAAGCCTTGACGGTTCGATCCCCTTTCCGTGAATATTTTTTTCTATCAGCGAAAGCAATGCTTCATCTCCAACGCTGACTCCTGAAAGATTTACAAACAGTTTCAGTTTCGAATACTTTTCCAGAGCATCGAAAGATAACTTAACAATCCTCCTGTCAATCCGGGACATCAGTCCAAACCGTTCTGCGATAGGAATTACCTTACTGGGATAAACCATTTCCCCTGTTTCAGTCACAATTCTCATTAAAGCCTCATGATGAACAATCTCCCCGGATGTAATATCCACTATGGGTTGAAAGAACAAAACAAACCTGTTCGCTTCCAGGGCTTCATTGATCAGCAGCATTAATTTATTTGCTTCACTTATCCTGTATTTTTCGTAACCGTCTGTATCCATAGGCAGGCAAAATACGCGATTACGACCCTTTTCCTTGGATTTGTAAAGGGCATAGTCTGCCTGGGACATAATCTCCCTGAACTCAAAGCCTCCGTGTTCAATTGGCGCTACCCCTATGCTTATAGTATATTTAAAGGACATTTCACTATCATCCGGGCATATCCTTGACTGTTCGACAGCACGCCTTAGTTTTTCGGCAATGGACTTTGCATTTGCAATAGTTGTATCTCTAAGCAAAACGGAAAATTCATCCCCGCCGATTCTGGCTATCAGAGCCTTTTCGTTCAGGTTCTGCTGCAAAACGGAAACCAGGTCCATCAAAAGCATGTCCCCCACCGTATGTCCGAAAGTATCATTTATGAACTTGAAGTTATCCACATCAATCATCAGCAATGCTCCCGGCCCTGTATCCTTATCCGTCCGGTTAAAAGCTTCCGCATATGCTTCTTCCAGCATACTCCTGTTGGGCACTCTCGTTAATGAATCATAGGATGCAAAATAACGCAAGCTCTCTTCGACACGCTTTCGGTCACTGATATCCCTTATAACACTTACCATGACGGTTTGATTTCCAATTTCAATCCTCTGGGAGCTTATCTCAACTGGAAATGAAAAACCATCCTTGCGAAAATGTACCGACTCATAGGTAATGCCCCCTGTACAGGCTTTCTGCATATAGTGTTCCACCATCAACCTGTCGTTTCGGCCATGCAGATCATAGACGGTCATCGAAAGCAGTTCATCATGGCTGTATCCATATGCTGTTTCCGCTGCTTTATTCGCTTCGATGATTTTCCCGTCGGGATTGACAAAAAGCATGATGTCTCGGGCATTTTCCAACAGCACCTTATATTTGGCTGCAATCTCCTGGGCTTTATTGCGTTGGGTGACATCCTGGACACTGACTATCACTACGCTGGACTGCCCGCTCTCAGACCAGCAGGTATTTATATCCACATCAATAAGTGAGCCGTCTTTCCTTTTATACTTATGATTGCTTATGCTGTGCAGGCTTTTCAGCAGGATATTGCATATATCCTCATCGGCAGTGATTTTTTCCAAATAAAAATCATACACCGTCAAGCGGGAGACATCTTCTTTGCCATAACCCATCATTGTATTAAACTTCTCATTTGTCTCAATGACTTTCATTGTCTCCGGATCAAAAATATATACACCTCCGGGAGAATTCTTTACAGCAGAAGCATATCGGGATTCACTTTCCCTTAGTCTTATCGCCTCGCTTTCCAAATGGCGGATATGCTCCTTTGCCAGCTTATCCTTTTCCTCCAATGCCTCAACCATACTGTTAAAGGCATCAGAGAATTCTCCCATAAAGTACACCCGTTGTTTATAATCCCCTTTTGCAATCTGCTGCACCTGCCAAACCAACGTTCGCAGCTGGGAATGCAGCTCTTTAAACGGAGAGGCAAGAAGGTTCCTCGCCCTGGGAGGATTAATATTCAAAATGCCTTGTGATAATGGAAGAATAAAGTCCAAGATCTCATTATATGAATATATGATTTCGTTAATTTGATGTACCAATTTCTGAATAGGTTCCAGGCAGTTTTCACATTTGATTGGTTCTACCTTTTTCCCGCGCAGCATTTGCGCCAAGGCTGTTGACATCTGGCTCAAAATCTCGATTTCGTCGCTATACAGCGGCAACACCCGTCACCTCCCCAGATTAAGCATGGCTATTTAGGGTTGTTGGCGAGAAAGCGGCAAACCCTGTCGCCTGTACCCCAGCAGTCAATTTCTTTCACTTCAAAATCTTTACCTGTATATACCTTTAACACACCGGCAATGAACCCCTCATCATACCTGCATACTGTCGTATCGGTGAAAGGCAGCCCGGAGCAGTCCAAATCCTCTGCTACTGTTAGCAGGATCTCCATTTTTTCAAGATCCAGCTTTTCAATCCGCAGGATACCGATTTTTTGCTCCAGCAATGCTTTTTTCAACTCTGTCAAAAAATCAGGGAAGTCCACGCCGGTATCAATATTTTCCCGGCAAAATTTCTCACCATAAAGCATTCCCGCTTTATAGAGGATCTTGTCGGCAAATTCCCTGCCCATCTCCATGGACAAGACATGCCATATGGAATACTGCAGCGCCCTGTAGTTCAAGACGGACACCATATCTCCCAAATTCGGCCGGCCGATTTTAATATCACCCAGTTCATCCCAGGAAGTTTGAATGTTGTTCCCAGTCCCGTTAAGCATGCTAAATCCCCCTGAATTGTTTCCATAATATTTATTTTTATAAATATTGTACCATATTATCTACAATTTTCCAACCGTCTGTCCATTAATCAGCAGAAATTTCACAAAGCTTGTCCAGGGCATCATATTGAAATAAGACAAACTCGGTATCCGCAGGAACAGTTCAGTATAAAGCCAAACATAAACAGTAACATGATTTCAGGAAAACGTAAGATTAATTGAAAACCATGAAAAAAGACATTAAGAATATCATTTTGAATGAGCAATTATTGTAATGTTTTGCCAATGCTCAAACCTGATATATTTTAATCCCAAGCCCATGGGCAAGCATTTGGAAAGAATCGATTTTATCCGTGCAATCGTAGAGAGCCGCTTTCACCTGCCTGCAGAGCTGCGGGTTTTTACTCTCTCAACAAATTTCAAAACAAAAAAGAGCAGTGCTGTATTAATAGGATACATCACAAGATTTTTAACAATACGTCCTGTAAGCAGCACTATGTATGCATTTCCATACATAATGCTGAGCCAGAGGGGATTCAGCAGCAGATTCACTATCACTGTGATTAGCGCTGATACGCAAATTACTCTCACCAGCTTCACATGGCTCTTATACAGAAAAATACCATAGAGAGCCCCCGTTAAGAGGGAATTGAATGTGAATCCAGGGAAAAAAGGGCCCGTAGGCTTGATCATATAACCAAGAATGTCACTTACAGCACCCATGATTCCCCCGACCGCCGGGCCGTAGAGCATACCCCCGACAGCCAGTGGCAGAAATGAAAAACTGATTCGTAGTACATTTGAAATACTCACGTTCAGGAAAAACACCAGGATTACGCTGAGCGCAATCAGCATGCCTGTCATTGTGATTGTCTGTACACTTTTTAACTCTTTAAACGAATTCTTGAACAGAAAAAGCATTTTTTTCAAATAAATCTCCTCCTTATGTGGTGCATGCCACATAAAGAGAAAACTCATTTATGTGGCAACGGAAGCGGAGTCAACACCGCAAATCATGGCCACATCAAGAAAAGCCATGATTTTTCGTCCAGCGGAAACTTCCCATCCAACTGGCACTTAACGCGTTGAAACCTACTTTGCCTTATATAATAACCACGCAATATTATAAGTAATTGGAAATTGCCAGTCAATAATTTTGATATTCATTATTTTACCACAGTTTATATTATATAATCTTTGTGAAGTCTGGTCATTTTTTTGTAAAAAATCAATATGGTGGATTGACGGTGCGGAAATTGCCGTCGACGGTGGGATGGCATGCACATATGCAGGGGCATTGATGCCCAGGAATGTAAAATAACGGATTAATATTTAATAACAGCAAAACCATTAGGTAAAAAGCTTAGCGTTTTTCATTTCTCTATTTCGCCTAAGACCTGTCCCAATAAACTGTCAGGCAATATAAACTCATCTATATTCTCATAGGGTATTGTTAAGCAAACAAACCCTCCGCCCGGAGCCGGTCCCATATATGGCGTATAGCATATCTCAAGACCATTGGCGCTGAGTTTATAGCAGCCTATTTCATCTACAAGGTTCATGCCGTCATAATGATAACCCAAATCTTTTCCCAGAATCTTTTCAATCTCTGAATTTAATTTTTTCTCCCAATCATTATCGCCGGTAAACATGTCAAGTGGATTAAACATGCGGCCTGTAGATAAGTCAAAGTGATATGTTGAACGGTTAAGCATTGGCTTTACTGCACCATATATATATATATATATATAGCTTGAGCATTCTTTTGTTATTGTAAGTATGCCTGGAAATACTTCACATTCATATGAAATGCGTTCATCACAGGCTGGGCTGCAAAAATCAGTAATATGAGCGCAATATAATTTTTCTTGTTAGCCATAAACCAGCCCCCTCATATATAATCACCTCAAAATGAGCATACTATAATAATCCCCCTGAAAATCGTCCTGTTTAATTATTCAATGACGTTATGAATAAATCACTGCCTGACAGCCTTAAGGCAATTTAGAACGGTTAGAATATCTCGGTGTTAAGATGTTTAAACAGAAAAGACTCCCCCCTCAAACCAGCTGTTGTCAAGTTATGAACTTTCCAAATCTATAATTGGAGATATTCCTGTGTATATAAATCTACTATATTTCATGGCAAAGCAATTATATGTGGTATTGACTCTCCTGAAAAAGGTGCTTCATAATTGAAACACCTTTTTTATAAAATACCGCTCTTGATTTACATCGTCTACGGTCCCATGGCTGAGTTCATACCTCCAGCTGGATTTTCAATAAGTTTCATCAAAACCTGTACAGTCATTAAGCCGAATACCACGTCGGAACATAGCCCGCATTTATCGCTATCATCAAATCATTTGCCATTTTGACCAAGTGGGGGTTATAGTACAAGAGATTATGTATATCGCTTCCCACAGTGACTTTGATTTTATTCTTCACAAGCTCCTCCAGGGGCTGTCTTTCGGGCAATGGAACTGCCAGGTTTATTTCATACATTATATCCATCCCGGCTATATAGTTGATTATATCCGGTAAGGGATGCGCAATAATTACCGGAACGGCAAAGTTTCCTGCCACAGTTGGAATGCGTGCAGGATCAAAAAAATCTTCAAGGATAACATAATCAAGGTTTTTATTGCACCACTCTATGTCAACGCGTTTCTGCACCACATGGGCCGCTTTTATTTCAACCGACTTCCTGACATTATAATTGCTGAGTTCTTGCAAATAGGCATCAAAATCCTTGATTTTATGGTAATGATCAGAAATCCCTATTTGATCAACTCCATACTTTTTTGCGTTATCATATATTTCCGCTATAGTATTGTCCCCGTCGGAATATATGGTATGGTTGTGCAAATCCTGCATAGCTCACCTCCTTGTACAATTATTTTGTATTAAATCAGTGACCAAAGCCACTGTTCG
>ENA-UPSB01001859-UPSB01001859.1-bioreactor-metagenome-genome-assembly--contig:-NODE-1859-length-22404-cov-31.437380_pt1 | contig 22404 bp, 20 predicted proteins | sample MGYA00238182_ERZ773286 | MGnify/ENA primary metagenome ERZ773286 (study PRJEB29026, sample SAMN07631240) | bioreactor metagenome | isolation source: Switchgrass digestor | place: USA: Dartmouth... | reverse complement strand
ATATTGCAAAAATAGTATTACTTATCCGATAATAAAAAGCTTTTGATTATTTACTTCAATAATAAATTTATTAAAAGGTGGTGGTTTTCAGTCATCCTTGAAGTCCACGAGGATGCTCTCTGAGCCATTGATGTGGTAGGATGTCACGTTGACGTCCCTGTCCGCATCAACCTGGATGTCCACGGTCATTGTCCTGCACTGCCCCTCCCTGGTACCGTTGCGGACCTGGGGGTGGAGTGCATCATCGGGTGCACCCACCGAGACCAGGGACGTGACCACCGTGACGGCTATGAGGAATGATAGGAGGGCCCACTCACCGGCCGTCCCTGTCTTTATCCTCTTCTTCCTCTGGAGGCAGTGGTAGGGTGTGTCCTTGAGGGGGTAGAGCAGGGGGCATCCATGGACCGTGAAGAGGTCCAGGAGGATGTGGGATGTGATTCCAGCAAGGAGCGGGATCCCATTCTCCGGACTCTTCAGTGAATAGAGTAGAAGGGGTGGTAAAATAAGGAGTGTGTGTCCGATGCCCCTGTGCCTCCCTGTGAGGTAATCCAGGAGGTCAGGGACTGTACCCGCAGCCCCGGCGAGGAGGGCCCCTCTGATGATTGACGTTACAGGGTACAGGAAGTTGATCAGGAGGAAGAGAACGACTGCAGCTGTTACATGAGTCCTTAACTTCACCTATTTCACCTTACAATGTAGTTGATTGTCCTGAAGACTATGAGGGCGAACCAGATTGTGCTCGTTGCAAGGAGACCGTACTCCAGACCCACCCTCAGGTAGCAGAGTGAGGCGAATACTGATATGAGGGCCATCACCGTGACAGAGACGTCGATGGAGTCCCCATCCAGGCACCCTGATGGGTTGAGCTTCTTGAAGGTTGAGTAGAAGGACTGGACCTCACCCCTGAAGGTCCCGGTGAGGCCTGCCATGTACTTCACCCTCCCGTGGGTGTGTAGCCAGAGGTACTTGCCTGCCGCCTTCCCTGTGAGGTCCTCGAAGTGGTCCATGAAGACCCAGGTCTCCCTCTCAATGGATGCTATGGCCGTCATTATCTCTGTGATGGTAAGCTTCTCCTTTGCACCGGGTTCATGGGCCCTCATTATCTCCAGGAGGCCTGCCTTGAGGGGCATGGGTGATACCAGGTAGACCAGGGCGGCCTGGAGGTCGAGTTCCTCTGCCCTTTCACTGAGTTCATGGTAGGTGTCCCTGATGTTCCCGCCGCAGTGGATGACGTTACCATCCTCAAGACAGGACACGATTTTTATTAAGTCCATGGAATAAAGTAATAAGTAATATTATTTAAACTTTTCGTATGATGTAGGGTTGCGACAGATTTTTACTGCTGGAGGTTTAAGGAGGAATATAATGATGGTCTGTACGGGATAAAATCAGCAGACTGTGGCTGGTATGAGCATGGATATCAGGTGCAGTTGATTTGACCTTCCAGAAAGGAAGCCCTGACCAAATGCCTGGAGGTCCCTGACACATCCTCCCATGGATCAGAGAAAGGATGATTGAATGAAGATACCATCACCATTATCAAACAGCGAGCATCGACGTGTCCTGGATAACATAATCTCACTCACAGGTATACAGCTTGTGCAGTACCTCCTCCCCCTCATCACATTCCCCTACCTCACCAGGGTCCTGGGTCCTGCCAACTTCGGTAAGGTCGCCTTCGCGGTTGCCTTCATAACCTACTTCCAGGTACTGACAGACTATGGCTTCAACTTCTCAGCCACCAGGGAGATCTCAATACACCGTGATGACACTGAAAGGGTGTCCCGGATCTACAGCTCGGTTATGGCAACAAAGACCATCCTCCTGGCAGTGACATTCATGGCCATGCTCGTCACGGTCTTCCTGATTGACAGGTTCAGATCAGATTACATCCTCTACATCTTCACCTACGGCCTCGTTGTGGGCAACCTCCTCTTCCCGGTCTGGTTCTTCCAGGGAGTTGAGAGGATGAGATACATAAGCATCCTGAGGATAGTGAGCTCCCTCATCTACACCGCACTCATATTCCTTGCTGTGAGGGGACCCGGGGATTACCTCTACGTGCCCCTCATAAACTCGGCGGGATTCATAGCCGTCGGTTTATACAGTCAGAGGATAGTCATGAGGGAATTCGGTGTTAAATTCATGATTCCATCCCCCTCTGATATAAGGGAGCAGCTCCTTGAGGGGTGGCACCTCTTCATTTCAACCCTGGCCATAAGCCTCTACACCACATCCAACCGTTTCATACTGGGACTCCTTGTGAGCAGCGCAACCCTTGGATACTATGCCGTGGCAGAGGATATAACCAGGGCCCTCCAGGGGATCGTATCACCCATTAGTCAGGCCATCTACCCCTACTTCTCAAGGATCCAGAAGGATGACCGTGAGAGGGCGAAGTATGAGCTCAGGAAGATGCTGATCTTCATGGGGGTTCTGACCTTCGGGCTGTCTGTTGCCCTCGTCTTCCTTGCACCCCTCATCGTGGGGATACTTGCGGGTCCCTCCTATGGTGAGAGCATCCCCCTCCTCCAGATACTGGTCTTCATAATCTTTGCAGTCGGTGTCAACAACATCCTGGGTGTCCAGGGGCTAGTATCCTTCGGCTACAAGGAGAAGTTCACAAGGATCGTCATATTTGCAGGTTTTGTGCACATCGGTCTCCTTCTGGGACTTGTCATGCTCCTGGGCTCAGGGGGTGCCGCGGTTGCCGTTGTCACCACCGAAATCATTATCGGAATCATTGAGTATATCATACTCAGAAGGATGGGAGTGCTATGAAGAATGCCGTGCTGAAGATCGCAAGGAGAACACCGTTCTTCCCCTATTTAAGGGCCTATCACACTCTATACCGGAAGCAGGGCCTGGGTTGCATTAAAACGAGGATAATCAGCTCCAGCAAAAAGGACATCCTTGAAAGGAGGCTCCATCAACTTGAGAAGGTCTGCAGGGACTCCCGCATACATTTCAATCCCGGTGACAGATTCTTCTACAGCATAGACACCGGGATCCATGTCCTGGAGACACAGGGTTACAGGCGCCTTGGAAACCTCACACCCGACTACGGACTCCTGGTTGAGAGGGGCCTTGAGGGTATTGAGGAGATGATAGAAGATGAGCCTGGGGGTTACCCGGATATCCTCAGAAGGGCCCTGGGGGCTGTTAAGCTCTACCTTGAGAGGTGCGCTGAGCACTCACCTGAAATCGCAGATAAACTCAGAAGGGTGCCCCTGAAGCCGGCGGAAACCCTGGAGGAGGCACTGCAGTCAATACTGTTCATGAATTCCCTCATCTGGATGTACGGGCACCCCCTCATCGGCCTTGGGAGGCTCGACAGCATCCTTAAGGAGTACCATGAGGACCCTGAGGAGTCCCGTGAACTCATAAGGGACTTCATCCTGAGCGTCTCCTCCTGCTATGAGTTCAAGAGCAACGTCCTCCCCGGGGACACAGGACAGGTGATTGTCCTCGGAGGGGAATACAACGACCTCACACGGATATTCCTGGAGGTCATGCTGGAACTCAGAATACCCGACCCCAAGGTTGTGCTCAGGGTTAACAGCAGAACACCTGATGATGTATGGGAGCTCAGCTACCGGTGCCTCAGGGAGGGCCTCGGTTATCCCCTCTTCTCCAATGACGATGTCATCGTGGACGCCCTCAGTCAGTACTACAGCAGATCAGACGCCCTGGAGTACGCGACATCTGCCTGCTGGGAGCCACTCATCCCTGGGAGGTCCTCTGACCAGAACAACCTGGCAAATCTGAACCTCCTGGAGCCCCTGGAGGATGCCCTCCACGGGTTCAGGGGTGAGTTCAGTGAACTGCTTGAGAGGTACCGGCAGGAGCTGCACAGGTACATCGATGAGGTTATGGAGAATGTGGAGTCGGTCAGGAATGAACCATCACCCCTCCTTTCACTCCTCTTCCCTGACTGTATCAGGAACTCCCGGGATATCTGTGATGGTGCAGGCTACTCCATCAACGGGGTGCTGACCGTGGGGATGGGGAACCTGGTAAACTCCCTCCTCAACATCAGGAGGCTCTGCTATGATGAGAAGACGATGGATATCACCGAGGTTGAAGAGGTGATCAGGGATGATTTCAGGTCCTCGGAGGCACTCAGGGTGGGCCTCGAGTTGATTTCTCCCGGGTATGGTATGGACGAGGATGAGGTGGTGGAACTGACAAACACCATCATCCAGATGCTGCATGATAAACTCGGGGGGAGATACAAGTTCGGTTTAAGTTCCCCGGGCTACATAACACTGGGGGAATCCACCGGGGCATCCTTTGATGGGAGACACGCAGGTGAACCCCTCGGCGTCCACATCTCTCCCCTTAAATTCACTGACGGCATGTCCTACACCGAGGTCCTAAACTTTGCAGCAGCCCTGGACTACCTGAAGGCCTTCAATGGGGGTGTTGTTGATATAATGGTCGACAGGCCATTCCTTGACCGTGCAGGGAATGAATTCATGGCACTCATAAGGACAGGTCTCCGTAGGGGTGTTATGCAGCTCCAGGTCAATGTCCTGGACCCTGAAGTACTCCTGCGGGCAAGGGACAACCCTGAACTCTACCCTGACCTCATAGTGAGGGTCTGGGGATTCAGCGCCTACTTCAGGGACCTTCCAGAGGAGTACAGGGAGTTAATAGTCAGGAGGGCCCTTGAATACTCAGAGCATGGTGGTTACAGTGGATGAACTCCTGATAACCGGCATCCAGAGGTTCAGCGTCCATGATGGTCCGGGTATAAGGACCACAGTTTTCCTCAAGGGCTGCACCCTCCGGTGCCCCTGGTGCTGCAACCCCGAAAATATAAGGGGAGAACCCGAGGTCTACTTCAAAGAGGAGAAATGCATCGGCTGCCTTGAATGTGTGAAGAGATGCAGCTTCCTTGATAAGCCCCGGGACATATTCAGGTTCCCTGGACACCATGAGTGCGCCGGAAGCTGCTCCTCAGGTGCAATGGGTGTCTACGGTGAGTTCACAGGAGCAGATGACGTTGCAGAGGTCATCCTCAGGGACCTTGACTACTACAGCTCCACCGGTGGCGGTGTCACCTTCTCGGGGGGTGAGCCCCTCCTCCAGGCCGATGGCATACTCAGTGTCACCCGCAGGATAGGTGAAGTCCCCGCAGCAGTTGAAACATCACTCTTCGCCCCCGGCGAAGCGGTTGAGAAGTTAAAGGGTGAGGTGGACCTCTTCCTGGTTGATGTGAAGATACTGGATGATGCAGGGTGCCGGGAGGTCACCGGCGGCGACCCTGAGGTTTTCAGGAGGAACTTTGAAAGGATCTCTGAGGGCAACTTCACAGTGAGGTTCCCGGCGGTGAAGCCCTACACATTCAACAGGGAGAACATCCGGGCCCTCATCAGATTCCTCAGGGAGAACATGGTGGACCGCATCGAGGTCCTCGGGATACACAGGCTGGGACTTGAGAAGTACCGGAGTCTGAACCTCCAGATGCCTGATTTCTCAGCCCCCGATGATGCTGAGATAAAAAAATTGAAGTGGCTACTTGAGAAGGAATCAATAGGAATGAATTACCTGAAAATTTAGGTGCATTATCATGTTCAAGTACATCATTGTCGGCGCCGGCCTTGCAGGTTCCGTCATGGCAGAGAGGATAGCCAGCCAGCTCGGAGAGAGGGTGCTGGTTGTTGAGAGAAGAAGACATGTTGGTGGTAACTGCTACGATGAGGTGGACGGTAACGGGATACTGGTGCACCGGTACGGACCCCACATCCTCCACACCGACAGTGAGGAGGTCTTCCATTACCTCTCAGGGTTCACAGAATGGAGGGAGTACCAGCACCATGTCCTGGGATTCATAGACGGGGCAAAGGTCCCACTACCATTCAACCTCAACTCGCTGAGGATGCTCCTCCCCCAGTCACTGGCTGAGAGGCTCGAGGAGAAACTGGTAGGGAGGTACGGCTTCGGTGCCAGGGTCCCCATACTGGAACTCAGGGAGTCAGGGGACCCCGACATAGAGTTCCTTGCAGAATACGTCTACAGGAAGGTCTTCCTCAACTACACCAGGAAGCAGTGGGGCCTGAAACCAGAGGAGATGGACCCCGAGGTCACCGGGAGGGTGCCCGTGGTCCTCTCACGGGATGACCGCTACTTCACCGACAGGTACCAGGCCGTGCCACGGGACGGCTACACAGCCATGGTTGAGAGGATGCTGGACCACCCCTGCATCAAGCTTATGCTCAACACCAGCCACCACGAGGTCCTCGAGCTGAGGGATGGGCGGATCCACTTCATGGGCTCCGAGTTCAGGGGGAAGGTCATATTCACGGGTAAGATCGATGAACTCTTCGGCTACAGGTATGGTGAGCTCCCCTACAGGTCCCTGGACCTCCAGTTCGAATCCGCTGACACGGAATGGTTCCAGGAGGTTGCCACCGTTAACTACCCCAACGACTATGACTTCACCAGGATCACCGAGTTCAAACACCTCCACCCCACAGATTCCAGGAGGACGACGCTGCTGAGGGAGTACCCCTGCACACACATCGACGGGGAGAATGAGGCCTGCTACCCTGTATTCACAGATGAGACCCGGGCGAAGTATGAAAGATACCTTGAACTTGCCAGAGAATTTGAGGACCTTATACTGGTCGGGAGGCTTGCAGAGTACCGCTACTATGACATGGATGATATCGTCCTGCGGGCCCTCCAGGTCTTTGAGGAGAGGATACTTTGAGTGGTCTGTCTTCACATGCAAGGGAGTTAAGCATTAGGAGATGATGCCTTGAGGGTCTGTGCCGTTGTCGTAACATACAACCGTAAGGATTTACTCGTGGAGTGCCTTGAAGCCCTGAGGAGGCAGACAGGGCCCCTAGATGCAATCTACATCATAGACAACGCCTCAACAGATGGGACACCGGAACTCCTCAGGAGTAGGGGTTACAGGGACGGTGCAGTGATTGAGAACCCCCTTGATGGGAGTGAAATCATTATCAGGTATGTCAGACTGCCCGTTAACACTGGTGGGGCCGGTGGATTCCATGAGGGCGTGAAGAGAGCCTTCCATGATGGATACGACTGGATATGGCTCATGGATGATGATGCTGAACCACTTCCTGACAGTCTTCAGGGCCTGCTCAGATATGCGGATGATGATACTGCGGCCCTTGCCAACCTCAAGGTCTCCCCGGATGGCAGGCCACAGTACATACACAGGGGCTTCTTTGACTTCAACAGCTTCGGAACCTTTGTGAGGCCTGTGACAGAGGATGATTTAAGGGAGGAGACCCTTGAAATTGATCATGCATCCTTTGTGGGGATCCTGATAAACTCTGATTCGGTCCGGGAGATAGGATTTCCAAGGAAGGAATTCTTCCTGCATTACGATGATGTGGAGTACTGTCTGAGGTTGAGGAGTACCGGTAGGATCATCCTGGTACCTGGGAGTCTGATTCTGCACAAGGAAGCCGCGGAGAGGGATAACATCACAAAGGGTCTTTGCGGCAGGGAGATCCCGGTGGTACCCTACGATAAACTGTGGCTCCGGTATTACGGTGTTAGAAATTCCATATGGCTCCGCAGGAAGGAAATGAGCAGGGCACGTTTATTCATCTTCATGGTCAGAGCAATCCCCCTATCGGTTGCAGCTCAGATAATTACAGGTATCCGTGAGAAACCATTCAGGAGGGTCAGATTTATATTGAGCGCTTATTCTGATGGCCTCAAGGGTAGATTTGATAATGAGAAACCCCGCAGGATACTCTATGGGTGATCATAAAACCCTAATACTTCTTCCTTTTAAATGAAGTTTTTAAATGCTGACTTTATGTTGTCATAAAAGTCAAAACTATTTTTTCTGAGTGGATAGTATCCTCCAGTGACAGAGCGCCCTACTCTATACAAGATTTATGCCACAATTTCTATAATCAAAAATTTACATTGTTGCCCCCGGCAGGCGCGGCCACCGGAGGCCTGGAACTGTTACACCAACTTCGCCTTAGGAACGATTTAAACTTGATGCATACATTTTTTACCACCCCAAACAGACCATTTAGACCCTGTTCACTGGCTATGATGGTTTAAAGTGCCTTCTTAGGGGATGGTCAGCGTGTTTTTAACACTTCTCTATAAACATAACTCACAGTTCTTTCTGAGCTTTTAGAATCTTCATATTTATGGAATTTTCTTTTTATTGATTTTCTTTCTTCCAAATAAAGATCAGGATTCGCCTTGAATTTTCTTATCCATTCCACTACTTCTACCCAGGTAAGACACTTGGGGCCTGGTGTAACTTCATCATAGTTATAATATAATTCCCTGTCACTTTTTATATAATCCTCATAATCAAATGGGAAGAATATTATAGGTTTTTCTGATAACAAGAAATCAAAGTATACGCTAGAATAATCTGTTATTAGAATATCAAAATCATTGATTATATCATAGATATCATCATTCTCTAAAAAATGAATATTAGAATAATTTTCAAACTCTTGGGAATCATGATAATAATGAAATTTTATGAAAAGGTCAGTATTTAAATCATTCAACTTTTGATTAATTAATTCTATATCTTCCAAAAAAATCTGGAAAAAATTCTCTGAACCCTCTTTTCTATGGGTTGGTAAATAAATTACCTTTAAATCAGTTTTAGTTCTTAATTCATTTAATTTAGCCTTTTTTATCCTATCATTGCGAGGTAAGCCCAATATTGGAACATTTTTTTTATCGACCCTGAATGCAGATGAAAGGTTTTTAGCATCAGCTTCTGAAGAAGCCAAAACATAATCATAATCTTTGGGTTCTCTTATAAATGGAAAGAAAAATCTTAAAAGCTGGAAACCTTTTTCTGGTTCTGATTTATAATTTATTTTGTCATCATATACTAATTTTTTTAGTGGGATTCCATGTCCAAGATAAAAAACAAGAGGTGTTGGTAAAAAAACATTAACATCGTCAAAGGACGTTGAAACAAAGCTTATAGCGGCTCTGCTGGCATAATAATAACCTAGAATACTATAAGTATAGTATACTTCATAACCCTTTTTGCTCAATAGTTCATAAACACTCTCGTTTTTCGTCAACCATATAGCTCTAACAGATGGCAGGTTCTTATTTACATATTCAAAGAGATATTTACTATTATCCGCATACTTCTCTCCAAACCAAGCGCCAAATAGCCAAATATTCTCATCTTTAGGTAAAATTCTAGAAAATAAATAAATTAACGATTTGATTATATAAAATATCTTGCGTAGGCGATTAATCATACTTTCCAGGTTTTTCAAAATCATCATATTTCTCACTTTTCTATGCTGTCACTAATCTATCTCGGACTCCTTTTATAAGGTTGAATCACTTAATTAAAGGGGGGCTCTGTAGCCAATATAACTAATAATGGAAATCAAGGTATTAACCCAAACTCCTAAGTGATCTGCTGTGATTCTAGAAGGTACTTAAGTGAAAAGGAGCTAATAAATTTATAGTTATCACATTCAAGTGGCTAAGAATGCTTCTGGCTTATTAAGCGTCATGTCAAACATATACTTAAAATCAACTAATGCTTAAGACTAAGTATCGTGAATTGATTTAATGTCGATTTACTCGATATTGGTCTGAAGATATCAACATTACTTATCTTGCCGGAGTTCTCCATCAAAACTATAGATTTTTCCCGATAAGCTGTTCGACTTAACACTCATTTATTTAACATTAGAGGGGTATCGAATAGCTAATGGAACAGGCCCTTCAACAAAAGTATGCCAGCCTCATACTCGCCCCCTAAAAACCAAGACAAAAAAAGAGAAGACAGCTTTAGCAAAACACTATACAACAAGAAGATCGTAGAAAGTAATACCATGATAAAACGAATACTGAACAATAAAAGCTATTCTAGAAGTAACCAATAAAGAGACGGAGATCCCTGCTCAAAATATGTGCTACAATATATACATGGAGTGAAAGATGATCTCTACAAGCCAAAGTTTTATTAATCAATTATGGGAGGTCCCTTCAAGATTTTAAACAAAATTCATCACACACAAATAGATATTAATTAAAAGGTTATCTGCCGAAGATTTTGTTTCTTGAGCCATCTATCATATTCATGATTAGTTACACAAACATTTCACCACTAAATGCAACATTGTTATAAAATTTCAGCCATAAGTATCGCAAAGCTCTTAGAATCATATTGTGAACTATTAAATTTGCCGAAGAATGAATTGGAATTAACGAAAGCTTTAAAAGATTATTTTATTATAGATAATCTCAGAAATGGAATGTATTTGGAGACCTTAGGATCTTAATCAAAAAAATGAACCATATTATCCAATGTTTACAAGAGACACTCAGAAGAAATACCTAAATATTTTGAACTTTCAAAATGCTATGAGCCTTATACTGGTCGGGAGGCTTGCAGAGTACCGCTATTATGACATGGATGATATCATCCTGAGGGCCCTCCAGGTCTTTGAGGAGATGATACGTTGAGTGGTCTGTCTTCACATGCAAAGGAGTTAATCGTGAGGAGATGATGCCTTGAGGGTCTGTGCCGTTGTCGTCACATACAACCGTAAGGATTTGCTCTTGGAGTGTCTTGAAGCCTTGAGGAGGCAGACAGGGCCCTTAGATGCAATCTACATTATAGACAACGCCTCAACAGATGGGACACCGGAAATCCTTAGGAGTAAGGGTTATAGGGACTGTGCAGTGATTGAGAACCCCATTGATGGGAGTGAAATCATGATCCGGTATGTCAGACTGCCCGTTAACACGGGTGGGGCCGGTGGATTCCATGAGGGCGTGAAGAGAGCCTTCCATGATGGATACGACTGGATATGGCTCATGGATGATGACGCTGAACCGCTTCAAGATACTCTAAAGAAACTTCTCCATCAAGCATTTGGTCATGTTTCAGCAGTCTGTTCCACTGTTCTTGATAAGAATAACAATGTCCTTCTGAATCACAGAGGGCATGCAAACCTTGAAAACATTTTCCCATTAATACAGGAGCCCATAAAAGAAGATTTATATTCTAAAAAAAAATCTGTGGAAATAGATACTGCATCCTTTGTGGGGATCCTGATAAACTCTGATTCGGTCCGGGAGATAGGATTTCCAAGGAAGGAATTCTTCTTGTATTACGATGACATTGAATATTGCTTGAGACTGAGGAATGAAGGAAACATAATTCTAGTTACAGATAGTATAATTCTGCATAAAGAGGCCTCAAAAAAATTAATAAAAAAGAAATTCTTGGGTAAAACCCGTCACATTGTGCCCTTTGAAAACCTGTGGCTCAACTATTATGGGATTAGAAATTTAATATATCTTGGAACTATCTACTCTAAAAGAAAAGTGAAGTTCTACGTATCCCTATTTAGAAATTTTGTGTTGATGGTAGGTGGGATACTGTTATTATCCGATAACAAGTACAGGCGCTTGAAATTCCTCATAAATGCATACCTTGATGGTTTCAGAGGGAGATTTGATAATGATAAACCCCTCAGGATCCTCTACGGGTGATAATATGAATAACATCTTAGCGGTTACGGTGACCTACGGAAACAGATTCCATCTACTCAGACAGGTAATTGATGCAGCCCTCAATGAAGGAGTAAATAAGGTAATCGTGGTTGATAATAACTCTGAACCTGAGAGCCGACAGAAACTGAAAACTTATCATGAGAGAAATAAAGACAAAGTTGATGTCCTCTATCTATCTGAGAACCTTGGATCGGCTGGGGGATTCAAAAGAGGTCTTGAAATGGCTTATGATGACCCTGAATGTAAATTCATATGGCTTCTTGATGACGACAACATGCCATGCCCAGGATCACTGGAAACCCTGAAAAAATTCTGGAAAAAATTTGACCTTGAAAATAAGAAGGAAAAACTGGCTCTACTTTCCTTTAGAGAAGACAGATATGACAGAAAAAATTTAATAGAAGCTTTAACGTTTAAAAAGCCTGAATTAGTCCTTCCTAGAAAAAACAGCTTCGGTGGCTTCCACATATTCGAATTCCCAAAATATATCAAAAAAATTGTTTTTAAGAAATTGGATATCCAAGAAAAAGACTTTAAAATGCCGGGGTTTGGTCCAGTTGCAGTTACACCATATGGAGGCCTATTTTTTAACAAAAGTCTTTTAGATATAATCGGTTATCCTAAAGAAGAATTTTATGTTTATTCTGATGATTATGAATGGACATATAGAATTACAAGAAATGGCGGTAAAATAATCCTTCTCACAGAGAGCTATATAACTGATATAGACGATTCATGGCATACAACTCAGAAGGATACTTGGTTATCAGTCTTCACACCTTCAAATGCTTTTAGGATCTATTATACGATACGTAATGGCATTTATTTTGGAAATTACTTCCTAGATAACAAATTCATTTATTATCTTAACATGTTGCTGTTCCTCTTTTTTGTTTTATTGCATAATCTGACATTTTTACGTGACATTACTGGCTTTAAATTCATTTTGATGGCCATTGAAGATGCTAATAAATGTAAGTTAGGAAGAAATCCTCTTTTCCAATCAGAAGACTGGTCTGAGTAGTATAGTATTCAAGTAAAATCCCTGTTGAAGTATAGCTTTTCAATGTATAGGGAATTTTTTTCACCATTTAAAATCTTTCCACTTTACAAAATGAAAAATTTATCTTCGATCTATGTTGAGGAGGACTGTAAAATCATTCTGGTGCCCAGGAGTCTGATCCTACACAAGAAGCCTTCGGGAGGGGTAACATCACAAAAACATGGGATTTCATAGAGAAGAAGGAAGTAGCAAATTAATATGGCCCATGAAGAGGAAGTATTCTTTCATTATATTACCCCCCCCCTTTTTACCTGCATGATGACCTTCTTAAATCGCTCACTTAAGTAACTTTGGATTGCATGTCAGGGAATTCACTATGCTCTCGCAATCGCAGAATCACGCTATCTCCACTATCATAAATTTTTTCGGATTTTCCTAGAGAACGGTTGATCTTAGTACGCTGCAATTGAATAACGACGCCTTTTCTTTTATAAATGGCAAATTCTTTTGTTTGCAGATTTTTTTTACCCAAGTAAATGCATGAACCATTTTCAATCGAACTGGTCATGCTAATTAATTTAATGATCTTAGGATCTAAACTTAAAAATAAAAGCCTCCTATACTCATCAGCATAAATGGTCTCGTTATTAAAATTAGTTACAAACCATTTCCCCCCACTAACTTCTCCATTCGTAAAATATGGATAATCCACTCTTGTATCAATAGCAAATGATGAGGATGAGGGCTCATCATTAAAGACTGTATAAACCCATCCTGTATTAAATAGTAAAAATATTGCCAGAAGAATTGAAAAGGTTCCCTCTGGATTTTTCTTAAAGTATTTTAACCTCGAAAAGATCGCCATTGCCCCCATGACACAGAAGGGCGCCAAGAAGAAAAGGGTTATCTGGTAGACTCTTGTTGTATTGAGTGCGGATGCAAAATAGGGCACCATAATTGATGCAATACATATGAAAAATGCGATGTAGGCAAAAATAACATAATCTCGATCCATCTTAATTCTCCGGGTTTTCAAGAAAGCCACCATACCCACAACTATGAAAAACTGGAAGAGGATATGGATGTACTTACCAATGGTATGTATCGGCGACAGGGTTTCAGTTGTGATCGTTGCAAGGCCTTGTGCAGCATTTGGGTCAAGAAACTCCGTGAAGATGCTGTTTGCAATCTGAGTCGCAATACTCACAACTGCTGCAAATATGGATGAACCTGAAACATACATGTACCATGCCAGTGCAAAGGTAAAGAATAGGACTGCAAAACTGTACCTTATTATAGTTCCCCTCGTATACTGTTCATCGAAAAGGTGCGGGTTAATTTCCAGTCTTTTTGATGTAGATTTTATCCTTTTAATGAACCTGGGGCTGTAAATGATTAGAACCAATAGAAAGCTCAAAAAGAGCATTAACATGAAGATATAGGATAGTCCATAATGCGAAACCACCAGGGAGAATGAAAATATAACAAAAAGAAGGGATTTATGCATTCCTTTAATCTTCTTATCAACCATGACAAGAAGAATTAATGCTAAAAATAATTCTGCTATTTGCTGTCTCGCAAGGGCTAGCATTTCAGTGTAGAATACAAAGAGGGACATGAAGAAGAATGTGGCAAAAAAAGCAAGCTTAGAGTCTCCCTGTTTTTCAAAAAATCTGAAAAGAACTAAAGGTACGAACGAAAATATCAGGGGATATATAACTTTAAAAACCCAAACTAAGTTGAGATCGGTTAAAAGGGAGATCAGAGGAGCCAAGATTGTGACACTTAACATGCCATTATAATTGTCATAAATGAATGTTTTCCAGAGCCCACTTTTCAGCACATTGTTGGCAAGGTAATATTCACGCTGAATATCCCATCCCCATATATAATTCGTTACAAGCGACGTGTGAAATAGTAGGGAAATAGAGATCACTGAAACTGCAATAATATAAGATCCTTTTTTAATTTTGCCAAAAGCAACTAGAATTGGCACCAAAGATACGACAAGAAGGGATATGATCAATAAAAGGGTAATACCATAAACATTTCGTAGATATACACCTATTATTGTCAGGAATGGAATTGAAAACAAAAAGAGGTTGACGTGATCTAATAGCCTATTTAAATCAACGGTTGAAAAAGAATCTTCGCCGAAAAGAAGGTATAAAAATATTAGAGCAAATAGTAAAGCAAAAAAAGTTAAATCAATATATATCCATCTAAAGGGAGTTTTAATTCCTAAAAGGGGATATAATGTGTTAATTAAGAACCCCATAAACATTAAGAAGGCTATGCTTATTCCAAGGGAATATAACATCCTATCAATACTATCAATCTCTTTAAAACCAGTAATTTTGAGAAATAAAAATCCAGGCAGGAAACCTGCCAGAAGGAACCCCATCACCTGATTAATAAGAGGCAATCTCAATGTATAGGGATTGAGTAGAAATACAACAATCGCCATTAAAATATAAAATTTATTCAGTGACAGCTCCATCTTATCTCAACCTCTAAAATGTTCATCACTTTAAATAAGGATTTTTTCATAGACCTTCCAGTTTTATTTTGTTTTAATGAGTCTTTTGCATTCAAGATATCATCTTAATCATTATTAATTTTAAATGAGTAGCATTAAAAATCCTCCAATGAATCATACACTGCTAAAAGTCTATTTTCCATTATCTTCCAGTTATATTTGGATTCATAAGCCTTTCTACCGTTTTCACCCAATGTCCTCCTCAACACAGGAGATTGTTTAAGTTTTTCTAGAGCCTGTTTTAATTTTAATATGTCACCGTAAGGTACAACAAGCCCAAAATTTTCTTTTCTAACTTTATCAGCCATATAAGTATCATCACTAACTATTATTGGTTTAGAACACATCATAGCCTCATATAGCTTGTTTGGGCTTGCGTATCTATTATTAAGAACACTATATGGATCATAAAGTGCAAATATAACATCTGCTTTCATTGTTTCCTTGATTATAGTTTCATGAGGTACAGAATGCAGATGCAGAGATATGTTATCATGATCTCCATACAAAGAATACAATTTTTCTCGATAAGCACTACTATACGCTGGACCCATTATTTTCAAATAAAAATCTTTAGAAGTGCTTACCGTTGAAAGCAGAAAGTCAATACCCCGGTCAGGATCTACTCCCCCACCATAAAAAAGTTTTAAAGTGTTTTCAGGTTTTCCGTCGGATCTTGAATTAATTAAATGTCGATAATTGCATTCATCTGGAGAGTTTAATATAAAATGCACTTTATTACAGTTCTTTAAACCTATTTGAAGGAGCCGTGATTCATCTGGGAGGATAATCGCATCAGCAAACTTCATTAAAAATTTATCAACGCTGGAAACTAATCCATGCAAAACAAAAGAACCTGAAAAATTTGTGTCAGCATAAAAATCTATTATATCATACACAATCGGAATTCTTCTCATTTTACATATTAAAATTGCTGGAAGAAATGTATCAAAATCCGCTGCATGTACATAATTCCACTTTTCAGAAAATAGGGTTATAATAATGTAAATCCACCAGATTGGCATTCCAATCATTTTATCTCTTCTTGTTTTGCCCCTCAAAGTGAATCTTTTTATTTCGATAGAGGGTTCATCCAATTTAGATGTATTGTCAGAGTCCCAAAGCAAAACATGAACCTTATAATATTTTGATAATGAAATTGCTTCCTTTTTTATTCTTATATCCCTACTAAAAGGTATCGACCGTAGAACTAAAACCTTCTTCACTCTCAAAACCTCAAGTATACTTTTGGTTCGTTTGAACAGTTAGAGTAACATTATGACATCTATTTGAGAATTTTTTACTAATTCCTAAAACGGTTTTATTTATTCCTCCAAGATATAGTGTCTCTATGTAGTTGACCAGTAGAATTTTCAGAATTGTTCCTCCCATTACCAGATAACTAATAGTGATTTATAACTCAAGTATCTTCGTAATGATTTTTTTAAATATTAAATGCCAGCATGTATTTATTGACGATTTTATCCCAAGAATATCTCTTTTTCACACGATCTTGGAGTTTTTCCTTTAATTTATAAGCCTCTGGATCTTCCTCTAATAATTCTAATTTATCTTTAAGGTCATCACTGTCTTTGAAGTAAATAGCAAAATCACCACAAACTTCCCGATTGAATTCATTATCATGGGCGAGGATAATATTTTTCGAAATTGCGGCCTCTAGAATGGATGGATTAGTGCCACCCACGGAATGACCATGAATATAGACAAAGCAGTTCTGTCGTAACATGTTGAGGATATCACTATCATAGATCGAACCAATCATCAAAACATTTTTAGACTGATACTTTTTTAGTAATTTTTCCATACTCCTCTTGTATTTTTCGCTGGTCGGATCCCCCACAATAACCAGAGGTCTAGTAGAGTTACTCTTCAGGAACCCCTCAATGATAACATGGATGTTATTCTCAGGTTCAAGCCTTGCCACAACAAGCCAGTAATCATTCCTTTTTATCTTCTCTATTAGAGGATTCCTATCACTCAAAGCTCTAAGTTTTTGAGGATCCCATGGAACTTCTTCAATCTCCTCAACACCATATGGTATGAAAACCGTTTTTTTCCTTCTTGATTCGCTTACATAGTTCCCCATATTCTCAGCGTCAATTACGATCTTATCAGCGAAGATTGTGGCAAATATATGATTTAATTTAAGCAACCACCTCTCAAGGATATTGAACTTGGTCCTCTTCCACATCACACCATCAATATTGACCATAAGCATCAGATTCCGATTCAGGATCTTAGGTATGAAAAGAAATAATCCTACCTCTATTCCAAGGAAGTATATAATATCAAAGCGACGGGATAATTTCAGAAGGAAGTATATATCAGATAGGTTCTCATAGAACTTCCTTAAAAAGTAATTCTCTGGAGGTTTTAATGGGAAGTAAATCAATTTAACACCCTTATAATCGTCAATTCTTGACTCGGGAGGCTCATATTCACAAGTTACAGTGATATCATAATCATGCTTAACCATTCTTGTCGCCATCCCCTCTGCAAATGTTTCAAAACCTCCATAATTTGCGGGAATACCCCTCGAGCCGATTAAAACAATTCTTTTATCCTTAGAAATTAGAATACCTCCATTACCTCAACCTCTCAAGTACAAGTGTCCTGAATATCTTGAAGCCATCAGTGAATGATGAGAGTTTGGGTTCATCAGACCTCTTCCTGTAGGTTATGGGGACCTCAACTATCTTGAGACCTGCCCTGGCAAGTTTTGAGAACATCTCAGCCTCAAGTTCAAAACCCGAATAATTGAGACCCTCCTCAAGAATGTGACGTATTGCTCTCCTATTGAAGGCCCAGTGCCCGGTGCACACATCACTCACGGGACTGTAGAGGATGGACGCTGTGAAACTCAGTATATGATTCCCGAGAGTGTTTATGCGGGATATCGCACCATCCTCCTTTTCACCCTTCAATCTGGATCCAAGGACGACATCCGCACCTTCGGCTTTGAGGACCTCAACAAGGACCCTGGAGTCATCGGGTAGATATGTTAAATCCGCGTCCATCATAACCGCGTATTCAGTACGGGTATTCCTGAAGGCTGTGACCATGGCATTGGCCTTTCCCTGCTTTCCCTCAAAGATGACCCTCACACCACGGGAAGCAGCAATCTCGGAGGTCCTGTCAGAGGAATTATTATCAACCACGATGATCTCTGAGTCAGGATAAAGCATTTTTATCCTGTCAATAAGGGGCCCTATTGATTTTTCCTCATTATATGCTGGAATCAGAAAGGTCACATCCTTAATGAGAACACCTCACACAGAATCATGATAAATCTCTGAACACACGATATTCTACTTTTAACATTGTTAAATGAACCTCTCTTAAATATTTATCTACATAAAGACCTCGTTGATATGTAATAAATGTTCAAGCTTCAGGTACTGTTAATTGACGCAGGGATCTCATTAACAGGGGATTTGAAGTTACTTATGCATTCCTGAATATATATTGTCCTATGAGGAATATATTTCTATTAGCTGTCCTTGCAGCCGTACTCATATCACCGGCATATGCGGATGACCCCCAGGAGGTAACCAGCACCCAGCTCCTGGAGAACAGCAGCAACCAGAATGCATCGGTAACCCTTGAGAACCACCTCAACAGGTCATACTACCTCGACAATTACAGCAACCTCCTGGAAGATGCCCTAAGGAAGAACCGGGAGATCCGCAGCAGCCTCCACTCCCGGTACAGGCGTACCGGTGACAGGCGCTACTATGTCGCCTACATCGATGCCGGCTACGCTGTGGGTGTATTCCAGAGTATCAAGTCAAAGAGGCCCCTCAGGAGTGATGAGAAGATCATCGAGATAAAGACGATACAGGCAAACAACGCCTACTTCTCACGCAGCCTGTCCCCATCAAAGAGTTACGTCGCCATCGTATTCGGGAACAGGTCATCATACTACAGGAACTTCCCATCAGAGTACAGAAGCAGCCTCCCTTCATTTACTACAAATACAGGGGATGGAACATCTACCCTGTACTCACATCAAACCTTGCAGGTGCAAGCAATGATAGCATGTTCCTGGAGATCCTTGATGAGCAGAAACTGATGGTGAGCTTCAGGACCTACAGGGGTATGAAGTACGCTGTCTTCCCCATGTACTTTGACTACTGTGGTTCCGGGGTAGGGTGGCTTGACAGCTTCGCCCAGGGAAACCTGGCCGGCCACTACGCCAGGGCATACAGGCTCACAGGTGACCCTGAATACCTTAAAATCTCAGATGCCCTCATAAACAGTTTCAGGGCACCAGCAGGCCTTGTTAAATCAACGAAGTACGGAAACTTCTACCTGCACTACAACTTCATGAGGCAGCACTACATACTGAACGCCCACCTCATATGTACCCTGGGACTCCACAGGGCATACACCTATACCGGGAACACCAGGGCCCTCATGCTCTTCAGGGAGGGTGTTTCAACCTTCAGGGCAATGCACCGGAGGTTCGACAGTGGCCGCTGGACCTACTATGCCGTGGATGGGGCGTCCTACACGCCGGCCTGGCTGGCAGGTGAGGGCTACCACAGGCTCCATGTGCAGCTTGCAAACAGTCTGTGGAAGGCTAGCGGTGACAGCTACTACCGGAATGTTGCACTGAGATGGAACAGGTACCTTAAGAGGAAGGGACTCAAACCTGAAAGGATATAATCCCAAAATTTTACCTTTTTATGGATCTTCTTATAAGGAACTCCCTGAAACCCCTTTGAATTGCCATTGGTAGATATGGAGTGTAGAATCCAAGGGATGTGCAGATGATGGGGGCACGGTGTTTCCTGATTATGAGTTCCATGGTGCTATAGTAGTCTTCCGAGATGGAATAACCCGGTGATCCATGGTACGCACTTACAGGTATGGCACAGACATCATACCCTTTCGCAAGCACCGTGAGGCAGTAATCAACAGCGCAAAGGTGCCATCCGGTGCATGTCTCCTCATCAAATCTGTATCTCCTGAAAACATCAGCAGGGACCATGAAGAGGCACTCATCCACGGTCTGGACTTTAACGGGTCCATTTATCCTCCTCCCCACATTCACCGGCGGATCCCCATGTTTCATGTTTGAGAACACCCTGAATGGGGCGGAGACACCGGCAGCGCCGGCCACCCCCAGCTCCTCATTAGATTCTGAATAGGACTCCATCTGGAGGAGTTCCTCCGGTGAAACCTCAACGTCCTGGTGGGTGAAGATAAAAACATCACCCGATGCCATCACCGCACCATGATTGAGAGCCTCAGCCGCTGATCTGAACCTGCCCCCCGTGTTATCCAGGAGAATGAGCTCATATTCATCAGATGATTCCCTGAGATTCCTCAGAAGAAATCTATTAAGAATATCCCGGTCATTGTAGACACATATCACTGATATCATGATGTGGCTCCACTTTCTGGTGACTACTTCTTTCATTCCACCGGGTAATAAATGCTCTGGAATTGATAGCCCTCTCATACCTTCCACAGGAAAAATCTTAAATACATGTGAATAAATAATAATGAGGGGGTGTTCCATGGGAGGACCCAGAACATTCAATATTGAACTCCAGATTCTAACTGAGATATTCACAGGGGGCCCTGAAAGAAAATCAGAAGTTATAAGAGATACTGGACTCATAGGAAGTCTCAGATGGTGGTATGAAGCACTTATCAGGGGTGTCGGAGGGACTGCCTGCGATCCTTCACAGGGTCCACCATGTGAAGAAAGGTTACACTGCGATGCCTGTGAACTATTCGGATGCAGTGGCTGGTCCAGAAAGTTCATATTCCGATCCCGTGAAGAATCAGATAAGACCCTCAAAGTACAGATCACTGAACTTAGAAGAATGGAAGATGTGGAGTTAGCCCTCCTCAATAAAACATTAAGTATAATAGAAAATTACGGTGCCATCGGAGGCAAACTTGCCCATAGGAAGTACGGTATCATAAAGATAAAAGAAAATGACCTTCGTGATTTCACACTTGAGAAATCAATGCTGAAGGGTTACCTCCGAAGGGAGGGTCCCCACGTTGATAACCCCAATTTAAAAAGATTCATTTTTATTAAAAACCCGGACTTCCAGCTCGTAAAGAGGCTCAAAAATGATTGCCGCTTCCTGAAGGGGTCCGGTAATAGGGGTAAGCGTTACTTCAACAAAGATCCGCCAGGAAGTCGCCTTTTTGCCTATGCAAATGAAGATGAATATCCCAGACTCTGTGAATGTGCAGGTGAAGAAGCAAAGACTGGAGAAGAAGTTTTAGGGGGGCTTATTTGAATTTAAATGGGGTATATGACTTCTATCTTCATGAAAAAGAGGGTAGAATCGAAGAAACAAAAAGAAAGATTCTGGATGCTGTGGCTTGTGATCATAAAGATGACTTCAAAACATTTTATCCCTCCCCCGATGATCTGAATTATCTTCCCATGAACTCAGTTCTCATCGGATTCCAGTTCACTCTTAAGAAACCCTACACGAGTAGAGGTGAATCAAAATTTTCAGAAAACCTCATTGTGAGGGACCAGTTCACAGGTCTCCCCATGGTGAGACCATCCACATGGAAGGGGAACCTTAGATTCGCAGCCACAAAATTAATGGGCCCCAAAAATCCCATTATCATAAGACTTTTTGGTTCAAATCCTGATAGCGAGGGCATGATAAAAGGCAGACTTTATTTTTTCCCTACTTTTTTCAAAGACGGTGCAGAAAATGATGTGATAACACCATTAAAAAGAGAGACCCGGACTCCGGCGAGGGGGCCAATACCTCTTGAGGTTATGAAACCAGGCACCAAAGGAGATTTCTACCTTCTCTACGTCCCTTATCCAGGAAACGAAAATTTTGGAGATGAGATTAAAGAGGATCTGAAACTTATCGCGGAAGCTTTAAAATTAATGTTCTATACCTGCGGGTTTTCGGCAAAAAGAACATCTGGATTCGGGGTAATAGAAAAGCAACTGAAAGGAAAGTTGTGGATGAGAGGAGGTGTCTCTAAGAATTTCTCAAACCTGCATGAGCTATCAGAGATTTTGGATGGTTATGGGTATGAGCAACATTAAAAATATCAGAAAAAGAAGAAAAGAAGTATTGCTAGGAGAAATAGGAGCCCTGCTCCATGACATCGGCAAACTCCATCCAGATTTTATCGGGACCAACTCTATAGAGAAGACGCCCCCTAAATTCTTTCATGCAAATATTGATGATTTTTTGAAAACAGAACTGATATCAGCTCTAAAAGCATTTGAGGACCTGGAGATTAATGGTGAGCCAATAAGAATATACAACATTATCAGCGAACATCATAGAAAAAATAACGTTTTACA
>ENA-UPSB01001856-UPSB01001856.1-bioreactor-metagenome-genome-assembly--contig:-NODE-1856-length-22437-cov-5.907381_pt1 | contig 22437 bp, 23 predicted proteins | sample MGYA00238182_ERZ773286 | MGnify/ENA primary metagenome ERZ773286 (study PRJEB29026, sample SAMN07631240) | bioreactor metagenome | isolation source: Switchgrass digestor | place: USA: Dartmouth... | reverse complement strand
GGTGGCGCGCGGCGTGCAGAAGGTGCTGCAGCGGTATAAGGAGCTGCAGGACATCATCGCCATCCTGGGCATGGATGAGCTCTCCGACGAAGACAAGCTCCTCGTCGCCCGCGCCCGGAAGATCGAGCGCTTCCTGTCCCAGCCGATGTTCGTGGCCGAGAAGTTCACCAACCTCCCCGGCCAGTTCGTCGACATCAAGGACACGGTCAAGGGCTTCAAGGAGATCCTGGAGGGCAAGCACGACGACCTGCCCGAGCAGGCGTTCTACATGGTCGGCACCATCGAGCAGGCGGTGGAGAAGGGCAAGAAGCTGCTGGCCGAGGTGAGCTAGCATGGCCGACATGTCGATCACCATCATCACGCCGGAACAGACGGTGCTCAAGGACGCGCCGACGGATGCCGTCGTCGTTCCGGTCGTGGACGGCTCGATGGGCATCCTGAAGAACCACGCGCCGATGGTGGCGAACCTGCGCATCGGGGTGCTCCGCTACAAGCAGGACGGCGTCTTCAAGCGTGCGGCCGTCACCGGCGGGTTCATGGAGGTCTCGGACAACCGGATCACCGTGCTGGCCGACGCCGCCGAGCTGGCGGAGTCCATCGACGTGATGCGGGCGATGGAGGCGAAGAAGCGCGCCGAGGCGCGGCTGCGTGACCGGAAGGCCAACATCGACCGGGTCCGGGCCGAAGCGGCGCTGCGCCGTGCCCTCGCCCGCCTGCGGGCCGCCGGCGTGCTGGATCAGGACAAGGACTAGACAGGTATGATGGGCCCCGGCCTGCGGTGCAGGCCGGGGCCTTTTTCGCGGGGAGTCCCGGGGCTGGCTGGCCTCGGGCGTCTCAGGGCAACACTCGTGCTCCGCCCGTGTCCACACACGGCTGACTCAGCAACCACCGGTCTACAGCAAGATCACGTGCAGCGCGCCGGGGCCGTGGACGCCGATGGTCAGGTCGTTCTCGATGTCCGAGCTGCGGCTGGGACCCGACTTGAAGATCACCTGCGACGCCATGGGCGACTGGGCGAGCCGCCGGAAGACCCGAACGCTGTCGAAAACGATGTCCTCCTTCCGCAGGACGGCGATCAGAACCGGCGGCAGCAGGCTGACCGTGCGGCCCCGGTTGGGCGAGCTGGCCATGACGAGCGTGCCGGTCTCCGCGATGGCCGCGTCGCAGGCGACGATGCCGGCGGGCGCCTTCTCGACCTGCTCCACGAACGCGCGGCCGTCGTCGCCCGGGCGGTACGCCAGCACCCGGTAGCCGGCGCCCTCCAGGGCCTGGTCGATGCCGTACTCGTCCAGGACGGGGTCGGACCAGCGGGCCACCGCCGTTGCGCCCGCGCCGTTCGGTTCAGCGGTTCCGCCTGCGTTCCCGGCCGCCCCGGCGCGGGCCGGTCCGAGAGCCTCCTCGAGGATCCGAACGATCGTCGGGGCCACCTGGGAGGCGTCGCTCACCCGGTGCACGACGCCGTTGATCCTCTCCAACTCCTTCTGGAACCGCTCCGCGAGGGCCTCGGCCCCCTTGGGGCCGACGTCCGGCAGAGGCCGGGACGGCGTGAACCGGGGCGGGGCGGCCTCGGGGCTGCGGCCGAGCTGCGCGGCCACGCGGGCCAGGAAGTCCTGCTCAGCGCTCATCTACTTCGCACCTTCCTCTCGTTGAAGCTCGGCCCAGCGCCGGTGGAAGGGCTTGCGGGCCGGGGCGGGCATGGTGCGGCTGTTGGTCCAGCCGGCGGCGATGGAGGGCAGGTTGTCGAGGTACTCGGTGCCGTCGGCCCGCCGGCGGATGAAGGGCTTCACGCCCAGGTGCGCGGACCGGGCAACGAACCGGTAAACCCCGGGACGGGTCCAGGCGAAGTGCACCGCCTTCAGCGCCGTGCGCATCAGCGGATGCTCGCGCCCCTGCCGGACCAGCTCGCCGCGCAGGTGGATGATGTGCTTGTGAAGCTGAATGCCCAGCGGGCAGTTTTCGGCGCAGGCGCCGCAGAGGCTGCAGGCCTGCAGCAGCTCGTCCCACTGGTCGAAGCCCTGCAGGAGCGGCGTGAGCACGGTGCCGATGGGTCCCGGGTAGATCGACCCGTAGGCGTGGCCGCCCAGCTGCCGGTAGACCGGGCAGGAGTTGAGGCAGGCGCCGCAGCGGATGCAGGTGAGCACCTCGCGGTACCGGGTGGCCAGGATGTTCGACCGTCCGTTGTCCAGGAAGATGACGTGCAGTTCTTCAGGACCGTCCGGCTCGCCGGGGCGGCGGGGGCCGGTGATCATGTTGAAGTACGTCGTGATCTTCTGCCCGGTGGCGCTGCGGGGCAGGAGGCCCATCATCACGGCCAGGTCCTCCAGGTTGGGCACCAGCTTCTCGATGCCCACCAGGCTGATCTGGCAGGGCGGCACGGAGGTGGTGAGCCGGCCGTTGCCCTCGTTGGTGACCAGGCAGATGGTGCCCGTCTCGGCGACGACGAAGTTGGCGCCGGTGACGCCCACGTCGGCGTTCATGAACTTCTGCCGCAGCGTGGCCCGGGCGAAGCCCGCGAGCGTCTTGGTGTCCGTCTCCAGCTCATGCCCCGCCACGGCGCCGAAAAGGTCGGCGATCTGCCGGCGCGTCTTGTGGATGGCCGGGATGACGATGTGCGCCGGGGTCTCCTTCGCCAGCTGGATGATGTACTCGCCGAGGTCGGACTCCACGATCTCCAGCCCCTCCGCCTCCAGGGCGTGGTTCATGTGGATCTCCTCGGTGACCATGGACTTGGACTTGATGAGCTTCCGGGCGCCGCGCTTCTTGCAGATCTCCAGGACGATCCGGTTGGCTTCCTCCGCGTCCTTCGCCCAGTGGACGACGCCGCCGTTCTTCCGGATCTGCTCGGCGGCCTGCTTCAGGTACCCGTCGAGGTGGGCGAGGGTGTGCAGCTTGATCTCCTGCGCCCGGGCCCTCAGCTCCTCAAAGGTGCCGATGGCCTCGCCCTTCACGGCCAGGGCGTTCAGGTCGGCCATGACGGCCTTCCGCTTCATATAGAGGTTTTCGGCCGTATACCGGACCGCCCCGCGCAGGTGCTCGTCTGCCAGGGCCTTCTCGACCCGTTCCAGGAAAGGCGTCTTAGCGACCATTCTGCTGAACCCCCTCCCACAGCAGTTCCGCGATGTGCAGCGTGCGGATGGGCAGGCCCCGCTTCTCGATGCGGCCGCCCTGGTGCATGAGGCAACCCAGGTCCGAGCTGACGATGAGGTTCGCGCCGGTGGCCGCGATCGCGTCCACCTTGTCGTCGGCCATGGCGGTGGAGATCTCGGGCTCCTTGATCGAGAAGGCGCCGCCGAAGCCGCAGCAGAGGTCGGGCCGGGGCAGCTCCAGGAGCTCCAGGTCGCGCACACAGCGCAGCATCTCCAGGGGCTCCTCCTGGACCTTCAGCTCCCGCTGCATGTGGCAGTTGTTGTGGAAGACCGCCTTGCCGGGGAACCGCGCCCCGACGTCCTTCACGCCCAGCACGCGCACCATGAACTCGGTGAACTCATAGGTGCGCTGGCCGACGGCGACGGCCTCCTGCCGCTCACGCGAGCCTTCGGGGAACATCTCGGGGTAGAAGTAGCGCACGTGGCCGGCGCACGAGCCGGAGGGCTGAATGATGTACTCACTGCGCGCAAAGGTCTTGATGTATAGCCGTGCGAAGTCGCGGGCGTCGTCCAGGTGACCGGTGTTCCAGGATGGCTGGCCGCAGCAGGTCTGGCCGGCGGGGAAGTCGACCTCGACCCCGTGGCGCCTGAGCAGGCGGTAGACCGCCTCGCCGACCTGCGGGGCGAAGTGGTCGGCGAGGCAGGTAATAAAGAGCGATACCTTCATAGGGGCACCTCCCATTATTGGACAATGCCGGGAACGAGGTAGGCCAGGGCCATCACGATCAGTCCGCCCGCAAGGGCCATCACGAGGCTGTAGCCGGCCACGGCCCGCAGGATGGAGCCGACGGCGCCGGCGGCCTCCTGCCGGTCCTCGTAGGTGGCGGCGGTGGCGACCACGATGGACTGCGCGCTGAGCAGCTTGCCGGTGCATCCGCCCACGCTGTTGGCGGAGACAATAAGGTATTCATCAAGACCGAGCTGACGGGCCGTGATCTGCTGCAGGCTGCCGAACATGGCGTTGGCCGAGGTGTCGGAGCCGGTGATGAAGACGCCGATCCAGCCCAGGAGCGGGGCGAAGAAGGGGTAGAGCCAGCCGGTGCGGGTGAAGGCCAGGCCCAGGATCCCGTCGGCGCCCGTGTAACGGGTGAGGTAGCTGAAGCCCAGCACCATGGCGACGGTGGTGAGCGGCCCCTTCATGCGCACGGCGGTGCGCACGACGGTCTCCTTCCACTGGGCCGGCGTCATGCGCAGACAGAGGCCGGCCACGAGCGCGGCGAGGAAGATCGCGGTGCCCGGCGAGGACAGCCAGTTGAGGGTGTACACGGCCGACTCGGCGGTCGCCTCGGGGACGACGGGGGGCATGCGGTAGACCATCTTGTGGAGGAAGGGCACCTGGAACTTCAGGACGGTGGGGATGCCCGCAAGCGGCCGCTCCAGGGCTGCCTTGACCCCGGGCTGGCTCCAGAGGAAGACGAAGAAGGTGAGCAGCACCCAGGGCAGCCAGGCCCGGGCCACTTCGCCCCGGGTCCGGCCCGGCTCCGCCGCGGCGGCGGCTGCCCCGCCGGCCATCGGGGCGAGGCGGCGGGAGGGCGCGGGGGCCGACGCGGCAGGCTCGGCCTCCTCATACGGGGCGGCGGGCTTCCAGACTGCACAGAGCCCCAGCATGGCCACCAGGGTGATCAGGCCGCCCAGGATGCCGACCAGGCCCGGACCCAGGTAGGCCGCGGTCAGGTACTCGGTGAGGGTGAAGGCCACGCCGGAGACGAGCAGGGCAGGCCAGACCTCCAGCACCTTGCGGAAGGGCTTGCCGTCCATCTTCACCATCACGGCGATGACCAGGAGCGGCGTGATCAGGCAGAAGGGGGCCAGCTGCAGGGCCGAGAGGAAGCCCAGCCGGTTGGGGTCCAGGTCCGTCACCGCCCCCAGGGTGATGACCGGCGTGCCGATGGCGCCGAAGGCCACGGGCACGGAGTTGGCCAGCAGGTTGAGGACCGCAGCCTGGAAGGGCTTGAAGCCGAGCCCGACCATCATCGCGCCGGCGATGGCCACGGGGATGCCGAAGCCGGCGGCCCCCTCCAGGAAGCTGCCCAGGGCGAACGCGATGATGAGCACCTGGATGCGGCGGTCTCCCGAGATCGCGACGATGCTCTCCTTCACCACGTCAAACTGGCCGGTGACGACGGTGAGGGTGTACAGGAACATGGCCGCCAGCAGGACCCAGCCGATGGGGAACAGCCCGGAGAGCGCGCCGTACACGAAGGAGGCACCGGCGGCGGTGATGGGCATGCCCAGCACCAGGACCGCGGCCGCCAGCGAGACCAGCGAGGCGAAGAGGGCGGCCTTGGGCGCCCCGATGCCGCGCTGGCGGCGGCCCTCCTTGTCGCGCCAGGGATGCATGGCCAGGAGGTAGATGAGCAGCAGCAGGGGGAGCGCGGCGAGCAGGGTGGATAGGATCGGGTTGCCGAAAGGATCGTAGGTCTGCTGGAACGACATGCATGATCCTCCCATTTGCCGATGGTATGACCATCCCTGGTTCGGAGATGTGGTCCGATGGACTGATGGTCGGACCAATCATTCGCAGGATACGCCCTTCTCACCTGCTCCCATGCGCATAATGGTCGTTCAAATAACGCGAGAGGACTAACCCGACACGTTCTCGTTCTCACAAATAGTCCTTTCCCCCGAGACAGTCAGTCCCCTGCCCATCCGGCGCGCGCCGGGAGCGGCAGGGGACCTGATGCTCACGAGAGCGGGGCGGCATCAGCCGTAGAGTTGCTCACGAACCCGCATGATGTGCGTCAGCATGCGGTCGCGCGCCGCAGCGGGATCCTGGATGCGGATGGCCTCCAGCACCTCCCGGTGGTCCTGCAGCAGCGTCTGGCCCATGCCCGGAATCTGCAGCAGCTGCTCGCGGTAGAGCCCCAGGGCCTCCTTCATCGTATCGCTGAGCGAGCGCATGGTCTGCAGCAGCAGCGCGTTGCCGCTGGCGCTGGCCACGGCGTCATGGAAGCGCCAGTCGGCCTCGGCGCCCAGCCGGCCCTCCTTCAGGTCGGCCTCCATCGCCCGCAGGGCGTCGTCCATTGCCGCCAGGTCGTCGGCCTCCCGGCGCATGGCGGCCAGGGCGGCACCCTCGGCCTCCACGGCCGCGCGCAGCTCGAGAAGCTCGCGGCCCACGGCCTTGCTCTGCTCGATGGTCAGCACCAGGGCCAGCGGCGAAATGAAGCGCTCGTCGGGCGGCTGGGTCACGAAGGTGCCCTCGCCGACGCGCGCCTCGACCAGCCCCATCATCCGCAGGGCCGACAGCGCTTCGCGCACGGCCGAGCGGCTGACGCCGAACTCCTCGGCCAGCTGCCGCTCGGGCGGCAGCCGGTCACCGGGTCGAAGGGTACCCTCCTGCACCATGCGGGTGATCTGGTCCACGATCTGCTGGTAGATGCGCTGGCTGGTGATCCGCTCAAACCGTCCCATTCCGGTTCCTCCGTTCCTCGTCCCCGCTGCTGATTAGGAGGTTCTCGACCATGTCAATGAGATCCTGCAACGTCCGAATGAGGTAGAGCCTGTCTGCGTAGCGAGCGAGGGTCCCGTACCAGTGCGGCGAGCCCATCAACCAGACCGGCACCTCGTGGGTGCCGTAGTGGAGCGTTCCGAGCCGGCGCTGCCGGTTGCGGCCCTCGCCGTTCGCCGCGCCGGAGAAGTCGGCCGACGGCGTGAGGAAGATGACCTGCCGGGCCCGGCGGCGCAGCTCCCCCATGTTCACCCTGATCTTCTCCTGCTCGTCGTTCGTCAGGCTCACCTTGCCGTCCGTGGCGATGAAGACGATCGTGTCCTCGTCGACTGCGGCGTGCCGGGCGATCTCGGCCAGGGCGGTGCCGAAGCGGGTGCCGGCGTTCCAGGAGCGGGCTCCCTGCATCAGCCGCTGCACCTTGACCTCGAACGTCCCCGCGCCGTTGAGGTAGGGGGTGGCGTACGTGGCCGCCTCGCTGAAGACGTAGCTTTCCACGACGAACCGGAAGTTCAGCTTGTGGAAGAAGTAGAGCAGGATGCTGACGTAATGGGCCATGGAGTGGGAGACATCCCCGATGACGAGGATGCGGGACGGCCTTCTCGGCTGGGGGATCGGCACTTCCTTGACGGGCCACTTGAACTGCAGCACGGCGCCGCCGAACCGGGGAAGGTTGTGCCGGAGCGTGCGGTGGACGTCCAGCCGGTTGCGGCGGGGCCACTGCCGGAAGGACTCCTCGGGGGAGAGCCACCGGCGCGCGAGCCGCTCCAGCAGCTCCTCGAGCTCGTGGATCTGCTGGGGCGACAGCCTCCGTATGGGCGAGTTGAGCAGGTCGACGTAGGCGAAGCGGCGGTTGGCCGCCTCGGCCCCCTGCAGCGCCTCGTCCGCACGGGAGGGCGCCAGCCCCCGCCACAGCGTGGCGCGAGCGGCCACCGGCTCCGGCGGATCCGCTTCAGCCGGGCCGGCCCAGAGCAGCGACGTGGCCCGCTCGCCCTCCGCCACCCCGGTCAGGACGGCCGCCGCCTCCCCACGGTGCTCGGCGGCCTCGGCGAACGAGACGTACAGGTTGTTGGGGTCGCGGCCGGCGAAGAACAGGCGCGCCACGTGAACGGCGGCGCGCAGCCGCGCCCGCCGGATACGAAACAGGCGGCTCACCCGCAGCAACAGCCAGCGGATGAGCCGGCCGATGCGCCGGGCGGCCGCGCAGATCACGCGGACCGGCCAAAGCCGTCGTACCACTGCCGGAGCGCCTCCTTGACGATGGCCTCGTCCTCCGGGTACTTGGCGAGGAAGCCGATCGTCACCTCCACGGTCTCGGGGGTGATGCGGCCATCGCCCAGGGCGCGCGCCCACTCGATGGCCTCGGCGATGGCGGGCTTCTTCTCCATGTTGAGCTGCCGCAGCTGGACGATGATGCGGGCGACGCGGCCCGCGAAGTCGGCGGGAACCCCCACCGACCGCTGGATGATCCGGGCCAGGGTGGGCTCGGACGGGAACTGGAGGTCCAGCCACACGGTGCGGCGCATGAACGCGGTGTCGAGCCGCTTGTACTCGTTGGAGGTGAGGAAGATGTACAGAGGCGCCCGTGCCTTCAGCACCCGCGACTGGCCGGGGTGGTCCAGGTTGTGGACCACCAGCTCCTGCCGGTCCAGGTACCGCAGGAAGAAGTTCGTGGTGTGCTCGTTGAGCTTGTCGACCTCGTCCACCCGCACCACGGTGGGCTGCTCGGCGAGCACGCTCTCCAGCAGCGGGGTGCGGTTCAGATACTCCAGGGTGTACAGGTTGGGCGGTTCTCCGCCGCCCTTCGCCTGATAGGTCTGCGCGTCGACGATCTGCTTGAAGCCGTTCCAGGAGATCCCGATCTCCTCTGCCTCCAGGTGGCTGTGACACTCCATGTCTACCAGGGGATAGCCGAAGGCGCGGGCAAAGGCCTCAGCCAGCTGGGACTTGCCGATCCCCGGCTCGCCTCTCAGCCCCACGGGCTTCCCCTGCCGCAGGTAGGACCAGAGCTTCCTGGAGCTCACCGCGTCCAGGAAGTAGCCCTGCTCCTGCAGTCTCTGCTGCAAGTCGGCAGGTGTGTACGGAAACAGACGGCTCGCCTCCTCCCCCAACTGCTCCTTCGCCTCGGCCAGGGCTTCCTGATTGGCCGTTTCCCTTTGCCAAAGCTGCCACCAGACGGGGCCCCAGCGCGTCAGCGCCACTGCGGCGGCGAGTCCGGCCACCGCGGCGGAGCCGACCGTGACGTAAGCGTGCACTGGCGACCACCGTCCTCGTTGTGCAAGTGGCAGAATGGTGGAACATTTAATGCAGCGGCGCAAAGCGCCCACTGCAGATTTTCGTCCATTATTCGAGGGAATCTCTTGGATTCCTGCCGCGCATGGTCACTTAGTTTAATTTCCCTCCGGCCGGGGCAAGACTTGCGTAGGAGGTGTTTGAATTATGCGCCGATCACTGGCTCTGGCGGCGCTGGCGCTTCCCCTGAGCCTGCTCCTGGCCGCTCAGCGGCCCGGGGGCGAGCCCGCCCCGCCCGCCGTGCCCGAGATGCAGACGCTCAGCCGGGCGTGGGAGGCGACGGGGGGCCGTCTGGAGCAGGCGGTGCTCTTCCTCCAGGAACCCGTGGCGGACCGGGCGGTGGTGGAGCGGCTGGCGGCCGGCCTGGGCTGGCAGGGGCCAGACCCGGCCGGCGAGGAGCGCTCGCTGCGGCTGCTGGAGGGGGTCGGCGGGCCGTACGTGGAGGTGACCTGGCGGCTCACCGGTGAGGCCGCCCTGCGGTGGGCCGAGCGGTACCGGGAGCTGAGGGGCTCCCTGGCGGACCAGGGGCTGTGGCCCCAGGTGCAGGTGGAGCTGTCAGGCCGGGCCGGAGACGCGGACCCGCTGGCCCTGGCGGAGGCGGCGCTGGACGCCGTGGGCGCCCGGCAGCGCGAGCCCTGGCGCGATGCGCGGTCGGCCTCCGTGGCCGGATACACGCCCCTCCTGCCCCCCGGTCCCTACGCGGTCAACGTGCAGGTCGCCGTGCGCCGGAGCGGCGACGAAAGCCGCCTCTGGGTGGGCTGGCCGACGGTGCGCAGCGACTACTGATGGGAGGCCGCCGCCGGGTGATTTATGTAATACGCGGGACAGGTTCCCCATAGAGATAGGGGTGAGATCACCCCGTTCCAGGGGCACGGAGGACAAGTCATGCTGCGTCTGCTCCTCGCCGCCGTTCTGATGACGGCGGCACTGACTCTGGCGCTTCCGGCGGGAATCGGCGCGGGCGTCCGCCTGCCCGAGCAGCCGGAACCGCTGGCCGTCCCGGTGCTGGCCCAGTGGGCGCCGGAGCCCGAAGTCCCTGCGCCCGAACCCGCGGGCGCCGACTCCCTGGATGTGAAGGTCTACTTCCCGGACCGGGACGCGATCGTCGTCATGCCCCTGGGCGAGTACCTGAAAGGGGTCGTGGCCGCCGAGATGCCCGCCGACTTCGAGATGGAGGCGCTGAAGGCGCAGTTCGTCGTCGCCCGGACCTACACCGTGCGCCGCATGCCCCAGTTCGGCGGAAAGGGCGGGTGCCCCCTCAATCCGGAGGCCGACGTCTGCGCCGACTACCGCACCAGCCAGGCCTACCTGAGCCGGGAGGAGCTGGAGGCGAAGTACGGCCCCCTGGTGGCGGCGAGCTTCTGGCGGCGGCTCGGCGAGGCGCAGGCCGAGACGGAGGGCGAGGTGCTCACCTACGAGGGCGAGCTGATCGACGCGCTCTACCACGCGGTCTCCGGCCGCATGACCGAGAGCGCCGGCGACTACTTCGCGACCGACCTCCCCTACCTGGTGCCGGTGGATGACACGTGGGGCGCCGCCGCCCCCCGCCTGGTGGAGGAGCGCCGCTTCAGCCCGGAGGCCTTCGCCCGGGCGCTGGGCCTCGCCGGGGAGCCGCTGCTGGCGGTGCAGGCCTCCGCCCGGACGGGCCAGCCGCCGGTGCAGGTGACCGCCCGCACGGCCGGCGGCCGGGTGAAGACGGTGGCGATCGGCGACACGACGCTGACCGGCCGGCAGGTGCGGGAGCGGCTGGGGCTGCGCTCCACGGACTTCCGGATCTTCTGGCAGGACGGCGAGGTGGTCGTGGAGACCTTCGGCGACGGCCACGGCGTGGGCATGAGCCAGTACGGCGCGCAGGGCATGGCCCGGGCGGGGAAGAGTTACCGGGACATCCTCACCCATTACTATACGGGCGTGGAGCTCAGTCGATTATTCGAAATTTAGGAAGAAAAACTGGTATTCCCTGGTCTGAAGGGGACCGGAACTGGGCAGGCTAAGTCACGAGGTGATCTGCAATGAAACCTGTGCGTGGCCTGCCTGCCCTGTGGCGGGGCGGTCTTCCGCCCGAGCGCCGGATGGCTCTGGCGGCCAGTGCGGCCCTCTTCCTGCTGATCGGCGGCATGGCGCTGTACCAGTTCCGCCTGGCCCCGGATGCCCCGGGGGCGGAAGGCGCGGGGGCCGAAAGCGCCGGACAGGCTGCGGAGACCCGAGCCGCAGACGTTGCCTCCCCCGGCGGATCTGCCGGTGCTCTGCCCTCTTCCGGGGCCACCGGGGTTGCAGCCTCTCCCGGAGCAGCTGGTGCTGCCCCCGCAGCCGGAGCCACTGACGCCGCTCCCTCCGGCGCTGCCGGCGCCCCCGACACGACAGGCACCGCGGGGTCGCCTTCCGGCGCCGGGGCGGAACCCGCTTCGGGCGACGGGCCCGAGGCGGTGGCGTTCTCCTGGCCGCTCTCCGGCCGGCCCCGGGTGGTGATGGCATTCGGCGCCGTCGACGGCAGCCTGGGCGACTACCGCCTCTCCGACGGCCTGGCACTGGAGGCGACGCCCGGCCAGCCGGTGGTGGCCGCGGCCCCCGGCACCGTGGTGCTGGTGGAGGAGCACCCGGTGGACGGGGTCACGGTCCTGCTGGACCACGGCGGCGGCCGGAAGAGCCGCTACACCGGCCTGGAGGAGGCGGCGGTGACGGAGGGCCAGGCAGTGGGCGCCGGCGAGCGCATCGGCCGGATCGGGCTCCCCGCACCCCTGCGCAGCTCGCTGGGACCCCACCTGCTCTTCAGCCTGCTGGTCGACGATGAGCCCGTGGATCCCCTGGATTATCTGGAGGAATAGCGATACCGCTGCACCCCGGCCCCGGCGGGAGCCGGCAGGCCCCGCCGGGAACCAGGGCGGGGGCTGGGCGCGCGCATTTCCAGCGCTCCCCAGCCCCCGGTTCGTCATGTTTGCCCCCTTGGCCCAATAGACTCTACCAACCATCCAGGGCGAAGGGGGCCCACCGGTGAAAGATCACATCTGGAAGCGCGTGCTGGAGATCGGCAACCACATCTGCCGAACGAAGGACACTGTGCGGGAAACCGCCTCTGTGTTCGGCGTCTCCAAGAGCACCGTCCATAAGGACGTGACAGAACGCCTGCCCCGCATCAACCCCGAGCTGGCCGCGAAGGTCAAGCGTGTCCTGGATCAGAACAAGGCCGAGCGCCACATTCGGGGGGGTGCGGCGACCCGCCAGAAGTACCTCGAACGCTAGCCGCACAGCAGAGGAGTTTGCCCCCTGGTGTCGAAGCTGGAAAGAGAACATGATGAACTTTCCAGCCTTTGAACAGGGGGCAGACAAAGCGTGTTTGGTTGGGCAACGGATGTCGGCGTTGATCTGGGCACGGCGACCGTGCTGGTTTACGTGAAGGGGAAGGGGGTCGTCCTGTGCGAACCCTCTGTGGTGGCGATGCACCGGGATACCAGGCAGGTCCTGGCGATCGGTGAGGAAGCCCGCCGCATGCTGGGTCGAACGCCGGGAAACATCGTTGCGATCCGCCCCCTGCGGGAAGGGGTCATCGCGGACTACGACGTGACCGAGGCCATGCTGAAAGCGTTCCTCAGGCGGGTGTCGGGGCCCCGCCTCTTGGCGCGTCCGCGCATGGTCATCTGCATCCCCGCCAACGTGACCACGGTGGAAAAGCGGGCGGTGATGGAGGCGGCCATCGAGGCCGGCGCCCGGACGGTGACTATGGTGGAGGAGCCGCTGGCCGCGGCGCTGGGGGCCGGGCTGGACATCACCCAGCCGGCCGGCCACATGGTGATCGACATCGGCGGCGGCACGACCGATGTGGCGGTGCTCTCGCTGGGCGGCGTGGTGCGCACGGAGTCGATCCGCATCGGTGGCGACAAGTTCGACGAGGCCATCGTCCGGTACGTGAAGATGAAGTACAACCTGCTGATCGGCGAGCGGACGGCGGAGGAGATCAAGATCACCGTCGGCAGCGCCGGCTGCGACAGCCGCAACGAGTCGATGGACGTGCGGGGCCGCGACCTGATGACCGGTCTGCCCAAGACCGTGTCGATCTCCTCGGCCGAGGTGCGCGAGGCCGTGAGCGAGCTGGTCGCCTCCCTCTGCGAAACGATCAAGGCGGTGCTGGAGGCCACCCCCCCCGAGCTTTCGGCCGACATCGTGGAGCGGGGCATCGTGATGACCGGCGGTGGGTCGCTGCTGCACGGCCTCGATCAGGTTATCGCCCAGGAGACGGGCGTGCCGGCCTACCTGGCGGAGGACCCGATTTCGTGCGTCGCCAAGGGAACGGGCCGGGTGCTGGAGGAGTTCGAGGTGCAGGACAATCACCTGGTTGTGCTGCGCAAGATCATGTAGGGGAACGAAAACCGGGGGTCGCGGCGCAACGCTGCGACCCCTTAGCATGCCGTCAGGCATGACGGCCTGGACCGCCCCACAGGCGGTCCAGGCCTTCTATGTGAACCCCGGGCTGGCTTCCGTTGATCCCGAGCCGTTTCCTGCCGGTCCCAGGTCGTGTTCCAGAAACCCGGGCGTTATCCCGCGATCCGAGGCCCTGCCGCTCAGCCGACCGGAATCGCCCGGTCCGCAAGCTGCCGCCGGATCCGCGCCATCGTCTCCTCCGAAGGCGGCTCGACGCCCTCGAGCGCGTAGGGCATGCCCATGGCCGCCCACTTGTGCCTGCCCAGAAGGTGGTAGGGGAGCAGCTCGACCTTCTCCACCGTGGGCAGCGCTTGGACCAAGTCCGCCAAAGCCTCCACGTCCGCGGGGTCGTCGGTCCAGCCGGGGACCACCACGTGGCGGATCCACATGGGGATGCCCATGGCGGCGGCCAGCCGGGCCGTGGTGCGGGGGCGCCGCCCGTCGACCCCGGTCAGCGCCTTGTGGCGCAGGAGGTCCGGGTGCTTGATGTCCAGCAGCAGGAGATCGGTGTGCTCCAGCACCCGCCGGGCCCGCTCGGCGGGCGCGAAGCCGCTGGTGTCCAGGGCGGTGTGGATGCCCAGGCGGCGGCACTCGGCGAACAGGGCGGCCACGAAATCGGGCTGCAGCAGCGGCTCACCGCCGCTCACGGTTACGCCGCCGCCGGAGAACTTCATGTAGGGAACGTACGACTGGATCTCCTCGATCAGGCTGCCCACCGTGACCTCGGCGCCCTGCCGGGGATCCCAGGTGTCGGGATTGTGGCAGTACCGGCAGCGAAGCGGGCACCCCTGGACGAAGACCACGAACCGGAGCCCGGGGCCGTCGACGGCCCCGCAGCTCTCCACGGAGTGGATGCGCCCGGTGCGGAGCGCACGGTCCGGCGCCGGCTGGAGGTGAATGCTCATCACAGACTCTGGTGGAACGTGCGGCTGATCACGTCGAGCTGCTGCTCACGCGTCAGCTTCACGAAGTTCACGGCGTAGCCCGAGACCCGGACGGTGAGCTGCGGGTAAAGCTCCGGATGCTCCATGGCATCCATCAGGGTCTCGCGGGTCAGGCAGTTGACGTTCAAGTGGTGCGCACCCTGGCTGGTGTAAGCGTCCAGGATGGCCACCAGGTTGCGGCACTGCTCCTCCCGGGTCCGGCCCAGGGCCCGGGGCACGATGGAGAAGGTGTTGGAGATGCCGTCCCTCGCTGCGTCGTAGGGGATCTTGGCCACGGAGGTCAGCGAGGCGATGGCGCCCTTCCGGTCGCGCCCGTGCATCGGGTTGGCGCCCGGGGCCAGGGGCACGCCGGCCTTCCGGCCGTCCGGGGTGGAGCCGGTGTGCTTGCCATAGACCACGTTGGAGGTGATGGTCAGCACCGACAGCGTGATGTCGCTGTCGCGGTAGGCCTTGTTCTTGCGGAGCAGCGTGGTGAACTCCTCGACCACCTCGCGGGCGATGGCGTCAACCCGGTCGTCGTTGTTGCCGTAGGCCGGGTACTCGCCCTCGATCTCGAAGTCCACGGCGATGCCCCGCTCGTTGCGGACCGGGCGCACCTTCGCGTATCTGATCGCCGAGAGCGAGTCCGCCACCACCGACAGGCCGGCGATGCCGCAGGCCATGGTGCGGTAGATGTCCCGGTCGTGCAGGGCGAACTCCAGCCGCTCGTAGTTGTACTTATCGTGCATGTAATGGATGATGTTCAGCGTGTTGATGTAGAGCCGGGCGAGCCAGTCCATCATCTCGCTGAAGCGGCCGCGCACCTCGTCGTAGTCCAGCACGTCGCCGGTGATCGGCTGCAGCCGGGGGCCGACCTGCTGGCCCGTCTTCTCGTCCACGCCGCCGTTGATGGCGTACAGCAGGCACTTGGCGAGGTTCGCCCGGGCGCCGAAGAACTGCATCTGCTTGCCGATGCGCATGGCGGAGACGCAGCAGGCGATGCCGTAGTCGTCGCCCCACAGCGGCCGCATGACGTCGTCGTTCTCGTACTGGATCGCCGACGTGTCGACCGACACCTGCGCGCAGAACCTCTTGAACCCCTCGGGCAGCCGGCTGGACCAGAGCACCGTCAGGTTCGGTTCGGGCGCAGGGCCCAGGTTGTAAAGCGTCTGCAGGAAGCGGAACGACGTCCGGGTGACCAGCGTACGGCCGTCCAGCCCCATGCCGCCGATCGACTCGGTGACCCAGGTGGGGTCTCCGCTGAACAGCTCGTTGTACTCGGGGGTGCGCAGGAAGGCCACCTGCCGCAGCTTGATGATGAGCTGGTCGACCAGTTCCTGGGCCTCAGCCTCGCTGATGAGGCCCCGCTCCAGGTCGCGCTCGAGGTAGATGTCGAGGAAGGTGGAGATGCGGCCGATGGACATGGCGGCGCCGTTCTGCTCCCGGATCGCGCCGAGGTAGCCCATGTACAGCCACTGGACGGCCTCCCGGGCGTTCGCGGCGGGGCGGCCGAGGTCCAGGCCGTACCAGCGACCCAGCTCCTTCAGCTCCTTCAGCGCGTTGATCTGCTCGGACAGCTCCTCGCGCAGCCGGATCGACGCCTCGTCCATGATCCAGGGCTCGGTCGCGGCCTTCTCCCGCTGCTTCTCCTCGATCAGCCGGTCGATGCCGTAAAGCGCCACGCGCCGGTAGTCACCGATGATCCGGCCGCGGCCATAGGCGTCGGGCAGGCCGGTGATGATGTGGTTGGAGCGGGCGGCGCGCATCTCGGGGGTGTAGGCGTCGAACACGCCCTGGTTGTGGGTCTTGCGGTACTGGGTGTAGATGGTCTTCCACCGCGGGTCGGCCTCGTAGCCGTAGGCGTTCAGCGAGGCCTCCACCATGCGCCAGCCGCCGGCGGGGTAGAACGTCCGCTTGCCGGGCTCGTCGGTCTGCAGGCCGACGATCAGCTCGAGGTCCCTGTCCACGTACCCCGGCCGGTGCGAGAGGATGCCGGCCGGGGTCTCGGTGTCCACCTTCAGCGGGGCCTGCCGGGCCTGCTCCTCCCTGAAGAGGGCGAAGACCTTGTCCCAGAGCGCCCGGGTCCGGGCGGTCGGGCCGGAGAGAAAAGAAGCATCGCCCTCGTAAGGGCGGTAGTTCTGCTGGATGAAGTCACGGGTATCAATGTGCCGCTGCCAGCGGCCGGGACGGAATCCAGTCCACGCGGTCATCATCGGCCTCCTTCCGGGTCAGGCCGGTCCCACGCCAACCCCGCTTCCGGCGAAACGTCGTTTTTCACCGGCGAAATGCAGGTTTTTGGCGATGAACTGCAGACGGCCTGTGCACTTCCCTATGTTAGGTCCCGAGGAGGAGGCTGGCTATTGGACTCGCGAATGATTTCACAAGGAGTGCCAAAGTCTACGCCGCGTGTGCGAAAGTGCCACGAAAACGGGGAGCGGCCTGGCCGCTCCCCGCAGTTGGATCTAGCATCTTCCCATGTCCGGGTGCCTGAAGGTGAACTCTCCACCCCACGGATCTTGTTCGAAGCCCAGCTCCGCCCCCTGGAACCAGTGGGCGACCCGCTGCTCCAGGTAGACGCGCACGCCGCCGTCGACGATGGTGTAGTCGGTGTCCCTTGGCTCTTCCAGAGCCAGGCCCAGGCTGGGGCCGCCTCAACCGAAACCCTGTACGTAGATGCGGAAGCCGACGTTCTCCGGCTGGCCTTCCAGGCGCCGGGCGATCTCCGCGGCGGCTTCCGGGGTGACCGTGATCATGCTGCAACACCTCCGACGACGCAGATCCCATACCCCGTAGGGTTATCGTACTCTTCATCGTTGCGCGCGTCAAGAGGAGAAGGGGGCCATTTGGGGAATACTCAACATAAGAATTCCCACAGATTAGGGGGCGTATCCGCTGGACATCAAGGAAATAATGGAGATCATCCCGCACCGGTACCCCATGCTGATGATCGACCGGGTGCTGGAGCTCGAGCCGGGCAGGCGGGTGGTGGCGATCAAGAACCTGTCGATGAACGAGCCGGTCTTCCAGGGGCACTACCCGGGCAACCCCATCTTCCCCGGTGTGCTGATCCTGGAGGCCATGGCGCAGGCGGGCGCGGTGGCGGTGCTCTCGCAGCCCGAGTTCGCCGGCAAGGTGCCGCTCTTCGCCGGCATCGACGAGGCCCGGTTCCGACGGCCGGTGCTGCCCGGCGACCAGCTGCGCCTGGAGGTGGAGCTGGTGGCCATGCGCCGGGGGCTGGGCATCGGGAAGGGCCAGGCGTTCGTGGGCGACGAGCTGAAGGCCGAAGCGACGCTGAAGTTCGCGCTGGTTGACGTGTCTCATGTTTCGAACACTTAGCAGTCGTCCTTGACAGCCATCGACAGCGGTGGTAACCTGTACGCAACTGAATACTCTTATCAAGAGAAGCGGAGGGATCTGGCCCAATGAAGCTTCGGCAACCAGCCTGCCCGTCGCCGCAGGCCAGGTGCCAAATCCAGCCGGCCGCACGACCGGAAGATAAGAGGGAAGCGAAGCGTCAGTCACCCTCTTCGTATGTGAAGAGGGTGTTTTGATGTGTATTCGCCTCACCGGTTCCAAGCCGTCAGAGGAGGTAGACGAGCACATGTTTGATCAGAAGGGGCGGTACCTCTTCACCTCTGAGTCCGTAACCGAGGGGCACCCGGACAAGATGGCGGACCAGATTTCGGATGCGGTGCTGGACGCCATCCTGGCGCTCGACCCCAGGGCCCGCGTCGCATGCGAGACCCTGCTGACCACCGGATTGGTGATCGTCACAGGTGAGATTACGACCACGGCGTATGTGGATATCCCCAACCTCGTGCGCGACGTCGTGCGCGAGATCGGGTACACCCGCGCGAAATACGGCTTCGACGGTTCCACCTGCGGCGTGATGACGGCCATCGACCCGCAGTCCCCGGACATCGCGCAGGGCGTGGATATCGCGGCCGAGGTGCGCGGCCAGGTGACCGAGAAGGAGCTCGAGATCGGCGCCGGCGACCAGGGCATGATGTTCGGCTTCGCCTGCGACGAGACCCCCGAGCTGATGCCGCTGCCCATCAGCCTGGCGCACCGCCTGGCCCGGCGGCTGGCCCAGGTGCGCAAGAACGGGACGCTGCCCTACCTGCGGCCTGACGGCAAGACGCAGGTCACGGTGGAGTACGAGGACGGCCGCCCGAAGCGCATTGACACCATCGTCATCTCGACGCAGCACGACCCGGACACCACGCAGGAGCAGATCCGCAAGGAGGTCATCGACTACGTCATCCTCGACGTGGTGGACCGCAACCTGATCGACGACCGCACGCGCTATCTCATCAACCCGACCGGCCGGTTCGTGGTCGGCGGCCCGCAGGGCGACACGGGCCTGACGGGCCGGAAGATCATCGTCGACACCTACGGCGGCTACGCCCGGCACGGCGGCGGCGCCTTCTCGGGCAAGGACCCCACCAAGGTGGACAGGTCCGGCGCCTACGCGGCCCGCTGGGTCGCCAAGAACATCGTGGCCGCGGGCCTGGCGACCAAGTGCGAGGTGCAGGTGGCCTACGCCATCGGCGTGGCGCGTCCCGTCTCGATCCTGGTGACCACCTTCGGCACGGGCAAGCTGCCCGACGACCGGCTGGCCGAGCTTGTGCGCGAGACCTTCGACCTGCGCCCGGGCGCGATCATCCGCGACCTCGACCTGCGCCGGCCCATCTACCGGCAGACGGCCGCCTACGGCCACTTCGGCCGGCCCGACCTCGACCTGCCCTGGGAGCGGACCGACCGCGCCGCGATCCTCCGGGAGAAGGCGGGGCTCTGATCCGGTAACCGCCCTCTCGCACGCCGTCATATCCTGGGTCGCAGGAGGGGACGGCCGTGCGGGAGGGACCGTTCTTATGGGGGCTGCTGGCCCTGGCGGCGTACGGCCTGGCCAGCGCCGTGAGCCACGTGGTGGAGCTGATCGGGCGGGTGCGGCCGGCCGGTGAGCCGGTGGCCTACGTGGTGCTGGTGAGGGATCAGGCGGACCGAATCGAGGCCGTGCTGGACCGGATTGCCCGGGAGGTGGATGGCGAGCTGGTGCTGGTGGATCTCGGCTCCAGCGATGAGTCGGCCGCCATCCTGACCCGGCTGGCGCGCCGGTACGGAAACGCCCTCGTATTGGAATCGGGCCATCTGACGCGCCGGGAGGCCGTCGCCCGGGCCGTGGCGGCCGCGCAGGCGTCGAAAGTCGTGCTGCTGGACCTGGACGCCGGGCTGGAAAAAGAAGGATGACCTCACCCCCGCGGCGAACTTCGCCCGGGGGTGACCGCGTTGCTGCGCACGATTGTCGAGGGGATCGTGACCGTCCTGTGGCCGCAGCGGACCACCTGCATCACCTGCGGCGGTCCGCTGCCGGAGCCGCTGCCGCCGCTGGCGTCGGTGGCGGAGACCGTGCCGGTCTGCGCGGCCTGCTGGGCGGCGATGCCGTTTTCGCTGGACATGCGGCTCTGCATCAACTGCAGCCGCCCGATCCGGGGCGGTTGGGGGCTGTGCGCTGAGTGCGTCATCACGCCCTCCTACGGGCGGGTCTGGGCGCTGGGGCTGCACCGGGGCGTCCTGCGCGAGGCGGTCCACCACGTGAAGTTCAGCGGCCGGCAGGCCCTGGGCGCCGCCCTGGGCCGGCACCTGGCGCAGATGGTGGAACAGGCGCCGGACGTGATCGTCCCGATCCCGCTCCATCCCGTCCGCCGGCGGGAGCGGGGGTACAACCAGGCCGAGTGCATCGCCCGGGGGCTCGCCGAGGCGCTGGGCGCGGCGCTCATGACCGACGACCTGGTGCGGGTGCGTGCAACCGGGCCGCAGATCCGGCGGGACCGGGAGGCCCGGCGGCGGAACCTCGCCGGCGCCTTCGGCGTGCGGAGGGGGCGCGAGCCGGCGTGGGCCGGGCGGCACGCCCTGCTGGTGGACGATGTGCTCACGACCGGGGCGACGGCCTCCGCCGCGGCGGACGTGCTGTGGGCCACCGGCGCCCGCGCGGTGAACCTGGCGGTGCTTGCCGTGTCGGACAAGCCCATTCCCGCGGCGTAACCCCCGGGGCGGGGGGCCGCACGCCGGGGGTCATCGTTGCGGTTGGGGCTGCTCGGTGCTTCCGGTGCCGCTCTGCGGCCCGTGCCCGGAGTCCCCCTGCGGGGTGTCTGCGGAGCTGCCCCGGGGGTTGCTCGAAGAGCTGCCCTTGGGGTTGTTCTCAGGGCGGTCCGGGGCGTTGCTTCCGGAGCCTTCGGAAGGGTTCCTTACTGAGCCAGCCTGAGCGGCACCCGGGCTGCCGCCCGGCTGGTCCTCCGGCTGCGGCTGCCCTCCCGAGGAGCTCAGCGCCCGGAGCAGTTCCGCCGGCAGCGCGGCGGCCGCGTGGGCGGCCTGCCGATTGGCGGCCACCACCTCGTCGTAGATCTCCTTGCGCACGATCGCGACGGACCTGGGTGCCACGATGCCCAGCCTTACCACGGCCTGGGGTCCGGTCCCGCGCACGTGCAGGACCTTGATCTCGATGTCGTTGCCGATCAGGATGGATTCCTCCAGGCGTCTGGTCAGCACCAGCATCAGGGGGCCTCCTCTGCCGGGATTTGGCCTGCCCCTTTGAAAAGAGGCGTGCGGATGCCGTAGCGGTCGTCGGCCAGGATCACCTGGCGGCCCTTGCGGGTGAAGGGGTTGAACAGCAGCGGCGCCCGCAGGTTGGCGGTGGCGGCGCGGAAGTCCTGCGGCACGTTGGCGATGGCGTAGAGCAGCACCTGGTCGGGGCTCTCCGCGCCCACGGCGGCCAGGTCCTCTTCCGGGATGTCCGGGTTGTACTGCGGGAAGAGCGCGAAGGGGAACACCAGCGTGAAGCCGACGTTGGGATCGTCGGCGGAGACCAGTTGCTTGAACACGTCGCCCGCGCCCGGAACGTCCACAACCAGGAAGCGCTTGTGGTCGGGGAAGCCGTAGATCCCCGCCGGAAACTCAAAGACCTTGTCCACTTCCAAGCCCTCCGTCGCCCAGTTCCAGTTTGTGCCCAAGTTGCTTCCTTATACTGTTCGGCGCCAGGAACGGTCAGGCCTGCTCGCGTCCACACGGTTATCCCCACGCGCGAAGCTTGTGACAGCCATTATCAACAGACTTATCCCCAATACCCACAGCCCGGATAGGCACAGGGTGTGCATAGTGAGGCTTCACGCCGGAAGAGGATGATCCCGGAAGAGGGGGACAAGAATAGAAGCAGAAGCCGCGCGGCTGGCAGGGAAACGGCAGGTCCGGAGGGAAGAGAGTCATTACCCTGAGAAAGGCCCGGCAGGGCCCGACGAAGTGGGAGGAGTTGGGGCCATGCAGGTTGCGGTACGCGGTAAGAATATCGAGATCACCAAAGCGCTTCGCGAGTACGTCGAGAAGAAGCTTGGAAAGATCGAGAAGTTCGTCGACCATCCGATCAAGGCGCAGGCCAATCTCTACGTGGAGCGCGGGCGGCACATCATCGAGGTCACCGCAGAGTTGAACGGGTGGATCCTGCGGGGCGAGGAGGCGACGGGCGACATGTACGCCTCCATCGACCTGGTGGCCGACAAGCTGGAGAAGCAGGTCCAGCGCTACCGCGCCCGGCTTCGCCGGCGCACGGGGGCGACTGCCGCTGAGGCCGCGGTGGCCTCCGCCGAGGAACAGGATCTGGGCGCTGAACTCGACGCGAAGGTGGTCAAGACGAAGCGGTTCCCTGTGAAGCCCGTGACGGTGGACGAAGCGATTCTCCAGATGGATTTGCTCTCCCATGATTTCTTCGTCTTCGTCAACAGCGACACCGGCAAGGTGAACGTGCTCTACCGCCGGCACGACGGCGACTACGGCCTCCTGGTGCCGGAGTACTAGTCGATAAGGTGTTCCAGCCCCGCCGCCGGTGTGGCGACGGGGCTGTCCTCTGTTGGGAGGCAGGAAGGTGCGCACGGCCGCAATCATCTTCGAAGGCGGACCTCCGCCGGAAAACACGCTGCAGGAGACCCTGACCGGGCTGCGCCATGCGGTGACCCTGGATACGGTGTCCAAGTTCTGCGCCGCGGGGCTCGACCAGGTCGTTCTCGCCACCAACCACGATGCCCTGGCGGAGGAGGCCGCCCGGCTGGGCGCCCGCATTTTCCACACGGGCGGGGCCCCGTTCCACTTCGGGCGCAGCCTGCTGGAGGCGGTGCGGCGGAGCGGCGCCGACGCCGTGATCTACCTCAGCGGCGCGGCGCTGCCG
>ENA-UPSB01001854-UPSB01001854.1-bioreactor-metagenome-genome-assembly--contig:-NODE-1854-length-22450-cov-40.067649_pt1 | contig 22450 bp, 19 predicted proteins | sample MGYA00238182_ERZ773286 | MGnify/ENA primary metagenome ERZ773286 (study PRJEB29026, sample SAMN07631240) | bioreactor metagenome | isolation source: Switchgrass digestor | place: USA: Dartmouth... | reverse complement strand
ATCCTTTTTGACAATGCTGGGTGTAATTATCGGTGTTGCCGCCGTTATTACGGCTATAGCCTTCACTGTTTTTATTTATCTCTCCTATAATCTTATCCTCCATTTCATCTATTGTATTTTTATCCATTCCGTCAAGAATTGAAGCAACAGCAGGCTCTGACTTCCGGGCTTTCAGGTATTGCTCCGCATTGTTTTTAACTTCAGCTTTAATATTTTTTATAGGGTTCAATTTTGTTATTCATCGGATTTAACCATCCCATCATATAAAGTCCGGGTAAAATACCGGGGTTACTGGTATTACAAATAAATGCATACTCCAATTATTTTATACTTCTGTTACCTGAAACGCAACCAGCAGGGCATACGTTGTAAAAGGTATAAACCCTTGAAACATGAGTTATCCCAGGGGGCACTTATTGAAAGATGGATTTTGGACAAGATTTGAAAAATTTATGACAAATGATGATTAGTAATTGATTTTTCTTTCGGATAGAATGGAGATGACAAATTGTAAATTTCAATAACGGGGAGGGTTATTATGGAAGAAAAAGACGTTTATTTGGACCCAAGCTATTCCTTTGAAGAGCGTGCAAAAGATCTTGTATCCAGGATGACCACCGAAGAAAAGGTATCACAAATGCTTTATAACTCACCTGCAATAGAAAGGCTCGGTATTCCCGCATACAACTGGTGGAATGAGGCACTTCATGGTGTAGCCCGTGCAGGAACAGCAACGATGTTCCCGCAGGCCATCGGGATGGCGTCAACCTTCGATGAAGAGCTTATATATAAAGTGGCCGATGTGATTTCAACCGAAGGCAGGGCAAAGTACCATGCAAGTTCAAAAAAAGGTGATCGCGGAATATACAAGGGGTTGACTTTCTGGTCTCCCAATATCAATATTTTCAGGGACCCAAGGTGGGGCCGCGGACAGGAGACCTATGGTGAGGACCCGTATCTCACGGCAAGGCTTGGAGTGGCGTTCGTAAAGGGTTTGCAGGGAAATGACCCGAAATACCTGAAAGCAGCCGCATGTGCAAAACACTTTGCTGTTCACAGCGGACCGGAAGCGTTAAGGCATGAATTTAACGCCACAGCATCAAAAAAGGATATGTACGAGACATACCTGCCGGCGTTCAAGGCACTGGTACAGGAAGCAAAAGTTGAAGCAGTTATGGGAGCATACAACCGTACAAACGGCGAACCATGCTGCGGCAGCAAGACTTTGCTTACCGACATCCTGAGGGGAGAATGGGGATTCAAAGGGCATGTTGTGTCGGATTGCTGGGCAATACGCGATTTCCATCTTCATCATCATGTAACAGCAACAGCGCCCGAATCGGTTGCATTGGCGGTACGCAACGGATGTGACCTGAACTGCGGAAATCTTTTCGGAAACCTCCTCATTGCCCTTGATGAAGGTTTAATCACAGAAGAGGAAATAGACAGGGCGGTAACAAGGCTGATGATTACCAGGATGAAGCTGGGCATGTTTGATCCTGACGAACAGGTGCCCTTCACAAGCATTCCGTACGATGTTGTAGACTGTAAGGAACATAATGAGCTTGCACTGGAAACCGCAAAGAAATCCATTGTTCTTTTGAAAAATGACGGGTTGCTGCCTCTTGACAAAGAAAAAATCAAGTCCATAGCAGTTATCGGACCGAATGCCGACAGCCGGCAGGCACTGGTCGGAAATTATGAAGGAACGGCTTCGGAATATGTCACCGTTCTTGACGGGATAAGGGAAGCAGTCGGAGACAATGTAAGAATTTATTATTCGATGGGCTGCCATTTATACAAGGACAAGGTTGAAAGCCTTGCCGAACGTAATGACAGAATAGCAGAGGCTGTTACCTGTGCTGAAATGGCCGATGTTGTTGTTCTTTGCCTTGGCCTTGATTCGACCATTGAAGGTGAAGAAATGCATGAAAGCAATGAATACGGTTCGGGGGACAAATATGATCTGGACCTGCCCGGCAGACAGCAGGAACTGATGGAGGCCGTTTATGCCACAGGCAAGCCGGTTGTTCTCGTTCTCTTAACAGGCAGTGCATTGTCGGTTACCTGGGCGGATGAAAATATTCCCGCGATACTGAATGCATGGTATCCCGGTGCACAGGGCGGAAGAGCGGTTGCATCGGTGTTGTTTGGAGAAACCAATCCGTCGGGAAAACTTCCTGTTACCTTCTATCGTACAGTTGAAGAGCTTCCCGATTTTACCGATTATTCAATGCAAAACCGTACATACAGGTACATGAAGAATGAAGCGCTGTATCCTTTTGGTTTCGGATTAAGCTATACACGGTTCGAATACAGCGATTTGAAACTCTCAAAGAGTAAAATCGGTGTCGGTGAGGGCTTTACCGTCTCGGTGAAAGTGACAAATACAGGCAATATGGCCGGTGACGAAGTGGCACAGGTATACATTAAGGACGTTGAAGCAAGTTGTGCCGTTCCAAACTGGCAGCTTTCGGGAATGAAGAGGATAAAGCTTGAAAGCGGGGAATCAGCTGAAATTACCTTTGAAATACTTCCCGAACAGCTTGCCGTTGTGAATGATGACGGGCAGAGCGTTATTGAACCCGGCGACTTTGAAATATATGTCGGCGGCTCGCAGCCTGATACAAGAAGTATCAAGCTTATGGGCAAAGCCCCGCTGAAAGCGTTATTGCAAGTAGAATAACATTCATATTGCCCCCTCTCCTGTTTTAATATAGAATGGGAGAGGGGTTGTTTTATGCATATAGAAAATCTTGTGGAAATGGATATGTTTCCCGACCCGTTTCCCGTAAGGATTATCTATAACAGGGATAAACAGTTTACGTATCCGCCTCATTGGCATAATGCCATTGAAATAGTAGTTGCTGCCAAAAAAAGCTCCGATATTGTCATAAACAACCAGGTATACACTTTGGATGAAGGAGATATTGTTTTCATTTCGGGCGGCGATCTTCACAGCTACCCGTTGTCGCCGGGAAGTGAGCGCATAATTATCATATTTGATCTTCATCATATCATAAACAGTAAAATATTCAGCGAGGAAAATCCATACATCTTAAAAACCATCCTTATAAGAAAGGATGCCAACAGGGAGCTCCACCAAAGGGTTTACAGGCTTATAGAAGAAATGCTGGAAGAGGCGTCAAATATAGTCCTGGGATCGAAGTTTGCATTACTGGCGAAGATATACGATATCCTGTCCATAATAGTAAAAGGCTCGAACGGTGCACTGGAGCTTAAAAGCACGTACAGAAAAGATCTGTTATACAGGATAGGGCAAGTTGTTGAATATATGGAGTGTAATTACAAGGAACAGATAACATTGACCGGAATTGCCGAAAAATACGGATTCAGCGAATACTATTTATCCAGGCTGTTCAGCAGGGTGCTTGGCGTTTCATTCAAGCAGTATTTAAATATAATCCGCATTAAGCACGCTGCAGAAAGCATTATAATGAACAGGGAAAATATAGCAAACATTGCGCTTAACTGTGGTTTTAACAGTATTTCAACCTTCAACAGGACATTTCGCGAAATAAAGGGCTGCACGCCGTTGCAGTACCGGAAAATGCAGTGGAATCATGTTATCAGTAAGGCTGGTGAGGCAAATGAAATGTAGCGGCAATAATATCACTTACCATGAAGGAAAAGTTACAAAGGCAGACAGGTGCAGGGTTTTAGGCCAAAAAGGCCTTGTCGTATGGCTAACCGGGCTTTCAGGTTCGGGCAAATCCACCATTGCAGTTGAAGCTGAAAAAATTCTGAACAGTATGGGAAAGGCTGTTTACCGGCTTGACGGGGATAATATAAGGTTCGGGTTGAACAGTGATTTGGGTTTTTCTGAAAAGGACAGGTATGAAAACATTCGAAGAATATCCGAAGTATGTGCATTATTCCAGGATGCAGGCCTTATTGTTATTGCTTCCTTCATTTCACCGCTGGTGAAAATGAGGCAAATGGCCAGGGAGAAGGCAGGCAAAGATTTCATGGAAGTATATGTAAAGGCCGACGTGGAAACGTGCATGAAAAGAGATCCGAAAGGATTGTACAAAAAAGCGCTTAACGGTGAAATACAGGATTTTACAGGTATTTCGTCTCCGTACGAGGCGCCTGTTAATCCCGAGCTGATACTGGACACGCAGAATAACCCGCTGGATGAATGTGTACGGAGACTGGTTGATAAAATACTGGAAATGTCTGAATTTGAAAATCAGGCATTTTCTGCGGGCAGCTTTCAGGGTTTATAATCAGGGCCGGCAAAAACAGGATGATTAAAAAGATACTAGGTATTTTCCGGGTTAATAAAATTAAGACCTTTTTCTATAAGTTCAATGTTGACTTCCTTAAGCCTGAAAAGCTCGCCGTCAGCGTTTACATGCACGGGTGACGGGCATGTCATTCTAACCGAATGACAGCGTTTTACTGCAACTCCCTCCAGTTTTATATGTTCCCCTTTTATAAACATTGGGAAGAAACGGAGTATTTTAAGCCGTGTCCTGCCGTCTATCAGGCAAACATCAAGAAGACCGTCATCGGGCGATGCGGAAGGTACGGGCATCATACCACCGCCGTAATACTTACCGTTGGCGAATGCGGATAACAGCACACTTGGCATATGTATTTCTTCACCGTCAATATAAAATGTTGCCTGGTAGTTGTTAAGCCTGATAAGGGATAACAGGATACCCCCGATATATGCTATTTTTCCTTTAATCAACGGAAGGCGCTTAAGATACTGGGTGTTTGCCACCACATCGGCATCAAAACCTGCAGAAGCAATATTTATAAAATACATATCGTTCATCCTGCACAAATCCACAGGTACGGGCTCAGCTTTTATAATTTTTGGGAGTATCGCCAGTGGATCGGTTTTGGAACAAAAACTCTTCAAAAAATCATTTCCGGTTCCCGCGGGTATGGTCCCAAGAGAAGCGGTGCTGCCGGCAACTCCCTGCAGAACTTCATTCAGCGTACCATCCCCGCCAACTGCGTAGATTCTTAAATTGCCGTTTGTCCTTATATATTCCCGGGCTATTTCGGTCGCATGCCTGGGTGCTTTTGTTATTTCAATATTATAGGAAAGTGAATGGTTTTCCATCAGTTTTTTTATATCCGGAATTATTTTCAGTGTTCTGCCTTTGCCTGCAACCGGGTTTACGATAAACAAATGATTCATGTTAATAATCCTTTGCGTTCTTATATTTTATCGAAAGATATAATAATAATTATACAGTTAAATGCTGAATTCCTCAACAGTTTGCAATATCTTCCCTTTACATCTGTGCTGCCGGCGGGTCCTGCTTCTCATAACCCGATTTTATTCTCGCGGGCATAATAGAACAGGTATTGCTGCGCAATTCCCGACAATTCACCAAAATAATCGCGGGCAAAAGCGCGAATCGTATTTACATCGGTTTCCTTCCCGAAATACAGCGTTTCAATAACACGCTTGACCCACCTGTCGATGGGAAAGGCATTCCTGTCGATGCCGCTGTAGAGAAGGATACAGTCTGCAACCTTCTCTCCTATGCCTGTAAAAGAGAGCAGCAGGTTCCTTGACTGATTTGACGGAAGATTTTTCAGTTCATCCAGAAGCGAGGGCGACTGTGACAGTCTTTCGGCAGTTGATAATATATATCTTAACCGGTACCCTCCGCGGCATATGTTCAATTCCTCAATGGTTGACCGCGCTATAGAGGAAGGTTCGGGAAAAGCATGACGGCCATGGCCCCCCGGGATTTTTTCTCCATAATGCTCGCTTAATACTTCTATTATTTTCTTGATTCTTGGTATTCCGTTATTTTGGGATATAATAAAGGACAAAATCATCTCCCACAGGTCCTGGCGCAGAAGCCTTATCCCGTAACCGAATGATACCGCCTTTTCAAGATGTTCATCCTTTTTTCCGAGAATTTTTTTTATTGTACCGTAATCGGTGTCAAGGTCAAAGTAATGCACCCATTTTTCGGTAAATTCCTTTTCGGTCATGTCATAAAAAGTGCAGATTTCTCCATCCCATTTCAGTTTTATAATGCGGCCAAGCGCCACACCCGCCCATGTTTGATCCCCGTCCTGGTTCCAGCGGAAGCATTGTCCGCATAAGAAGGTATGGGCAGGATTAAAATCATCTATTTGAACCTTCAGATCGTTATTGTCTGCAGATATGATACGATACATAAAACTACCCCATTACCTGTAAAATGTCTTTGTTAATGAGTATAACACCTGGCCCGTCTGTATACAATAAACTAATATTGTCAACAAAGGATACCTTTTTCACCAAACAAATGATAAAATATAACATATAATTTTTATACTGCCTGTGTCAGATTTTGCATCCTGCAAAACATGAAAGCAGTAATGACAGGTATGTTGAACGGGTCGAACAGTGGCTGGCCACTGATTTATATAAACTGGTTAAGGTGGTATTGTTTTGAAGGAACGTATTTATACGATACCGGTAAGTGAAGCATTCGAAGTGGATTCCGAGTGCCCTATGTGTATTCTTGAAAAAAGAATAGAGGATGATGCAATAAAATATACACTTGGTCCTTCGATGATGGAACCCGACAGACGGATAGAAACCAATAAAAAGGGTTTTTGCAACCGCCATTTTACAAAGCTGTACAATACGCAGGAAAACCGACTGCCTTTAGGCCTGATTATAGACACACACATGATGGAACAGAACGGCATTTTGCACGAAATGTATGAAAAAGCCCTGCCGGGTTTGAAAAAAGAAGCCGAATCAGGAATGGTTGAGCAGTTGATGAAAGGAAAAAAGAAGGATCAAACCGCAGCATTTATTCAATCCATGATTGACAAGCTCGGAGAACTGGAAAAAAGCTGTGCCATATGTGAAAAGATCAATTTCAACATGGATAAATTCACCGATGTTATTCTATATCTTTTCTTCAGGGAACCCGATTTTAAAAACCGTTTTGTTTCCAAGAAGGGCTTTTGCCTGCCGCATTTAAAAATGCTTCTTGAAGGTTCGCTCAAGTATTTGAACAGAAAACAGCGCAGTGAATTCACAATGACATTAATGTCTATGGAATTGATTCATTTGGACAGAATAAAAGAAGAAGTCAACTGGTTTACAAAGAAATTTGATTACAGAAATCAGGATGCGCCATGGAATAATTCCCGGGATGCAATTCCGCGAAGCATAGAGAAAATATGCGGCCCGTCCGACTTAAACAGGTAACTGGGAGGAGATTGGTACTATGCAAAAGGAAAGATACACTTTTGAGGACCTGGTTGAAATAATGAAAACCCTTAGAAGCCCCAATGGATGTCCGTGGGACAGGGAGCAGGATCACGAATCTTTGAAGAAGTATTTTATTGAAGAGACCTATGAAGTGCTTGAAGCGATAGATATGAAAAGCCCTGAAAAGCTTTGCGAGGAGCTTGGAGACGTATTGCTGCAGGTTGTATTTCATGCAAGGATAGCCGAGGAGAACGGGAGCTTTACAATTCACGATGTAATTGATGATATAAGCAAAAAAATGATTCACCGCCATGAACATGTATTTGGCAAGGCACGGGCAGAAACTGCGGACGATGTTCTGGATTTGTGGGATAAAATCAAGAAGGAGGAAAAAGGAGCCAAAACTCAAACCGACATTCTTAAGGATGTTCCTGCAATTCTTCCGGCATTGATGCGAAGTTACAAGGTCCAGGAGAAAGCCGCAAAGGTCGGTTTTGACTGGGATAATGTGGAGGATGCCTGGAAGAAAGTGAAAGAGGAAATGGAAGAGCTTCATGAGGCTTATACAGGCGGGGACATGGAAAAAGCAGAGGAAGAGCTTGGGGACCTTCTGTTTGCAGTGGTGAATGTCTCAAGATTTTTAAAGATCCAGCCCGAATTGGCCTTAACAAAAACTATTAACAAGTTTATCAAGAGGTTTGAATATATTGAAACAAAGAGCTCTGAAAGCGGAAAACAGCTTACAGACATGACGCTTGAAGAAATGGATGCCTTGTGGGATAAGGCCAAAGAATTGGATAGAAGAGGGGAAAACGATGAGAATTGATAAATTCCTGAAGGTAAGCCGTGTTATAAAAAGAAGAACGCTGGCACAGGAAGCCTGCGACAGGCAAAAGGTCACAATAAACGGAAAAATTGCAAAGCCGGGTTCTGAAGTCAGGGAAGGGGATATTGTTGAAATACATTTCGGCGAAAATGTGACCCGCTTCCGCGTAAAAAAGATTTCAGAACATGTTCGCAAGGAAGACGCATCCGGGATGATTGAAATACTCTGACAAAAAGCCCGGTTTTTTCCGGGCTTTTTGAAATATCGGGCTAATATTGATTATAGCCGTAATTATCTGAAAAACCGTTGCCTGTAAAATCATTTTGCGCTGAATACATAAGGTCTTCGTAAAAGGCCACCCTGGCAGTGCAATAATACGGTATCGACCACAGGAAACCTATATAAAAGCCAGGGAATATGGACAGGAGGAACCATCCCAGAAAGCTTAAATCCTGTATGAACAAAGTCAATTTATTTCCATGCATCATTGCGATGCTTCTTTTTATGGCTTCAGATGCTGTGATTTCCGGATTGTCATATAATATAAGCATTGCCTGCGAATATTTGTATGATGCCACAATACCGGGTATTATAAAAAGAAGCGACCACAGGAAGGTATATAATCTTGTAAGCCAGAAAACCGCAAGCGACTTGCCGAACATATTAAAACCCGTAAACAGGTTTTCAACCCGTGTATCCGCATCTCTGTAAAACTTCAGAAAGAAAACACTCAGTCCGAATTCCAGCGGAGGTACGAGTATTATTGCTCCAACAACGGGTATTATGCCACATCCGAGTGATAACAGCATGTAGATTACCAGGGCAAGAATAGCAGTGCCCCATCGTCCGGACAGAGAATTTCTTGCTCTGAATTTCAGTTCAGGCCGAGTAACCGTGGGATGAAACCGGCCGGCAACATAGTCCATAAAAAAACCCCCTTAGTTAAATAAACTTAATGCACTCTCTATAATTATATAATAAACACCAGCCTTTTAATTGTAAATTTTAAGTTTGATCATATTATAAAAAGCAAATCATATTTGGCATATTAACCGCTATACCTTCATAGAATTTCAATGCATGGACTACATTCCGGACCCATGCCTGCCTGAATATGTAATTGGTGGTGAAAATCATGGCTGAAGAGAAGAAATCTTCGGAGCGGGAGCATCAGAACATTATTCTTAAGGACAGAAGAAAATTATTGATTACAGGTGTACATAATGTTGAGAGTTTTAATGAAGAAAGCATTGTAGTTGATACCCAGTTGGGCCTTTTGATAGTGCGTGGAGTTGATATGCACATTAACAAGCTGGACGTTGAAAGTGCGACACTGGACGTTGAGGGTGAGGTAGGCTTTATTGAGTACCTTGACAGTGCGGTCCCTCAGCGCAAAGGTGGATTTTTCTCAGGTCTTTTCAAGTAGGTTTGGTAATCTATGCAGAATGAATTGAATGTATTCTTAAGTGCCTTAATTACTGGTATCACCACCGGCTTTATTTATGACCTGCTAAGAATGAAAAGAAGAGCACTGAAAACACGCAGATTTTTAATCAGTGTTGAAGATGTCTTATTTTGGATAGTCACTGCGATATTGGTTTTTATAACTGCATATATCAGCAACCAGGGTGAAATAAGGCCGTATTTTTTCATGGCCCTGGCACTTGGAATAAGTATATATTTCTGGCTGTTCTCCCGTTGGATTACCGAAGTAATCACATTCCTGGTCAAGGTAATTATATGGCCCTTTGCCAAGCTTATCAGCCTGTTAAGACCGCCGGTGAAATGGCTTTTTGCGTTGATCGGAAAAGCCGCACAAAAAACAGGAAAAAGACTTCATAATTATCGCCTGGTGACCGGGCGCAGGTTCAGATCAATCAGGAACATTATGCGGAAAATTTAAATCATGTATGGAGTTGCAGATGCAGCGGCAAACCGCTGTCAAACCGGAAACATCCTGGTGGCAAAGTATATAACCCCGGTCAGCGTGATGGATGCCAGTAATGTGGATACCATTACAACCTGCGAAGCAAAATCGGGGTGGTTTTTAAATTCCACGCTTATTAATGCCGTATTGACGGCAGTCGGCATACCCGTTGATATTATTAAAACCTGTGCCATAATGCCTTTGATTCCGAAAAGCAGGACAAGCAGCAGCGCTATTATCGGGCCGCAAACCAACCGTGAAAACACTGAAAGGTAAACATTGATATCCTTGAAATTGAATTTTGTGTGGGACAGTTGAACGCCCAAAGTCAGCAGCGCAATGGGAACGAGACCGTTTTTTGCATAATTGAAAGCCGGCCACAGGGGAAACTGCGTGAAGTCATATGGTATCAGTTTGCAAATAAAAGCAGCGGTTACAAAATATATGGCCGGAAGTCGCAATGCTTTTATTAATGCCGCTTTAACCCCTCCCGAAGCTTTGCCTGCATTAAACGCACCAATATTGTTAACCGATAAATTTTGAACGATCATTACAATTACCTGAACTGTCAGGGCAAAGTCAAGATATGGCGTTTCGCCGCCCATAACAAATGGCTTGTTTGAATAAATAAGTGTTATCAAAGGAATGCCAAAATTGCCCGAATTGTAAAACATCACCGAATTAACAAAGACATTGGTAAGCCCCTCATCAAAGCGGCGTATTTTTCCGATTGCGAAACCGAAGACCCAGTTGATTATAAGGATAAGAATCACTATCAGAAGGGCTTTCAGCATATCCAGGGGTATCTTTGTTGTATATATGTTGACAAATACAAAAGCAGGAACGAAGAAATATAAATTTATCTTTGAAAGGGTGGACACATCAAGGTGAAATTTCCTGCCAATCAGGATACCCATAAATATCAGTGCAAATATTGGAATGAGGTTATTCGTTAAAATAAATAAAAAAACATTCATAAGTCAGTCGTCTTTCTTATAGCCTGGTTATAAAATAACTGATTCAGCAAATTTCCAAATAACTGAATATAATCATATATTATAATTAGTATTTACATAACATGCAAGGATTATATGCGCCGAAAACTGCAACAAATATTATTTCTTTTGAAAAAGAACCTTATATTGATTATGGTGTACCATGAATGGTAATCTATAACCAGGAGTCACCATACCGGCTTATTCTGACTGATATTGATTATCAATGCTGTGCCGGTTTGTCATTGCATATGGAGTTGTACATAACATGAGAATAAACAGGTTCAGCCATAAAAAGGCGTCACTGGCAAGGATATAAGGTCAAATGCTTTTATATTGAACTTTTGCTGTTTTATGGTACAATATAGTTAGGCTTTATCATCGGAGAGTTCGGCTATATTTTTAAATGTTATTTTACGGAAGACAGGGCTGGTTGCATGCAAAAGAAAAGGAAGATAAATGCTTTTTTATTGGTTATAATGTCAGGCCTGATTGTTTATTTTGTAATTACCCTGGTACAACAGCAGGATGAAATAAACACAATTCAGAATGAAATGAAAGCTCTGGAGAAAAAGATTGAAAAAGAAAAAGAAATCCAGGAAGAACTGCTCAAACAGCAAATAATTATTGAAACCGATGAATTTATAGAAAAAATCGCAAGAGAAAAGCTCGGCATGGTAAAAGAGGGTGAAAGGATTTACATTGACATAGGCCAGTAGAAATTCTCTATTGAACTGCCAATACGTTGTATTATTTTACATTTGAATCACCAAGGCAGCCTGCCTACCCTTATTTCGGCCCTCACATGATGATGGGCTTTTTTAAAGCTTTTGAGAAACCAAAGAAAAAGTTACTGTTCAAACGTTCATGCTGGTAATTCGGGTGATATTTACGGCGGAGAGCAACATGCTTTTGGAGCCATCTTCATTACACGCCGGGGTCACCGATACGGTTGTGAAGTTACGGCAAATCTATTATAATTTAAAGTACGCTGGAACAAGATTAATTTGCAGTGAATAAAAATGGGTATTATAATAAGAAGACGGTTGTAATCCGGAGGAGATAAACATGGAACTTAACGAATGGCTTAATCATAAGCTTCCAGATATAGCACAGCGCCTGGAAAATATAAACAGGGATCATTTTTTCAATGAAAAAACCATTGGTTTTGCCGGAAAAGAACAGGTGTACCAGGTATTAAGACGGCTCCGCTCGGCGCTTTTCCCCGGCGTTTATGAAAAATACCCTATAGATGAGGCAGACATAAACATAATTATCGGAAACAACATACGAAGCGCTGCTTTGGAGTTGAAAAGCCTCATAGAAAGATGCCTCATCAATGAATGCGACATAAAGGATACTCGGCTGGGAACATGCTCAATATGCAAGGAAAAGGCCAATGAAATAACCATACATCTGCTGGAACAGCTTCCTGATATCAGGGAAATGTTGCATAAGGATATAGAAGCAGCATACAGGGGCGATCCTGCCGCCAAAAGCAGGGAGGAAATACTGTTGAGCTATCCGTCGATCGAAGCATTAAGCGTACATCGAATCGCCCATGTTCTTTACAAGCAGGGAGTACCGATAATACCAAGGATTATGTCGGAATATGCCCATACGAGGACGGGGATCGATATTCACCCGGGCGCGTCCATCGGCGAATATTTCTTCATAGACCATGGTACCGGTGTAGTCATTGGGGAAACATGCGTTATCGGCAACCATGTAAAGATCTACCAGGGTGTCACTCTGGGTGCGAAAAGTTTCCCTGTTGATGACGAGGGGATCCTGGTTAAAGGAATAAAACGGCATCCGAACATTGAAGATAATGTTGTTATATATGCAGGAGCCACAATACTTGGCGGTGATACCGTAATAGGCCATGATTCGGTTATCGGCGGCAATGTCTGGCTGACGAGTTCGGTACCGCCTTACAGCAAGGTACATAACGCCCAGCCGTCACCAATAATTAAAAACGGCAGTATATAATGTTATTGCAGGTGCTTTGCTGTTCAAGGAATCAAAACACCGGAAGCAGGACACGCACGTGGACATTTAAAACCAGTACTGCTGAAAGGTAGCCATATACTGCAATAGGTGAAATAATGAGGAGAGATTCTGATGAAACTGTATAATACGTTAACAAAGCGAAAAGAGGAATTCGTCCCGTTAAAACCCGGAGAAGTGAAAATGTATAGCTGTGGACCCACAGTCTATAATTACTTTCACATAGGTAACGCCAGGCCGTTTATAGTATTTGACGTATTACGGCGTTTCCTTGAATACCGCGGGTACAAGGTAACATTTGTCCAGAATTTCACTGATATAGATGATAAAATGATAAGACGGGCAAATGAGGAAAATACGACTGTATTTGAAATTGCAGAAAAGTATATAAGGGAGTATTATGTCGACGCCCGCGGCCTGGGAATCAAGGATGCGACCATTGCTCCAAGGGCTACTGAAAATATCGATGCCATTATTGATATGATAAAAACCCTTGTTGACAAGGGGTATGCTTACGTAGTCGACGGTGACGTTTATTATAAAACATCAAAATTCGAGGAATATGGAAAACTGTCGGGGCATAACCAGGAAGATCTTGAGGCGGGAGCACGGATCGAGGTTGACGAAAGAAAAGAAAATGCAATGGATTTTGCGCTCTGGAAAGCCCAAAAACCGGGCGAACCTGCATGGGACAGCCCATGGGGCAAGGGCAGACCCGGCTGGCACATTGAATGCTCCGCCATGGCCAACCGTTTCCTGGGCGAAACAATAGACATACACAGCGGCGGCCAGGACCTGATTTTTCCCCATCATGAGAACGAGATAGCACAAAGCGAGGCATGCAACGGTAAGATCTTTGCAAGATACTGGCTGCATAACGGTTTCATAAATATAAACAATGAAAAAATGTCAAAGTCCAAGGGAAATTTCTTTACCGTAAGGGATATTGTGAAGCATTATGACTATGAAGTGATCCGTTTCTTTTTACTGTCCGCCCATTACAGGAGCCCCATCAATTTCAGCGATGCCCTGCTCGAACAGGCCAGGAATGCTTTGGACAGGATATATGAATGCCGCAATAACCTTAACTTTTTGCTTTCAAATGCAAAAGATACTTTTGAGGAAGATGTTTACGGCAATTTAGAAAGTTATCGTGACAGGTTCATTGAAGCGCTGGAAGATGATTTGAATACGGCAGATGCTTTAGCCGTAATTTTTGAACTGGTCAGGGAAATCAACACCAGGATTACGGCTGATTCGGGCGTGGGTAAAAAGACAGTTTCAAAAGCCCTGGCTCTGCTTAACGAACTGACCGGTGTTCTGGGTATAATGAGAAAGGAACAGGATGTTGAACTGGATGACAATATCAAGGCCCTCATTGAAGAGCGCCAGAAAGCCAGAGCTGAAAGGAATTTTAAACGCGCTGATGAAATACGCGATCAGCTTAAGGAAATGGGAATTGAGTTGCAGGATACTCCACAGGGAGTGAAGGTGGTTAAGAGATAAATCAAAAAGGTGCTGCCATATGGCAGCACCTTTGGCATTAATCCACTATCAGCGGATTTTGTACTTCTTCAGTCTTTCATCAAGTTCGTAGACAAGCTTTTCAAGACCCTTTGATGTTTCCTGCAGTTCATCAAATGCTTTCATCTGGGAATCCGTCGTAGCAGCCATTTCTTCACTTGCTGCCGCCGTTTCCTGTGAAACCGAAGAAATATGTTCTATCGAACGAATAACCTCGTCTTTGTCCTCCTGCATTTTATTCAGCGATTCGTTAACATTCCTGAACTTGTCAACTATAGCGTAAATAGCGTTTGCAATATCATTGAAAGCCTGCCTGGTTAATTCAACCGAAGAATTCTGCTCTTCGGATGTCTTTCTCAGGTCTTCCATTACTTCCAGGGCGATTTTGGCCTCTTCCGTGATACTTTCAACAAGATTTGCAATTTCAAGGTTCGACTGCCTGCTTTGATCGGCCAGTTTTCTTACTTCATCGGCAACTACTGCGAAACCGAGGCCTGCTTCGCCGGCCCTTGCGGCTTCAATAGCAGCATTTAATGCAAGAAGGTTTGTCTGCTCGGTAATATTTTCTATTGATTCGGTAAAGGATGTAATTTGCTGTACGGTATTCAAGAACTTTTCAACAACCGAGAAAATCTTTTCTGAGGCTTCAAAATTCTTTTCTGATTTTTCCTTGAGGGATTGAACGGCTTTTACACCCGCAGTGTTAACCTGTGTGATCCTGTCGGTTTCCACTATTACTTCATTGGAACTGTTATAAACCGAACTGATTTGATCTGCCAGTTTTTCCACGGCAAGAACACCTTTTTGGGCCTCTTCGGCCTGGCTTGAGGCGCCTTTTGCTATTTCACTGCTGGTTTGTGCAATTAACTGTACGGCTTCTGATGCATTTTTTGAGACATTATTAACTGTATATGACGAGCTTCTTATAGTAAGTGCCAGTTGGAAAAATCCGTCGATCAGGTTCCTGATATCGCTGAGAACCGTATTTACTGTCGATGCAACCGGCCCAAGGATACCATACTCTTTTGATTGTATCATTACCGAAAAATCGCCTTTCTTGATTTTCTGCATTGCACCGGAAAACGTGTTTGCAAGCTTTTTAACCTCCAGCTCAAATGCAATTTTCAGCAAGAAGGCTTCCAAAAAGGCAAATACGCACATTACAGGAAGTATGGTATAATCGTTTGTTTTTATGCTGAAAATAATACCAATAACCAGACCCACAACAGTGGCAATAATAATTGCCAGCCGATTCAAGTCGGATTTCCTATTATTTTCCTTTTTACCTGCCATATGTACCCTCCTATAGTTAAAGTTCTTAATATAATTGTCGGCATATATGGCAGGTTAAATAACCAAGAAAAAATAATAACAGGGAATCTTTATGATCTTTCAATTTCCTCTATGGAAATATCCCTTGTATGTGATGTGTGATTCCAGTCTTTTTTCCCTGAGTCCTTGATTCCAGCAATAGTAACGGGCAGCCATGTAAGGCAGTAAATCGGGTATACTATAAAACCTATAAGAATCCTGGCATCCCACTTCTTGTCGAAGAGAACAACAAGCGGGCCAAAGGATATCTGGGCCAGAACGATAAGCGACCAGATATCGTCCGGATAGGAGTATCCGATTATGTAGAAGGATATTGACGGAAATGCCATTTTCAACCATGAAATTATTGCTACCAATCCGAAACAAATAAAATGTACCGGCTGGAAAAGATATACGGCTCCATCGAAAGCCGCAAGGTCTCCTTCCAGGAAGGATTTTTTAACAAGCTTCGGCAGGTATCTTTTTGCGCAGTCGGTGTGGCCCTGCATCCAGCGCTTGCGCTGCTTCCAGGATTGAGCAAAGGTCAGCGGTTTTTCATCATAAACAATGGCTTTTTTACAAAAGGCAACTTTTTTATTATTCAGTATCAGTTTCATTGTAAACTCAAGGTCCTCGGTGAGGCATGTGGCACCCCAGCCTATCTCCTTAAGCACCGAAGTACGGACGCAAAATCCCGTACCGCATAAACCGCATGACAGGCCGAGGTTATACCGTGTTTGCTGAAATATCCTGTTAGACAGCCAAAAAGCTATGGAATATGAAAGGGAAATCCATGAATCAAAAGGATTCTTGCTGTCAATATAGCCCTGTATAACCTCATGGCCGTTATTCAGCATTTTGTTTATTTCACTAAGGTAAGTGCCTGATACCACGTTATCGGCATCAAAAACACATATGGCGTCATATTGCTCATTCAGCGCAAACAGCCTGGCAAAAGCCCAGTCCAACGCGTATCCTTTGCCGCGCTCGGTGCTGCTTTGACGTACAAGCACCTTCGTACCGGCTCTTTTAGCTTCATATTCGGTATTATCGGTGCAATTATCGCAGACAACGAAGATATCAAACAACTCTTTCGGGTATTGCTGCCTGTGGAGACTTTCCACCATGCTTCTGATAACCTTTTCCTCGTTATGGGCGGGAATAACCACCGCAAACCTGTGGAAGCGAAAAACTTCGTTATTTTTTTCATTCTGCCCGGAAAAAGGTATCCATCCGGAAATCATGATAATCAGATAATATATGCTTAATATGAATAATAACAGCTGCACGATGTATGAAAACAAGAATAAAAATAAATGGATCAAAATGACCATATGTCCTCCATTAGTCTTTTATATATCTACAGACATATTTTCTACATCGTGAACAAAATTATGATTGGTAAAACAAACATATATTGAGCTTTTCAGGAGTTATATAACATTCGATTCGGCAAAAAATGCCAAAGACTGTACTTCCTGACGCAGCTTTTTCAGATCGGTGCTATGCTTATTTGGTTAAAAATATTGTGCAATGCATGAAACAGTCGCTTTATTTGCAAGAGATGTGCACTCAGGCCCGGGCAAGCAGAACAAAAATACCACATCCGCGGGGCCTGCTTCGGGTGTTTTAGCTCCTTGGGCAACAATGACCTGCTAAAACACCCGCTCCTCAACATAAATGAAATTCCGCTTTGTGGTCTCCATATCCCGGGCCGCTCGGTTCCACGCTCCCAAAATCAAATGTGGTTTAACGTGCCGTCAAATTCATAGATTTTTCCTGCTTCGGCATCAAATTGTGCAACATGTTCCCTGAAACGGATCCGGCAAACCGAATTTTTCCTTGCAAAAACCCGGGCATGCACAAGCAGGTTGTCCTTCCATTCGAGATCAACAATAAAGCCGCCCCGTGCGCAAAGACCCTTTACCAGGCCGGAAGGCCATGAATCGGGAAGCACAGGGAGGAGTTCTATTTCCATGCGGTGGCTTTGGACGAGCATCTCGGCAATACATGCGGTATACCCGGTGTTGCCGTCAAGCTCGTACACATCTGCGAAAGATGGTGCACCTCTTGTTGGGGGATGCTTTACCATAAGGTTGTTATTGGTTAGCTTCATTTGCAGTGTATGAATATGATTGATTGCTGATTCAGCGTCCTTCAACCTGGCAGAGTAAAGCATGAGCATGCAGCGTGCCCAGCCGGTATCTTCCCAGTTTTCCGGAGGATTCATCCTGCTACTGATGGTTATTTTTGCGGCATTCGCCAGCTCGGGAGTGTCGTCGGCAGTGATCTGGCTGAACGGATATAGTGCCAGAAGGTGGCTGGTATGCCTGTGTTGAGGGTCCTTTGCTTCAAAGTCGTGGCTCCATTCTTTTAGCTCGCCGTTTTTCCCGGTTTTAAACGGGGGAAGAGCCTTTATTGCGGCTTTTACCCGAAGGCATAGCTCGTCTGAAATTCCCAAAATTTCTGCCGCTTTAAGATATATATCAAACAATTCCCTTATAATGACAACCTCATAAAAAGGTCCTATAGAAGCACTGTATGCTTTTCCGTCAACGCAGAAATGGTTCTCGGGAGATATGGACGGCCCTGTCGTCAGCCTGCCTGTAGATGGATCGGTGAAAACATAGTCAATAAAAAACAGTACTGCTTCCCGGAATACAGGGAAAGCACGGTTTCTTAAAAACTCAGTCGAACCGGTGAAAAGATAATGCTCCCACATATGCGTGGCAATCCAGGCGCCACCGGTAGGGCAAGGGCTTAAATTGACATGCCAGTACGGATCGGTGAACCCCCATGCGTTTGATACCAGTTCGGCAACCCATCCGTTAAGACCGTAAAACATCTTTGCCGTCTCACGCCCCGAAGGAACCAGGCTTTGCTCAATCCAGTCAAACAACGGTATATGGCATTCCGAAAGGTTTGTAACCTCAGCAGGCCAGTAATTCATCTGTGTATTAATATCCAGGTGCATATCACAGGTCCATCCAATCCGGCATGCCACCGAGTCGTTCCATACTCCCTGCAGGTGGGCGGGGAGCGGCGAATTGCTGCGGGAACTGGAAATCAGCAGGTATCTGCCGTATTGAAACATCAATGCCGTAAGATACGGGCTGGTGTAACCGTTTCTTACCTTGTCCAGGAGAACGTCTGTCGGAATATCTTCGCTTTCCCCAAGATGCAGCTCAACACGGCAAAACAGCGGGCTGTAATCCTTAATATGCTCATCAAGCAGGCTTTCATAGGAACAAGCCAGGGCGTGATCAATTCTTCTCCTGCAGTTTTCAAGTGCGTCCGCACCGTTGAAGTCGGTTTCCAGGGCCAGGTACAGCAAGACCTTTTTTGCGTTTTTTATGAAAACATTCCTGCCGTCGGTTTCCATTGTCCCTCCGGAAGGCACGATACGCAAGCGCCCGCAGAACCTCACTCCTGTTTTTCCGTCGCTGTGCATTTCTTCAAAAGCATTGCCTGAAAGGAGAAGATCCATGTTCTCATCCACGCGGGAGGTAAACAGGTTGTTCCCGCCGTCAATGGAAACCGACATGCTCAGATTTTCTTTGCCGGATTCCATTTTAATCACCATTACCTGGTGCGGGTTTGAAACAAAGGCTGTGTATGAATACAATGTATTATCAATGCTGTATGTAACACTGGAAACTGCCGTATCCAGGTCCAGGCTCCGTTCGTAATCCGATATGTCATCAAGCTCATGGCATGTATTCAGTTTAAGATGGCCCAAAGGAAGATTTGTACCGTAATTGGTCCGTTTCCCGACAAATTTCATAAGGTTGATGCGGGAAGCCTCGTAATCATTTTTAAGAAGGGCTTCCCGGGCCTTGTAAAAATAATCAGGAGCATTCTCGTTGCATTGCGTGTGGCATTTTCCGCCAGAAAAACATGTTATTTCCGACAAGTCAATTGTTTCGTTGCCGATTTTGCCGTAAATCATTGCCCCTATGCGGCCGTTACCCAGCGGGATTGCTTCACTCCAGCAGGATGCAGGCTGCTTATACCAAAGTTTGAGAGACCGGTTTTCAGCATTCGGTTTCATTTTCATTATTACCTCCGTATATTTCTCTGTATTCAAAAGGGCTCATTCCAACATGTTTTTTAAATATCCTGCTGAAATAACCCGTTCGGGATATCCCACCACTTCTCCGACCTGCTTTATGGTCAGGTTCGGATTTGACAACAGTAAATTCCTGGCCTTGGATATTCTGAGAGATATAATATATTTCATCGGTGTAAAGCCATATTGCTGGAAGAATATTTTGGTCAGGTAACCAGAACTGTAATTCATATTTCTGGCTATAAGATTCATGTTAATATCCTCTGTGTAATGGTTTGCAATGTATTCCTGGAGGATTGATGCTATTTTACCGGGATCCTGCCGTGACATCGACTGGTTGAAAATGCGGCAGTAGGAGTTTTCTTCCGACGCCAGCCTGTTTTTTACTTTTAACAGTGCCTGGTACAGCTCATCAGGATCAACAGGTTTAAGCAGGTATTCCACCACCTGCACCTTTATTGCTCTCTGGGCATATTCAAATTCAGAGAATCCGCTGATGATGATGGATTTGATATGCGGATTTCTTACGTGTAGTTTCTCAATCAGGGTTATCCCATCCATCAACGGCATTTTGATATCGGTTATCAAAAGGTCGGGGGACAGTTTATTGGCTAGATTGAAAGCCTGGGTTCCGGTCTGGGCTTTTGCAATGACCTTGAAATCCAGGTTCGCATTGTTAATTTTCTGTACCAGGTTATTTAACAGCAATTCTTCATCTTCGGCAACAATAACCTTGTACTTGTAGGTTTCCATGAGGCAATCAATCCTTTCGCTTTCAATCGACTATGAATATGTATAGTAAACAACGGAAGCAGGTATGTATAACCAAATCAAGATTAATGGGAGTCAAAATACCTGCCTATGGAAACAAACCCGCCTCGGTTTTCCGAGTTTCCGACCGAAAAAATAATTTTATCACCGCAATGCAATTTCCATCTCAGGAATACATTGAACAGACCTATGCCATCAAGTTCAAAATCGGGGATGCCGGTTTTATCACCGACTTCTGCTATTTTTCTGTTTATTTTGCTGATGATGTCCTGTGAAAATCCTTTCCCGTTATCAATGACATCAATTTTCCAGAACTCGTCGTTTACCGTGCTTTTTATTTGTATATGCCAGGGGGGGTGCAATCGGTACCATGTTTGAGCGCATTTTCTACAAGGGGTTGAATAATTAATTTCGGAATTTTAAACTCCAGTATTGATTCATCAATGTTTATGTCATAGTTCAAACTGTTCTGGTAGCGGATTTTCATGCAATACAGGTATTTCCGGATATACTCTGTTTCCTCCCTGACGGTAACAACTGACTGAAAATCCTTTGTTATATACCGCATGATGCTTCCAAGATTCCTGCAGAGGGTGATTACGTCGTCGCATTGTTTGTTCTCGGCAAGAACGATGATGCTTGACAGCGAGTTATAATAAAAATGCGGGTTTATTTGCGATTGCAGAGCCATATTCCTTGACTTCAGTTCCTGCTGGCGGGTATTTATCAATTCATCCATCGAAACTTTAAGCTTGACGCTCATATTCTGGAAGGCCTGGTTCAATTCTTCAAGTTCGTCAATACTGGTATCGAGAGAGCTGTCCTTGTGGGTGCCGAGTGTTGCCAGCTCTGTTTTGCGTATCATGTTCCGCAGTTTTTTAATGGGTCTTGTCAGGCTCAATGACATATAATAGGACAAAACGATGGATACTATGAGAAATAAAACAATAACAAGAATTAACAGGTTGAACAGGCTTCGCACAGGCCTTAAAATGGTCTCTTCGGGCATTACGATAACATAAATCCAGCCGGTATAATCGGATTTTTTATATGCTATCAGCTCTCTTACTTTTGTACCGGGATTTGACAAAAGGATATGATCGGTACCGTTCTCGAGTGAATCATAATAATACCGGTAGGAGGTATCCGGGAAATCTGTTTCATAAGGGTAAACAAGCTCACCGTCCGGGCTGTATACATATATACTGGGACCGTTCATGTTTGTTTTGGCATAAGTTATCATGCTTTTGAAGACAGTTTTGCTTGTCTGGATTGTTTCAACAATTCCTGTCGGTTTCCCGTATTTGTTGAAATAAACGCGGTACAGGGATATATATGAAATTTTGTCCCCCGTGGTCTTGGACAAGGAATTTGTCTTATACGGCAGAGATACATATTTATGGCCGTTTAGTTCGACAGCGGGTTTGTACCAGCCGGTGTCTTCCAGGTTGATGTGGCTTATAAAGGATGAGCGCCCAAAACCAATAACATCTCCGGAAAAGTCGTAGATGTTTATTTGCTCCACCTTGATATCGGCACCGTTGATTGCAACGAATAAATCGGCCAGTGTGCTGGTGTTTGCCCAGTTTATGTTTTCCTGTTCGAAATGCTTCTCAAGGTTTTCCTTGACCAGATTGCTGTAACCTATATTTATTGACACCGAATCCATGGTTCTTACTGCTTCATCGGATTGCTGCTGAAAATTGGACAAAAGGTTTATTATGTTCTGAGTCTCCCTTTCAATTAATAACACTCTTACCGACGTCGCGATATTAGCAGAAAGTCCGTGTAATTTCAAGTCATG
>ENA-UPSB01001849-UPSB01001849.1-bioreactor-metagenome-genome-assembly--contig:-NODE-1849-length-22515-cov-5.401959_pt1 | contig 22515 bp, 22 predicted proteins | sample MGYA00238182_ERZ773286 | MGnify/ENA primary metagenome ERZ773286 (study PRJEB29026, sample SAMN07631240) | bioreactor metagenome | isolation source: Switchgrass digestor | place: USA: Dartmouth... | reverse complement strand
TCAGCCGCACCCGCTCCGGGCAGGATCACCCCGGAGGTCGTGAACCGCACCCGCTCCGGGCAAGGTCGCCCCGGAGGTCCTGAGCCGCGCCCGTCCTGCTCAAATCTCAATGATGATTGGCAGGATCATCGGGCGGCGGTGCGTCTTCTCATAGAGGTACTTGGACAGCACATCCCGGATGGAGCTCTTCAGCACAGCCCACTCAGGCAGGCCCCGCTGCATCTGCTCGGCCAGGGTGCGCTTGACCCGCTCCTTCGCCTCGTCGAGCAGCCCCTCCGACTCCCGGACGTAGACGAACCCCCGGCTGACCATGTCCGGCCCGCCGACGATGATGCCCTCCTCGCGGTCCACGGCCACGACGACGATCAGGATGCCCTCCTGGGCCAGCTGCTTGCGGTCACGCAGCACGATGTTGCCGACGTCGCCGACGCCCAGCCCGTCCACCAGCACCTGCCCCGACGTGACCTTGCCCGCGATCGTGGCGGAGTTGCGGGTGAACTCGAAGACCGTTCCGTTCTCGCCGATCAGGATGTTCTCGCTGGGAATGCCGCACGCCTCCGCCAGCTGCTTGTGCCTCAGCAGCATCCGGTACTCGCCGTGGATCGGCACGAAGAACTTCGGCCGAGTCAGGTTGATCATGAGCTTCTGCTCTTCCTGACTGCCGTGGCCGGACACGTGCACGCCCGCACTGCGGTCGTAGATGACCTCGGCCCCGCGCCGGTAGAGGTTGTTGACCGTCCGCGCGACGGACTTCTCGTTGCCCGGGATGGCCGTGGCGGCGAAGAGCACCGTGTCGCCGGGGAAGAGCTCGATCGCCTTGTGGTCGTTGACCGCCATGCGGCTCAGCGCCGCCATGGGCTCACCCTGCGAACCGGTGGTCAGAATGACCTGGTTCTGCAAGGGCACCCGCCGCAGCTCATCCACCGAGACGATGGTGCCGTCGGGCGCATGGAGGTAACCCAGCTCCAGCGCGATCTTGACGGTGTTCTCCATGGACCGGCCGACCACCGCGACCTTCTTCCCCATCTCGGCGGCCAGCTCGATCGCCTGCTGCAGACGATGCACGTTGGAGGCGAACGTCGCCATCAGGATGCGGCCCTTCGCCTCCCGGAAGACCCGCTCCATGTTCGGGCGGACCGACCGCTCCGACGGGGTGTATCCCGGCCGCTCGGCGTTGGTGGAATCCGACAGCAGGGCCAGGATGCCCTTCCGGCCCAGTTCGGTCAGCCTGCGATAGTCGGTAGGCTCGCCATCGATCGGGGTCTGGTCGAACTTGAAGTCTCCGGTGTGAAGAATCGTTCCCACGGGTGTGCTGACGGCGATGGCACAAGCGTCGGGAATCGAGTGGTTGACCCGGATGAACTCGCAGGTGAACGGACCGAGCTTCACCTGGTCGCCGGCCCGGACCGCCTTCGACTCGGCGGGCAGCTTCAGGCCCATCTCGGCCAGCTTGCCCTCGATGAGGCCGAGCGTCAGGCGGGTCGCGTAGACCGGGATCTCCATGTTGCGCAGGAGGTAGGAGACGGCGCCGATGTGGTCCTCGTGACCGTGCGTGATCAGGATTCCCCGCACCTTCTCCCGGTTTTCCAGGAGGTAGGTGAAATCCGGGATCACGATATCGATGCCCAGCATCTCCTCCTCCGGGAACGCGAGACCGGCATCGATCACGATGATGTCGTCACCGTACTGGATGACCATGCAGTTCTTGCCGATCTCCCCCAACCCTCCGAGAGGGATGACGTACAGTTTCTCATTTCTCCCGCGGTGACGCGTCAAACGAACTAGTTCCCCCTTTGGTGGATCCCCGCGGGGACCCGTTCTGTGATGATTGCACAGCAAAACAAACCCCCGTCCTCTGGCAATACGAGCCAGACCTCGGCGCGCCGCGCCGTGGCTGAAAGGGGTTCAGGAGGAAGAGCAACCGCAGGGGTTGAGGCAACCGTTGCCGCAACGCACCACCGCCGTCCCGGTGCGAAGGGCGCTTCTGACCGGCCACCTTTCTCTTCTCCCGGTTCGCCGTTCAATAGACCTTCCTTGGGATTATACCCAAAAGCCTATGCGCTTACAAGCAAAGGTACCATAAATCGTAAACGAGCTGGCAATCCGGAAGATGCGAGCGTCTGCAGCAGCGGGCGGAGCCAGCCTTCACCGGGGCGTGGGCAGGAACCGCCGAAGGCTGCAGGGCGGTCGGCGCCCGTCGGGTCGCCTGCCTGCGGCCTCCTCCAGGCGGACCTTTCCGAGCCCCACCGGGGAACCGAGGTGTTCCTCTCGGCCCTCGGCACCGTACACATCCTGTGTCAACCGCGAGGCCCCGTCGGGTCTCGTATGGCACCGGCAGCGTGTGCGCGGACGGCGCCGGTCGCCGCGAAGCCGCAAGGCCCGGTGCGCCGGATCGGCGCAGGACCGGATGGAATGACCCGGACAGCGCAGAACAGATGATCTGAATGATCCGTGCTCTCCAGTGGGGGTGGGCGTTTTTTCCTCTTCAGAATAGCCACATGATGCTAGAGGAAAAACCGCATGCGCCGAGAATAGCAGAATTGGTAATACCGCTTTACCAGATGCCCAGTATCCCACCAAGGAGGCCTGTCCCCGTGCCGGTTCAACCCATCAGACGCACGCGCGCCTATGAGCAAATCGTCAACCAACTCGCGGAGCTGATCCGACAGGGGTCCCTGAAACCCGGCGACCGCCTGCCCCCCGAACGCGAGCTGGCGAGTGCCTTCGGCGTCGGCCGCCCCACGCTGCGGCAGGCGATCACGGTGCTTGCCGAGGCCGGCATCGTCGAGGTGAAGCCCGGGTCGGGGATCTACCTGCGCCAGCCCGTCGACGCCTGGGGCAGTCCCAACAACCCGATGGCGATGCTCCTCCTGACGGAGCAGCGGAACTTCGTCCACATCCTCGAGCTGCGCGTCGCCATTGAGTGCGAGGCGGCGTATCTGGCTGCGCAGCGCCGCACTGCCGAGCACGTGGAGCAGTTGCGCAAGGCCTACGCCGACCTCGAGAAGGCGTTCACGGAGCGCCACGAGGCAGCGCGCGAGGATTTCCTCTTCCACTGGGCGGTGGCCGAGGCCACCGGCAACCCTGTCTTCGTCAAGGTCATGACGTCGCTGGCCGACATGATCATGCAGGCCTTCGTGGAACAGAACCGCACCTTCTACCGCGAGGCCGGCCGCATCGAGGCCAACCTGCACGAGCACCGCGCGATCATGGAGGCGATCATCGACGGGCGACCCGACGACGCCCGGCAGGCGATGTCGTTCCACCTGCGGCGCGTCTTAGAACGGCTCGAGCAGTTGGATCAAAACAACGCATAAGGCCCCGCCGGGGGCCCGCAAGTTCGACCCGGGGTTCCGCATCAACCTCCACATCAAGGACCTGAACAACGCCTTCAGCGCCGGCCACCAGGTGGGGGTTCCCCTCCCCCTGACGGCGCAGGTGATGGAGATCCTGCAGGCCCTGAAGGTGGATGGCATGGGCGGACTCGATCACGGGGCGATCGTACGATTCTACGAGAAGCTGGCGCAGGTCGAGGTCAGGAAGGCCTGACAGGCCTCAGGAGTCCCGGTCGCCCGGCGGCGGCCGGGACTCCTGCCCTTCGGGGCGAGGCCGGCGGGCACCGGCGTCCATGGACTGTGGGGCCAGGAACTCACAACAGCCAGTCGAATTACACCGTGAAAGAGATATCTGAGGCATCAAGCAACATCTCAACGACCGGGGGGATTGCGTTGTCGACCCAGCACTGGCATTCACTGTCTGCTGAGAACGTGGCATCCGAGCTCGAAACGCCGCTCTCCGCCGGCCTCTCGCAACAGGAGGTGAGCGACCGGCTCGCCAGGTACGGCCCCAACAAGCTGGTTGAGGAGAAGAAGAAGAGCATCTGGTCCATGGTCGCGGAGCAGTTCAGCGACTTCTTGGTCATCATCCTGCTCGTGGCGGCCGGGCTCTCGTTCCTCCTGGGCGAGATGCTGGATGGCGGGGCCATCATGGCCATCGTCGTCCTCAACGCCGTGCTGGGCATCGTCCAGGAGTTCAAGGCGGACCAGGCGCTCGCCGCCCTGAAGCAACTGAGCGCGCCCACGTGCCGGGTCCTGCGGGACGGCGAGGTCGTCCGGATCGACAGCCGGGACCTGGTGCCCGGCGATGTGGTTCTGCTGGAGGCCGGCGACCCGGTGCCGGCCGACCTGCGCCTCACCCAGTCGGTGATGCTGCGCATCGACGAGTCGCTGCTCACCGGTGAGTCGGTGCCGGTGGAGAAGGACGCCGACCGGGTCCTACAGGCGGAGACGCCCCTGGCCGACCGCGTCAACCTGGCCTTCATGTCCACCTTCGTTACGTTCGGGCGCGGCCAGGGCGTCGTCGTCGCCACGGGGATGGACACGGAGGTCGGCCGCATCGCCGGCAAGCTCCAGGAAGAAGAAGAGGAAGCGACGCCCCTGCAGCAGCGCCTCTCCAAGTTCGGGAAGCAGTTGGGCGTGGCGATGCTCGTCGTCTGCGCCATTGTGGGCGCCCTCGGACTGTTCCGCGGGATGGGCTGGCTGGAGGTCGTCATGGTCGCCGTCTCGCTGGCAGTGGCCACCATTCCCGAGGGGCTGCCGGCCGTCGTGACCATCGTGCTGGCCATCGGCACCAAGCGGATGGCGGAGCGCAACGCCGTCATCCGGCGGCTCTCGGCCGTGGAGACGCTGGGCTCCGCCACCGTCATCTGCAGCGACAAGACCGGCACGCTCACCCGGAACCAGATGACTGTCACCCGCCTCTGGCTCCCCTGGGACTGGGTCGATGTCGACGGCAAGGCGACCCTCGACGAGCCCCACGGCCTGCTGCTGGCCGCTGCCAGCCTGTGCAACGACGCCAGCCTGTCCGGCGAGGGCGACGACCTCAGGTCGGTGGGCGACCCCACCGAGACCGCCCTGGTGATCGCAGCGGCCCGAGCCGGGCTGGACAAGCGGGCGCTGGAGAAGCAGTACCCGCGTGTGGCCGAGGTCCCCTTCTCGTCGGAGCGGAAGCGGATGACCACCTTCCACTACCTGACCGACGAGGGGGCCACCGGCGTCGTCAAGGGCGCGCCGGACGTGGTGCTGCGCCTGTCCACCCGCGTCCGCACTGGCGGCGAGACCATGCCGCTCACCGACGCCGACCGGGCGCAGATCGAAGAGGCCAACCACCAGATGGCCGGCGAGGGCATCCGCGTCCTGGCGGTCGCCCTGACCGACCCGCAGACCGACCTCGCGGGTGACCTGGAGCAACGGGAGCGGGACCTGATCTTCGTCGGACTCATTGGCATGACCGACCCGCCCAGACCGGAGACGGCGCCGGCCGTCGCCGCGGCAAGAACCGCCGGCATCCGCACCATCATGATCACCGGCGACCACGTCGACACCGCCATGGCCATCGGCCGATCGGTGGGCATCGTCGACGGCGACCACCCCGAGAGCTACAGCGGGGTGCAGCTGGACCAGATGGACGACGCGCAGCTGGAGCAGGCCGTGCAGAAGGCCAACGTGTTCGCCCGGGTCTCGCCCGAGCACAAGCTGCGCATCGTTGACGCGCTGCGCCGCCAGGGCCAGATCGTGGCGATGACCGGCGACGGCGTGAACGACGCCCCGGCCCTGAAGCGGGCCGACATCGGTGTGGCCATGGGCCTGAGCGGCACGGGCGTCGCCAAGGGCGCCTCCGACATGGTGCTGATGGACGACAACTACGCGACCATCGTAAACGCCATCGAAGAGGGCCGGACCATCTACGGGAACATCCAGCGGTTCACCTTCTTCCTCCTCTCCGCCAATCTGGCCGAACTGTTCATCATCACCGTTGCCATGCTCACGAACCGGCCGCTGCCGCTGCAGCCCATCCACCTGCTTTGGATTAACCTGATCACTGATTCTCTGCCGGCCATCGCCCTGGGCATGGAGCCCAGCGAGCCCGGCATCATGCACAGGCCGCCGCGGGATCCCGGGGAGAACGTGGTCACCGGCCGCATGCTCGTTCAGATGCTGATCCAGGCCGTGCTGATGACCGCGGCCGTGCTCTGGGCACACTCGCTGGGCATGCGGAAGGACCCGGCCAACGCCGCGGCGATGGGAGCCACCTACGCTTTCGCCACCCTGACGATCGCCGAACTGGTCTGGGCGCACGCCTGCCGCAACCTCACCAAGCCGCTCTGGGCCATCGGCCCGTTCAAGAACCGGTTCGCCTGGCTGGCCACCATCGTCGGCGTACTGCTGCTGGTGGTCGTCATGACCGTGCCCGTCCTGGAGCAGGTCTTCGAGCTGCATGAAGTGCACACGCAGGACTGGCTCTGGATCATCCTCTTCTCGCTGGGCGTGACCGCCATCATGGAGCTGGTCAAGGTCGTGCTGGGCCGCCTGGACAGGCCAGCCGCGGCAAAGCCATAGGCGCCGGTAGACTGTGCGCCTTCCTGCCGCCTTGGGGAGCGCCGCCCGGCCGACACCGCAGGGGCTGTCCCAGGCGCATACCATGCTGCCGGTGACACGTAAGCGAAAACCGTGGTCCGGTATGCATGTTTACCGGTCCACGGTTTCCCTCTTACGATCGAGTTGGTGGGCGCGGGCGACTCTGCGCAGAAACCTGGGAGCGTTTGGCTGCCCAGCGGGTCTGATTCTCCTCCGCCTGAGGCTGCGGCCACTCGGCCGCAGCCTCAGCTGTCCCTACAACACCCCCGCCTCCGCCAGCACCTTCCGCAGGGCCTCCTCCTGCTCCTCTGTGGCGTCCACCAGCGGCAGCCGCACGGGACCCACCGGGAAGCCGGTGAGCCGCAGCGCCGCCTTCACCAGGATCGGGTTGGTGACGGCGAACAGCCCCCGGAAGACCGGCAGCAGCCTGCGGTGCCAGGCGGCCGCCTGCGCGGTGTCCCCGGTCAGGAAGGCGTCGATCAGCTCCCGCATCTGCGGACCCACCACGTGCGAGGCGACACTGATGATGCCGTACGCCCCGACCGTCAGGTAGGGCAGCAGGTTGGCGTCCTCGCCCGACCAGACCAGGAACCCCTCGGGCGCCCCGGCCAGGATGTCGGCGAGCTGCCCCACGTCGGCGCACTCCTTGATGCCGACAATGTTCGGCACGTCGCGGGCCAGCCGCACCGTGGTCGCGGGCAGCATGTTGACCGAGGTGCGCGACGGCACGTTGTAGGGGATGCACGGCAGGTCCACCGCCTCAGCCACGGTTCGGAAGTGGCGGTACAGCCCCTCCTGCGGGGGCTTGTTGTAGTACGGCGTGACCAGCAGCAGCCCGTGAACGCCGGTCCGCGCGGCCTCCCGGGAGAAGCGAACCGTCTCCGCCGTGTTGTAGGACCCAGTCCCGGCGATGACCGACACCCGGTCGCCCACCGCGTCAACCACCGTTTCGAACAGGCGCAGCTTCTCCTCACTCGACAGCGTGGGCGATTCCCCGGTGGTGCCGGAGACCACCAGGCCCTCGGACCCCGCTGCCACCAGGTGTTTCGCCAGCTCCGCCGCCCGCTTGTAGTCAACTGCACCATCGGGAGTCATCGGGGTTACCATGGCGGTCAGGAGCCGTCCAAAGGTAGGCACGGGAATCCCTCCTCAGCAGATTGAGACGTTTACGCCCTGCCCAGTTCGAAGGCGTCGTGCAGCGCCTGCACGGCCCGCTGCACGTCGGCGGCCGGGACCAGGCAGGAGATGGTCACATGCGAGTCGGCGGTCTGCCAGATGGGCACCTCCGCTGCGTAGAGCGCCTCGGCCACGGTGGCCATGACCCCGGGGCGGCCCCGCATGCCGGAGCCGACCACGGTCACCTTGGCGCAGCCGTGCCGCACCTGCAGGTCCACCAGGCCCAGTTCCGTCAGGATGATCTCGGCCTGGGCCGCCCGCGACTCGGGGATGGAGAACGCGCTGGACTCCATCGACACCGAGATCAGGTCCACCGAGATGCCGGCGTTGGCGAGGCGCCGGAAGAGCCTGGGCGTCGCCCAGTCGCGCCCCGTCTTCACCACCACCTGGGCGAGCCCCACCACGTGCGTCACCGCCGTCACGACCCGGTCGGAGAAGGGCTCGCTCCAGATGACGCCGGCCTCGGCGCTGTACGTGATGAGCGTTCCGGGCCCGTCGCTGAAGGTCGAGCGCACCCGGATCGGCACCCGGTGCTGCATGGCGATCTCGACCGCCCTGGGGTGCACCACCTTGGCCCCGTAGTGCGCCATCTGGGCGATCTCGTCGTAGGTGGTAACCGAGAGGGTCCGGGCCTCGGCCACCAGGCGGGGGTCGGCGGTCTTCACACCGTCGACGTCGGTGTAGATCTCCACCACCTCGGCCCGCAGGGCCCCGCCCAGCGCCGCCGCGGTGGTGTCGGAGCCGCCGCGGCCCAGCGTCGTGACCTCGCCTTCGGCGTTGACCCCCTGGAAGCCGGCCACCACCACGACCAGCCCCTCGCGCAGCCGGCTGAGCACCGGGGCCGGATCTACCTTCACAATCTGCGCGGAACCGTAGTTCTCATCCGTCTGAATACCCGCCTGACCGCCCGTGAGGGCCACGGCGGGGATGCCTGCGGCGCTGAGCGTCGCGGCCATGAGTACACTGGAGATGATCTCGCCGCAGGAGAGCAGCAGGTCCATGTCTCGGGGCGCCAGCTCCTGCGCCGCCGAATGCGCCAGCTCGATCAGCGTGTCGGTGGCGTACGGGTCGCCATGGCGCCCCATGGCGGAGACCACGACGACCGTCGCATAGCCGTCGTCTACGGCCTGCCGCACACGGCGGACCACTGCCTCGCGCCCCTCCGGCGTGGCGACGGAGGTGCCGCCGAATTTCTGAACGATGATCCGCATGCCGAGCCGCCGTCACTCCTTTCCGGTTTCAAGCGAACCCGGCACGGGCGCAGCCTAGATGAGCTGCATCTCCAGGAGCTTCTCAGCGATCTGCACTGCGTTGGTGGCCGCGCCCTTGCGCAGGTTGTCGCTGACAATCCAGAGCCAGAGCCCCTTCTCGTTGGTCAGGTCCTCGCGGATGCGGCCCACCAGCGTGTCGTCGGTGCCGGCCACGTCGATGGCCGTCGGGAAGACGAACTGGAACGGGTCGTCGACCACCCGCACGCCGGGGAAGCGGCTCAGGGCTTCCCGCGCCTCTTCGGGGGTCACCTTCCGCTCAAACTCCACCAGCACCGACTCCGAATGCCCGACGAAGACCGGCACACGCGTACAGGTCATGGTGACCGGCAGATCCGGGAGGCCCATGATCTTGCGCGTCTCCGCCGAAAGCTTCAGCTCCTCGGTCGTGTAGAGGTTCTCCGTGAAGGTCTCGGCGTACGGCAGCACGTTGAACGCGATCTGCCGCTTGTAGACGGTATGCGGCAGTTCGCCCTCGCGCCCCTCGACCCAGGCCCGGGTCTGCTGCTCCAGCTCCTCGATGGCCTCCTTGCCGGTGCCCGACACCGCCTGCATGGTGGTGACGATGACCCGGGTGATGGGGGCCACGTCATGGAGCGGCTTCAGGGCCATGACCAGGCCGATGGTGGTGCAGTTGGGGCTGGAGATGATGCCCTTGTGCTTGCGCAGGTCCTCGGGGTTGACCTCGGGCACGACCAGGGGCACCTCGGGATCCATGCGCCAGGTCGAGGACTTGTCGATGACGACGGCGCCCGCCCGTGCGGCCGCCGGCGCCAGCTCCCGCGAAAGCGAGCCGGTCGCGGCGAAGAAGACCAGGTCCATGCCGGCGAAGGCCTCCGGGGTGGCCTCCTCAACGGTGACGGGCTCGCCCCGGAAGGTGATGGTGGAGCCGGCACTGCGGCTGCTGGCGAGGGGCAGGAGCTTCCCGACGGGGAAGTTGCGGGCCTCCAGCAATGCGAGGAGTTCGTGGCCGACGGCGCCTGTTGCGCCGACCACAGCGACGTTCTTCATCCCGATCCATCCTTTCCTTAGTTTCGTGCGCCCCTCCGCCGGAGGCCCGCCCGGTCGGACTACGCTTCCTTCGGCCCCAGCAGCAGCGGCTGGACCTGCCTCCCCTCCATCGCCGCGAGGATGGTGGGCACCAGGTAATTCTCGATGTCGGCGTCGATCGAGGTCGGCTTGCCGAGGGGATTATCCTGGCGGAAGGGCACGAAATAGATGTTCCTGGCGACCAGCAGGGCGCCAAGGTTGCGAGCGTTCATGCCCAGGCCGTCGTTGGTGGTGACGGCAAGGACCACGGGCCGGTGGTTGCGCATCTGGGCCTTGGCGGCCATGCACACCGGCGTATCGTTGATGGCGTTGGCCAGCTTGGCCAGGGTGTTGCCCGTGCAGGGCATGATCACGAGGCAGTCGAGCTTCACCTGCGGCCCGAAGGGTTCGACCTCGGGGATCGTCATGAGGGGTAGCCGCCCCGTGATCTGCTCGATCTGGGTGATCCAGTCATCAGGTTTCCCGAAGCGGGTCTCCATCGTCCGCACGTTGGCGGAGATGATCGGCACGATCTCCGCGCCCTCGTCCCGCAGCACCCGGAGCTGGGTCATCGCCCGTCCCAGGTTGCAGTGCGAGGCCGAGAGCGCCACGCCGATGCGCTTGCCGGCGAGCTGCTGCACGCTCATCGCTCCCCCTCCATCGCGTCGGTCCGTCGGAGGTGGCGAACGACGAGCTCGGCGATGATGCGCCCTGCGGTCACCGGGGCGACGATGCCGGGGAGTCCCGGCGCCAGCCGGGCCGTGAGCCCCAGCTCGCGGGCGGCTTCGAAGTCGGTGCCGCCCGGGGCGGAGGCGACGTCGATGATCACCGTGTGGCCGGGTGCCCGGCTCAGGACCTCCCGGGTCAGCACGAGGGCCGGAACCGTGTTGAAGATGATGTCCGCCTCCGCGACGGCCTCGGGCATCCGGGCCCACTCCACCGGGCGGTAGCCGGCGGCCCAGATGCGGGCCTGGTCCAGTTCGCTGCGGGCGGCCACCGAGACGTCGCTCATCAGCCCCTTCAGCAGCAGGGCGATCGCCCTGGCGGTCCGGCCGAAGCCCAGCACCAGCGAGCGGCTCCCGAAGATCGTGAAGGGGGTTGACTCCATCGCCATCTGGATGGCCCCCTCGGCCGAGGGGATCGAGTTCCAGGTCGCGAAGTGGTCCGACTCCCGGTACTCGATCAGCGGCAGCCCGGCCTCCTCGCAGAGCTTGTTCAGGTGCGGGTTGCTCAGGCCCACGAACACCGGAGCGCCGCGGGCCACACGGCGCAGGCCGTCCAGGTCGATCACGCAGGGCGGAACGTCGCCCTCGGTGTAGACGGTTCCGTCCGGGCTGACCCCCTGCACGGGCAGGATGACGGTCTGTGCGCCCGTCAGGGCGTCGGCCCCGGAGGTGCACACCTCCACGCCGGCAAACCGGTCCTCCCACTCCAGGCCCGCCACGCGGACCCGTGCGCCGGCCCGGAGCAGGAAGTGCACCGCCTCCGCCATGCGCCGGTCCCCGCCGATGACGGCGATGTTCTTGCCGTACACGCTCATCCAGCCAGTCCTCCAATCCTACCGAACCTGATCCCATTCTATGGATGCGGCTCAGGCAGGGTGCGGAGCGGCTTCCCGCGCCGGGGCGCCCCGGGGCGGGGGTGCGGCGTCAGCCCTTCGGGAAGGCGACCTCCTCCAGGTCGAAGGCCACGCGTTTCTCGCGCAGCACCCAGCGGCAGGTCATCAGCACGCCGGGTACGTAGGCCTCCCGGGTCGGGGCGTCGTGCCGGATGGTCAGCGTCTGCCCCGGCCCGCCGAAGATGACCTCCTGGTGCGCCACGAGGCCGGGCAGGCGAACGCTGTGCACGGGCACCTCGGGGGCCGAGAGGTCGCCCCGCCTGCGCTCCAGGCGGGCCTTGGTGCGCAGCGCGGTGCCCGACGGGGCGTCGAGCTTCGTCTTGTGGTGCATCTCGATGATCTCCACGTCGGGGAAGAACCGGCGCGCCTCCTCGGCGAAGCGCATCATCAGCATCACGCCCACCGCGTAGTTGGCGATGAAGGCGCCACCCAGCCCGCGTTTTCGGCAGGCCTCCGCCCACGTCTCGGTCTCTCCGGGCTGGAACCCCGTGGTGCCCACCACCGGAGCGATGCCGGCCTCGATGGCCGCCGGGATCGTACGGCGGGCCGCCTCGGCGACCGAGAAGTCCACCAGCACGTCCGCCTGGCCGCCGGCCTCCAGGAACGCCTCCATCGAACCGTGGATCGTCACCCCGGCGCGCCCGCCGAGGCTCACGAACTCGGCCAGGTTCCGGCCGGCGCCCTGACGGGCGATCGCGCCCGCCAGGCTGAAGCCCGGCTCCTGCGCCAGGGCCCGGGCCAGGACCTGTCCCACCTTGCCCGTTGCACCTGCGAGCACTACGCGAATCGGCTGCAACGTCCTCACCTCTGCGTCGGTATGGGTGATAGGTAACACAAAACGGCTTGCGATCAGCCCAACCGGGGCTTGATCGCTAGCCGCTCCACTGGCTACGGTATATGACCGGCCCGTGCAGTGGTTATAAAATACCGCTGCCGGTATGCCCTGTCAATAAGTCTCCCGCAATGCCACATGGACGGTGATCGACCCCAGTTGAGTCTCGAGGGGGATCACCAGTCGTTTAATGGACAGCGTGGAGATGGCGGTGCCCTTGCCGACGACGACAGAGGGCGGGGCAATCTTGCACGGGTAACCCGCGGCCTCGAGCTCGCCGGACGCGAGGCCGGTGATCACATTGCCCAGTTCCGCCACGGCAGACTCGCACATCTCGTCGAAGACGGGGATCTCCTCTCCCGTCATCGCCGAGACCAGCTTCCGCCCGGTCTCCTCGGTCATGGCATAGAGCACCAGGCCCTGTGCGCGGCCGACAACGCCGATGAGAACCGTCACTTCGTCGGACTCCAGCGGCGAATCCTCCAGGCGCACCTGGCCCTGTACAACCTCAGTACCCGTTTCCGTCTGCAGTACCTGACCGGCCGACACCAGGAAGGGGTTGACAAACTCTGCCTTCACCTAGACGTTCCATCCCTTCTGCACAGATCGCCCCGCGGCACGTCTGACGCTACTTTTCCGCCCGGTAGAAGAACGGGGAGGCGCTGGCATAGCCCAGATCCCTGGCCTTCAGAAGACTCTCGGTTCCGCCGACGAACAGGATGCCTCCTGGCTTCAGTGCGGCGTGGAACTTGCGGTAGAGCTCATCCTTGGCCTCTTCGGTGAAATAGATCACCACGTTCCGGCAAAGGATGAGATCGAGATCCCTCGGGAACGGATCGGAGAGCAGGTTATGCTGCTCAAACCGCACCCGGGCCTTCAGCCGCTCGATGACGGCGAAGCCGTCGCCCGCCTGCGTGAAGTACTTCGCCCGGCGTTCGGCGGAGACGTTCTTGATGTCCTTCTCCTGGTACACGCCCGCCCGGGCGACCTTCAGGATCTCTGCGTCCAGGTCGGTGGCCCAGATCTGGTGGCGGCCGTTCGGATCGAGCTCGTCGAGCAGCATCGCCACCGAATAGGGCTCCGCCCCGTTGGAGCATCCGGCGCTCCAGATGCGCAGTATCGGATTCTTTTTCAACAGCTCCGGCAGGATGACCTGCTTCAACTCCTCGAATTTCTCTGGGTTGCGCAGCCACTCGGAGACGTTGATCGTCAGGAAGTCCTGGAACTCCTTCACCCGCGCCGGCGTCGTCTGGAGCAGCCGGGCGTAAGCAGCAAGGTCGCTCACGCCGGCCCGCCGCATGATGGTCTGGAGCCGGCGCTCCATCTGCGTACCCTTATAGCAATCCAGGTCGATCCCGGTCAGCTGGAGCACGGTCCGCTGGAACACCGGGTACCCCGGCAGATTCACGATTAACCCTCTCCCACAGCCCGCGTAATCGCTTCGGCGATGCTATGCACGGGCAGCACCTCCTGGGCCGCCCCCATCTCCACCACAACCCTCGGCATGCCGTACACAACGCAGGTCGATGCGTCTTCGACAATGGTCCAGCCGCCGGCCTTCTTCAGCCTGGCCATCCCCTTGGCCCCGTCGTAGCCCATGCCGGTGAGGATCACGCCCACCAGCCGCTCTTTCCAGACGGGCAGCACGGAGTCGAAGGTCACGTCGACCGCCGGGCGCACGCCGTGCACCGGCGGCCCCTGGTCCAGCCCGATCCGCCCGTCGGCGTCCACCGTCATGTGGTAACCGCCCGGCGCAACCAGCACCTGCCCCGCCCGCACCCGGTCTCCGGCCTGCGCCTCCTTCACGGCGATGGGCGAAAGCTCGTCCAGCCGCTGGGCCAGGGAGCGCGTGAACCCCGGCGGCATGTGCTGTACCACCAGCACTCCGGCCGGCAGGTCTGCGGGAAGCCTGGGGATGATCTGGTGCAGGGCGCCCGGCCCACCCGTCGAACACCCGATGACGACCAGGCGCCGCGGGGGCTTGTCGCCCGCCGCCGCCTGATGCCGCAGCCCGGCCAGCGCCCGCATTTTCTCTTTGGGCGAAACCGCCGGCGCCGACGGGGCGGCCATTCGGACCCGCGGCGTGGCGGAAGCCGCCGCCTTCACCTTGGCGACCAGCTCGTCGCGGGCGACGTGCATGTTGAGCGAGATGGAGCCTGACGGCTTCGCCACGAAGTCGACCGCGCCCAGGGCCAGGGCCCGGATGGTGGCCTCCGCCCCTTCCCGGGTGTGGCTCGAAACCATCACCACCGGCGTGGGCCGCCGAGCCATGATCTCCCTGAGGGTGCCGAAACCGTCAAGCCGGGGCATCTCGATGTCGAGCGTCACGACGTCGGGCTGCAGTTCCAGCACTTTCTGCACGCCGTCCTGTCCGTCGCGGGCGGTTGCGACAACCGTGATCAGGGGATCAGACTGCAGCAGCTCGGTCAGCACCTTCCGCATGAAGGCGGAGTCGTCGACCACCAGGACGCGGATGGGTCGCTCCACACGGTCCCGCATCTCGCTTACTGGCCTACGAACTTCCTGACCGTCGACAGGATCTTCTCGGGCTCGAAGGGCTTGACGACAAAGTCCTTCGCTCCCGCTTTGATGGCTTCGATGACCATTGTCTGCTGCCCGAGAGCAGAGACCATGACGACCTTCGCGTCGGGGTCGAGATTCTTGATCTCCCGGGTCGCCGTAATGCCATCCATTACAGGCATCGTGATGTCCATCAGAACGAGATCAGGCCGGTAGCTCTGATACATGGCGATAGCCTCCTGGCCGTTCTCGGCCTCGGCGACCTCGAACCCATGCTCGGTGAGCAACTTCGAGCAACGCATACGCATGAAGGCAGCGTCGTCGACCAACAGAATCTTGGGCATTCGGTTCCCTCCTGCGCGTTTTGAGACCTTTACAACTCGTGTTCGCCGCGCCCCACGGTGCTGACGAGCACCCGGCCCGTCTTGATGTATAGCTGGAGCGTGCGTCCGTAGGTCCCGCCCGTGTCCTCGGCTACCAGTTTGATCTGATGTCTGGCCAGTGCAGCCCGCACCGCCTCCGTATTGCGAGCCCCGATATCCAGCTTCGGATTCGATCCGGCCAATCTCAGCATGCGGGCTCCGCCCGCTGCCTTGGCGATCAGGCGAGACCGGGAGGCACCGGCGTCAACGAGCGCTGCCAATGCCGCCTCAACCCCGGTGTCCGCATACTTCCCGGGCGGCGCTTCCCGCCCTCTGCCCATGCTGCTCTCCGGCAGCACCACGTGAACCATGGCCCCGATCCGGGCGACCGGATCGTACAAGGCCAGCCCCACACAGGATCCCAATCCGTAACAGACCAGAACTTGGTCAGGCTTGTCCGCAACCTTCAGCTCCCCCAGCCCCACCGCTTCCATACGGCAGCCGTTCATCGGATCGCCTCGAGCGTGGTGATCAGCCGCGCCATGGACTCGGTGTTGGGCATGAGCAGGAAGTGGCCCGGCACGGCACCGTTGAAAGCTGTGGTAATGACCAGGGCCTCGTCGCCGGACAGGAGCAGGTCCGTGGCGACGGTCTCCAGGATGGCGCCGGCCATGTCCTCCACCAGCAGCGGCGGGGTCGGCCTCACCTCAAGCCCGGAGCGGTCGGCGATGGCGTTGATGAAGGCGGACCCACAGATGTTGCCGACCTCGGCCAGGGCCGACCGGCCCAGTTCGTCGAGCTCCCGGCACGTGCCGGCGGGATCGCCGAGCAGCAGGTCAACCATGGCCCGCGCCTCTCTCGGCTGGAAGAGCACGATGACGTGCCCCTGAAGCTCCCCCTCGATGCCGACGTAGACCGCCGTCACCACGGCGTCCGGACCGCCGGCCACTCCCGGCAGTTCCCTCAGGGGCAGGAACGAAAGCTGCGGAGAATCTAGCCTGATCTCACCGGTCGTCATTTGCGAAAGCGATCTTGATGTCTCGGCCAGCGCCTGGGTGACCATATCTTGGAGGGCCGCCCACTGGCTGGGCTGCAGTTTCATCTGCGCTCCCCCTACTGCGCCAAGATCTCCAGCCGGCCGGCTTCACCCTGTACAGAGTTCACCAGGCTGGACACGTCGAGGATGATGGCCACGTCGCCGTCGCCCATGATGGTCGCGCCCGAAATGCCCGGAATCTCCCCGATGAACCGGCCCAGCGGCTTGATGACGACGTCACCCTCACCGATGAGGGAGTCGACCACCAGGCCGATCTGCCGGCCCATCACCGCCACGATGACAACAAAGATCTCCTCGGGCTCGCCGGCGTCCTCGGCCCGTTTCAGGCCGAAGACCTCCGCCAGCCGGAGCAGGGGGATGACCTCACCCCGCTTCACGATGACCTCGCGCTGCCGTACGGTCTGGATCTCGCTCGTGGGGATGCGGTCGGTCTCGACCACGGACCCCAGGGGTATGCAGTACGTCGTGCCGACCAGCTCCACCTGCAGGGCCCGGATGATCGCCAGGGTGAGCGGCAGCTTCACCCGGAACTCGGTGCCCTGGCCGACGACGCTGCGGATCTCCACCGAGCCGTTGATCCTCTCGATGTTCTTCTGCACGACGTCGAGGCCCACGCCACGCCCGGAGATGTCCGACACCTGCTGCGCCGTGGAGAAGCCCGGCGCCCAGATGAGGTTGATGGCCTCCGGGTCCGACAGTCGCCGGGCGGCCTCCTCGGATAGGATGCCCTTGCGCACCGCGCTGGCCCGGATCCGCTCCGGGTCCACGCCCCGGCCGTCGTCGCGCACGGAGATGATGATGTGGTTCTCCTCGTGGAAGGCCTCCAGGATCACCGTGCCGGCCGGCGGCTTGCCCGCCGCCACCCGCTCCTCCGCCGACTCGATGCCATGGTCCACGGCGTTGCGCAGGAGGTGCATCAGCGGGTCGCCGATCTCTTCGATAACGGAGCGGTCCAGCTCGGTCTCCTCGCCCCGTACGATGAAGTTGATCTCCTTGCCCGCCTTCTGGGCGATGTCGCGCACCATGCGCGGGAACTTGCGGAAAAGGTTCTCGACCGGCAGCATGCGGGCCCGCTGGATCTCCTCCTGCAGGTTGCCCGTGAGCCGCCCGAGCTGGGCCAGCGCCGACGACATGACCTGCGAAAGCTCGTCGCCCTCCCGCTCCACCTCCAGCCAGCTCAGCACCTGCTGCAGGCGGGTGCGCTCGATCACCAGCTCACCGACGGTGTTCATGAGGTTGTCGAGCACCTCGACGTCCACCCGCACCGTTCGCATGCCGCTGCGGGTCGTGCGCACCGGTCCGCCGCCGTTGTTGCCGTGCTCGGCGGCCGGCGCCGCGCCGTTGGCAGGAGCCGGGGGCGCCATGGCCGCTGCCGCGACCTCCTCGGCCGCGGCCGGGGCCCGGGCCGGCGCGGCCGCCGGCGCCGCAGGCTGGTAAGGCGCCAGCGTCCCGATCGAGATCTCGGGGACCTCCTGCAGGACCTCCCGCACCTTCTCCGGGCTCTCGCCGGTGGCGAAAAGGAGCTTCAGGTCAGACCCGACCTTGTCGTTCTCCACTTCCTCCTGGGTCGGCACCGAGAGGATGATCTCGCCGATGTCGCCCACGGCCAGCAGCGCCTGGAACGCCCGCACGGCGGGCATGGCGGCCTCCGGCGAGAGGTCGAGCCGGGCCTGGAAGACCTGGTGCCCTCTGGCCCGCGCCTCGTTCACCTTGGCCTGCTGTGCGGCGGTGAGGGCGGGCAGTTCCACGGCGGCCTCAGCCGGAGCAGGCGCCGCAGTCGCGGACGCCGTCGGGGCGTCCGCCGTCCCTTCCAGGGACGCCAGCTCGTGCATGAGCACGTCGGTGTTCACGGACGCGGGCTCGCCGGACGCGATCTCATCCTTGAAGACCTTCAGCGCGTCCAGGCAGCGGAACAGCGTGTCCACGAGCGGGGTGGTGACGCTGGCCTTCCCCTTCCGCAGCCGGTCCAGCACGTTCTCCATGGCATGGGTCAGCTCGGCCATGCGCTGGTGCCCGAGGGTGGCGGACGAGCCCTTCAGCGTATGCGCCGCCCGGAAGATGTCCTGGATGACCTCCGGGTCCGGGTCCGACGCCTCGTTCTCCAGGCGCAGGATGCCGGCCTCCATCGTCTGGAGCAGCTCCTCCGCCTCGTCGAGGAAGACCCGAATGTCCTCCGCGGTGATTTCAAATCCAGAGCCCATCTGTGGCGATCCCTCCTGGGTGCGAGCAGGTCGGCCGGCCTCCGCCGGGCCGGCCGCCGGCATCATCATCGGTTTACTGCGCGACAGGTGTCTTGCGCTCCTCGCGCACCAGGATCTGCCGCAGGTCCAGCAGCGTGATCAGGCGGTCGCCCACCTGGGCCACGCCCAGCACGTGCTCCCGGTCCAACTGCGACAGCAGCGAGGACGGGGGCTCCACGGCGTCCGCCGACACCCTGGCCACTTCCTCCACTGAGTCCACCACCATGCCCACCTGGTCGCCGTCCACCTCACCGATGGCGATGCGCGTCGCCTTCGTCGCCGCCCTCACGGGCAGCCCCAGCCTGCGCCGGAGGTCGATGACGGGAATGACCCGGCCGCGCAGGTTGATCACACCCAGGACGTACTCGGGGGTCCGGGGCACGTAGGTCACCCGCTGAAGGGGCACCACTTCGCGAACGACGGCTATGTCGGCTCCATAATACTCGTTGTCCAACTGGAAGACAACGATCTGGTTGATCCCCTGCTGCGCACGTTGCTCCTGGACCACCTGAAACCCTCCTCATCACTGACCGGGGTCCACTAGTGCAGCGTCGTCTCGAGCACCTGGGCGAGGTCAAGCACCACCACCAGGCGGTTCTCCCCGAGCTGCAGGATGCCGTCGACCACGGCCTCGTGCAGCGCGCCGAGGCTGACCAGCAGGGGCGAAGGAGGCGCCACCTTGCCTGCGGAAACGCTCTCCACCGCCACCACGTCGTCCACGATCAGCCCCGCGCTCTGCCCGGCCAGCTCCAGGATGATGATCCGGCGCTGGTCCGCGGCGCGGCTGCTCGTCAGGCCGAAGCGGCGAGCCAGATCGACCACGGTCAGCACCTCGCCGCGCACGGAGATGACCCCGTCCACGAACGGCGGGGCCTCGGGTACCGGCGTGGGCGCCGTCCAGGTGATGATCTCCCGCACACCTGAGATCGGCAGGGCGTATTCCTGGCCTCCGATGGTGAAGACGACCACCTTGTCGTCTGCCGCCGTTACCCGTTCCATGGCTGTACCTCCGTTCGATCGACCTACCACCGCGACACTAGCATGCCTAAAATATGTAAGCCTTCCTTCAACACCATAGGAGCGAAATCCTGCTGCAAAATCGATTAGTTTCCCCGGTCGGGCGCCGATTCCGCCTGCGCCCACCGGCGCCGGATGAGGTCCACCGACAGCCGGTCGATCTCCTGGCTGATGGCCAGCAGATCCGTCACCTGCTCCTGCGTCAGCGCCCCCTGCACCTCCCGGTGGAGCCGCTGGCGCAGTTCCTCAATGCGTGACAGCGTCGTACGCTCAACCTCCATACAAAGCCTCCCTCCTACGCCCGACCCGTCGACCCGATGCCGCCCAACCGCCGGCCTCCCGGCTCGTCCCCCGCGACGGTCAGGTACTTCACGAAGATTCCCTGTGCGACGCGCTCGCCCCGGGCGATGGTCACCGGCTCCGTGCCGAGGTTGACGAGCGCGATGAAGATGTGCCCCTCGTTGTCGGGGTTATCGGCGTAGTCGGCATCGATGACGCCGATGCCGTTGGCCAGCGCCAGCCGCCGCTTCACCGCCAGGCTGGACCGCACGGCCAGCAGCAGGACCTCCCCCTCGTCCATGTACGCCTTGAGCCCCGTGGGCACCAGAACCACCTGGCCGGGCTCGACCGTGACCTCCTCGGCCGCCTCCAGGTCGTACCCCGCCGACCAGCGGGTCTTCCGCTGGGGCAGCCGCACCCGGCCCTCGTACCCGCGCACCGGTGCAAAACGCCGCTCAGTCATACAGAACCTCCCCGTATCGTGAGAAGTCGTGCTGCATCGTGTGCGGAACGACGGCCGCCAGCACCCGGCACTCCTCCACGAAGAGCCGGTGCGCCAGCGCGTTCACCTGCTCCAGCGTCACCGCGTCCACCCGGGCGATCACCTCGTCCGGGCTGTACACGCAGCCCCGGATGAGTTCGCCCCGCCCCAGCCGGCTCATCCGGCTGGACGTGGACTCCAGGCCCAGCATCAGCTGCCCTTTGAGCTGCTCCCGGGCCTCGCTGAGCTCCTCCTCAGTCACGCCCCTGCGGCCGAGCCCGGTGAGCAGGTCGAGGACCAGCTCGAGCGTCGGGTCCACCATGCGCGGCGAGACGCCGGCGTAGACACCGAAGCATCCGGCGCTCCGGTACATGGAGTGATACGAGTAGACGGAATAGGCCAGGCCCCGCTTCTCCCGCACCTCCTGGAAGAGGAGGCTGGAACTCGACCCGCCCACGATGGCGTTCAGCACGTACAGCGCGTAGATATTGGGATCGGTGAGCGGCAGGGCGGTGGTGCCCAGCACCAGGTGCGCCTGCTCGATCTCCTTCTGCCGGACCACGATGGCGGGGCCCTCGGGGTCGGCGGGCGCCCCCGGCGCCGGCCGGTCGCCCGGTCCCGGGGCCATCGGCCCGAACAGCTGGTGTGCCCATTCCACCACGCGCTCGTGCTCCAGGTGGCCCGCGGCGGCCACCACCATGTTCTCCGGCACGTAGTGGCGGGCCTTGTAGGCCAGGATCTCCTCCCGGGTCATCGCCTGCACCCGCTCCGTCGTGCCCACGATCGGCCGCCCCAGGGCGTGGCCGCGCCAGAGCGCCCCGGCGAACAGGTCGTGCACCAGGTCGTCGGGGACGTCCTCGTACATCTTGATCTCCTCGCAGATGACATCCTTCTCCCGCGCCAGATCTGCAGGATCGAAGCGGGAGTTCAGCAGCATGTCGGCCAGGACGTCGAGCGCGAGGGGCAGGTGTTCGTCCAGCACCCGGGCGTGGTAGCAGGTGTACTCCTTGGCGGTGAACGCGTTCAGGGCGCCGCCGCGGCCGTCGATCGCCCGGGCGATCTCCAAGGCCGACCGGCGCTCCGTTCCCTTGAACAGCATGTGCTCGATCAGGTGCGAGACGCCCATCTCGGCGGGCGTCTCGTACAGGCTGCCCGTGCCCACCCACACGCCCACGGCGGCGGAGCGCACGTGCCCGATTGACTCGGTGACCACCCGCAGGCCGTTCGGCAACGTCGTCTTCTGGTAAAAGGTCACTACATTACCCTCCTGCAACCTCCTGGAAAGGCACAGAGGGGGGCCACAGCCCCCCTCACGCCCTGCGGAACCTGCGGGTCTACCGGCCCGGCCTGCCCTGCCCCGGCCGGCCGGGACCAGGCTTGCCGCCTGCCTTCCCCGGGCCCGGCCTGCCCTGGTTGGGCCTCGCCTGACCCTGACGGGAGGCTTCAGAAGACCCCGACCGTCCCGACGGCTCGGAGGACCCCTGACCTGGCTTCGCGTCCTTCATGGACAGGTTGATGCGCCCGAGGCGGTCGATCTCGGTGACCTTCACGACCACCTCGTCGCCGACGTTCACCACGTCCTCCACCTTGTCGACCCGCTTGTCGGACAGGTGGCTGATGTGCACCAGCCCCTCCTTGCCCGGGAGGATTTCGACGAACGCACCGAACTGCATGAGGCGGGTCACCCGGCCGGTGTAGACCATGCCGGGCTCGGGGTCCTTCACCAGGTTCTCGATCATCTGCCGGGCCCTCTCGCCCGCCTCCAGGTTGACGGCGGCGATGTAGATCGTGCCGTCGTCCATGATGTCGATCTCGACCTTGGTGTGGCCCACCTTGGTCTCCTCGATGATCTTGTTGATGGTCGAGCCGCCCTTGCCGATGACGTCCCGGATCTTGTCAGGATGGATCTTCATCGTGATGATGCGCGGGGCGTAGGGCGAGAGCTCCTTGCGCGGCTCGGGGATGCAGGCCAGCATCTTCTCCATGATGAACATGCGGCCTTCCCGCGCCTGGCTCAGGGCCTTGGCCAGGATCTCCCGGCTGGTGCCGGAGATCTTCATGTCCATCTGCAGGGCCGTGACGCCCTTCTTGGTGCCGGCCACCTTGAAGTCCATGTCGCCCAGGGCGTCCTCGATGCCCTGGATGTCGGTGAGTACCGCGTAGCGCCCGCTTTCGGGATCCTCCACCAGGCCCATGGCCACGCCGGCCACCGGCGCCTTG
>ENA-UPSB01001845-UPSB01001845.1-bioreactor-metagenome-genome-assembly--contig:-NODE-1845-length-22561-cov-6.445215_pt1 | contig 22561 bp, 21 predicted proteins | sample MGYA00238182_ERZ773286 | MGnify/ENA primary metagenome ERZ773286 (study PRJEB29026, sample SAMN07631240) | bioreactor metagenome | isolation source: Switchgrass digestor | place: USA: Dartmouth... | reverse complement strand
GCGGCGCTGTAGCGGAAGAAGCCCGGGCCCTCCAGGCGTTCCTCGTGGGTACGGTGGCCTGAGACAGAGAGGCCGTACTCGCTCACCTGCACCTGCACCGACCGCGGGTCGAGCCCGGTGGTGCGGAAGCGCACCGTGAGGGAGTGGGCGTCCTCTTCCCACACCGGCGTGAGCGCCGGACCCGCCGCCGGCCACATGCGCGGCTGCCGCCGCATCAGTTGATCAAGCAGGGTAAGGTACATCGCCTCCACCCTCCCTTGTTCATCGTATGCACGGCAGGAGCGGCGTTGAACGCTCGGTGCAGGCGGTGCCGACAGGTCACCCGGAGTGTTGGCGCCGGGCCCCGTGGAGGCGTACGGAAAGTGGTGGTCGCCGGGGGATGGTCTTCCCCTCGCGTATGCTCTGTCCGTGATGAGTGTTGATGTAGGCCCGGGTGGTTCCGATGGCGATGCTGACGCCAGCCCGGGCGGGAGCGCGGCCCGGGCGGGGGCGCCGGACGCGTGCGTCCTGTTCGTGACCGCTGTTGGTGGCGGCATGGGGAAGACGCTACCGGATGCGTCCCTTCTGTTCGTGCTGAGTGTTGACGACGGCTCGGGCGGGGCGCCGGACGCGTGCGTCCTGTTGGTGACCGCTGTGGGCGGCGGCATGGGGAGGACGCTGCCGGGCGCGTCCCTTCTGTTCGTGCTGAGTGTTGATGGCGACCGTCGTGAGACTGTCGTCAACAGTAAGCTCGAACAGAGCATACGCCCCGGCGGGGACGTAGTCCGGGGAGGTGGCGGACTGCCACACAAAGTCACGCCTGTGTCAACAGCAAGTGCGAACGGAACCTATGCGACGGGGAACACTATCAACACCAGCCTCGAACAGAGCGTACGCGTCGGCAGGGGCGCAGTCCACGGAAGCGGCGGGCGCATCAGTCAGGGTCACCGCGCGCGTCAACAGCGGCAGGGAATCTGCTCCACCACAACAGCAGCGACGTCCCGGCGCCTAATATGAGGCGCGTTCAACGGTGATACTTACCCCAGAACAGAGTACATGAGACCAGATCGGAGAGGGTTCCAGTGCAATCGACGACGTTCCGCGATCCACCATTGGCCCAGTTTCTCTTCGAGAACACGGCATCGGCCTGGATCTGGCTGCTCGCCCGGCTCTATCTGGGCCGGCAGTGGCTGCAGGCGGGCTGGCACAAGATCACTGACCCGGCCTGGATGAACGGCGGCACGGCCCTCCAGGGCTTTTGGGCGAAGGCAGTAGCGGTGCCGGACCCGCCGGCCAAGCCTGCGATCACCTATGGCTGGTACCGGAACTTCCTGACGGCGCTGCTGGAGGGCGGCCACTACACCTGGTTTGCCAAGTTGGTGGCGGTGGGCGAAATCGTGATCGGAACCGCGCTGCTGCTGGGGGTGCTGACCGGCTTCGCCGCCTTCGCCGGAGCCTTCATGAACTTCAACTTCATGCTGGCCGGCAGCGCCAGCACCAACCCCGTGCTCTTCACCCTGGCCGTCCTAATCCTCATGGCCTGGAAGGTGGCCGGCTACTGGGGGCTCGACCGCTACTTGCTGCCTGCGCTGGGTACCCCTTGGGACCGGCGGCGGGTGGCGAGGGAGCAGTACGAGCCCGAGCGGGTGCCAGGGCCGGGCGAGCGGCCGCGGGTGTGACGGAAACGGCCTCCATAACGGGACAACCCCCATGGCGGGGGGTGTTTCTGTGTTGAACCGTGGTGCCTCGGCATCACAACAGCAGGAGGGTCACCCTGGCTGGCGAAAGAGACCAGATACCACGCGCACCGGGGGCTGGAGTAGATGCTGGACTGGAAGGACTTGCGACACGGGACGGCCGCCCAGCAGCAGGCACACGCCGCGCTGGAGGGACTGGGCATCATGGACCTGCTGGCTCCCCACGATCCCGTGCTGGCCGGCACCTTCCCACTGGACCTCAACATCCCGGGGAGCGACCTGGACATCGTCTGCGCGGTGTACGACACCGAGTTGTTCCGGCATACCCTCACCAACGCCTACGGGCACTTGCCTGACTTCTCGGTGCGCTCTGCGGTGAAGCACGGACTGCCCGCCGTCATCTGCAAGTTCACCTACCGCGGCATCCCGGTAGAGGTCTTCGGCCAACCGCTGCCCTCCCGGCAGAGCCATGCCTACCGCCACATGGTCGCAGAGGCACGCCTCCTCGCCCTCACTGGTCCCGGGGGAGTGGAGGCGATCCGCCGCCTGAAGGCAGGCGGGCTGAAGACCGAGCCAGCCTTCGCCCAGTACTTCGCACTGCCGGGCGACCCCTACGCGACCCTCCTCACGCTGGCCGATGCTCCCGAGCACGAGCTGAGCCGGGTGGTCCAGAACGCCCGGCGCATCCGGACCGAATGCCTCTTCTGCCAGATCGCCGCGGGCGGGGAGGCCAGCCGGGTATACGAAGACCCCTACACGGTGGCGTTCATGAACATCCGCCAGGCCAATCCCGGGCACGTGCTGGTGATCCCGAAGCGGCACGTGGAGCAGGTCTTCGACCTGGACGACGACCTGGCCGGCAGGCTCGGGCGCACGGTCGCCCGCGTGAGCCGGGCCGTCCGGGCGGCGTTCGGCGTGACGGATCTCAATGTGTTTCAGAACAACGGCGAAGCGGCTGGTCAGGAGATGTTCCACGTCCACTTCCACCTTTTCCCACGGCGTCAGGGGGATGGGCTGTTCCAGGTCTACCCGGGACACCTGCCGCCGCCCCAGCCCCGCGAGGTCCTCGACGTCCTGGCCGAACGCATTCGGGAGGAACTGTGAGAGGAACTTCAGCCGGCATCCGGGGCCCCGGGAAAAGGCCGGACACGTGCTGCCTCGTGCGTCGATGCGCCAGCCCGGTTAAGCCCGCGGCCACGTCGCCTCCAGCAGGATGCCGTGCGGGTCGAAGAACAGCATGTTCTGGATGGCGCCGATGGTGCCGGTGGGCGTGGCCTCCACGCCGTGCTCCCGCAGCCGCTGCCGCAGGGCCTCTGCGGCCCTTGCGTCAGGAAGCGAAAAGGCGATGTGCTGCATCGCACCCGGGATGAACCCGCCCCGCCGGAGCTCCTCCAGCGACAGCCGGTGGATCTGGGCGGACGGGTTCTCGAAGAAGTGCAGGCCCCAGGTATGCGCCGAGACGCCCGGGCGGATGAAGCAGTGCCGCTGCGGCAGCACACCCCCGCCGACGCGGATCTCTCCCACCTGCATCCCGAGCACGCCGCCGTAGAAGGCGATGGTGGCGTCGAGATTCGGGGTCACCAGTGCGATGTGATGGAAGCCCTGCCACGGAACCGGCTGGTTCATCCATCTCGCCTCCTCGTGTGCATGTCGCCAGACGTACAGCCAGAGCGACCGCGCGCCGGGACGGGCTGAGGCCGGCAGCACAAAGCCCCGCCGTCAGGCACGCGCACCGCAGGATCAGGCGCCTACGCGCCGCAGAATCTCCGCCACCGCCCGTCCGACTCCATCCTCAGCCCGGATCTGTTCGCCCAGGGCCAACGCCCTCCGCTGCATCGCCTCGTCCCCCGTCGCCGTCCGAATGGCCGCCGCCAGCCGCTTCGCGCTGAGATGCCTGTGCGGAATCGGGGCCGGCCCGACGCCCAGGCGATGCACCTGCCAGCCCCAGAAGGGCTGATCGGTGGTGGAGGGGCAGATCACCGTCGGCCTCCCTGCCGTGAGGCCTGCGGCCGTGGTACCCGCACCGCCGTGGTGCACGACCGCCGCCATTCGGGGGAAAAGCCAGTCGTGCGGAGCGCCTGGGATGGCGAGAATCCTGTCCGTGAGCAGGGCAGGGATCTCACCCGCACCCGTTGCAAGCACCCCCCTCACCCCGGCCTGAGTCAGAGCGTCGACGACCAGGCGGGTGACGGCGTCCCGGTCGACGCCCGACACCGAACCGAACCCCACGTAAACCGGCGGCGGCCCTGCCTCCAGAAAGGCGGCGAGGGCGGCGGGCGGCTTCCAGGCTGCGGTGGGCCGCAGGAACCAGTAGCCCGTCACGATGGCCTCGGGCGGCCAGTCGGCGGGCGGGGGCACCACGTGCGGGCTGAACGCATACAGCACCGGGATGGGCCGTCCGCCGTGGGTGTACTCGCTCTCGCGGCGGGGACCCAGGCCCAGCCGGGTTCGGCGCCACTCGGTCACCATGCCCCGGAAGGGGCGGCTGCCGGACCGAACGGCGGCGTAGGTCAGCCGGTTGAGCGGGCCGCCGAGGCTTCGCCCGACGAAGGCCGGCGCCGGAAAGGCCGCCGTCGGCACCACCACGGGCACCGGCGTGCCGATGAAACAGGGCACCCCGAGGCGCTCGGCCAGATGGACGCCGGCCAGCACTTTGGGGTGGTAGATGAGCGCGTTGGCCCCCTGCGCCGCCTCCCACGCGTCGTCCAGCATGCGTCGCATCATGGGGAAGACGGTCTGACGAAGGATCCGCACCACCTGCACCGGGTTGCCGCTCAGGGCGGCCTTCCCCTCCGCCGACTCCAGCAGTGCCGCGTAGTCTGTCCCCATCGGGGCGAAGCTCACCCCATGGCTGCGTACAAATGGTTCGAAACTGCCGGGTGCCGCCAGCACCGCTTCGTGGCCGGCGACGATGAGCCCCTGCGCCAGGGCCACGAAGGGCTGAACGTCGCCGCGGGTGCCGGTGGCCAGGATCACGAACTTCATGGACCATCCCCCCTGCTGTGTAGTCTGGACAGCGGAGGCTTTCGTTGGATCCGCGTGGGGGTGAGGGGCGCATCCGCCCGGGAGACGGCCAACCGCTGGGGTTCACGGTACCCCTGAACGCTGAATACGCCTCTGTATCCCCTCCCTCCTCTACGCGAGGGGACCGTCAGGCAAGCCGGCCGCCCGGGCGGCGGGAACCGCCAGGCGGCCGGATTCGCTGCGGGCTATCGCGGCAGCAGGTCGAAGCGGTCGAGCATCATCACCTTATGCCATGCCTTGACGAAGTCCTGCACGAACTTCTCCTGGCCGTCGCTGCTGGCGTAGACCTCGGCGATGGCCCGGAGCTGCGAGTTGTGGCCGAAGATCAAATCGACCCGGGTGGCGGTCCAGCGCAGCTCGCCCGTGGACCGATCGCGACCCTCGAAAACGTTCGGGTCTTCGGTGGGGAACCACTGGGTGCGCATGTCGAGCAGGTTGACGAAGAAGTCGTTGGTGAGCGCCCCGGGACGGTGCGTGAAGACGCCGTGCTTGGAGCCGCCGTAGTTGATGTCGAGCACCCGGAGGCCGCCGATGAGCACCGTCATCTCCGGGGCCGTCAGCGTGAGCAGCTGGGCGCGGTCCACCAGCAGGTGCTCAGCCGGCACGTCGAACTGGTGCTTCAGGTAGTTGCGGAAGCCGTCGTGCACCGGCTCCAGATAGGCGAAGGAGTTCACGTCGGTCTGCTCCTGCGTGGCGTCCATACGGCCCGGGGTAAAGGGCACCTTGATCTCAAACCCAGCGTTCCGGGCCGCCTGCTCGATGCCGGCGCAGCCGCCCAGCACGATCAGGTCGGCCAGCGAGACCCGCTTGCCCCCGGTCTGCCGGCTGTTGAACTCGTGCTGGATGCCCTCCAGGGTCTCCAGAACCGGCCGAAGCTGGTGCGGTTCGTTCACCTCCCAGTCCTTCTGGGGCGCCAGGCGGATGCGGGCGCCGTTGGCACCGCCCCGCTTGTCGGAGCCGCGGAAGGTGGAAGCCGACGCCCAGGCCGTGGCAACCAGTTCCCGGATTGAGAGCCCCGAGGCGAGGATGCGGGCCTTGAGGGCGGCGATGTCGTCCTCGTCGATCAGCGGGTGGTTGCAGACGGGGATGGGGTCCTGCCAGATGAACTCCTCTTCGGGCACCTCGGGACCCAGGTAGCGGGTGCGGGGGCCCATGTCGCGGTGGGTCAGCTTGAACCAGGCCCGGGCAAACGCCTTCTGGAACTCGTCGGGGTCCTCCAGGAAGCGCCGGGCGATCTTCTCGTAGACCGGGTCCACCCGCAGGGCGATGTCGGTGGTGAGCATGCCCGGGGCATGCCGCTTGTTGGGGTCGTGCGGGTCGGGAACGGTGCCGGCCCCGGCGCCGTTCTTCGGCCGCCACTGCCAGGCGCCGGCCGGGCTCTTGGTGAGCTCCCACTCGTAGCCGAAGAGGTTCCAGAGGTAGTTGCTGGTCCACTTGGTCGGGGTCGAGGTCCAGATGACCTCGGGGCCGCTGGTGATGGTGTCGGAGCCCTTGCCGGTACCGTACTGGCTGATCCAGCCGAGGCCCTGGTTCTCGATGGGCGCTGCCTCCGGCTCCGGCCCCACCAGCGACGGGTCGCCGGCGCCGTGGGTCTTGCCGAAGGTATGGCCGCCGGCGATGAGGGCCACCGTCTCCTCGTCGGTCATCCCCATGCGGGAGAAGGTCTCCCGGATGTCCCGGGCCGCGGCCACCGGATCGGGCACGCCGTTGGGCCCCTCCGGGTTGACGTAGATCAGGCCCATCTGCGTGGCGGCCAGGGGGTTCTCCAGGTTGCGGTCGCCGCTGTACCGCTCGTCCCCCAGCCACTCCCGCTCCTTGCCCCAGTAGACGTCCTCCTCGGGTTCCCAGACGTCCACCCGCCCGCCGGCGAAGCCGATGGTCTTCACGCCCATCGACTCCAGGGCCACGTTGCCGGCGAGGATCATCAGGTCGGCCCAGGAGATCTTGCGCCCGTACTTCTGCTTGATGGGCCAGAGCAGCCGGCGCGCCTTGTCGAGGTTGGCGTTGTCGGGCCAGCTGTTGAGAGGGGCGAATCGCTGGGTGCCCGACTCGGCCCCGCCGCGCCCGTCCTGGATGCGGTAGGTGCCGGCGCTGTGCCACGCCATGCGGATGATGAGCGGGCCGTAGTGGCCAAAGTCGGCCGGCCACCAGTCCTGCGACTCGGTCATCAGCTTGCGGAGGTCTTCTTTCAGGGCCCAGTAGTCGAGCTTCTTGAACTCCTCCCGGTAGTCGAACTCCGGGCCCATGGGATTGGACAGCGAAGAGTGCTGGTGCAGGATGCGCAGGTTAAGCTGGTTGGGCCACCAGTCCCGGTTCGACGGCCCTCTGCTGGCCGGGTATGGCGCACTGCCCATCGCCTGGCTCTTCTCTTCGCTCATGACGCCTCCTCCTTTGCGGGCTCATTTCTCAGAAGAAAGCCACTATGAATAATATTCGGCGCTCCCCAGGCGAATACCTGCTGCGAGTTATTCTCATTCTAAATTCCATCTTGCCAGCGCCCGGGTGTGCACTGTGCAGGATTAGTGCACCGACCGGTCCCACCACCTGCCGGCCCACCCCCTCAAGAGCGCTGCGACACGACCTCCACGGCCCTCGTGACCGAAGCCGGCCTGGGCGCTCCGTGGGCTCCGGCCCGACCACTGTGAGCGTTCGGGACAACCGGTTTCGGCGACCCGGGCCACGCCCAGAACCGTCCCATAGATGAAAGGGAAGGCCCCACCTGGAAGGCCTTCCCTCTGGGAGGAGACCACGGTGCAGATCTACCTCGAAACCGACCGACTCTACCTGCGGCACTTCACCCCTGATGACGTGGACAACCTGGTCGGGCTGGACGATGACCCCGAGGTCATGCGCTACCTCACAGGGGGAAAGCCGACCCCCCCGCTCCCGCGTGGAGCAGGAGCTGCTGCCTCGAATCCTCGCCTACTACGACCGCCTGCCCGGCTTCGGCTACTGGGCGGCCGTCGAAAAGGCGACCGGCGCCTTCGTGGGCTGGTTCCACTTCCGGCCCCGGGAGGGCGCCACCGGCACCGACGAGGTGGAACTGGGCTACCGGCTGCGCCGCTCCGCCTGGGGGAAGGGCTACGCCACCGAAGGATCCCGGGCGCTCATCCGCAGGGGCTTCACCGAACTGGACGTGCAGCGGGTGTTTGCCCAGACGATGGCGGTGAACCGGGCCTCTCGGCGGGTGATGGAGAAGTGCGGACTCCGCCTGGTAAGGGTCTTCTACCCCGACTGGGAGGACCCGATCCCGGGATACGAGGAAGGCGAGGTGGAGTACGCTCTCACGCGTGACGAATGGCTGCAGCGGCAGCATTAAAGGGCTCCCCCAACAGGCTGTGGGGTGCCCTTCGCTGCTTTCCCGGCGCTGCCCTTCAAAGCACCGCGCCCTCCTCCAGCACCAGCCGCCCGCCTTGGATGGCCGCCATCGCCCCGATGGGCAACGTGACGTTGGGCACGCAGTGGCCGAAGGCCTCGGTCTGGTAGACGGGCAGGTCCAGATCGCCCAGGGCCTCTTCCACCGCCAGGGCCAGGCCCTCCGCCGGGGACGGACGGTCGCGGAAGCAGCCCTCCATGTGGCCGAAGAGAAGTGCAGCCACCCCGTCCAGCGCCCCCGCGAGCCGCAGCTGGGTGAGCCCCCGCAGGACGGCGGAGGTGAGCAACCGGAGCAGGTGGGGCCCCTCCCGGTCCGCGTCGGGCGAGCCCAGCCCCTCTGCCAGGCCGGAGGCGTGGAAGCTGACGAGCCCGGTCCGGCTGAGCAGGGCCGCCTGGAGGACGGTGATGTCGCTCATGCCGATGAGCGCCTTTGGACGGCGGGCTACCAGATCGTACTCCAGGCCGTCCACCAGCGTGATGGCCGTGATCCCGCCGGTGGCGCAGAAGATGGCCTTCACCTCCGGGTCGGCCCACATGGCGTACAGGTCCGCCAGCTGCGCCTCCCGGGTGCCAGCCCGGACCCCCTGACGGACCCAGAGGGACGCGCCCTCCCGTACCCGGAAGCCGTACGCCTCCAGCTGCCGCATTCCCGCTTCCACCTCTGCCCGGCGGGTGTCCACCGGTGCGGACGGAGCGACGACCCCGACCAGGTCGCCGGGACGCAGCCGGGGCGGCTTGACCACGGGTCTCATCGCGGCCGGATCCGGGCCATCACCAGTTCGTCCACATACTGACCGTCGCGGAAGGCGCTCATCCGCTTACGCCCTTCCACGACGAAGCCGAAGGACTCGTAGAGCTTGATGGCCCGCTCGTTGTCGGCGTAGACCTCGAGTTCGATGCGCAGGACGTTGAGCCAGCGGTCCGCTGCGTCGGTCAGGGCGGACATCAGGGTCTTGCCGACGCCCCGACCCTGGTAGGCATCGTGAACCGAGATGCCCAGGGTTGCTACGTGCAGGGTCCGTACCCGACGGCTGCGGTGCAGCCCGGCCATGCCCACTACCTTGCCTTCCACCTCGGCCACCAGCACGTAGTCGAAACTGGGGTCGTTCCCCTCAAGGCGCTTCCGCCACACCTCCGGCGTGGTGTGAGGCATCTGGAGGGTGTTGCGGTAGACCTGCGGCTGCGTCATGATCTCGGTAATCGCCTCTGCATCGGAAGGACGGCACATTCGAATCCGGATCTCGTCCAGGACTACCCCTCCCGTCGCAAGCTATCTGGCTCGGGGCGCCTGCGGCGCTCGCTGAACTGGTCGAGCGCCCACATCCGTCTCACCCTGCCTGTCGCAGCGCTTGCTTCATGATTCAATTAGACGAAGCCACCATGCGAATTGTTCGCGCATCCATCTCACGCTGGCCGGGCGGCGGCGGGCCAGCGTGTTCTGACAGTTTTTCGGATCCGCCCGCCCATAGCCCGTGCCGATTCTTGTCACTTCACCCCACCGGCTGTCCCATTCCGCCAGTTTTTCGCACCCCTCTCCCCGGACCCCCTCCGATTTTCTATCACTTCACGTCTGAACCGCCCTGGGGACAGGCCTTTGCACCCCCGACTCGCACTCCGTCCACGCCGAAAACGGGGCCTCCGGGCCCCCGAACTGCCGTCGGACTCGCACTCCAGGACCCCCGGCCGTCCCATTCCGCCAGTTTTTCGCACCCCTCTCCCCGGACCCCCTCCGATTTTCTATCACTTCACGTCTGAACCGCCCTGGGGACAGGCCTTTGCACCCCCGACTCGCACTCCGTCCACGCCGAAAACGGGGCCTCCGGGCCCCCGACCTGCCGTTGGACTCGCACTCCGGGACCACAGGCCTGCCGCCGCCGAAGCGGCCGCCAGAGCGCTCGGGCCACGCCGGGCGGGAAAACCGGATGGGCAAGGAGAAGGGGCCTCGCCGCGCGAAGCCCCCTCTTCATCCGGTAAACCCCGATCTGACCAGTTACCCACGCTGCTCGGGCCTGTGGCGGAGTAAGCGAGTCGAGCCGGCCAAAACGATTGGGGCTGCCCCCGTAACGTGACCTGCACGTGGGGCAGCCCCGTCTCTGTGGCTACACGGTCGTTCGGATGTACAGCTCTTTGAGCTGCTTCTCCGACACCTCGCTGGGCGCATCCGTCATCAGGTCCGTGGCCTTCGCCGTCTTCGGGAAGGCGATCACGTCCCGGATCGACTGCCGGCCCGCCAGCAGCATTACGAACCGGTCGAGGCCGAAGGCGATGCCGCCGTGGGGCGGGGCGCCGTACTCGAAGGCATCCATGAGGAAGCCGAACTTGCGCTGCGCCTCCTCGGGGGTGAAGCCCAGGAGCTCGAACATCCGGTTCTGCAGGTGCCGCTGATGGATTCGGATCGACCCGCCGCCCAACTCGATGCCGTTGAGCACCATGTCGTAGGCGTTGGCCCGGATGGCCGCCAGCTCCTCCCGGGTAGCGTCCTTCTTGAAGACCTTATCGAAGTCGTCCGGGTGCGGCGAGGTGAACGGGTGGTGCACCGCCACGAAGCGGTTGTCCTCCTCGTCCCACTCCAAGAGCGGGAAGTCGACGACCCAGAGCAGCTTGTACTCCCCCGGCTTGCGGAGGCCCAGGCGGCCGCCGATTTCCAGCCGCAGCGCGCCCAGGGCGGCGGCGACGACGTCCGGCTGGTCGGCCACGATGAGCAGCAGGTCGCCGGGCTCGCCCTCCAGGCGGCGGACGATCTCGGCCATCTCCGCCTCGGTGAGGAACTTGGCGATGGAGGAGCGCACCTCGCCGCCCTCGCCCACGGCGATGCTGACCAGGCCCTTCGCCCTGTACGTCTTCACGAACTCGGCCAGCTCGTCGATCTGCTTCCGGGAGTAGCCGCCGCAGCCCTTGGCGTTGATGCCCTTCACCTGGCCGCCGGCCTCCACGGCGCTGCGGAAGACCCCGAAGCCGCAGCCGGCCGCCACGTCGCTCAGGTCCACCAGTTCCATGCCGAAGCGGATGTCGGGCTTGTCCGACCCGTACCGGGCCATCGCCTCGGCGTAGGGGAGCCGCGGCAGGGGCGTGGGAATCTCGACGCCGAGGGCCTCGCGGAAGACGTGGGCCACCATCTGCTCCATCAGGGAGAGCACGTCGTCCCGCTCGACGAACGACATCTCCACGTCGATCTGCGTGAACTCCGGCTGCCGGTCGGCCCGCAGGTCCTCGTCCCGGAAGCACCGGGCGATCTGGACGTACCGCTCCAGGCCCGCCACCATACAGAGCTGCTTGAAGATCTGCGGCGACTGGGGCAGGGCGTAGAACTTGCCGGGGTTCACCCGGGAGGGCACCAGGTAGTCGCGGGCGCCCTCGGGGGTGGACTTGGTGAGCATCGGCGTCTCGATCTCCAGGAACCCGTTCTCGTCGAAGAAGTCCCGCACCGCCTTGGTGACCCGGTGGCGCAGCATCAGGTTCCGCTGCATCTCCGGCCGGCGCAGGTCGAGGTAGCGGTACCGGAGCCGCACGGACTCGTCCACGTCCAGGTCGTCCTGGATGTAGAAGGGCGGCGCTTTGGCCGGGTTGAGGATGCGCATGTCGTGCGCCCGGATCTCGAAGCGGCCGGTGGGGAGGTTCGGGTTCACCGCCTCCGGCGCCCGGTGGACCAGCTTGCCCCGCACGGCCAGCACATACTCCGACCGGGCCTGCTCGGCCTTGCGGAAGACCTCGTCGCCGCACTCCTCGGCGTCGAAGACCACCTGCACCAGGCCCGAACGGTCGCGCAGGTCCACAAAGATCAGGGCGCCGTGGTCCCGCCGGCGCTGCACCCAGCCGTTGACGATGACCTCCTGGCCCACCAGGGCCTCGGTGACCTCTCCGCAGAAGACCGTCCGCTTCATGCCGTGAATGGATTCGCTCATCGTTCAGCCCTCCGCAAGTGTGAGATGATCTGGTCGAGCGGCACGTTCTCCTGCGTGCCCTCGTCCATGTGCTTCACCGCTGCAACGCCCTTCTGGATCTCGTCCTCACCCAGGATGACGACGTAGCGGCAGTTCTGCTTGCCCGCGTACTTCATCTGCGCCTTCATGCTCCGCCCCAGGTAGTCGATGTCGGCCGAGATCCCGGCGGCGCGGAGTTCGTAGAGCAGCTTCAGTCCGACCGGGCGGGCGGCCTCGCCCAGGGTGACCACGAAGACGTCCAGCCGGGGCCGGTCGGCGAAGGCGCCCGTCAGCCCCTCCTCCTCCAGCACCATCAGCACCCGCTCCATGCCCATGCCAAAGCCGACGCCCGGGGTGGGCTTGCCTCCCACCACCTCGATGAGGCCGTCGTAGCGGCCGCCGCCCCACAGGGCCGACTGCGCCCCCAGCTTGGGGTGGAGTACCTCGAAGACCGTCTTAGTGTAGTAGTCGAGGCCCCGCACGATGCGGGTGTCGATCTGGTACGGGATGCCCATCGCCTTCAGGTGGCCGAGCAGCTCCTCCCAGTGGCGCCTGCAGTCGTCGCAGAGGTAGTCCAGCGTCACCGGGGCGGTCCGCTGCGCCGGGTGGTCGGCGTCCTTCTTGCAGTCCAGCAGCCGGAGCGGGTTCTTCTCGAACCGTGTGTTACAGTCCTCGCACAGCTCGCCCAGGTGCGGCCGGAAGTGCTCCTTCAGGGCCTCCCGGTAGCGGGGGCGGCAATTGGGGCACCCGATGGAGTTGACCGACACCACCAGGCCCGTCAGCCCGAGGCGGGCCACCACGTCCAGCCCCAGCTTGATCACCTCGGCGTCCACCGCCGGGTCCTGGGCCCCGAAGACCTCCACGTCCAGCTGATGGAAGCCCCGGAACCGGCCCTTCTGCACGTTCTCATACCGGAACGCCGGGCCGTAGGCGAAGATCTTGGTCGGCTGCGGGCTGTTGTACAGGCCGTTCTCGAGGTAGGCCCGCACCAGGCCCGCCGTGAACTCGGGGCGCATCGCCATCCGCCGGGGGTCGGGGTCGTCACCCCGGGGGGTGATGTTGAACATCTCCTTGGTCACGATGTCCGTGGTGGCGCCGACACCGTGGATGAACAGGTCCACGTACTCGACCACCGGCGGCCGGATCTCCTGGTACCCGTACAGGTGGGCAACCTCCCGGAAAACCTCCTCCAGCCGCTGCCAGCGGTACGAGTCACGCCAGCCGTGCTGCTCGCCCGGCAGGATGTCGTTGAATCCCCGGGGTGCCTGAATGCTCACCATCTATCCTCTCCTTGTGCGAAACTCGGTGTGATGACACGGGCAGGTCAAGTCCCCGGCGAGCCCCGCTCGCAGGGCGGCCCCCGGGGGCCCGTCCCCGCAGGCTAGCCCTGCGGCGCCGCCCCCAGGTACTGCGGCACGATGGCCTCCTCGCGCACGGTGTCCCCGTCGGCGAAGACCCGGTAGGCCCGGGCGTGGGGCCTGGAGCTCACCACTTTCACCAGCTCGCCCTCCACGTAATGCAGGCCGACGCCGTCGTCGGCGGCGATGCCGTCGCCCAGGGCCCCCGCCGTCCGCAGCCGGTGGTACGCGGGGCGGCGCTCCTTCTCGCCGTCGTAGTGGGGACAGTGACTCCCCTTCAGGAAGCCCAGGGCCTTGAGCGCCGAGAGCTCGCCCGGCACCGAGTCGGTCACGCCCTCCTCGAACCAGCAGATGGAGCCGGCGCTGAGCCCCGTCAGGATCACGCCCCGCTCCCAGGCGGTACGCAGCACCTCGTCGATGCCCCAGGCCCGCCAGAGGGCGAGCATGTTCTTGGTGTTGCCGCCGCCCACGTAGATCACGTCCTGCGAAAGCAGGAGGCCCGCCATGTCCCGCTCGGTCGGGCGCAGCAGCGAGAGGTGCGTCGGCTCGGCCCCGAGCCGGACCATCGCCCGGTAGAAGTTCACGATGTACCCCTCGGCGTCTCCGCTGGCGGTGGGCAGGAAGCAGACCTTCGGCCGATCCTTGCCCGTCAGCCCCAGCACGTACCGGTCCAGAAGCGGATTCTCCGGTTCCATGGAGAAGCCGCCGCCACCCATTGCCACAATCTGCCTTATCGCCAGCCCTCCTTATCAGAGCAAAAATAACAGCGCCCGTCCCCCATGGGACGAGCGCATGGCTCGCGGTGCCACCCACTTGATGCCCACCACTTGAGCAGGCATCCCCTCCGCAGAACCCTGGCCGCCGGGTCACCATCCTCGGCAAGTTCGCCACGCCTGGCACAGTCGCCCGGTCGCGGCGACCGCAGCGCCGGGAGCGTCGCCACAGTCGGCGGCCGCCCCGCCAGGATCCCCTCCCTCTGCTAACGGCGGGAGTCTCCGGCGCAGCCTACGCAGCCTCCCCGGAGGGCCGGCCTTCGACTGCGCAGCTCGGGGGCTGTCCGGCTCCGCCGCCTTCCCGTCGACCTTGCAGCCTGAGGGCCGACTCTCTGGAGGGGGCATCCTGCGGAACCCCGTTCCCCGTCATCGCCTTTGTCCCAGGATTCTACTGCTGTTCCCAAGCTGTGTCAATCCCCTAGACCAAAAGTCGCAACGCCCGGGGGAGCGCCGTGAGGGTGACCGGCAGCTCGCCCACCACCTCGCCGTCCACCTGCGTGAGGGGCTTGTGATCGGCCGCCGCCGTGATCGTGACCGAGCGGACCTTGCGGTAGACCACCCCGGGCAGGTTCCGGTGCAGCCCCATGAGGGCCGCCGAGACGTACGCCAGGTAGTCTCCCACCGTCTCGGCGGTGAAGATGCACACATCGAGGTGCGGATCGGTAAGGGACGCGTCGGGTGTGAACTGGAAGCCGCCGCCGTAGGAATGGGCGTTGCCGGCCACCACGAAGCGGCCCACCACCGGGGGCTCGCCCTCCAGGTGCACCACGAAGGGGGCCAGGTCCCAGTGCCAGATGAACCGCATGGCAGCCACGGCGAAGGCCGCCTTGCCGAAGCGGCGTTTCAGTTCGGGGTCCACCGCACCCGCCACCGCGGCGTCCAGCCCCACCCCGGCCATCAGGAGGAAGTACCGGTCGTTCGCCCGGCCCACCGTCACCTCCTGGGTGCGGCCGGCCAGGATGCGCTCGGCCACCTCCTCCGGCCGGTGGGGAAAGCGGATCTCCGCGGCCAGCACATTGGCGGTGCCGCCCGGCCAGAAGCCCAGGGCAGCGCCGGTGCCCACCACGCCCTGTAGCGCCTCGTTCATTGTGCCGTCGCCGCCGTAGGCGAGGATCAGGTCGTAACCCTCCCCCGCCTTCGCCCGGGCGATTGCGGCCGCGTGGCCCGGCCGCTCGGTGGGACAGATGCTCACCGTCCGCCCGGCCGCCCGCAACGGCGCAGCGAGCCGTTCCAGCAGGCCCGCCCGCTCCCGGGGCCGCCCCGAGGCGGGGTTGTAGATCACGGCGATGCGCTGGAACGTCACCGGAGTCCCCTCCGCTGCCACCGGCATTCCGCCCGCCGTCACCGGCGATCCCTCCCTCACGCCCCGTAGAGGAGCCGCAGGTGCTCCACCTTCCGCCGGGCCAGCTCCTCGGCCCGGGCGATGTAAGTCTCCGGATCGGTGGGGTTGGCCGGCGCCTTGAGCAGCCACCCCCTGCCCTCCCCCAGGGGCTTGTACCACTTGGAGGTTGCCCCGCCGCCCAGGCCGATCACCGTCTGGCGCTCCTCCATCATCTGGATGTTGTAGAGCGACTCCTTTCCCGGCAGGGCGTAGCCCACGTTCTCCAGGGCCCCCACCATGAACTTCTGCCGGTAGAGGTAGTACGGCCGCTGGCCCATGGCCCGGGCAGTCTCGGCGGCGTCCTGCACCAGCGACTCGGCCTCGGCGGGGGTGAGCGCCCGCAGCACCTCGCCCGCCTCGCCCTCGCCGTGGATGCGGGAGCCGCGCTTCACGGCCAGGGTGTGGACCGTGAGGTTGTCCGGCGCCAGCCGGCGCATGTCGGCCAGGGTGTGGTGCACCTCGTCGGGGCCCTCGCCGGGCAGACCGATGATGATATCGCTGTTCACCGTGAAGCCCGCCGGGTGGGAGCGGACCAGGTCGTAGGCCCGGTAGAACTTCTCCACGGTGTGGATGCGGCCCAGGTGGAGCAGGGTGGCCTGGACCGTCGTCTGCGGGTTCACGCTCACCCGGGTGACGCCCGCGGCGGCCATGGCGTCGAGCTTGGCCCGGGTGAAGGTCTCGGGCCGGCCGCCCTCCATCGTGTACTCCACGGGCCGCTGGCCGCGGAGCAGCAGTTCCTCCGTCTGGCGCAGCATCCAGGCGAAGTCCTCGTCCCGCGGGCTGGTGGGCGTGCCGCCGCCGAAGTAGAGGGTCTCCACCCGCAGCCCCAGCTCCCGGATGGCCTCGCCGATGATCGCCATCTCCCGGGCCAGCGCTTCCAGGAACGGGCCGACCTGGCTGCGGTGCTGGTTGACGGGGTAGATGGAGAAGGAGCAGAACGAGCAGATGGACGGGCAGAAGGGGATGCCGACGTAGAGCGAAACCGCCCGGGGGTTCCGCCCCAGGTAGGGCCGCTGCAGGCGGGCCACGCCCGTCACCAGCTCCGCCTTCTCCGGCGAGACCCGGAACTCGCTGACCAGCCGGGCGGACGGGTCGGGCTCGCCGGCGTCCAGCATCTGGTGGACCAGCTTGGTCGGGCGCACACCGGTGAGGATCCCCCAGCCGGGCCGGAAACCGACCAGCGGCGACAGCACGTCCACCAGAAGCCCCTTGGCCAGCCGGCGCAGCCGGTGCTCGAAGGTGCGGGGGCTCTCGGACGGGTCCTGGACGAGGCCGTCCTCGGCGCTCCGCTTCCCGGCGGGTCCGGCGGCGGTGACGGCGACGCGCCAGGTCCGCCCGCCGGCGGGGGCGGGTCCGCCTCCGGGTGCGTGATCAAGCCCGGAGGCCGCAGACTGCGCCACATCCACCGGCAGGGCGAGCATGTCCACGTGCCACCCATACCCGTCCACGGGAGGCGGGGCCGCCGGGGCGTCCCCTTCAGCCTCTGGCACCCACACGACGAAGTCCTCGCCCGGGAAGAAGACGTGGCCCATCTGGGTCAGGTCGGTGGCGAAGATCGGGCTGTTGCCCCGCAGGAGGATCCCGTTCACACCTCATCACCTCAAAGGGGGCCGTGGCGTCCGCCCCGGCCCCCGTCCACAGTGGGAAACCGCGATTAACGCTTGCCCGCCTGGCCCGGCACGTATTCCTGCCAGCCCACCAGACCGAACAGGAGGTTGACCAGGCCAAGGCCCATCAGCAGGTACCCCGTGGAGCCGCCCACGGCGATGCCGAACATCACCGTCAGTGCGAACACCAACGGGCTCAGGGCCTTCCAGAGGTAGCCCCGGTAGAAGAGCCGCGGCAGCCGGATCGCCCGGTGCGGGCGGGCCGTTGCGCCCTCCCCGGCGGACGCCGCAGCGCCCGAACCCCCGGCCCGTACGGCCGCCGACCGGGGCGCCAGGCGGGCGGCCTTGCGCTCCTCGGCACCGGCAATTGCCGTCCGGAGCGCCACGGCGTTCGGCAGGAGCAGCAGGACACCTAGCAGAGTCAGTCCGATTACCGTCAGGATCATGCTCACAGCCTCCCCCACTACAGAAGAAACATGACCCCTAGGCAATTCTATCTGACTTTCCGTAATTCCTCCAATTCGCCTACCCCATTCGGTCGAGGATGTCGCACAGCCGCTCCAGGTCCTCGGCCGACAGGTTCCGCACCATGTTCCGGAAGGCGGCCCGCCGCCGCTGCAGGGCGGCCGCCAGGGCCGACTCGCCCTCCGGCGTGATCTTCACCCACACGACCCGCCTGTCCCTGAGGTCGCGCTCACGCTCGGCCAGGCCGGCCTTCACCAGCCGGTCCACCAGGCCGGTGGCGGCGCTCAGGGTGACCGTGAGCTCGCCCGCCACCTCCGACACCTGCAGGGCGCCGCGGCTCTGAAGCGCGCGCAGGACGATGATCTGGCTGGCGGAGAGTTTCGGCCCCGGTGCGACCTCCTGGTACGCAGCAGCTGCGGCGGCCATCACGCGCACCACGTGGTCGAAGGAGGACTCCAGCTTCGGAATGTAGGCTTCCAGGCGGTCCGAATCCATTCTGCATTCACCTCCGGCGGGCCGGGCTCGCCGCCTTTATCGATTGGCCAGGAAGGGGTTGTACTCCTTCTCCTCGCCGATGGTGGTGGTCGGCCCGTGGCCAGGGTAGACGACCGTCTCGGGGGGCAGCGTGAGCAGCCGCGTCGCGATCGACCGGATCAGGGTCTCGAAGTCGCCGCCGTAGAGGTCGGTCCGGCCGATGGAGCCGGCGAAGAGGGTGTCGCCCGCGAACAGGTGGCCCGGCGCGTGCAGGCAGATGCCGCCGGGGCTGTGGCCCGGAGTGTGGATCACCTCCAGGCTGAGGCTCCCGGCCTCCACCCGGTCGCCGTCCCGCAGCAGGCGGTCGGGCGCAGGCGCGGTGACGTGCCGGCCGAAGTAGGCGCTGCCGTTCATGAAGGGATCGGTGAGGAAGGGGGCGTCGGCCGCGTGCACGCAGACCGGGGCGCCGCTCCACTCCTTCACCCACCCCACCCCGCCGATGTGGTCGAGATGGCCGTGGGTGAGCACGATCTGGGCCACGGTGAGGCCGTTCTCCTCAACGCACCGCCTGATCCACGGGTCCGGGTAGCCCGGGTCGATCACCAGGGCCTTTCCCGTCTCCGGGCAGGCCACCACGTAGCAGTTGGAGGCGAAGTCGCCGAGCTCGCGAAACCAGATGCGCATGCGGTCTCCTCCACGAAGAGGCCGGGACGGCGAGGTCCCGGCAGGCATTACCGTCTCCTATTTACAGTATAGGCACTTTGGCCATCGAAGCAAGCCGACGGGTGGTTAGCCCGGCCCCTGCCGGGAGAGGATGCCCAGCAGGACCGACACGAGGATGCCCAGGGCTGAGATGAAAGCGCTGATCAGGAGTGAGGCGGTCTCCTTCTTGCCGTCCAGCCGGCCCTCCACGAAGCCCATACGGGACTTCAGCGGAAGCACCAGGGCACGGATCTCCGCCGTCACCTCCTTCTGCTCTGCAGCGAGGCGCGCGGCCTCAGCCCGTTGCCGCTCCAGGCCCGCCTCCACTTGGGTCAGACGGTGGCGGAGGTCGTCTGTTAGCTCGGCCAGGGCCTGAACACGGGACGCCAGGTCGTCGGTCCAGCATGCCATATTCCGATTCCCCCTTCCGCTGTACCCTTTGGTCAATGGTACCGGAGGCGAACCGAATAGGCGAGAGCTTGGACCGGTTTTATCTGCCAGCGAGTGCAAGATATGCCTTCCAGCGATGCCGGTCGGGCCCCGGAGACGTGCCGCCCTTAAGGCCCAGCGGCCTGGCTGGCGGCGCCCGTCGGCACAGCTCAAAAGGTCTTCTCGGAGTCCACCAGGATCGTCACGGGCCCGTCGTTGACCAGTTCCACCTCCATGTGGGTCTGGAACCGGCCCGTCTCCACGTGCAGCCCCAGCTCCCGGAGCCGGGCCACGAACCGCTCGTAGAGGGGCTCGGCCTGCTCGGGCCGCGCCGCCCGGTCAAAGCCCGGGCGCCGGCCGCGGCGCACGTCGCCGTAGAGCGTGAACTGGCTGATGGCCAGGATCGCGCCCCCGGCCTCGTGGATCGACCGGTTCATCTTGCCCGCCTCGTCCTCGAACACCCGGAGGCCGGCGATCTTCTCGGCCATGTAGTCCGCCGCCGCCTCGTCGTCCTCCCGGGCGACCCCCAGGAGCACCACGTATCCCTGGCCGATCTCGCCCACCACCTCGCCCGCCACGGTGACCCGGGCCCTGCTCACCCGCTGCACCACTGCACGCAAGCACTATCGCCTCCTACTTTGATTGACCGACAGTCTTGTTTACGCCCCCTGCGCGCCCCACTCCTCCAGGGGAGTGGACAACACCCTATACCATACACGCCCGAACCACGCGGCGTAGAGTGTTCAGGCTACACCCACAATCCGCATTCCGCCGGATGGGATGAAAACGGGTTCCAGGGTACGATTGGAATCGGAAACGGGGAACGCCCCCGGGCAGCGAACACGGCGCAGACCCGACCCGCCCGCGGCAGCATCCTCCGGCACTACACCGGACGGATCCATCCCTCCCCGGGGTGACCCCCGTGACCACCGTGACTCCCTGGGGCGAGTCCTGCACGGGCCTGGCGCTCTTCGCCACAGCTCATCGCCCTGCGAACGACCTGACGATTCCGCACCTATCGTCGTAACCACTCAGAACATCATCGTACCAGTCACGCTACGGCTTCGCACCACTCTCCGCAGCGACCCTGCACTTCGTCCGGCCAGTCGCCTTCCTGCGCACAGCGCGATCCGCCGCACCCTTCGGTCCGAGCGTCCAGGCTTACGACCTAGGGCACCGATCACGCCTTCCACCCTCTTCTCCGCAAACGCCATGCACGTTTCACGGGCGGCGCTGCCCTCCCGGCAGCCCGCGCAACGGTCCCCTTCCTCGCCCCTCGGATAGCAGAACGCCCGCCCGGATGGCCGCGCCATCCGGGCGGGCTTCTGTTTGCGCGCCGCGGCCCCGCTCCGTTACGCCCCCGCCCGGCCCCGCCGCTCGCAGCTCTACAGCCGGTTCTCCATCACCAGCAGGCGGCTGCTGCCCTCGGTCGTGTCCAGAATCGCCAGGTGCCGGCCTCCTGGAGCCCAGACCAACCGGGACCGCTCGCCGCTGTGGATGCGGTGTACCTCCTCCGTCTCCGCCCGGGAGACGAACCAGTCGCCCTGCGCGTTGCAGAAGGCGAGATAACCGCCCTCGAAACGCGGCCGGTACCGCTCCCCCAATCGCATGTCGAACGAATATTTACCGCCGAATTTCGATTGCGCCGAATATACGTCCTGCTGTTGCCGTCAAGACCCCGCTGGACTGGCCCCGCGCACTCACACCGGCCCCTTCTCCCGTTCCCCGCGCAATGTAGCCACGTCATCCCCCACCTCTCCTGCTCCCTGCGTGAGGTGGCTACCGTGCCGGCTGCTTCCCCGGGTGACAGCGCGAGTGAAGCCACCGAACAGCCGGGGCGTGCGGTTCCCCGGCCGCGATGGCTTCTTGCCTGTCGCTACGGCGTAGCCCACCGCCGGCCGTGCCAGCGCCAGACCTCCCGGGAGACGCTGCCGATCCAGTGGCTGGCCGTGGCGGAGGTGAACCCCTCCGTCATCACCACCAGCACGTAGGGGTGGCGGTCCAGCACGATGGCGGCGTCGTGGAAGAACGTCTCCTTCGACCCGGTCTTGTTGGCCACGGGGACATCCGGCGGGAGGCCGCTGGGGATGCGGCTCTTGGTCTGCGACTGGCGCATGAAGGCGAGCATCTCCGCCCACGGCTCCGGCGACCGCCGGGCCGCCTCCCAGACGTTGCGCAGCACCATGCCCAGGTCTTGAGGGGCGATGCGGTTGTGCTCCCAGAGTTGCCGGGGCGTCTGCATCTCGCCCGTGCCGTAGCGGATGCCGAGGCTCTGGAAGTATCGGACCATGGGCTGGACGCCGAGGGTGCGCAGGAGGGCGTTGGCCGCCGTGTTGTCGCTGTGCACCAGCATCAGCCGGGCCAGCTCCCGCCGGCTCAGCCGGGTGCCGTCCGGGACGCCCTCCAGGATGCCTGACCCTTGCTTCCAGTCCACGGAGTATACCGCCACCGGCTCGTCGAGGGAGACCTGCCCCGTCGCGGCGAGGTGGTACAGGTAGGTGGCGATCAGCACCTTCACCGTGCTGGCGGCCGTGTAGACCTCGTCTGCGTTCAGCCCGAAGTATTCGTGCCGCGTGAGGTCGTAGTACCAGACGCTGATTCGCCCGGGCGCCGACCGCGTGATTCGCTCCAGCCGGGGGAGCAGATCCTGGGCGTCCGCAGGCCGCAACGGCGCAACCGCCGGAACACCGGCGAAGACCGGGACCCGGCTCGCCCCGGCGGTTCCTTCGGCGGCGGGCGCGGGCGGGAGGGCGTCCGCCACCGCCGCCGACCGCAGCATGGCCAGCGCGACCAACACCAGACAGAACCGCGCGCGCCACGGGTGCGACGCGTGCCATGCCATGTGTCATCACCGCCGTTAGGATGCCCATCGGCGGTCAGCCGATCGCGGCGCGCGGCAGGCCCGGGGCCTGCGTGTGCGGCCCCGGGCCCGGTTTCCCTATGCGTCAGCCCCACGGTCACCGCAGGGGGGCTTTTCCGACCGGTGCGATCCCGATCACCTCGCCGCAGGCTCCGCTTCGGCGTCCATCAGCGCCCGCGCCTTCAGCCAGAGGCCGCACTCCACCCGCTTCTTGGTGAGCGCGCAGCCGATGGGATCCGGCTGGAAGATGTCGCCGCTGAGCAGGTCGGCATTGGCGTGGCAGCCGCCGCTGCAGTAGTAGCGGGCCCAGCAGGTGGGGCAGGGCCGCTTGGTGTAGATGTGGCAGCCGGCGAGGCGAGCCTGCAGATCCGTCGCCACGATCCCGTCGGTCACGTTCCCCAGCCGGTACTGTTCCCGCCCCACGAACTGGTGGCACGGGTAGAGGTCGCCCTCCGGCGTCACGGCCAGGTACTGGACTCCGGCGCCGCATCCCTGGACCCGGCGCGGCAGGCAGGGG
>ENA-UPSB01001843-UPSB01001843.1-bioreactor-metagenome-genome-assembly--contig:-NODE-1843-length-22564-cov-852.889733_pt1 | contig 22564 bp, 26 predicted proteins | sample MGYA00238182_ERZ773286 | MGnify/ENA primary metagenome ERZ773286 (study PRJEB29026, sample SAMN07631240) | bioreactor metagenome | isolation source: Switchgrass digestor | place: USA: Dartmouth... | reverse complement strand
GCTCCATATTGTATTTTGCATCCGCGAAAATCTACCTTACAATAATATACCCAAACAGAAACCAATTAGCAACAGAAGTAATGTCAGCAAGTATGATAGCATACATGCATTAAAGAACAGGACATTGGAACAGTGTTGCCGGATAATTTACAGATACAGCTGATTTCTGATTTTTGGGTTGAACAGATTTTAATGTGTGTTCAAAACGGCGATCCTTTACTCTTAACTCATTTTACTATGTAGTCGAACGCTATTCTTTCGCTGCCGTCACGTACGTGAATTATCCCACATTCCCGGAAGCCATAATTTCTTATAGCTGCCAGCATGGGCTTGTTGTCCCTGTGAGTATCGATTCTCAGGTACTTGGATTTTTGGCTGCAGAAGTCGAAGCAACTTTTGGCAATCCCCCTTGTGCTGCAGTCCGATGCGACCCGGTGAATCGTCCCGTATTGCTTTGAGCTGTGCCAGGCTCCATGTTCAATTTTCCGATAAGTCGGCTCATCTCCTATAATAAATGCAAATACGCCGACAATATTGTTATTCTCCACGCAAACATATAAATTCCTGTCATCAATATCTTTTCTGACGATTTCTTCCGGCGGATATCCCGATTCCCACCACTGTGCAGGATTCCCGTTGTTCTTCATGAACAGCCTGGCTTTTTCATATATTTTCATTATAAACGGCAAATCATTGCTTTCTGCTTTTCTGATATACATTTTTCTTCATCCTTTCGTGATACAGCTAAAGTCTATTAGGTATTCTAGCCGGAAGCACAACAATGCAATGTATATCATATCGCGTGATTCGCTTAAAGAAAAGAACCGATTCTGACGGCTGATAACCTGATGCCCGCCAGCCTGAATAATAAAAACGGCAGACGCCCCAATTAGGTCGTCCGCCAACGATACTTTATTACTTGCAAATTAACACAATGCTCTTAAATACTGCCAAAGAAGACATAACGTCCGGGCTTGAGGCTATATTTTCTGCCATCCATATAAAAGTCAGTGTCTGATGGTGTCTGTATCTCATAACGTATCGAGTCGTCCTCATATCTCCAGCTGACATCCAGCAAGCCGCGCCTTGTCTGAAGACTGGCTTCCAGCCAGCCGAGACGGCGGTCGGGTTTCGGCTCGATCCTTATTTTTCTGAACCCGGGGCTTTCCTCAATGGTATGGATACCGGCGGCTTCCTCATATACCCAGCCCATCACGGATCCATAGGCATAATGGTTGAAAGAATTCATATCCGGGCTCCAGAATTCGCCGTTGGGCATGATACCGTCCCAGTGTTCCCAGACCGTCGTCGCTCCATGGTCGACCTGGTAAAGCCACGACGGAAATTCCTCCCGCAGCAGCAGGTCATAGGCAAGCTCCGTATATCCGTTCCAGCTTAGCGCAAAAAGCAGCAGCTGTGTTCCGACAAAACCGGTCTCAAGGCGCTTCCCGGCGTCCAGGACCCTTTGTGCAAGCTCCTTCGCCGTACGCTCCGGATCTTCCGTCAAGCCGAATACGAGCGCCAATACATTTTCCGTCTGTGTCAGGTAGTCCGGGAATGTTTTCCTGAACTTTTGGACAATGCGGTCATAGAGGCCCTCATATTTCGAGGCGTCTTTCCCGAGGATGCGTGCGATCTTTGCCATCAGGCACACATCATATGCATAGTAAGCCGATGCGATGAAATCGTCCCGTGAACGTCCCTTATAGCTTCCCTGGGGCGCGTCGAGTCCGAGCCAGTCACCGAAATGTTTTCCGCCTGTCCAGAGGTACTCATCAGCAGAAGATTCGCGTATAAAGCGGAGATATTTTTCCATACTTTCGTATTGCTCACTCAGAAGATGTTCATCTCCATAAAACAGGTATAATTGCCACGGAACCAGTACCGACGCATCGCCCCACGCTGCGCTGCCGCTGCCGACCTGAACATCGGGGATCACATGCGGGACCGATCCGTCCGGAAGCTGATCAGCCTTCAGGTCCAGGAGCCACTTGCGGAAAAACTTCTCCACATCGAAATTGAAGCATGCCGTCTTGATAAACGCTGCAATGTCACCTGTCCATCCCAGGCGTTCGTCCCGCTGCGGGCAATCCGTAGGTACGTCAAGAAAATTGTCGCGTTGGCTCCATACAATGTTCTCAAAGAGCTTATTGAGTTTCGGGATACCGCAGTTAAGCGTTCCCGTCCGCTTCATGTCCGAAGAAACAAGGACTGCTTCAAAGTTTTCCGGCAGCGCGTTCCCGGGCCATTTGTCAAGCCGGATATAACGGAATCCGTAAAATGTCAGGTGAGGCTGGTAGGTCTGCTCCCCTTCACAGCATATATAACGAAGCTTTGCTTTTGCGTTTCGATAGTTTTCCGTGTAAAAATTCCCGTCCCTGTCAAGCACCTCCGCATGGGATATCTCTACTATATCTCCCTTCCTTGCCCGTACATTGAATCGGACATAGCCGGTCACTTCCTGTCCGAAATCAACCACGACTTCACCCTTCGGCGTACGGAAAATCCTTTTCGGACGTATACGGTCCAACTCCCGGACGATTTCGCCTTCCTGCGGGATCAGCTGCTCCATGCCGAACTGCACTGCACGGACCGGGAGCAACGGTGCCTCCGGCATTGAAAAGTCGGCATGTTCGCCATCGTAAATCTCACTGAAACGGATCCGGCTTTCACGTACCTGCCAGCTTTCGTCCGTAACGATCTGTATCTTATTGCCGCTTTCTGTCTCAACATCAAGCTGTGCGATGACAGCAGCCGGAAGAAGGCTTCGTTGCTCATAACTGTCAGTGATCCACCCCGGGATCGGACTTCTGTACCATCCCTTGCCGACCAGTACGCACAATTCGTTTTTGTCAGTTAAAAGTTCAGTCACGTCGTAGTCCTGATATTGATGACGTTTTTGATAGGAAGTCCACCCGGGCGCCAAAATAAAATCGCCTGCACGCTGTCCGTTTATCGACGCCTCATATACGCCCACGGCTGTAATATGCAAAATCGCTTTTTTTACAGGTCCAGCGATGTGAAAATTCCTGTAAAACAACGGGCATACATCACCCATAGGTTTCGCCGGTGCTATCCATTTCGCCTTCCAGATCATTTGCTTATCCCTCCAGTTTTATAGTACCTTATGTTGTAAGTTTAGTATGACATCGGCAGCTGTCTGTCAGTACAAAAATCTTTCGGGCAGCCGCAGGTCAATGCCCTGGCCGGGCAGTATATGTTTCAACGATTGCAGGAAACACAAGCGTTGGTTTACTGAACGGGTTTGATAATGTCGTCAATTAGCTCAACTTCAGTACATAAGTTACATTAGAAATAAATCTGCAAATGCTTCTCTCAACATTTCTCTTAATATTCATAATTGTATCATCAACGTTGTTGAGCAGGGAAATATTTTATATTAAATGGCCGGGAATGCCCGTCTTTCATCAGCACAACTTTATCTGCACATGTACAGATGCCGACTCTGTGAGATACTATTACAGACGTTTTCCCCCTGGTATTGTTGAGAAAGGCTTTCAGTATGTCCATTTCAACAATCGGATCATGGCTGAAGTCGGTTCGTCAAGGACTACAAAATCACTTTTTTTGAACAATGCCCGGGTTTTTACGAACAGTAAAGGAGCAGTTCATTTACTGCTCCTCCTTTTTGCATGGCGCCATTTAAAAAATCAAAAATTGGTATGTGCAACAATATCTCCAACTGAGTTAATCAGTCCATGTATAACCATACTGTCAGCGATAGACCTTGATTTCCATGCGGCCAGTCGAATTATAGCTCACCGGATGTTTGCGCTGTCAGGCCATCCGGGCCTTGCAGTTTTTGTAGAAGATCTCTATATCATCCTGATCGCCGTTTTTGAGTCTCTTATATATTTTCGAAATCGGATGGCATGCAAAAACCCCTTTTCTCACCGAAATACCTTTTCCTTCTTTCTCCTCCCATTCTCCGCCTATATTCCTGATAATCAACTCACCAAGATATGCTCCCATAATACCGGAGGATACCAGGATGATTTCTTCGTCATAATTTTCCGGGTCCGATTCCATGTTACTATGTAATATCTGGCATAATATATCAAGTTTTACTACGCTGTCTTCCGAATAATCGAGTTTGATTTCAAACACATCCGCCAGATCTATGGCTCCGTTTGCCCATTCCTGCATGGTAAGCTTCAGATCGTTGCCGATCATACAAATTCCCTCCTCGCATAAATTTACAAAGCATAATGCTTCTGCATAAAAGTCGATTGCTTGTTATCTATTTCCAATTTTGTCTGCTTTAAGGATATTATATCATATAATTCATAAATTTCTATATTTTATTTTAATTTTGTCATGATAAATCAATAATGAATAACCGATCATATCTGTAGTGGCCCGCCGTTCTCATTTCCTCTGCCTTCATTGCCCCTCCGGTCCAATGATTGAGTCCAATGGCGGAATATGTGGATTGTTCATCTGGAACTTGCAAACTTTGTAGAAGAACTCAATATTGTCTTCATCGCCGTTCTTTCTCTCAGCCATGGTATCCTTTAATCAAAGTTGCATATTTCAGGATATTCTCACCCAGGAACCGCGCCTGCTGAAGCCGCTTTTCCTGGTCCAGTATATCGCCGCATTTATCCGCCCTTGCCGATAAACCGTTCAGTATGCCTGGAACGCAGATTGCTCCGCAAGACAGATAGAAATTATATATTATGTTCAGCACTATGCTCTGGCCTGCCCCTTCGCCCCTGCCGACCGCGATCGCTCCACCAACTTTGCCGTCAAGCGGTCTTTTTTCACTGAAAACATAACACCTGTCGAACAGTGCCTTAAGCTGGGCGGTGACATTCCTGTAATAGACAGGCGAACCGATCACGATTGCATCACAGGATGAAAACTCATCATAAACATAACCCATATCATCATCCTTGATCTTGCAGGACCCTGTCTTCCTGCAGCTGTCACATCCGACGCACGGCTTGATGGATTTCTCGCTGAGAAAGAACTCACTGACTTCCCATCCCGCTTCCCTGAAAGGCTCAAGCGTATGCCTTACCAAAATCTCAGTGTTCCCGCCTTTTCGCGGACTGCCCGATATTCCTATAACCTTCATATTGCTCTCCCTAATAATGGTTTTTTTACTTATAAAAGATATAATCATGATATAGACGTTTATTAAATAAATCTATTTTATCATTATTGCTGCCGAACAGGTAAATATTTTTATATTAAAAGAACACTAGTTCCCGGAATGATTACCTGATATAATATAAGCATACTGCGTGCAAGTACGCTGCATTTATTGAAAGGAGCCATTATTATGGATGAATTCAGGAAGCCTTATGAATACATGGAAGAGAAGGGTATAAGCGGATTCCTTCTGGTCTATTTTCTCATGCTTCTGGCACAGGAAACGCTGCTGGGCGTGATCACACTGTTCAACGGATATGACCTGCTTTCCGGGAACAGGGTCCTTGGTACGATCATAATGGGAATATCCGTCTTGTACATACTGTTTTCGCTGTTCTCGGCGATAGTACTCAAGAAGCTCAAAAAATTCGCCGTCAGAGTCTCAAAGGTATTTCTTGTATTCAGGGCCGTCTACCTGATCCCTTATCTCATTTTCATTACGATCAGTCAAATAAGGGATATACCATATAACATAGATCATGAGAAGTATTCGAATATGCTCGGAAGCATCATCGTATCATCCGTCGTCAGCTTTTTGTTAATTGTAGCTTTCAGTGCCGGATGGTATATGTATCTGAACAGATCCAAAAAAGTCAGGGAGCTGTTCCCCGTCGGGATCGACGGATCCAAAGCGCCGGTCGGGGCGGTTGGCGGAGCTAATGACCGGGCTGACGTATAGTCCCAGGTATATAGTGCTTTCAGTCGGGCTCCGGTCCGGCTGAATGCTTTCTTATTTTTGACGTCATAAAGCTCTAAGTGACATTGGGTTTTACATCAGCCATGATCCTGTCTATCGCCTCAATAATGCAATTCCAGTTTTCACAGCGGATTATGCCTTCCCTCTGGAGTGACGAATTATACTCTGTGGAGTACAGGATGACTTTTATTCCATGGTCAGCCAGTTCCAGGGCGTTTTTCACCGAATCTTCGATGAACACATCGATCCCGTTTTCAATGCAAACAGCCGCTTTGCCCTTCCCTTCGGTGAAAATCACTTTTTCGGCATTGATACCATACTTTTTCAGCCACTTAATAGTACTGTCATAATGGATACGGAACCTGGCGCTTATAATATAAATTTCATGGTTCATGGCCAGTTTATTGATGGACTCCGCTGCGCACTCCATCGGGGCAAGCGAACACAGCAGGCGTTCGCCATGTTCTTCGAATATCTGCGCGATATTTTCTATCCCGCCAAGGCTATGCGCGACCTCATCCGGCTTTACTTCCCTGTTCAGAAACTTTGATAACTCAGAAGCCACGTAACTTATTGTATCTGTAATGACCCCGTCAATATCGATGCCTATCCTCATCTCTCTGTAACTCCGTTTCTAACCGTCCAGGACTTTTTTCAGATCCACTTCCAGGAATCTCCCCCTGGCTTTCGCGATAATCCTGCCTGAGGCTTTGTCAGTCAGTGTCGCGACTACATCGATCTTCCGCCCGTCGCGGTTCTCGATTTCTCCTTCACATACGAGGATATGCCCTTCAAACGCAGGACTTATATATTCAATGTTCATGCTTGCTGTCACAGCTTCAATTCCTGATTTGGCAACAGCATGGAACATGGCTTCATCAAAAAGAACAGCTGCGACACCGCCGTGCAAAACCCCGGGGTATCCGCAATACTGGGGTTTTACTTTGAATTCGATGTGCGATTTATCACCGATATGGCTGATGTTAAGCCGCAGGCCAACTGGATTGTCCTTTCCGCAGCCATAGCAGTTGTGTATATTTACTATATCCATAACCATCTCCCTTAAGCATTTCAAGGCTCAATTACTTTTCCTATTGATACTTTCTCCCCATATATAACATAAAGATATAATCCACCTTGTGACGTCCGCCATGCCTCAATATGGCCAAAGCGATGTATTCGTCAGCGTTATAGGTTTTTGACCCACTGTATAATTTCGTTGATATGTCACTGAAACCGTACTGCTTTAAGTCCTCAAACCCAAATCTCTTTTTTATCTCGGAAGGTTCCCATAACTCTGCGCCCGTTTTCCTGATCGGCCTTTTATACGGCTTGAAATATTTCCTGTAAAGAGTCTGGATCTCTTCATACAGTTCATCGCCGTCAGCCGGAACAGTAATGTATCGGAACAGCACGAACGCTCCTTTGTTTCTTAACAGGCGAAAAACTTTTGGACACCCGATCTCCGCGTCCACCCAATGGAAAGCGGCAGCGGCATATACAAGGTCATAGGCTCCTTCTTCCAATAAGGCATTTTCGAAAGGAGCGGTGCATACACTGAAATTACCGGATCCCTTAAACCTTTCTTTAAGGAACGCCGACATATTCTCACCGATCTCCACGGCGGTCACGTCATATCCCGCATTCAGGAAATGCACAGTTGCCTTACCCGTTCCGGCACCGATCTCAAGTGCTTTTTTTGCCGGACCCGTCCCAATATATCTGAAAATATCTTCAAACAGTTCACACGGATACTCCGGCCGTACCCGGTCATAATCTCCGACAACTTCATCAAAGTGCTGCCTTCTTTCACGTTCCCATCCCGTTATCATATTTGCCCCCGTCTTATCTCTCAACAATACGCTTCCTCCCGCCGATCCAGGCTTTCAGGTCGGCAGTCTCTGTAAACCTGCCCTAATCCAACGCTTTCGAATACCTCAGTTCCCTTATGCCGTCCTCGAAGACCCGCACTTTCCCGTCAAAAACGAATCCATGCCTCTCATAAAACTTCCTGGCCCTGTGATTGTCTTCCAGCACCCAAAGGACCGCTTGCTTATAACCCTTTTTGCGCAGTTCTTCGAGGCCCCATTCCATCAGTACAGTTCCGAAACCTTTGCCTATATACTCCGGCTTTAGGTATATCCTCCATATTTCGATGCAGGAATCATCGACTTCTCCATACCTGCTCTTGCCAAAAGTAAATAAGCCCGCAGGAATGCCATCAGCGAAGAGTATCGCTGTTTCCGGGTATCCCAGGGACAATTCCCGCCTGAACCCTTCTCTTCTCCTTTCAGGCGAAAATTTGTTCATGATATAGTCATCAGGAAAGATCCCGGCACAGGAAAACCTCAGGGATTCAGAATGGATTTCTCCAAGTATGACACAGTCATTGGTATTTGCATAGCGAATAAAAACGTCCATTATCCGTCCCCACATCCTGATGATAAAACTCCGCACGCAGAAAAGCAATTTTGGATAAATATTATAATATTAAACAGAACAGATGTCTACTGTCGATTACCTCGCCCACTTAGTGTAAATTTTTAACAAGATGACAGAAACAGAAAATAAGGGCTTTACCCTTATATATTGACATATGAAGGTATACATGTATTTTAACTCATGACAGGAAGCAAGCATTTATGTTTGATCATAATACACTTACATCCTGCTGCATATACGCAGTGAGATATCCAGGAGATTGCTCCTTATCTCATCCCTGCTTTTCCATCTCCTGTCATCCCATTCTACGCCGCTCAGGTCATCCCCGCCGTACAGGATCTGCCCCAGCTTTACATTCCTGAACCTGGCTACGGCAAAGAACGCAGCGGCTTCCATTTCAACAGTGACGCAGCCTTCCAGTTTGCGGAGCTCAGCTTTGTCCCTGGTCTCCCTGTAGCACGCATCCGTTGTCCATGTCTTTGCTTTTATGTACTGAATGTTATGCTCTATGAAATAATCTTCGATGGCTTTTACGGCCTCTTCACTGCATTCGACTTCCCGTGAAGGAGGCAGGTAATGATAGGAAGTCCCTTCGTCACGGACCGCCGAAACAGGTATTATCAGGTGTCCGACCGCAATATTCTTCTGAAGGACACCGGCTCCGCCGCATACGATGAACCTGTCAAAACCATAGGCGATAAGCTCCTCCAGCAACGCAGCCGATCCCGGTGATCCCACGAATCCCTGCGTCACATGTACTTTTCTGTCGCCCACGACCGTTTCATAAATCGGTAAGTTTATCGTTTCATTGTAGAAAGTTGCGATCTGTTTCAGCTTTCCTTCCGCGTTCAGCTTTTCGAGCGCATCCCTGAAAAAGGTAATGACACATCTTTCACACCCATCGATAGGTTTGATCAGGTTCGACGGATCGATTATCGCGTCCCTCGATTCGTCGAATTCAAGTATCGGGTATTGTTTCATTTCCATATGCATACCTCCTTTAGGTGTCGGTTTAGAGTATCATCCGATGCCGGATGCTATTTTCAAAAAACCTTATACCAGGTAAGCGCCAGGTCACCCCTGTTCACCGTATTTGATATCTTCTTCCAAAGCTCAACCCCATACACTGGCCAGCCCTGATGTAATATTGCTGTCCTGGTTTTCAGTAATATCGATGAATCATTTACTTTGCATATCCCGCTGTATAGGGGCACCAGGCCATGCACTTCACGCATAATGTGCATAATTTCCTGGTCATGATCTCATCACGGGTGGTTGAGATGCTCCATGTCGTGCCGTGCAGGGCTTTGGTCGGGCAAACATCCACACAAATGCTGCAATCTCCGCACTGTGGTTCTTTCGGCGCCTCACTTATCGTTTCAAATGGCGCCGTGGTAAGGACCTTGCCCAGCATCACCGCACAGCCGTACCGCTCGGTGACCAGCAGGTTATTTTTGCCTATAAACCCCAGCCTGGCCCTCAGCGCCACGGTCTTGTGCGGCAGGCGCCCGGTCTTCAGTTTACTGATACTTTTATATCCCTCTGCTTCCAGCATCTTTGCCACTTTTTCGGCAAGAGTGTCCATCCTGCGTTCGACGTTGATAACTTCTTTCGTTTTCGGCGTCTGGCCGTTTCTTATCGCACTTATATATTCCTTTGACAGCGCTTTCCCGAAGAGGACGGCACAGGTGCAATCCTCGATGATGTCCGCCGGAAGCGTCGTAATATCGACGAAATATACGAAATCAGCTCCGCTGTCTTTTATACGCTGCTCCCAGATCCTGTTCAGTTCCATGATGACCCCTCCTGACAGACATCCCCGCTTTTGTCTTCCAACAACATGACCGGGATATAACAGAAGCGGGGGAAAGTAATGCTCCAATTGCGGATCTCGTAAACCTTCTTTACAAGTCCCTTACATATCTTATTTCATAGACGATACCGTCTAAGTCAAGTTCCTTCCTTGTCCCGCCAAACCTGAAACCGAACTTCTCGTAGAATCTCCGGGCTCTTTCGTTTTTCTCCAGGACCCACAGCGATACCCTTTCATACCCCTCATCCTTCAGGCAGGCAAGGCCGAACAGCATGAGCTTCGTTCCGATTCCCCGCCTCCAGTATGCAGGATGCAGATATATGCCCCATATCTCCCCGAAAGTATCGTCCAGATCGTCGTCCCGGCTCTTTCCTATGCAGATGAAACCAACGACCCGGTTTTCACAGACCGCTGCGTAATTTCTTTCAATGCCCCGGGACATTGCATCCACAAATCTTTTTTCACTGCTTTCTGCGGTAATTTTGCCAAGAAATGAGTCCGGAATGATCCCCTTATATGCTGCCTTCCACGATTCCGAGTGGATAATCCCAAGGCCGCGGCAATCTTCGATTTCAGCTTTTCTGATCACTATACTCATATGTTGCTTACAGACCTCGATTTTATATTTTTATAAGTTTACCATACCAACATTCTGCTTCTCAAGTGCTTCAGGGTTACAGGCAAGCCAGCCTCCGTTCCGCGTCATCGACGTCCAGCTTGCCGAAGACAGACAATGTGACATGGGGAACACTTCCCGAGTCCTCCATCCAGGAGTTGATGCCGCTTTCTTTCAAAGAATGCCATATCCGCCTGATCCGCGCATCACTTTCCTTATCGAAAAACAATCAGTCCGCTATCAGTCACCCATGCGTGCAACCATGAAAGTACTCATAAACCAAACCACTACAGCCGGCATGTAATGCAGAAAGTTAAAACCCCCATAGTATGGCAGTATTTTCAGGAAATACAGCAGATTATACGCGCTGAAAAGGACAAAGCTGATGATGCCTCTAAAGTATGACTCGCCATAAATAAAAAATCCCATCCCGGGTATGAATAGGTTTGCGATGAAGCTTATGCGTTTTTCGAACGACTTGTGTTCACGCCTGAGAGCATCGATCTCTTTCAGCAATTCTCTTTTTAACTCCTGAAGTTCCTTATCCTCTTCAGTTCCTGAAGTTGCTCTTCTTTCATTTTACAACCTCCTGGTCACTTGATTATTTATAACAGGCTGCGGTCTCCAAAACCGAAGTCCAACCTTCGAACACTTCTCTAGCTGCGGTTTCTTCTACGCTCTCACCCGGTTCGATTCCTCCGCCGGGAAAGCACCAGCAGTCATTATCTGTCCTGCGGATCATCAGTACCCTGTTATCCCGGTCAAGTATTATGACACTTGTGCCGCACTGGATGAGCGGATCATGTCCGACATATCTTCGCAGGTTTCTTATATACTCGGTCATTATACGGCTCCCAAATGCCATGTATGTATCAAATACGATAGAAAAGATCAAAACTGTTTCTCCACATTATACCATAATTTACTTTATGTATAAAGTAAGACTGATTTTCATACCCTTTACCGGTCGCTGTCATGCCATCCCGCTTTCTGACCAGGTATACCAGACAGTTTGATGAAAACTTGCAAAATTACCATTGCATTAAATCCGATTTGGTGTTAGAATAATAAAGCGCTGTTCGCAGAACATACGGCGGGGTGTAGCGCAGCTGGTAGCGCGCTTGGTTCGGGACCAAGAGGCCGCTGGTTCAAGTCCAGTCACTCCGACCAGTATAAAGCCCTTGGGATGTCGTATCCCAGGGGCTTTTTATGTGCATCTCAACACTCATTGTTTCAGCATGATGCCTGTTGATATACCGGCTTATTAGACAGCGTACCGGAAAATCGAGTTTATGGGCCGCACAACTGCCTTGCCTGTCGATTCTTAGTAGCTTGACATAACGCTAAAAAGCATATATTATAGATAAAAACAGAAAATACCGACGAATGATAGAGGCGCGGAAAGCAAGAGTACAGTGCTGCATCGGGCAGAGCAACCGCAGCATCGGAAAGGGCTTTTCGCCGAAGGGTCGTATCCTTGCCTGGGGGTGCGATTGCCTGGGTCGACGGATAATATCCGTCGAACTGCCGCAGAAACGCGGAGCGCTGTCATTGCCACGATTGAATTGTCGTTGCCATGGACGCATTCCCGTACATGGCTTTTATTTTGTCTATAAATTATGTTAAATAAATGGGAGGATTTTAAGATGATCAAGAAGATCTGTGCCGTCGTACTCGTATTCGCTATCGCGCTGTCCCTGGCAGCCTGCGGCAGTAAATCCAACATCGGAAAGAATTCCGTTTTGAAGACCGGCGTACTGCGTGTCGGTATGGAATGTGCATACGCTCCGTACAACTGGACCCAGTCCGACGATTCCAACGGAGCTGTTCCGATCTACAACAGCAGCGATTATGCCAATGGATATGACGTGATGATGGCAAAGAAAATATGTGAAGCGAACAACTGGAAGCTCGAGATCCATAAGCTGGACTGGGATTCCATCCCGATCGCCGTACAGTCCGGCGAGATCGACGCAGCCATCTGCGGCCAGTCAATTACCGCAGAACGCCTGGAATCTGTCGACTTCACCACTCCATATTATTATGCATCTATAGTGACCCTGGTAAGGTCAGACAGCAAGTATGCGGACGCAACCGGCATCTCGGATCTGGAAGGGGCAGTCTGCACTTCGCAGATAAATACAGTCTGGTATGACGTATGCCTTCCGCAGATCAAAAACGCTAAAATAATGCCGGCCCAGGAAACCGCACCGGCAATGCTGGTCGCGCTTGCTTCCGGCGCTGTCGACCTGGTCTGCACTGACTATCCGACCGCGCTTGCAGCCGTTGTTGCATACCCTGAACTGAAACTCCTGGACTTCACCGGTTCTGAAGACAACTACAATGTCTCCGAGGAAGAGATCAACATCGGCATAAGCTGCATGAAGGGCAATACCGAACTGGTCGGGAAAATCAACGCTGTATTGGAAACAATGACAGTGGAAGATTATGAAGAGATGATGAAAGAGGCCATTTCGATACAGCCTTTGTCTGAATAAGAAATGATAAAAAGTGAGAGCGGATTTTTCGCCGCTCTCATTTTGTTTAAGTGCGGTGGCCGGTGAAAAACCGGCAATAGGTGGAAAAATTCGCTTGCTTCATACAAAAATGTACGTGAAAGGGGTCCTTCCATTATGACAAGCAGTCTGCCAACCGATTTCTGGGGACGAATTTACTTTCTGATCACGAATTACAGCAGTTCATTTTTACGCGGTGCCGGCACTACGATCGCGATCGCGGTCGTCGGTACGGCGGTTGGCTGCCTGATCGGCTTTATTGTCGGCATTATTCAGACCATCCCGATCAATCCGAATGATCCAAAGATAAAGAAAATCCTGCTCGGGTTCGTGAATGCGGTCTTGAAAGTCTACGTTGAAGTATTCCGCGGGACACCGATGATAGTGCAGGCAATGTTCATTTACTACGGTGCGTTGATGTACCTTGGAATAAATATGGGCATGTGGTTTGCAGCTTTCTTTATAGTATCGATCAATACCGGCGCCTACATGGCGGAAACGGTACGCGGAGGCATCATATCTGTCGACTGGGGGCAGACGGAAGGGGCAATGGCAATTGGAATGACCCATTACCAGACAATGCTGTATGTCGTTTTCCCGCAGACCCTGCGCAATATCATACCGCAGATCGGCAACAACCTGATCATCAATATCAAGGACTCATCAGTGCTGAGCGTGATCGGTACGGTCGAGCTGTTTTACGCTGCAAAGCAGACAGCGGGAGCCTACTACTGGTACTTCGAAAGCATGACCGTCGCAATGGCCGTTTATCTTGCAATGACGCTTATCACTTCTTTCCTGCTGCGCAAGTGGGAGAAGAAACTGGACGGCTCCGCAGTTTTTGACCTGGCTACCACCGACACCCTTGCGCATACCAGCGGAATGCTGCATGCACCGACAAGAAGGAACAGGGAGGTATGACAAATGAGTGGAGAAATAATCAGGGTAAGCCATTTGGGAAAGTCTTTCGGAAACAATGTCGTGCTGCGCGATATCAATTTCACAGTATCCAGGGGCGACGTGACCTCCATCATAGGATCTTCAGGTTCAGGCAAATCGACCCTCCTGCGGTGCATCAACCTGCTGGAAACGCCTACATCCGGAGAGATACTATACCACGGCGTACCTATCAACAGCAAGAATGTCAACGCTTCGGAATACCGTACCCATGTCGGCATGGTTTTCCAGTCCTTCAACCTGTTCAGCAACATGTCGGTCCTCGACAACTGCATTATCGGCCAGACAAAGGTACTGAAAAAGAAAAAGGATGACGCGATACTCAATGCGGTCAAATACCTTGAAAAGGTCGGAATGGCTCCCTATATCAACGCAAAGCCGCACCAGCTGTCAGGCGGCCAGAAGCAGCGTGTCGCGATCGCGCGTGCGCTTGCGATGGAACCCGAGGTGCTGTTGTTTGACGAACCCACCTCGGCTCTCGACCCGGAAATGGTCGGCGAGGTCCTTGCTGTTATGCGGGACCTTGCACGGGATGGAATGACGATGATCGTTGTAACTCACGAAATGGCATTCGCGCGTGATGTAAGCAACCATGTCATCTTCATGTCGGAAGGCGTTATCTGCGAAGAAGGGACTCCTGATGAGATATTCAGAAATCCCAGGAATGAAAGGACAAAGGAATTCCTTGCGCGCTTCACGCAGAACTGAAGAAATGTCCTTTTGATCCAACCGGAACAAACCCTTGGGGCTTTATCTCCCAAGGGTTTTAAAGCTGCCTCAAAAGTGACTTCCGCCGTTATAGCCTTTCTCCGCTTCTGTTGTCCCGATATCCTTAGGCTTGATAAACAGCCTGGTATTAGTGAACAGGCTTTTGCGATTGCGGAAACACACCATACGGCATGCCGCGCGCACAAAACATGGCAGGCCGCATACCGATGCAGCCTGCCATACCTGTATCCTTGTTTCACGAATGATCCGCAGCTTTTGCAGCAATGTCGCAATACCAGTATTCTCAATCCGCAAGTATCATCTGTGTCAGTTCCATCGGAGGCACGATCTTGCCGTCCTTATACACGCGCATGTTGCCGCTGGAAATCTCGTCGATCAGGATGACTTCCCCGTTGTTGTATCCGAATTCGAACTTGATGTCCCACAGTTCCAGTCCCTTTGACCTTAAATCATCGGCAATGATCCTTGTGATCCGCAGGGTCTGTTCCTTCATGGACCTGAAAAGTTCCTCGCTCATTATGCCGAGCACTGCGAGCGCTTCACCGGTTATCAGCGGATCTCCCTTGGCGTCGTCCTTAAGCGTGACTTCGACATAGCCGCCCGGCAATTCGGCACCGTCTTCGATATATGTACCGTACCTGCGGATAAAGCTTCCCGTCGCCTTCAGCCTGCATATGACCTCAAGGCCTTTCCCGAACGGTTTTGCCGGCAGCACTTCCATTGTCGCGTTTTCAATATCGGCACTGATGTAATGGGTCCTGATGCCGGCTTTTTTCAGCATCTCGAAGTAACGCACAGAAGTCTGGAGGTTTTGTTTTCCGATACCCTCGATGGTCAGGCCGACCGTGTTCGCTCCGGGATCGAAAACCCCGTCGGTGCCGGTACAGTCGTCCTTGAATTTCAGAAGCACGTTCCCGTTGTCAAGCTGGTATACATCTTTCGTCTTTCCTGAATAGATCATTTTCATAGCAATTCCCCATTCCGCAACAGCTAAACCGATATATTAGCTGGTTATTTGTTTTCAACATTCATAATTATACATAACAGTATTAATTTAAATCAATAAATGCACCCTGTTTTCGCATAATTTCTGTAATTCTTCCAAAAAGTGCGGCGCTACCCTGCCTGTAACATGTCAAAAATCCAAATAACAGCTTCCTTGCTGCCACTGCCGTACGGACCCGGGAAAATCCCATTACATGAAAAGCCTGTACAATGCCTTCATATATAAAAACAGATACAGCCAATATCGGATTGTTATTGTCATACAATATTGGCTGTATCATATTGGACCTCATTTTTTCTTATGTGTGCAGCTTCAGAAAAAGTCACTCAAGGCTTTCTCAAAGAACTTGAATGCTATCTGCAGGACAGCATAGTCTTCTTCATCGATATCTTTGGCATGCGCGTCGATCCTGTTGCTGTTTATTACGTCAAAAAACTGTTCGAACTTGACCTTGTCCGGGAAAATGTTCTGATACATTTTCCAGTCCTTGGCCATTATGAATTTCAACTGGTTGAAGTAGAGTTCCTTCAATGCCTGGCTGAAGGGCACATCACGCATACGCTTCAGCTGTGTCTGGTCATTGGTGCCTGAAATATAGGCCATCAATCTTTCCTTGGATTTCTTGCCGTACTGGCTCTGCATGTTATGGAAGATGATATCGCGCAGGATCATCTCTATCCTTTCCCTGCGCGAGCGGACTTCTTCACGGATCTGGTCCTGTGTCGTCGCCGTTTTTTCGTAGTAGTACTTGTTCTTCAGATAATCCTCGATGGATTTGATCCTGACAAAATAATCATCTTCAGCCCGTTCGATCAGGCAATAGCCAAGCAGATGCACAATGGCGTTCTCCCGGCCGCCGAGCCTCTTCCTGAAGGCTGTCCTCCCGTCCAGCGCCAGTCTCTTCAGCATTTCGAACTCTTCCGGATAGTATGTCTCAAGTACGCCAAGTATCTGCTCTATTACTCCAGCCATTTCCAACCGGTAGTTTTCTGCGTTTTTCTCATAACTATACTTGGAAACCGTATAGGGACGTTCCTCGCCCTTTTCCAGCAGATCGGTATTGATACGGCTGCAGACCTGGCGGATGAGGAACGGGTGTCCGCCGTAATCTTCCACCAGTCTGGAATATATCTCTTCATCGAAATACAGTCCCGAATGGCCGCCGATTCCTGAAACCATGTTTTTCACGTCCTTGAGATTGAAGAGCGTCACGTACTGCGGCCTCAGCATACCGAATATTGGGTTGTCGCATCCGTTTATCTGGCTCAGTTCCACACATTTGGGGTTTACCCCTGCGATTATGAATGAAAACAACGTGTTGTTGGTCTGGATTATCGATCTGAGCGACTGCCAGAAAAAGAGGGCGTCATTCCCCGTCTTCCAGTTTTCGGATGGAGAAGTGGTATAGCTGATATTCTCGACTTCGTCAAAAATCAGGAGTATCCTGGTACCCAGGACTTCACTCAGCGATGAGATATCTTCTTCGAAACTTTTCGCGGCCTTAGCCTCCGTATATCTCGATGCGGATTTAGGCAGGCTGAACTCCTTCGGGATCCTGGTATTGCCGTCTTCAGTCTGCACTTTTTTGTACTTCTTTTCGATTTCGACCACGATCTGGTGCAGGAAGGAGTTCCATCTCTGGTGGTGATACTGCGAGCAATCAAAATATACTGCCGCCCCTCCATCCTGCTCTATACGTATCTGCAGCAGGTTGAGGACGGAGGTCTTGCCTATCCTTCTCAATCCAAAGAGTCCTGCCTGTTCGCCCTGTTTGTATTTCCCGTAAAGCGAAGATATCAGGTTCATCCTGTCCTGGCCGTAAAAATATGTATCATTGTTGAGAGGTGATGCGATCCCGAACAGATCCCTTTCGAATAAAAAGTCCCTGAACCTGTTCTGTAATTCACTTTCACTGATGCCGTTGATCAGTTCGGAATAGCTGAAGGGGACTATCAGGCGTGAATCAGGATTCGCGTTTCGGTCTTCTTTTATGATATTCACTATATCGTCGTTATCATCGATGAGTATGCATGTTATCTTATCGAGTCGGTTTTTATACTCGGCTTTCGTTGCCAGCAGGTAGTCGATAAAGTCTTTCGTCCTGCTCTTAAAATAGTTGATGCTGCCAATGCAGCACAAAACAAGCATTTCGTCACCCAGATTGTACAGTTGCCTAAGTGTCTCAACCGGTTTGAAAAAATGGAAGTAATAATGGGTACTCTTGAAGATCTGTTCCCGGGAAAAAGTTATCTTCCCGTACTTGGATAATTCAAGCACTGCTTTGTAAATCTTGTCGTTCCCTTTGATTTCGATAGGCTCACCGGTCCTGTGGTCTTTCACTATCCCTACTTCATCAAATGCAGTTACGATACTGCGTTCCCTGTCCATATCCTACACCTCTCCTGTTATGTTACCGGCACAGTACAATAATAACATATTTTCTGCCATTACAATAGTCGACATTATTCTACATAAATCACTTATTCTTTGTCGATATGGATTTTTCAGTAAAAACTCCATTTGCCGTCTTCTTTGCCGGTGTAGTCGCCCGAAGCCAGTACCTCTTCTCCTCTTGCCACCACATAATCCGTCGGCCCGTGGAAGACGGCATTGATACCCGGGATATCCTCAGCTTTCTGCGCCGTGTATATGATAATTGCATTTTTGCTGTTGACCGGGCTCGGCAGGCCTGTCAGGAGCCGCAGGGAATCACCTGCATATTCTTTGTCTGCGATGATACAGTCGTCCCTGACTGTAAATGGAAATCTGTCAGCATACCTGCGGAGGAACAGATTGCCCTCAACGGTCCCGTATGCGATGATGTTTTTATCTGCCAGATCACTCACAAGCGCTTTTTCGTCTGAGATAACTTCTGTATCGAATGTAAATCTGTCCTTCATAAAGTCCTTTATGCCATTTACATATTCCCTGATCCTGTCCTGCACGTCCTGGTCCTTCTCGGAAGTAGGATAGATAAGGACGACAGGCAGCCGCATATTGAACGTCGCATCGATCGGCCCTGTGTACTCAATACGGTAATAGTCATCCCCAAGGTCCCTTTCGCTCAGGTCCCTGAACACATTTATGAGTTCCGGATAAAACTCGTCAAAACTTCCGTACTTGTCGCGGTTCGTTTCATACTCTGCCAGTTTATCGCAAAGGTCATTTATGTAATAAAAGCCGTTCGTTCTTTCCTGGCCCAGCGTTTTCCTGTAAATATCTCCGCTGTCATGGATGAGCAGGAGCCGCGCGGTGACCGCCCTTACGATGTGCTCGTTCACACAGGTCTCCCAGTCCGTATATGCATTGGCTTTCATTATTTCGGCTATCGGTCTGTACAGCTTTTGGTACCTGTTCACTTCATCCAGGTACCTGCCTGTAAGCGGGTTCACAAAGGAATGGCTGAATTCGTGGTATACCAGGTACCTGAAGCTATCGGCAGTCCCAAAGGCAGGGATATCTCCTTCCGCATCCAGCGGTCCCTGGATACTGTAAATATCAAAGCTGCCATCTTCGTTTTCCAGTCTCGGTCCGAAACCTCCAGGATGGAACATGGGCGCAAGTATGATATTGTAACTGTTTTGCCTTATCCCGTAATAGTCTTCGATGTCTCCTGTAAGATCATCATCTTCCATCACTGCGGCGGTCCTGTCCGCCACTTCTTCGTAGAATTCCCTGTGCTCATCGTAAAAACGTTTAAAGTCCGTATCCACCGCAAACTGCAGCAAATACCGTGCAAACTTGTCAAGATCGCCCCTGCCCGCTCTTTTCCTGAGATTTTCATCAAATCCGAAATCTCCCGTCTCGTCATACTTCGAGGTCAGGTACAGGACCGTGGTGGGAGGCGCGTCATTTGTAAAACCGGACCTGCTCAGTGTATCAAAATACCTGACGCCGGCATGGGATCTGAACCTGCCGAAGTACCCGGCCATGTCGTCTTTATAACTGAAATTATGCCTGGTCAGGAGGTGCGTCCTGTCACCGTATCCGCTCAGGTACTGGACTGCCGCAAGCAGTTCGATACGCGGATCGACCATGATATTGATCCCGTTCACTGTCTTCGTCACAGGCTCGATATTTCCTAAAGCTTCAGCAAAAGAAACATCCTCCGGCAGCGCTGATGTACATGATGCCGCCAGGGATAATACCAGCAGGCATGTCAAAACTAATGCAGCAGGCTTTATGTATTTTCTGATACTGAAGCGCATAATGGCAATACCTCCGCAATATTTATGATATAATACTTTCTATTTCCGAAAAAAGTCTGGGCAAATAATTTTAGTAGTTGCATATTTATACATTTTGCGTATAATTATTTTCAAGCTATGATCTGAGGAAGTGTCCTGTAATGCTGAAGCCTGAAACAGACGATATGGGCAAATATTTGCAGATGTCCGGTATCATCGACTTTGGACATGACCTTGTCAGGGCGGCTGCAGAAGAAGTCAGGTGCTGCCTTGAACAGGCGTCAGGATGCAGTGAGACCGAGTATGTGAAAACCGCGTTCGAATACGTGAGGGATGCGTTCCCCCATTCATTCGACCTGCTGAGATCCGGCAAGCCGGTATCCCGGGTATCATGCAGGGCATCAGACGTACTTCTGAACGGTCACGGCATATGTTATGCGAAGTCCCACCTGCTTGCGGCACTGCTGAGGATCGCAGGCATCCCGGCGGGCTTTTGCTACCAGAAGCTCCGGTTCAGTGATGAGGACCCGTCACTTGTCCTTCATGCAGTAAATGCCGTATATTTATACAGCCTTGGGAAATGGATAAGGCTTGACGCCAGGGGCAACCGTAAAGACGTAAACGCACAGTTCTCAACCGGCAGAGAATTTCTCGCTTTCCCGGTCAGGCCTGAACTCGGGGAGCAAGACGGCTTGATTATCTATGCCGAACCGGCGCATAATGTAATCGAGGCTTTGGCGAAGTCGAAAACACTGTATGACCTTATGGAAAATTTGCCATATGAGGTTTGAGCAATCAGCCATGTGCTGCTGGGACAGCAGCCAGGATATTGGATATCATTTGAGATAAAGACATGTATTAAAGACATGTATTTCGGAAGAAATGGCACAGCCCATCAAACAGGAGGAGAAAGATATGCTGAACACCACAGGGGAACTGCTGGAGCAGGCCGGCAGATCCATTCTTTTCACAGCAGCAAGGCCGGATATAGTGATGGAAAAAGGCCAGGGGATGTACCTCTGGGATACGGACGGCAAAAAGTACCTGGATTTCATCGGCGGCTGGGCCGTCAACTGCCTGGGGCACTGCCCCGATGCCATCGCTGATGCATTGGACGGGCAGTCGGCATTGCTCGTAAACGCCAGCCCGGCCTTCTACAACAGGCCCATGATCGAGTTTTCAAAACTTCTCACCGATATATCCTGCTTCGACAGGGTGTTCTTCACCAGCACCGGGGCGGAAGCAAACGAGAGTGCTGTGAAGCTTGCCAGGAAATACGGCGCCAAATTTCTTGGAGGCGCTTATGAGATAATCACGGCCATCGACAGTTTTCACGGACGGACCCTGGCAATGATGTCGGCCACAGGCAAGAAACACTGGGAGGACCTTTTCAAGCCCAAACTGCCCGGCTTCGTGCATGTGCCGTACAATGACATCGACGCAATGGCGGCCGCAGTAAATGAGAAAACCTGTGCAATAATGGTCGAACCTGTACAGGGTGAAGGCGGCGTGAACCTGGCGGATGAAAAATATATTGCCGGGCTGCGCGATCTATGTGATGAAAAGGGCATTTTGCTGATCTTTGACGAAGTGCAGACAGGCATAGGCAGGACAGGCAAAATGTTCGCCTACCAGCATTACGGCATCGAACCTGACATAATGACGCTTGCCAAGGGAATAGGCGGAGGCTTCCCGCTCTCCGCGATGCTGACAAAGGAGAAGTTCAACATCTTCGATCCCGGCGACCAGGGGGGAACTTACACCGGGCAGCCTCTTGCGATGGCTGTCGGGCTGGCTGTCGTAAGGGAAGTACTGGCCAGGGATCTCCCCGGCAGAGCTGCGATAATGGGAGATTACATAACAGAGCGGCTGAAGGATCTGTCGGAAAAATATCCGATCAGGAATATAAGGGGGAAGGGTCTGCTCATCGCGTTCGACCTGCCTGATCCTATCGGGGAAAAAGTGGTGTCTGCCTGCCTCGATGAAGGCCTGATCCTGAATTCGCCCAGACCCTCGACCATCCGGCTCATGCCTCCCCTGATCGTAATGAAACAGCACGTCGATGAGATGATCCATATATTGTCAGGGGTTCTCGGCAGGATCTGCTGCAGTACCGGCAATCAGAGATGACACGCATGAAAAAAGGGCTGTTCCGGTATCCGCACCGGACTGCCCTTTTATTACGCCATTTTGCATGTACTGAAATATCACCACTTGCCTTTTTTCATATGGCCTTCCATTTCCGCCTTGGATCTCTGCTTGATCACTCTTGCTTCCCTGACTGCTGCCTTGAACAGCGCTACGCATGGCGGGTCAAGATCGATGTCGATGCCTTCCTGGGCCAGTGAAATGATCCTCTCCGCCAGGCCGACGATCTCCATGTGGATGTCATTCGTCCTTTCCGACTTGTTTATCTTTTCAGC
>ENA-UPSB01001841-UPSB01001841.1-bioreactor-metagenome-genome-assembly--contig:-NODE-1841-length-22578-cov-7.182791_pt1 | contig 22578 bp, 17 predicted proteins | sample MGYA00238182_ERZ773286 | MGnify/ENA primary metagenome ERZ773286 (study PRJEB29026, sample SAMN07631240) | bioreactor metagenome | isolation source: Switchgrass digestor | place: USA: Dartmouth... | reverse complement strand
TTGTGTAAATTGAACTCCTTCTATGTTAGAATATAAAAGCATAGGAGGAGTTTTTTTATGGCAAGAAAAAGAATTATAACAGCAGAGCTGGCTGAGTATCTAAGGAATTGGATGCAGTTCAAAATTTGTATTCTTAGATTTTATAAGAATTTGTATCATATTTTAAAAAATGTACCTTTACACAAATTAATCAAATTGGTTAGAATTCAATTAAACAATGATGATGAAGGTGATGGAGGGTGAAACAATATCAAGCTAAAATAAGTTGGAAGAAGATAAAACAGCATTGGCAATTTTATCTCATTCTATTACTTCCAATTTTGTATGTTTTAGTATTCCATTATGTTCCCATGTGGGGAATAATAATAGCTTTTAAAAGATATACTCCCAGCAGCGGAATTGCCAAAAGTCCGTGGGTAGGATTATTATATTTTGAACAATTTTTTAAATCGCCTTCGAGTTTGAAAATAATTTGGAATACACTTATACTTAGCATTTATTCTATAATTGCCGGTTTTCCAATTCCAATAATGTTGGCTATAGCCTTAAATGAGGTTAGGATGGTTAGGTTTAAGAAAATTGTTCAAATGGTAACATATGCTCCATACTTTATATCTACTGTGGTAATGGTTGGACTGATGTTTCAATTAACAGATCCAAGGATAGGAATAGTAAATCAAATAATTCAATTATTAGGAGGAAAACCCGTAAACTTTATGGGTGAACCTGGACTATTTAGGCATATGTATGTATGGTCTGGTATTTGGCAAAGTGCAGGATATTCATCTGTTATATACCTTGCTGCATTGTCAGGTATAAATGTGGAATTACAAGAAGCAGCTATAATAGATGGTGCAAGTAGAGTAAAGAGAATTTGGTATGTGGATTTGCCGTGTATTAAGTCAACCATAATGGTGTTGTTAATTCTAAATTTAGGATATGCAATGAATGTGGGGTTTGAGAAGGTATATTTAATGCAAAATTCTTTGAATGTTTCGCGTGCAGAAATAATATCTACTTATGTATATAAAGTAGGGTTAGTCACAGCGAATTTTAGTTTTGCTACTGCTATTGGATTGTTTAATTCCATAGTAAACTTGGTGCTACTTATTATATCTAATTATGTTGTAAAAAGGCTCTTCGATACAAGTCTTTGGTAAATTGAAAATACTAGGGGAGGGTTAATAGTGAAGATTAAGGATTCTTTTTCAGATAAAGTATTTTTGATAAGTGTATATGTTTTTCTGTGGTTTTGTTTAATTATAGTATTATATCCGCTAATTTATATAGTAAGTGCGTCTTTTAGTTCTCCTAGAGATGTTGTATCGGGTAAGGTGTGGTTGTGGCCAATAAATATCACTCTTATGGGATACGAAGCGGTTTTTAAGCACGGTCAAATTGTAAGCGGTTTTTATAATTCTTTTTTATATACGTTTGTAGGTACCTGTGTTAACTTGGTGTTGACCGTTATGGCAGCATTTCCTCTTTCTAGGAAGGAGCTCTATGGGAGAAATATTATAATGGGAATTTTTGTATTTACTTTATTATTTTCAGGTGGCCTTATTCCTACCTATATTTTAGTCAACAAATTAGGATTAATAAATACGAGATGGGCTATGATATTACCAACAGCAATGTCAGTTTGGAATGTACTAATAACAAAAACATATTATCAAACTAATCTTCCTGATGAGATGTATGAAGCGGCTGTATTGGATGGATGTGACGATATTCGATATTTATTACAAATTGTGGTTCCCTTATCCGGACCTATACTTGCTGTTATGGCTTTATATTACGGAGTAGGCCATTGGAATTCTTATTTTAACGCTATGATCTTCCTTAAATCTTCAGGGTTGTATCCATTACAATTAGTGTTGAGAAATATATTAATATTAAATAACCTGGATATGAATATGATAAAAGATGCAGATGTTTTATTAAGATTGCAGGGGCTTAAGGATTTGCTTAAGTACTCTGTGATAGTTGTTTCAAGTGTCCCTATGCTTTGCATTTATCCGTTTGTACAAAAGTATTTTGTGAAAGGAGTGATGTTAGGTGCTTTAAAGGGATAAATTTCTGGGTTGTGATGAATTTGGATATATATTTAGTCTAAAGGAGGAGTTAAGATGAATCGAAAGAAAAGCGTTTTGTTGGTATGTTGGATAATTATAATGCTATTAGTGGCAACAACAGTTGGCTGTTCGGCAAATAAGGAAGCATCGGAAGTTCAAAATGGAAGTCAACAAGAAGAGACGACAGATTCAAAACAAACGGAGACTGGAGGAGAGCAATCGATTTATACTGAAATAGGTACATATCCTATAGTAAACGAAAAAATAACCTTAAAGTTTTTTGCCCCAGAGACACCGGTGATTATAGACTTAAATACTAATGAATTTACTAAATATATGGAAGATAAGACTAATATTCATATTGAATGGGAAACAGCTCCTATGGATTCAGTAAATGAAAAGATTAATCTGATCTTGGCAAGCGGCGATTATCCAGATGTATTTTTTGGATGCGACATACGTACCGACGTTGAAGAAAGGTATGGCACTCAAGAAGGCATTTTCATACCATTAGATGATTTGATTGACAAATACACTGTTAATTTTAAACAAATACTTCAAGAAAGAGAAGAGTTAAACGATGTTATCAGAGCTACCGATGGCAAAATATACAGTTTGCCGTCTATTCAAGATTGTTTCCATTGTGAGTATGCACAAAAAATGTGGATCAATAAGTTCTGGTTGGACAAACTCGGTTTGAATATGCCTCAAAACACTGAAGAGTTTTATCAAGTTTTGAAGGCTTTTAAAGAACAGGATCCAAACGGCAATGGAAAACAGGATGAGGTTCCTTTGGCAGGGGCTATAGATGGTTGGCATCAGGGTATCGACAACTATATTATGAATGCATTTATCTTTGACAGCGGAGTGGAGGATCCACTTAGGAGATTCGTAAAGGATGGTAAAGTTGATACAAGCGTCAATAAACCAGAATATAGAGAAGGATTAAAATATCTAAACAGGCTTTATAAAGAAGGATTAATATATGAAGGCAGTTTTACGCAGAAATTTGACCAAGTAAAACAACTCGCTCTCAATGCAGGAGATGAAATACTAGGTGCTGCACCAGCAGGGCATTTAGCGATGTTCCTTGACGTTGTTACAGATCCTGAAAGATATAGGCACTTTACTTCCTTGCCTCCTCTTGAGGGACCAAATGGATACAGAGTTGCTACCCATTTTAAATATTTTGCTATTCAGCCAGGAGAATTTGCTATAACAAAAAGTTGTGAATATCCTGAGGCAGCTATAAGATATGCAGATGCTTATTATGATTATGAAACTCAGATGTATCGTCAATGGGGTAAAGAAGGGGAAGCTTGGAGAAAAGCGGAGTCAGGTGAGCTAGGATTAGATGGCAAGCCGGCTTTGTATAAAGTGTTGGTGCCCTTTGATGAGAATGCTCAAAATATTCATTATGGTTGGTTAGGTATTGAGTATATTCCAAATGAGTTATGGAATGGGCAGAATGTTGTATCGGCTGATACTGATCTTTATTCTGCAGAAGGATTTGAAAAGCTATTATATGAGGAAACAAAGCAGAAATATGAACCATATAAATCTTCCGACACGGAAGTTGTTCCACCTCTTAGATTTACGAGAGAAGAGAGCGAACGTATCAGCATCCTTTCAGTGGAATTGGAGAATTATATAAAGGATGCACGCGTACGCTTTATCATGGGCGATATGGATTTGGATACAGAATGGGAAAGCTATGTAGCTGGACTTGAAAGCATTGGCTTAAGCGAATACCTTGATATCGTACAAAAGGCTTATGATAGGATGCACAAATAAAATTAATTAAATTGCTGGGTAAAAGGTGAGCCTAAAAAATAAGATACACGTCTGGATAAAATAGGCCAGCCGACGTGTATCTTATTTTTTATCAATTTCAACTTTTTACAACAAATAATCTTACTATTGACAAGAATGTGCAGTATGCATATAATAAAATTAAAATTTAATATTGTGCGTGACAGGTTAAACGCTTAACGAACAGGTTTCAACTGAATAGAGTATTATCCTTTCAAGAAATTGATTTCTAGCGTTGACAATGACAAATTAATTTAAATATGAAATCAAAAATAATCTTAATTTGCGACTAATTCCTTTGCATTTGGGGTTGGGGGGCATTTTATGGGTTTCACCAATAAAGTGGTTGCATGTTTGCTGGCCTTCATTTTATTGATGTTCATCCTTAACGTGTCCTCTTCAGATGTAATTGCTGCAGCATTAAGCATGAAGACGGAGCCCGATTCACACCAGCAGGTCGGGGACGGAAACAATTACAGGATTGATAGTTATACTTCGTATATCGTTAAGTATACGGGTGAGCCTTCACCCGATATAGAGATTGTAGTAAAGGGATCCGAATACATATCAGATCATGGAGCCAATGTGGAAATCAGAGATTACGAGGGAAAAGATAACGTGCTTTACTGGGCTTCGCAGGAAGGCAGCGTTGAGTGGAAAGTTGTTGTACCGCGTGCCGGCTTGTACAACATGAGTATAACTTACTGTGCGATCCCCGGGAAAAACAATAATATTAAAATGAGGCTCTATATAGATGGCCAAATTCCTTTTTCCGGCGTCGATGGATTTGAATTGACAAGGGTGTATAAAAATGAGACCAATGACTTTGCGCAGGACTCCAGGGGCAATCAGTTGAGGCCCAGGCAAGTCGAGGTGTTGAAATGGATTACAGCTCCCATAACGGATGCTGAAGGGAGGCACAATGATCCTTTCAAGTTTTATTTTTCAGAAGGGGAACATACAATTCGTTTGGAGATAATCAGCGAGGCCCTGGCCATAGATGAGATTAAGCTTTATCAGGCTAATAAACCTCAATCTTACGATCAGCCGGATATGGATTTGCATTCCTCTCCTTCCGGCATAATGGACATTTATGAAGCGGAATTTACATACGAAAAATCCAGCCCAACTCTGTATCCTACCGAAGACAGGGGTAATCCTGCGACTTCACCGTCCCATCCATATTCGATCAGGTACAACACGGTAGGCAAGACAACTTTTAGGCATCCCGGGCAATGGATATCTTGGAAGTTCGATATTCCCGAAGATGGATATTATTATATTGCGTTCAAAGTCAGGCAAAACGTAAAAAGAGGGATGTATAGCACCAGGCGTATATATATAGATGGCCAGGTCCCCTTTGCTGAGCTCGATAATGTGAAATTTCCTTATTCCATAAAATGGTATACGAAAATTCTTGGCGACCAAAAACCCTTTTTATTCTATTTCGAGAAGGGCCTTCATGAAATCAAGATGGAAGTTGTCACGGGGGAAATCGCCGAAATACTTGAACAGCTGGAAGAGATAATATACGAGATGAATGGCTGGTATCGCAAGATTGTCATGATTACCGGTGCCAATCCCGATTCCAGCAGGCAGGTTATAGATGAAAACAGGGATTATTTGCTGGATGAGAGAATTCCCGGCCTAATTCAGGGATTTGAAGATATAGCCAACAGGCTTCAGGCTATAAAGGAAAAAATCGATGTTATTAGCATAGATAAGGGAAATACCGCTTCGTTTTTGATGGAAGTAGTGGCTCAGCTGAGGAGCTTTGTCAGGGAACCCGAGACAATTCCAAGACGCCTGGACAGCTATAAGGGAAATATCAGCAGCCTCTCCACATTGGTGTTGGACATGCGTGAACAGCCCTTGGAAATCGATTATTTTGCCGTGCTAACCCCGGATATGGTAAACCGGCTTCCAAGGGAAAATGCGGGCTTTTTTGAAACGCTGCTTTTCCGTACCAAAATGTTTATGTCCACATTTGTTAGAAGCTACAATAATATCGGAGAGGTTTATGCCGGTGACCCGCTGGATGTGTGGGTGAGCACAAGCGAGATTACCATGGCTGGCATTTCCTCCGGCCGTGATCAGGCTCAGATAATTAAAAGTATGGTGGATGATTTGTTTGTTCCATCTACTAATATTGGAGTAAACATCAGCCTTGTAAACAGCTCGGAGGCTTTGATACAGGCAATTCTCGCTGGCAAAGGTCCGGATGTGGCCCTGTTTATTTCCAAGGAAACCCCGGTTAATCTGGGGATCAGGGGAGCGCTTGTTGATTTTACGCAGTTTGACGATTTTGAGGATGTGGCTTCCCGTTTCCACGAATCGGCCTTGATCCCATACTACTTTAATGGTAAATGCTATGCCATACCAGAAACTCAAAATTTCGATGTTTTGTTCTATAGAACCGATATATTTGAGGAGCTTGGCCTTGAACCTCCCGAAACCTGGGACGACTTCTATGCCATGATCGCCACCCTGCAAATCAATAATATGATGATCGGGATTCCGGAGAATCAGAGGACGTTTGAAATGCTAGTGTTTCAGCACGGCGGTAGCTTTTACAGCGATGACCTTACAAAGACCGCATTTGACCGACCGGAGGTCCTGGAAGCTTTTAAACAGTGGACCGGGCTTTATTCGAAATATGGCCTGCCTTTAACTTTTGACTTCTTTAACCGTTTTAGGACGGGCGAGATGCCGGTAGCAATCATGCCTTATACCCAGAGCAACTACCTGATGGCTGCAGCCCCCGAAATTAAGAATTTGTGGGCCATGGCGCCGGTTCCTGGGGTTAAGAAGGATGATGGCAGCATTAACAATGCCGTTACGTCATACGGTACCGGAAGCATCGCTATAAAGAGTGACGAAGAGAAAGAGCGGAAAGCGTGGGAGTTTATAAAATGGTGGACCAGCGCTGAAGTTCAGGCCAGATTTGGGAACGAGTTGGAACTTCTCATGGGGCCAGCCGCACGATATCCAACCGCTAACGTTGAGGCATTTGACATGCTTCCATGGGATTATGATCAAGCCAAGAACTTAAAAAGGCAATGGGAAAGGGTTACCGATGTACCCCAGGTACCGGGCAACTATTATATAAACAGAAATATAATGTTTGCTTTCAGGGCGGTAGTTTTAAGGTATGAAAACGAGAGAGAGGTTTTGAACAAGTACAATAAGGAGATAAACAAGGAAATTGAGCGTAAACGAATTGAATTCGGCTTAAGCGTGGAATAGGGAGGCATAGAAATGGGTGTACCTGTAACGACAGTAGGGACAAAGAAAAATATAAAGGTACAAAGGACCTCTTTGAAAAAGAATATGCCGGTGTTGGTATTTCTCGCCCCTTTTTCGGTATTATTCTTCGTCTTTACCTTGCTACCGATAATCTCATCTATTTTTCTGAGCTTTACATACTTTAATATGCTGGAGTTTCCCAGGTTTATAGGTTTCACCAATTATATAAGGATGTTCTTTGATGATGACGTCTTTCTAATAGCGCTTAGAAATACTCTGATATTTGCGTTTATCACCGGACCGATAGGCTATGTAATGAGCTTTTTATTTGCATGGTTTATAAATGAATTCAGACGATGGTTACGGTCGCTGTTGACATTGATATTCTACGCTCCCACTCTGGCGGGCAACGTGTATTTCATTTGGGTTTTCATATTCAGCGGGGATGCATATGGCCTTATAAATAGTACCCTGTTGAAGCTTAATTTTATCAAGGAACCCATACAATGGTTGACCGATACCAGATACAACTTTGCCGTTGTTGTTATAGTTATACTATGGCTCAGCATGGGAGCGGGATTTCTCGCATTTGTTGCCGGGCTTAAGTCACTGGATCATACGCTATTTGAGTCGGCTGCAATAGATGGCGTCAAAAATCGTTTTCAGGAATTGTGGTATATTACCTTGCCACAAATGGGGCCCCAGCTGTTGTTTGGTGCCGTTATGTCCATAGCCGGAGCTTTTGCGGTAGGTTACGAGAGCATGAGTTTAACCGGCTTTCCAAGCACCGATTACTCCACGCATACTCTGGTACTGCATATTCTGGACTTTGGCAATGTAAGGTTTGAAATGGGCTATGCTTCGGCGGTGGCGGTATTCCTGTTCGCCATGATGATTCTGACGTGGTGGATTATAAGCAATACCCTTGGTAAAATAGGCAAGTAAAGGAACAGCGGCATATAAAGATGGGTAGAGAAGGGATGAAAGCGGAGATGCGGTTATTCGGTTTGCGGTACAATAAGAAGCCCAGGTTAAACAGGTCATTGAGCGGGACGGTTGTTATATTTGTTTTCCTCATGTTCATGAGCATATTTATGGTGCTCCCGCTGGTGTATACGATTGTAACGTCGTTGAAGCCGATAAACGAGATATTTCTGTATCCGCCCAGGTTTTTTGTGCGCAGGCCTACTATTGATAACTTTATTATGATGGTTCAGATCGTGCAGGATATGTGGGTTCCTTTTGAAAGGTATCTATTCAACAGCCTGTTCGTTTCAGTAATCGGGACGGGATTGTACGTAATGGTTGCTTCCATGGCTGCCTATCCCCTATCGAAGTTAAAATTTAAATACGCATCAATATATTATCAAATTATCGTATGGGCCATTCTCTTCAGGCCAGAGGTTACAAGAATCCCGCAGTACGTTATCATTGCGAAGCTAGGCCTGGTCAACACCTATTGGTCCATCATACTTCCCGTACTGGCCAGTTCTTTTGGGGTATTCCTCATGAGGCAGTTCATGCTTACAATACCGGATGAGGTGCTAGAGGCTGCTCAAATAGACGGCGCTAATCAATATACGGTTTTTATCAAAATCGTTATGCCAATGGTGAAGCCGGCATGGCTTACGCTTATAATTTTTACGTTTCAACAGCTGTGGAATTCGACCGGCAGTCAATATATATATGACGAAACCGTAAAGATGTTGCCGACGGTGCTTCAGCAGATTGCGTCAGGCGGTATTGCCAGGGCCGGCGTTGGTGCGGCTGTTGCATTGATACTTATGATACCTCCAATAGCGGTGTTCATTATTTCTCAGTCTTCCGTCATGGAAACCATGGCTCAATCGGGAATTAAGTAACCAAAGCGTTGGAGAGGGAGAGGTTGATGTCGTCGATAAGGAAGTCATTAAAATACATATCGAGCTTGCTTGCGGTTATTGCATTTATAACGCTTGCTCCTGTGACGAGCATCGTCCATGCAGGAGAAGCGCCCTACAGGGCTTATACTTACGATAAATTTCATAATGCAATTCCCTCCCCCCATGGATATTTACCCGAAAAACAACTATTTGGAACCGATATAGGAGCGGGCGATTTTTCCAATCCAAACGATCTCTACGTCGACAAGGCCCGTAACCAGCTATATATTGTGGATTCGGGCAATAACAGGATTGTGGTTGTAAATGACGAGTATGAGCTGGTAAGGATAATCGACGAGTTTTACATGGGTGATGAAATAGTCACTTTGCAAAACCCGATGGGAATATTCGTTGATAAGGACGGATTGATGTATATCACAGATCAGGATAATGCAAGGGTTATCGTCAGCGATCAGGACTTGAATGTGGTAAAGATCTACGGCAAGCCAGAATCGGATATCATGGGTAAGGTGTCCGAATATAAACCGTCTAAGATCGTAGTTGACCGATATGGGAGAATTTATATACAGGCTGTAGGCGTATACGAAGGCCTTATCTGTCTGGACAGCGACGGTACTTTTTTGGGGTACTATGGCAGCAATAGGGTGGAGATGACATTTCAAAGGCTGATACAGCAGTTTTGGAAAAGGATACTCACAAGGGAACAGGCAAAGGCTATGCAAAACTTCGTCCCAATCGAGTATTCAAATGTGTACATAGATGATGAAGGGTTCATATTTGCCACAGCTGCCGCATCGGCTACGTTTGAATATCAGGTTATGTGCTTAAATGTTCTCGGCGATGACATTTTGAGATGGCGCAGGTTGGACTGGTTTGAAGGTTCGTTCTTCGTGGACATACACGTGGATGACTATGGTTTTGTAACGGTTCTGGATGCATCGAAAGGAAAAGTCTATCAAGTAGAGCCCGATGAGGGCAGAATGATGTTTGCCTTCGGCGGTAAGGGGGATATGATAGGGACATTTGTCAATCCCGTATCTATAGAATCTTTTAACGATTGCATACTGGTGCTGGACAGCGAAAAGAATGCCATTACCATCTTCAGATTAACCAGTTTTGGAAAGGCCGTGAGAAATGCGCAGGTCCTGTACATGGATGGCAAGTATGAAGAAAGCGTACAGCCCTGGATGGAAGTTGTAAAAAGGGACTCCAACTATCTGTTTGCATATGTTGGATTGGGCAAGGCTTATTATCAAATGGAAGATTACAAAAAAGCCATGGAATACTTCAAATTGGGATATAGCAAACAGCATTACTCGGATGCCCTTAAGGAACATTTAATAATTACCATGAGAAGCAATTTTGGATACATAGCGCTGGGCTTTATCCTGGTAATAGCCTTGCTCATCGGGCTGCAGATCTACAGAAAGCGCCGGGCAGCCAATGGATATGGGCACAGATCTGCTTGTGCGGCATTGGCGAATATTAAATATATGTTCTACACCATAGTGCATCCGTTTAACGGATATGACGGTATCAAATTTGAACGAAAAGGTAGCTTAACGGTGGCTCTAATATTGATATTGCTGTTTTTCTTGCAGAACGTAATGGTTGCGGCGGGTTCGGGGTTTTTATTCACCAGCGGTGATCCCGATAGAATATCGGTTTTCAACATTTTCGCTATTAGCGTGGGAATAATCGCCCTGTGGATAGTATCAAACTGGGCAGTGGGTTCGTTGATAAACGCTGAAGGCAAGACCCGGGAAATAGTAATAGTGAGCGCTTATTCGTTGGTCCCTTACATAATGGTCAGCTTGTTCAATACATTTATAAGCAATTTTGTAACGCTGGAAGTACAGCCTTTTATGAACATGCTAAAGGTGATTGGCACCGCGTGGAGCGCGTTCATAATGTTTGTCGGAATGTATCAGGTACATCAGCTAACATTCAGGGATACGTTCTTTATGCTGACTTTGACGGTGCTGGGTATGGCCATCATGGTTTTCTTAATGGTGTTAGTATATAGCCTGTATCATCAGATGTATATCTTCCTGTATACGATATTCAGCGAGCTGATGTTTAGGATTTGAGGTGATGCAAATGGTAAAGCCCCGTGGAGCGATGATTGCATATACATTGATTGTGGTTTATGCGTTGTTTACTATCTTTACGATGAATACGTTGGTTAAAGCAGAGAGTTTGCCATCCGGGTGGGGGGATATTCTATCTTCTTTTGAAAAAGTTAGCGAACAAAACGACCTCGTCTTGTATGCGGACTTAAAAACCGGGGAGATTGCTGTGTGGGATAAGAAGAACGACAATGTATGGTTTTCAAATCCTCCCGATAGGAACGACGATAAGATAGCAAGTGGTTTTTACAAGGTCAGCCTAAATTCCCAGATCTTAATAAGCTATTCGGATGCAAAAGGTGTGGTGTTGAATAGGGGAAGCTTTTTGCATTGCGTTCAACGCGGAGGGCTATCCCATGAAAAGATCGAAAATGGAATAATATTTAAATACGATTTTGTGGAAGACTCCATTACGGTGCCGGTAAAATTTTCTATAGGAGATGGCTTTTTTAGCGCAACTGTACTAACCGATGAAATTGAAGAATATGCCGACAATAGACTTCTTACCGTTGATCTATTGCCGTATTTTGGGGCGGGCGGGGAAAAGGACCAGGGCTATATGATGATACCGGACGGCTCAGGGGCTCTTATCTACATGAATAACGGGAAGATCAAAGCGGGAGACTATGCAGCTCCTGTATACGGTGAGGATGCGGGCGCCGGTGGCTTGCAAATTCCCGCTTCATCCGCCCATCTGGTCACCATCACAAGTAAGGAAACCATCAGGCTACCCGTATTCGGAATAAGGAAGAATAACGCGGGCTTTTTGGCGGTTATAACTGGATCCGCGTCCAGAGCCCAGATAAGGGCATCTGTAAGCGGAAAGGGAACCAGCTATAATAACGCCTTTGCAAGGTTGCAGTATCGCATGTCGGGCACTGTACTGTTGACGCAGAAAGAATTTTCAGAGCGCAAGTCAACCATTCCGGAACGGTTGTCGGCTAAAGGTACTCCTTTTGAGGTTCGCTATTTCTTCCTTGATAATAACAAATCGGATTATGTAGGGATGGCCGAAAAGTACCGGGAATACCTGTTGAAAGAAAAGCAATTTAAGGGCACCGTCAAGGAAGGTGATATACCGCTTTACGTTGACCTATATGGTTATGTTTACAAAATCAAGCCTTTCCTTGGCATACCGGTTGAGAGGGTCATTCCATTGACCACATTAGAAGATGTGCGAACTATTAATGAGATTTTGGCAAGTAACGGAATTAAAAATATTGTGGTCAAGTACAATAACTGGGTAAAGAATGCATCATTCAAGAAAATACCGGTAAGAGCGGAGATGGAAAAAAAGCTGGGATCTGCTAAAGAATTTAAGGAGCTTGAAAAAGAATTGTCGGAGCATGGGGCAAGTATTTACCTGTGTTCGGATTTAATAAATGTATACGAAACGGGGTACGGATTTTCCAGATATACCGATGCGCTCAAATCGGTTGCAAATACGCCCTTGCTTCAGGTCCAATATGCGCTCGACTCTGCAGCGGTAGACTCAAGGGTGCCCAAGTGGTATATGTTGACTCCCATGAAATTTAATGAATTTTTCAGTAGATATACGGATAATTTAATGAAGTTGGATACGGGGAATATAGGTTTAGATAATATTGGCAGCATGTGCTATTCGGATATGAGCAGTTTCGGCGTAAGCAGAACGGATATACCCGGAATAGTAGAACGGGTATTGGAGGAGGTAATTGCCAGGATTCCTTCTTTGATGCTGGAGAACGCCAATGCATATGCAGTTCCGTATGCCCAGCATATAGTTGGTACGCCCATAAATGCTAGTTACTATGATATTTTTGATGAGCATATACCGTTTTATCAGATCGTATATCACGGCTTGGTTAACCTATCCATGCCAGCCGTCAATTTGAGCTCTACCCCTGAATATGCAGTTCTTAAGGCGCTGGAGACAGGGACGTCCCTGCTATATTCATGGGTAGGCAGGAATAATGAGGAGCTATTTAACAGCAGGCTAAATCACCTGTACAGCGCCGATTATAGGCTATGGATAGATGAGGCTATTGCGAACTATAAAAAGGTAAATGCAGTACTATCCAGGGTTTGGACCAAGCCGATAACAGGGCATACAAAATTGGCCGAAGGTGTATACATGACCACGTACGGCGATGAGCTAAGCGTCATAGTTAATTATAACAGTGCTCCCGTTAGGGTAAACGAAAACACTATAGAAGGCTTAGATTATATTGTCATAGAAGGTAGGTGAGCGGCTTTATGAATAAAAGGCGCACAAAGCGGAAGGTACCCTATGAGATTCGAAAACAGCGAATAGGTTATGTCTTCATACTGCCCTGGATATTGGGATTCATATTCTTCTTTTTAAACCCATTAATAGAATCCATTAGGTTTTCATTCGGGGACGTAAAAGCATCGCCTACGGGCCTGCAGGTGGATTTCGTGGGCTTATCTAATTATACTTTTATTCTGCTAAAGGATGCCAAGTTTCCCCAGTATTTATGGGTATCCATTCAGAATATGCTTTATGAGGTTCCGATAATAACTTTATTTAGCTTGTTTATAGCGGTTATTTTAAATCAAAAGTTTAGAGGTAGAACGGTGTATAGGGCAATTTTCTTCTTACCGGTCATTATGACCTCCGGCGTCGTATTTACAATGCTTTCAGGTGTGATGGGGGGCCAATCCCTTACGGGGACCCAGAATGCATATTTTCAAACCACGGGACTGATGAATGTCTTGATACAGGGTAATGTGCCCATACGCGTCGTAAACTTCATTACCGATATAGTCGATAGAATTTTCTCTCTGACGTTAAAATCCGGCGTTCAAATCCTATTGTTTTTAAGCGGGCTCCAAAAAATACCTTCGGCTACCTATGAGGCGTGTAAAATAGAAGGAGCCACTAACTGGGACATATTTTGGAAAATAACTTTCCCCCTTATATCTCCTATGACCATGCTGGTCGTTGTTTATTCGATTATTGATTCATTTACGGCGTATGGTACTGAAGAGGCCGGCAATGTTGTCATGGCATATATATATCGCACTGGTTTCGGTAAAAATATGATGTTTGGTTACAGCTCTGCAATGTCATGGGTATACTTCATCATCATCATGTTTTTCTTGGCGCTGGCCTATTTGCTCATAGGGAGAAAGGCGTCAAAAATTGAAGGATAGGGTGTGAAGGGGTATGAAAACTCTCTTATTAAGGCCAACTTATAATAACGGTAAAGATTATGCCGCCCAGCTGGTGGATAACGCGAGATACTTTATAAGATCAAAGCATCCCCAAAGGAAGGTGTGGGCAGTATTCAGACATGCGCTGCTCATTGGGGTAAGCTTTGTTATCCTTTATCCGCTGCTATTTATGGTAAGCAACGCATTCAGGCCTCCTGCAGAGAACTTTGACCCATCTGTGATATGGATTCCGAAATCGCCCACATTGTCAAATTTTGCGGATGCTTTGGAAGTGCTGCAGCCTCAAGAATTAATTGGGAACACGCTGGCCGTGACTTTTGGCACTTCTGTCATTCAGGCCGTTATATGCCTTGTAGTAGGCTATGGCTTTGCAAGGTTTCGTTTTAAGGGAAGGGGGATATTATTCGCCCTTGTAATTTTGACGATCATAGTACCCCCTCAGAATCTTGCTACGTCGATATATGCATCTTTCCGGTACTTTGACTTTCTCGGCATATTATCCTTTTTGGGCAGGATAACCAATGGAGCGGTAAAACCCATCAATCTAATAGGCTCCTATTGGGTATCCTGGTTGCCGGCGCTTACAGGAGCCGGTTTAAGGTCCGGGTTGTATATATACATGTACAGGCAGTATTTTACGGGCGTGCCCAAAGAGCTTGAGGAAGCAGCTGAAATCGATGGCTGCGGGCCTTATGGGATCTTTACAAGGATAATGGTACCAAATGCAAAAAATATCATACTGGCGGTCTTCCTTTTTTCAATCGTTTGGAACTGGAATGACTTTTATACGCCTGCCATGTATATGCAAAACAAACCCACTTTGGCAAAGGCTCTATCGGAATTCCAGAGCAATCTGCAGATGCTTTCGTCGGTCGGGGGATTAAATTACGATCCAATAGTCGTTCTTACCAGAATTCAAGCCGCTTGTTTGCTGGCAATCCTTCCGTTACTAATACTGTACGTATTTACCCAGAGGTACTTTACGGAAAGCATTGAAAATACCGGAATTACGGGCATCTAAGCCACCTTCCAGGTGGTTTAGCATAATTAAAACTAAAAGGAAAGGAGAGTCGATATGAGAAAATCAAAAATTTTGTCGCTATTGATAGTTATATCCATTTTAGTCGTTAGTGTTTTAACTGGTTGTAGCAGTGGCAGTACTGGTACTGATGGCAGCACTGGTACTGATACGCCTTCTACAAATCCAGGTGATTCTGATAAAGGTGAAAATTCGGGCGATGAAAATGCTTCTCCTCATGAAAATTTAGAAAATGGAGATTTAACCATTATCTATTGGTATGCTCCCCAAAAATACAAGGCAGACGTCAACGTCAATCCCAACGTATATGATCCGATTCTGGAAGCCATAGAGCCGTTCGAAAAGAAATACGGAGGGAAGGTAACTGTCAAGGTAGTGGGCTGGAACGATATGCTCACCACCATGATTCAGATGCAGAATGCGGGAGAGGCACCCGATCTGATTGAGGTATATGACCGTACCATGCATAGTGTAATTCTCAATAATTATGTCCAGCCGCTGGATGATTATGTAACTGATGCGGACTTCTCATTTTATAAGGTGAGCAGGGATCTCTTTTCCTGGAAGGGTAAAACTTACGCCATACCGATAAAGCCGTATTTATACTATATCATGTACAATAAGGATATGTTTGAAATGGAGGGACTGCCGCTTCCCGATGAACTGTTCAGGCAGGGGCAATGGAATTTTGAAAAATTCGAAGAAGTCTGCAAAGCTTTAACGAAGCGAGTTGACGGTGAACTCGTACAGTATGCTTTTACCTCCTGGACCGAAACCTTCGATGCTTTTTTGATCAGCAACGGTGGCTCTATCGTTAATGTGGATGCTAAGACGGGCAAAGTAACTTGCGGCCTTTCTGATCCCAAAACGCTTAATGCTCTGAACATTATGGCCCCATGGGTAAACAACACTACCGGATTTATGAATCTTGCGGATAACGATTTTTATTCCTTTGACAACGGTATTTGCGCCATGAACCGCGGTAAGGAATACCCTGTTGATTTGCCATTTGAAACGGGCATGGTACCTATCCCGGCAGGGCCCGACGCACCTCCCAAGACGATCTACGTGTATCCTCAAGCTTTTGCCGTTCCGGTAGGCGCCTCTAATCCTGAAGGAGCAGTTGCATTTATGTACATGGTAAATCAACTGCAAAAAGAAATAGGGGATGAAAGGGAAGCCAACAGGATCGGCAAGGAAAATTACGACATGATCTATGCCGACGATGTAAACTTTGTATACGCTTATGATAAGGGGATCGAAAATTTTGATTATATTTTAGCATCTATCATCAATTATTTGTCAGAGGGTGTTCCCGCCGCAACCATAGCGGAAACGCTCGAACCCGAAGTCAAGGCCGCTATTGAAAAGTTATACGGGCCGCAATCCGAGTAATCGTACTCTACGGGATATTCATGCCAATATAGCCGCCTTTAATGACAAAACGTTGTTTGTATGCTGAATACTGCCGTGCTTAAAAGAGCAATTGCTCTTTTAATGTAAATCAATCAAGAGGGGGGTAGCCAATAATGAAGAAAAAGGCTATTGCTATCGTAATTGCCATGCTGATCTTTGTGATGGGCATGACCACGGTATCAGCTGAAAATAATTCATACAACGCATTTGAACAGTTTGACACCGAAAAAAATGATGCATCTTCGGTTCCCTGGAAATACGTATATTCAAATGATCAGGGCAAGACTTTTACAGATATGCCAATATATCAAGAAGTAGACTGGGGACATTACTGGTATCCTTATGAGGGTTCCTATGTTGGCATCGGAGTGAACAACGATGTTGCTGATAAGCTTGAAATCAATACCTCCGATAATAATGCGGAAATGTCAGCCCTGGCTTTTGTTGCCCCGGCTAAGGGGGATTATGAAATAACCGGTACCGTGGTAAACCAATGGGCGCAAACTGCCGACAAATTCTACATTGTAAAGGGAACTGAAAAGATTTATGAAAATGCTCTAGGGCAGGAAGAGGGCGCATCTATCGAACTAAAAGAGACCGTCAGCCTCGAGAAGGGGGACGTGTTGTATTTCTATGCCACTACAACTTCGGGATGGCTGAGCACTTACCTCGATATAGTTATAAACTCACAAGAAACTCAGGAGACAGGTCAAGAGGAACAGGGAGATGAAAGACAGGAGCAACCCGGAGATGCAAATCAAGGGGAAACCGGGGATGTGAGCCAGGAAGAAACCGGCGATACGGCTCAGCAAGAGACCGGGGATGCCGCACAGGAAGTAAGCGGAGATGTGGCACAAAACCAACCGAGCCCGGGGAGAGCCGGGACCAATTCCACGACCATTGTTATTATTATAATCGTGTTAGTATTGGTCATCGGCGGCCTGGCATTTTGGATGATAAGGAACCGGAAAAAGTAAAAATTAAAAAGATCAACCTCCTTGGTTTAGCCAAAGGGCGACCGAGGAGGTTGATCTTTTTTTACTTCTATTTATGCACATCTTATTCAATAACAGGGACAAAACCCATCTAAAGAATCGATAGCAATTACATTCGTTATGACGTGATGGACGTATACCTTAAAGAATTCAACGATAGATCCTGAAGATGCCAAGTAGTATTTAGGCGATAAAATGGCGTATAATAGCAAATTTATGATAGGGAAATGACCGACTTTCTTACAACTAATTGCGGGACAAACAGCTTAACTTTTTCCTCTACGGATTCATTTTTTATTAGCTTTATCAATATTTCGGTTGCATAGGCACCCAGGTCATAGGTAGGTTGCTTAATGGTGGTCAAGGGTGGTTCCAATAACGAAGATATAAATATGTCGTCGTAACCGATAACAGAAATATCTTCCGGTACTTTTAGCCCCTGTTGTTTTATGGCCTTTATTGCACCATATGCGATAAGGTCATTACCGCAAACGATAGCGGTGAAATCGCTGTCCGACTCGAGCAATTCCAGAGCGTGCTTGTATCCGCTTTCTACATGGTATGTGCCTATGCGTATTAAATTTTGATCGATTTCTACGCCATAATCTTTCATGGCTTGCAAAAAGCCCTGCAATCTGTTCATAGGATGGGGAGCCATAGCCTCCCCTCCTATAAAGGCAATCTTTCTATGCCCGTTTTTGATGATGTATTCGGTAGCTATGTATGCACCTCTTATATTATCCACCATAACGTTATATTCTACATTGGGTATCATCCTATCTATAAGCACAAAAGGTATATTGAAATTATGCAGATTTTGAATATTATCGATGTCAGATGCCTTCTCATTTCCGGTAATGATGACGCCATCGGCATTATATTCAATAAGAACATCTATGTAGGAATTTTCTTTATGCGTATCTTCTCCCGTATTACAAAGCATTATGGTATATCCCAACTTATCTGCTTTATTCTCAACCCCTTGAGCCAATTCTGCATAATAGGGGTTTGTAATATCGGGAACAATTAAGCCAATTATGCCCGTCGATTTGCTTGCCAGTCCTCTGGCAAGGCGATTTGGCCTATAATTAAGTTCTTTGGCAATTTTTAATATCCTTTTTTTAGTTTCCAAACTTACTTTAGAATAGTCGCCGTTTAGTACTTTAGAAACAGTTGCGATGGAAACATTGGCGGCTTTGCTAATATCCTTGATAGTGGCCATATAAACCTCCACCCCGTTTGTATAAGTATAGATAAACGTTTAAGCTATGATTATAATTATAATTTTTTGTAGAGATTTTGTCAAACCGCCCGTTATCTTCAGGCAGCACTTGCTAATTGGTGAAAAGAAGCACTTTTTCCCCGTTATGGATTTTTTTATGGAAATTTGATCTAGGTCAAAGAAATTGCCGCAGATATTTATTACAATTGAGATGCAAAATATAAGAAACAAGATTTTGAAGGAGGATGATGATTATGACAACAAGGAATTATCAACTGGAAAACCTGACCTGCCCTTCGTGCATGGCAAAGATTGAGAGCGCTCTGAGGCGCACCAAGGGCGTTCAAAGCGTTGAAGTGCTGTTTAATTCCAGCAGGGCAAGGGTGACGTTCGACGAGCTGGTGGTATCGTCGGATGACATCAAGCGCGTTATCGAAGGGCTGGGCTATAAGGTGCTGGGCGAAAGGTAGTCTCGTAGTGATCGTGCTGTAGCTTCTGGCTGCCGTACGCGCAATTTCACTTACTGCCGGGAGGGGGATGGAATGAAGACAACGGAGTTTCAAAGGGTAATGCTATCGGGAATGCTTATAGTGGCTTCCTTTGCATTGAGGAGGACAGCTGTGTCTCCGGTGGTTGCCGATGTCTCCATGCTCGGAGCTGCTATGGTGGCGGGTATTCCCATTATGAGAAGGGCTATTGGGGCTATAAGATACAGGATAATGGGTATAGATGCTCTCGTGTCATTGGCTGTAGCAGGCGCGGTATATTTGCGGGAATATTGGGAAGCTGCAGCCGTTACCTTTCTCTTTACCCTGGGCAATTATCTGGAGTCCAGGACGCTCGAAAAGGCCAGGGCATCGATTAAGGCGCTACTCAATATGATGCCTGACGTGGCGAGGGTGATAAGGGATGGCCGGGAGATGGAAATATTGCCGGAACAGGTGGCAATGGGGGATACCGTCATTGTAAAGCCGGGCGAGAGGATACCCGTGGATGGCACCGTCATAGAGGGTAATGCCTACGTCAACCAGGCGGCAATCACCGGGGAGTCCATCCCGGTGAACAAGGAAATGGGGGACAGGGTGTTTTCAGGAACCGTCATAGAATCGGGATACCTCAAGATAACAGCCGACAGGGTGGGGGAGGATACCACTTTCGCCAGGATACTGCAAATGGTGGAGGAGGCGCAGGACAAAAAGGCGAAAACCCAGAAATTTTTAGAGACCTTCTCGAGATATTATACTCCATTCATCACGGCTTTTGCCCTTCTGCTATTTATATTTACCAGGGATCTGCGGCTCTCGCTTACCATGCTGGTTATTGCCTGTCCGGGCGCATTGGTGATAGCCACTCCGATTTCAATAGTGGCCGGGATCGGCAATGGGGCCAGGCACGGGGTGCTGATAAAGGGTGGCGAGGTCATGGAAAAGCTTGGACAGATAAAGGTTTTGGCTTTTGATAAGACCGGCACGCTGACCGAGGCAAAGCCCAGGGTAACGGGGCTAAAATCCTTTGAAATGGAAGAGGATGAACTGTTGATGATAGCTGCCATTGGCGAGAGCTATTCGGAACATCCGCTGGCCAAAGCCATAGTGAGCGTTGCGCAGGAGAAACTGGGTCCCATAAGGGAGCTTGCTGGGGCTTCGGAGATCATACCCGGGCAGGGTTTGAAGGTCAAGGTAAGGGGGCGGGAATATCTGATAGGCAACAGGAAGCTGATGCTGGAAAACGGGGTGAGCATAGGGCAGGAGCAGGAGAAATATATAGGTCAACAGGAAGAAAGCGGCCAGACGGTGGTCATCGTGTCCGATGCCGAGCGGGTGCTGGGCGTCATATCCCTGGCCGATACAGTACGGGCAGACGCAAAGCAGCTTATTGCCGATTTAAAACAGCTGGACATAAGAAGGATTGTGATGCTGACCGGGGATAACAGGAGAATTGCGGAGGCAATAGCCCGGCAGCTTGGCATAGATCAATGCTTTGCCGAACTCCTCCCCGAGGATAAGGTCAGGGTGCTTGAAGAGGTTTCGCGGCAGTTTGGCCCCGCTGCAATGGTAGGCGACGGGGTCAACGACGCTCCGGCCCTGGCCTCGGCGGATCTGGGAATAGCCGTAGGCGGTGCGGGTACCGATGTGGCTATGGAGACCGCCGATGTTGTGCTGATGTCAAATGAAATAAATAAGCTGGCTTATGCTATCGGGCTGAGCAGGGCCACGGTGCGAAACATGAAGCAAAACATATTTTTTGCTATAATAGTAGCGGCACTGTTGCTTGCGGGGGTGCTGGCAAAGAAGGTGTTTTTATCGTCCGGCATGTTCGTCCATGAGCTGAGTGTGCTGATCGTCATAATAAATGCCGTGAGACTGCTGGCCTACAGGCGATAGAACTGCTGAAATTTGGGAGCATAGAACGGCCGCTAGATAGTGTAGTGTAAAAGCTCGCAGGTATAAAATAAAGGCTCCGATATAAAAAATTACAGAGCAACGAATTGCCCGCTGTATGCTCCAGCTTTTAAGCTGAATACAGATACAACCGGCCTGCGGAGCCAGGTGGCGTATTACCGGAGAAGGGGGGTATTCTTACGTGAACAGGAATTCCGACTGTGAAAAGTGCGGACATAGCTGCGTGCATCTGGTACCCATGTTCAACGGATTGGACGGACAGGAGCTGGCCAAGATAGAGAAGATCACCTACAGCAGGACTTATGCTAAAGGCGAAATGATCTACATGGCAGGGGAACAAGGAGAAAAGCTATTCTTCATCCACAGGGGCAAGGTGAAAATAACCAGGATTTCCGAGACGGGCAGAGAACAAGTAGTCAGGGTACTGGGACCCGGGGATTTCATGGGCGAATTGTCTTTGTTTGCGCACATGCCCCTGACGGATAATGCCCGGGCGCTGGAGGATACCGAAGTGTGCGTGCTGGAAGGTCAAAGCTTGAAACGGCTGGTGATGAAGTACCCGGCCATAGCGCTAAAGATATTGGAAGAGCTCAGCGTAAGGATGGAAAGGGCAGAAAGGCTGATTGAAGATTTAACCACCCGCAGCGTGGAGTCCAGGATTGCCCGGACCTTGCTGGAACTGGCAGCGGATGGCGATGAGGTGGTACTTGAGCTCAGCAAGGGCGACCTGGCCTCCCATACCGGTATGACGCCGGAGACGCTTAGCAGAAAGCTATCCTACTTCCAGAAAATGGGCTGGATAAAGCTGGAGGGGCGAAGAAAGATCATCATACTGGATAGAGAGAGCCTGGCATCCCTCACGTAGGGATGCCTTTTTTATGCCCGGGTTTTATCTTACCGGGGCCATTTGCTTGCTTATCAATTTACAAAGCAGCAATACGCTATGAATGGCAAAGGGTTTTCGGCTTTATTGGTGCTTTAAGGGTTTTATATCAAATGTAGGCCGTGTTGGTAGCGTATAAATTTTTGGATTTATTGATGTTTTATAGGCCATATATCGAATGTAGGCAGTATCGGTGGCGTATAGGTTTTCGGTTTTATTGCTGTTTTGGAGGCCGTAGCGGGGCGCTATCTAAAACTTATTAGAATATATAGAATTAATTGCCATATATGTCAATATTA
>ENA-UPSB01001829-UPSB01001829.1-bioreactor-metagenome-genome-assembly--contig:-NODE-1829-length-22724-cov-5.739115_pt1 | contig 22724 bp, 23 predicted proteins | sample MGYA00238182_ERZ773286 | MGnify/ENA primary metagenome ERZ773286 (study PRJEB29026, sample SAMN07631240) | bioreactor metagenome | isolation source: Switchgrass digestor | place: USA: Dartmouth... | reverse complement strand
CGCCGGGCGGCAGGGCGCGCCGCATCCGGCCCGGCAGGCGCCACGTCGCCCAGCCGAGCCGCAGCAGACGGACAGGACCGCGCATCGCATCACCCCCGGATGCCAAGGGCCCGGAAGACGGCCTCGGCAGGCGTGGCGACCCAGTCCGCCGCCTCCAGGGCCGCCGGGTGGCCGTCGGGCACGGCGACGCCTACTCCGGCGAAGCGGAGCATGGACACGTCCACCGTCGTGTCGCCCACGGCCATCACGGCGGAGGCGGGGATCCCGCGCCGCCGGCAGTACCGGGCCAGGGCGCGGCCCTTGTCGACCTCCTCGTGCCACACGTGCAGCACCGTCTCGCCGGGGATCCGGTCGGCCACGTCGAACTGGGAAGCCGGCAGCCCCTCCGGAAACGCGTCCAGGACCCGCGCGACGGCCCCGTCGCCGTAGACCGCTGCCATCGTGGGCGGGGACACGCACCGTCTGAGGCCGGGATCGATCTCCGTGTACGGGTTCCAGTCGTCCCAGTACAGGAAGTCCGCCGGTGCGCCGGTGCCGTAGGCCACGTCGTCCGCGAGGAGCTCTCCTGAAGGCGGCCGGGGGTCGGTCACGGCCTCCTCCGCTGCCGCCACCGCGGTGATGGAGAGCCCCTCGGCCAGGGCCAGGCGGCGCAGCCGGGTCCAGGCCTCGGGCACCAGCGGGCGGTGATAGCCGATCCGGCCCGAGCCGTCCTCCACCACGAGGGCGCCCAGGTAGCAGATCGCCGGGCCGGTCAGACCCAGTTCCCGGTAGTAGGGGATGGTCGTCCGCCAGGACCGACCGGTCACGAGGATCACCTCGGCGCCGGAGGCGAGGGCGGCTTCGACGGCCCGGCGGTTCTCGTCCGAGATGCGCCCTGCCCGGTCGAGCAGGGTTCCGTCCAGATCGAACGCGAAGAGCCTGATCTTCATGGAGCCATAGTAGCACAAGCCGGACAATAACGGAATCCAGGCCCGCCCCGGGAGGCAGACCTGGATCTAACCTACGCACAGTATCAGTCCCAAGCCTGAATGACCAACAGTACACCCTCGCCGGCAGAGACCCGGGCGACGTCCTCGAGCACCCGGTTCGAGATCCCCAGCGACTCGCCCCAGCGCAGGACCGCGCCGGTAAGGGGCCAGTACACCCCCGTCACGGTCACGCCGGTCACCTCACGGGTGAGCGGGACCAGCGAAAGATAGGCACCGGACTCCCGCCGCACCTCCAGCGACTGGCCGTTCCTCAGCACCCGGACGATGCTCTTCCCGTCCGTCATCGTGACGGGCACCGGGCACTCCGGCAGCAGCAGGACGTTGGAGAGGGTATGATCCAACCGGGAGCCCGAACCGCCCACCACGAGGATCTCCGTCGCACCCCTGCGCAGCGCTTCCTCCAGGGCAATGTGGCTGTCCGTCTTGTCCTTCTCGACCGGCACCTGCAGGATGGGCACCCCGCCCTCGCGGGCCTCCGCAACGGCGGCCCCCTCCAGGGAGTCGAAGTCGCCCAGCAGCAGGTCGACCCTCAGCCCCAGTGCGCGTGCGTGCCGCAGACCCGCGTCGGCACAGATCACCAGATCAGGGCGCCCCACCAGGGCCCTGACCCGGTCAATATTCAACAGTTCGCCTGCTGCAAAGATGACCGCGCGCAACGCTCCGTCGGGCATACCGGACCTCCTCCTGATGCGCCCCCACGCACCGGTCTCTGCCCCATTATAGCAGAGCGCGTCCGGCAGAAAACCCTCGCGCAGCCCCGGCGTTAGTGCTCCAGCAGGTCGCGGGAGATGCGCCGCACCCGGAGGATGCGTGCGAGTCCCTTCAGCCCGTAGTTGAGCCGGCTCTTCACCGTGCCGATCGGGATGCGCAGGCACTCGGCGATCTCCCGGTAGCCCATGTCGTGGAAGAACCGCATCCGGATTACGGACCGGTACGGCTGGGGCAGCTCCTCGATGGCGTCAAGGATGGCCTCCGTCAGCCAGGCCCGTTCGGCCTCGGCCTCCGGATGCACCACCGCCTCTGCCACCTGGTTCCCGAATGGCTCGACGACGACACTGCGGCGACGCCGGAGGCAGTCGATGGCGCGATGGCGCGCCACCCGGAAGAGCCAGGCCTTCAAGTGACCGTCCTGATCGAACTCCTCGCCTTGCTGCCACGCCTTCAGCAGAGCATCCTGGCAGATCTCCTCCGCGGCGTGCCGGTCACCGACGAGGCGGTGAGCGTACTGCAGCAACGCGCCCCCAAAGGATTCCATCATCATGCCCAGTGCTTCTTCATCGCCCGCCGTCAGCCGCCGGACGATGCGCCGCCCTTCATCTTCCCCCGTGTGAAGGGGCTGTGCGCCCAGGCCAACCTGCCATGACACCGCTCATCCCCGCCCCCTTTGCTAATACGCGATCGACTAAATATTCTGTCTACTTTTCCGATGTCGATCTGTAATGGGTAGGGTTATTCTACCTAATCCCACTGCACCGCGCCACTCCATTTTGCGAACCAATCCCACTTCTGTTACATGAATGTGACACAACTCGACATCTTAGAACAGCCGCAACTGTTCCGGGCGTCGCGATTGTTCAGGGGGCAGTGGCACCCCCCGATCGTCGCGCGGCGGGGTCGGCAGGCCGAGCAGGCTCATGAGGTCCAGCGCGTTGCGCACCGCGTAGTTGGCGCGGTTGTTGTTCATGAGCAGGTGAACCTCGTCCGCGGCCGGGGCCAGGATCTCCCGGATCGGCGGCAGCCACTCGGCCAGCTCCTCCTTACTATAAAGGTAATCAAACCGCTGTGCGGTCTTCTCGGCCTTGATGTACCACGTCTTCGCGTTGCGCCCGTGGAACCGGACGATCGCGAGGCGCGGGTCGGTCACCGCCACCACGCGGGGCACCGTTCCCGAGCCCACCTGCGGCGCATCGCACGCCACGTGTACCGCCCGCAGGCCGCGCAGAAACTGCAGGGTGTCCTCCCGGTTCTCCTCGGTGAACCACGAGATGTGCCGGAACTCCACCGCGACGATGTCGTCCGCGAAGAACTCGCGGCAGAACTGCACCCACTCCCGGGAGGCCGGCGTGCAGGTGAACCAGGGCGGGAACTGGAAGTGGAGCGCCCCCAGCTTCCCGGCCTCCCGCAGCGGCTGCACCGAGGCGTTGAACCGCCTGAAGACCTCGGTCAGGTCCTCCTCCCCCGGCCGGGGCTCGCGGTGGTGCCTGGTCATGGCGCCGTAGGCCTTCACATTGAAGCGGAAGTCGGGGGGCGTGCGTTCCGCCCAGCCCGCAAACCACTTCGCCGGCTGGAGGCGGTAGAAGGTGCTGTCGACCTCCACCAGCGAGAAGTGCCGGGCGTAATAGGCAAGCCGCTCGCGCGGCGGCAGGCCGGGCGGGTAGTACTCCTCGTGATCCGACCAGGCACAGGTGCCGACGCGGATCCTGGCCATCTTCGCTCCCTCCCTCCGCCTTCATCTTACCCCGGGCAGTCACCGCAGGCGAAGCGGGCGGCTGCGGCGCCGGTCCCAGGCCCCGCCGGGATGCCGGACCCGCAGCGGCGGACGGACGGGTCGGCGGTGCGCCCTGCGCTGCTCCCAGTCCGCAAGCCGCTCGGCCACCCCGGGGAAGATGGCCTCCATCGCCCGGGACTCCTCCTCCTCGGTCGCCAGCCGGATCGGCTTGTCGGCCGCGGTCGGGAAGCAGTGCCGCAGCCACTCCCGGACCAGGCCGGGGTACTCCTCCCGGCTCCGGATGGGGCCCGCCGGCATCCAGGGTTCCTCGAGGGTTTCCTGGACCTCGGCCTCCCCCGGACAGCCCGGGGAGGTCAGCCGGGGATCGGTCTCAGGCTCTGCCCGTGCGCCCGCGTCGTCCCGTTCGGGAGCAAGGTCGAAGTCGAACAGGAAGTGACAGCGGTCGCCGTCCAGCAGGTACAGATCGTCGGAGAGGATCTGGCCGTACCGCTGGATCTGCTCATCCACGTCCAGTTCGCCCACGACGACCAGCTCCGGGGCGGTGGCCAGGTGCCGGAGGAACGCACGGCACTCGCGCAGCGACGCCACTTCCTCCTCCGGGTCCATGCTCCAGAGCCGCTGCCAGCTCTCCAGGTCGTAGAGCTCGACCCGGCGGACGCCGTAGCGCGCCGCCGCCCTCAGCAGCCGCTCTTCGTTCATCCGCTCCACGATCCGGTGCGCGACCCTTGTCTGCAGGGACCACTCCTCGAACGTCCAGGCGTGTTCCAGGGCTGCGGCGACGTCCCGCCGCACCCCGCGGGGAAGGATGTCGCCGAGCCGGAGCAGGGGTTGATCCAGCAGGAACCGCCGCAGCGCCTCCTCCGGGGTCGGCGCTTCGGTCGAGCGGTGGAGATCGGTGTGGGGAATCGACTCCCCCGTGAGCCGGGCATGGGTGATCACGCAGAGGAAGCGGCCGGGATCGGCGGTGCGTGGCACCGGTCTCACCATCCTTTCCAGCATCGGCGCCATGTCGGGGGTCAGCCTTCTCCGCCGGGTCCACCGTTGCATCCGAAAAATAGGACGACACGCCCCGGCGGCCCGGTTCACGCCGAAAACCCGCGGGCAACGGCGCCTCCCGTGAACCGCCGCGCGGCCACGGGAGGCGCCGTCCAGTCCAATGGGCGCCGGTTGACAACGGCCCGGGGCGGGCGCGAAGCCCGCCGGTCAGTGCCGCTGGAAGTGCTCGGGAGCCTGTGCGGCGGCCGGGTGCACCTCCGGATCGGCCGTCCGGTACCTGCGGAACGAGGGCCTGTCGGTCAGCCCCAGCTTGCCGTACTGATCCGCATAACGCCGGCGCGTCTCCGCGATCTGCTCGGGCGCCGCCGCCCTGGTCGGGTACTCGCCCCGGGTGTGCAGGAAATGAAAGAGGACCTCCTGGTTGTGGGTCTCCTCGCCGTGCATGGCCAGGAAAAACTCCCGCACGCCGTTGTTGCTCGCCTCCAGCGCCGCCTCCGCATACAGCTTCGCCAGCTCCTTGGCGGAGCAGAGGCAGTCGCGCAGACGGTCCGCGTCAGTCATCCGCACGTTGCCGCACCCCTTCCCCCGTCTGCAGCAAGAGCTTCGCGTGTTTGGTGATGTCGCCGGGCGCGTCCAGCAGCGCCAGGAGCATGTTGACCCGCCGTTGGTGGATGTCCGCGTGTTCCCGCATCAGCTGGCGGGCGTTCTCGTCCGTCATCGCTTCGGCGTACTCGTAGTTCTTCTTCAAGGCCAGCAGTTCTCCGTCCAGCGCGCGGCCGACGAAGGTCAGCTCCTGCTCCGTCAGCCGGCGCTCACCGACCTGGCCGCTGCCCGTGAGGGCCTCATGATCCATGCCGCTCCGCCTCCTTCGCGCTTAGTATGGCGCGGCGGAATGCACGGCATACTCAGACGGCGACCCGCCGCCGGGTCGCCGTCCAAGTGGGATGGTTCAGTTGTTCGCTACTTCTTGGCCGCCGCGTACCGCTCGGCCACCTTGTCCCAGTTGATGACGTTCAGGAAGGCCTGGATGTACTCGGGCCGGCGGTTCTGGTACTTCAGGTAGTAGGCGTGCTCCCACACGTCCATGCCCAGGATGGGCGTGTCGCCCTGCATGAGCGGGCTGTCCTGGTTGGCGGTGGAGTACACGGCCAGCTTGCCGTCCTTCGTCACCACGAGCCAGGCCCATCCGGAGCCGAACCGGCCCGCGCCGGCCTTGGCGAACTCGTCCTTGAAGCTCTGGAACGAGCCGAACGCCGCGTTGATGGCCTCAGCCAGTTCGCCGCCGGGCTCCTTGGCGCCGCCCGGGGTCATGATCTCCCAGTACAGCGTGTGGTTGGCGTGGCCGCCGCCGTTGTTCCGCACGGCCGTGCGGATGGCCTCGGGCACGGTGTCGATGTGCCGCAGCAGCTCCTCAACGGTCTTGGACTGCAGGTCCGCATACCCCTCCAGGGCGGCGTTCAGGTTGTTCACATACGCGGCATGGTGCTTCCCGTGATGGATCTCCATCGTCTGGGTATCAATGTACGGCTCCAGAGCGTTCGTCGGATAAGGAAGCGCAGGAAGCTGGAAAGCCATCGCTGAAACCCTCCTAATTCAATCTCGAAGTTTCCTTTCCATTCAATATGACGCCACATGTTGGCGCGGAGGAACGGCTTCTCTTGTACAGCGTAGCGGATCGCAGCAAGTTTTTCAACTTCACCGCTCCAAAAGTTGGTTGGACGGGCTCTTGCGTCTTCACCCCCCCTGGGCGATAATCGTACGGGGGTTTCCGGCTTCGGCTCATGCACGAAGGAGGTCATCTTTATGCCAGTCCCGAAGGCGGTGATCGCGATCGCCGGAGGAACCGGTTCCGGAAAGACGTCCATCGCCAACTGCATCTCGGCCGCGTTCCCGGACGACGTGGCGCTGCTGCCCCACGACGCGTACTACAAGCACAACCCGCACCTGACCTACGAGGAGAGATCCCAGCTCAACTACGACCACCCCGACGCCTTCGACAACGACCTGTTCATCGCACATCTGAAGGCGCTGAGGGCCGGGCAACCCATCGAGCGGCCGGTGTACAACTTCTCCACCCACCTGCGCGAGACCGAAACCGTGCGCGTGGAGCCGGCGGCGATCATCGTCGTGGAGGGCGTGCTGGTGCTGGCAAACCCCGAACTCAGGGCCCTGTACGACCTCAGCGTGTTCGTGGACACCGACGCCGACGTGCGCATCCTGCGCCGCATCGTACGCGACATCAACGAGCGGGGGCGCACCCTCGACTCCGTCATCAACCAGTACCTTTCGACGGTCAAGCCCATGCACGAGGCCTTTGTGGAACCGACCAAGCGCTATGCCAATGTCATCATTCCCGAAGGAGCGCACAACAAGCCGGGACTCGAGGTGCTCATCGCCCAGGTGCGCCACCTGATTGCTCAGCACGAACCCTCAGTCTGACTGGCTTTTCAGTGCCGCGCCCCTATGGTACACTAGATCTGTAGAGTACCCAAAGCCTCGGTGCCTGCCACGCGCACCGATCCGGGGGTGAGATTCGATGAACGACGAGACGTTGTTTGAGCGCGTCGAGCGGGCGCTGGATCTGATTCGGCCCGCGATTCGCATGGACGGCGGCGAGGTGGAGCTGGTCGCCGTGGAGGACGGCGTTGCCCGCGTGCGCATGATGGGCGCCTGCGGCGGCTGCCCGATGTCCACGATGACCCTGAAGATGGGCATTGAGCGGGCCGTCCGGCAGCAGGTTCCGGAGATCCGGGCTGTGGAGGCCATTTAGGCTCTCAGGGGGTGGCATGAGGGTGTCACCACAGGGCGCGCCTACCCCCAATCGGGAGTCTCAGCGGGAGCTTGAGCGCGAGGTGCAGGCGCGCGTGCACCGGCAAATGGGAATCACCGCGGCGGTAATGGGGGTTATCGCCGCGGGGGTGGGTTTCTGGTGGATCGGCCGCGTCTTCGGCGTCGGACCGCTGGAGGCGCTGCGTGCGGCATTGCCGCTGTTCGTGATCGTGCTCATCATCCTCGCCCTCGGTGCGCTGCTCAGCCTGGGCGCCGCCCGGGCGGCAGGGTTCGCCGAGCGGATCGTGGGCCGGCGGGAAAACCAGAGGGTCGACAGCCGTTGACCCTCCTCTTTCTGCGTCACCTTGACGTCAGAATTAACCTTCTAGTTCGACATCTCCCCGCGCAAAGGATATGTGTAGCGCTGGACCGAATTACTTTGGTGTTTTCCCCAGATAAAGCATTAGGGTAAGTAAATAGCCCTGTTGCCGAACTGGCGGAAATCTTCTATATTGAAGGTCTCTGGCGGTGCCGATGTCAGAGCGAGGAGGTGAACTGAGGACACCGGCCAGACAGGCGACCACGTCCCTACGAGAGTCCGGGAGCAAACGGCACAGAGACAGAGAAGCGCTGAGGGAGGTTTTGCACACTATGCGTCGTTTCGTCGCAGGCATGCTGGCTGTTTTGATGCTGGCTGCCGTCGGTTGTTCCGGTAAGACTACGACGGGTTCGGCAGACGAGATGGTTATCAGGATGAACATCGGCACGAACCCGCCCTCGCTCGACCCCCGGGTGACCACCGGCCTTCCTGAGGCCCACGTCGAGATCGCGCTGTTCGAGGGCCTCATGCGGCTGGACCAGTACGGCAACGCCATCCCGGGTGCTGCTGAGCGTTACGAGGCCAATGAGGACAACACCGTCTTCACGTTCTACCTCCGTGACGGCCTGAAGTGGTCCAACGGCGATCCGCTGACCGCCGAGGACTTCGTCTGGTCCTGGAAGTCCACCCTTGATCCGCTGCTCGCCTCCGAGTACGCCTATCAGCTGTACTACATCAAGGGCGCCGAGCAGATGAACACCTTCACCAGCGATCCCAAGTGGGAGAACGCGAGCGACGAGGAGATCGCGGCCGAGTTTGAGCGGCTCGCCCAGGACTTCGGCGCCGTCGCCCTCGACGAGAAGACCCTCCAGGTCACCCTCGAGGCTCCCGCCCCGTACTTCCTCTCCCTGACCGCGTTCCACACCTACTACCCGGTGCATCGGGCCAGCGTTGAGGCCAACCCCGAGGCCTGGTTCCGCAGCGCGGACACCCTGGTCGGCAACGGCCCGTTCAAGCTGGTCAGCTGGACCGACAAGGACAAGGTCATCGTGGAGAAGAACCCCAACTACTGGGCCGCCAACGAGGTTAAGCTCGACAAGATCGAGTTCTACCTGATCGAGGAAGAGACCACCGCGACGCAGATGTTCGAGACCGGCGAGCTCGACATCATCGAGTCCGGCGTCAACACCGCTGAGCTCGATCGCCTGAAGAGCGAGTACCCCGAAGAGCTGAAGATCCTGCCCGACCTGGGCATCTACTACTACCTCTTCAACGTCGAGAGGGAGCCGCTGAACGACAAGCGGGTCCGCCAGGCGCTGACCCTGGCCATCGACCGCAACGCCATCGTCACGGAGATCACCAAGGGCGGCCAGGTCCCGGCCTTTGCGCTGGTGCCGGAAGGCATTCCTGAGGAGGGCTCCGGCGATCCGAACGATGACTTCCGCAAGCGCGGCGGCGACTTATTCGCCGAGGACGTGGCCAAGGCTCAGCAGCTCCTCGCCGAGGCCGGCTATCCGAACGGCCAGGGCTTCCCGACGCTGAAGATCCTGTACAACACCTCTGAGGGTCACCAGCGCATCGCTGAGGCCATCCAGGAGATGTGGAAGAACAACCTGGGCATCAACGTCGAGCTCACCAACCAGGAGTGGGGCGTCTACCTCGACAGCCGCTCCACCGGTGACTACGACATCGCCCGTGCCGGCTGGATCGGTGACTACATCGACCCGATGACCTTCATCGACATGTTCGTCACCGGCGGCGGCAACAACGACACCAACTGGGGCAACCCCGAGTACGACAACCTGGTGAACACGGCCAAGAAGAGCGCCGACCAGGCCGTCCGCATGAAGGCCATGCACGACGCCGAGGCGATCCTGATGGACGAGATGCCCATCATGCCGATCTACTTCTACACTCGGGTCATCATGGTCTCCGACAAGGTGGAAGGCTGGTCCATGCCGCTTACCTCGCCGCTGAACCTGCGGGACGCCTCGATTAAGAAGTAGCCCGGCAACCAGGACGCTGCAGGAAGCGCCACCGTGGCTTTCCGCGGTGGCGCTTCCAAAATGCGTCCTGATGGGATGGAGGGATACGATGGCCCGCTATTTGCTGCAGCGTATCATCACGATGTTCCTGGTCGCCTTCTTCGTGGTGACCGCGACGTTCTTTATGATGAGGGCGCTGCCCGGCGGCCCGTTCAGCTCCGAGCGGAACGTGCCGGAGGCGATCCTGAAGAACCTGGAACGGAAGTACAACCTCGACAAGCCTTTGTACCAGCAGTATATCGACTACGTGAAAGGCGTCATCGTATGGGACCTCGGCCCGTCGTTCAAGTACAAGGGGCTCACGGTCAACGACGTCATCAACCGCGGCTTCCCCATCTCGGCCCGGCTCGGCGGCATCGCCCTGACGATCTCCGTCGTCGTCGGCATCCCGCTGGGCATATTGGGCGCGCTGAATCACAACACCGCGGGTGACCGCACCATATCCGGTCTGGCCATCCTGACGGCGGCGGCACCCAGTTTCGTCATCGCCGGCATCCTGCAGTACTTCCTGGCCTTCAAGACCGGCTGGTTCCCTGCGGCCACCTGGGGCGGAGGCCAGTTACGGTACCTCGTGCTGCCGGTCCTGGCCCTGTGCAGTTACAATCTGGCCTGGATCGTGAAGCTGACCCGGTCCAGCATGCTCGAGGTCGTCAACCAGGACTACATCCGCACCGCGCGGGCCAAGGGCCTGCGTGAGCTCGTGGTCGTGTACCGGCACATGATCAAGAACGCCATGGTGCCGGTGGTGGCCTCGCTGGCCCCGATGACGGCCGGCATCCTGACCGGCAGCTTCATCGTGGAGAGCATCTTCAACATCCCGGGTATCGGCCGGGAGTTCGTGCAGTCCATCACCAACCGCGACTACACGGTCATCGGCGGCCTGACGGTCTTCTTCTGCCTGCTGCTGGCGGGCTTCACGCTGATCTGCGACATCGCGCTGGCGCTCATCGATCCGCGCGTGCGCCTGGAGAAGGAGGGATAGTCCATGGCGGTCTCCGCCGACCCGCGCTTTGCGCCGCTCCCGAACCGCCAGGCGTCCGCCGAGCGCATCACCACGCCGCCGATCAGCTTCGCCGCCGATGCGTGGCGCCGCTTCAAGGCCAACAAGATGGCCTTGCTCGGGTTCATCGTCCTGGTGATCTTCCTCATCGCCTGCTTCATCGGTCCCCTGCTCACCCCGTGGGACCCGACCACGCAGTTCCTGGCAGGCCGTGACCAGCCGCCGTCGGCCGCGCACTGGTTCGGCACCGATGCGCACGGCCGTGACCTGTTCGAGCGGGTTCTCTACGGCGGCCGCATCTCACTGGCGGTGGCCTTCTTCGCCGGCCTGCTGCAGCTGGTGGTCGGCGTGGCCTACGGCGCCACCGCAGGCCTCCTGGGCGGCAAGTGGGACAACATTCTAATGCGCATCGTCGACATCATCGACACCATCCCGCTGACGATCTACGTCATCCTGCTGGCGGTGATTATGGGCCAGGGGCTCACCTCGATCTTCATCGCCATCGGCATCGTCTACTGGACCAGCATGGCGCGGCTGGTGCGGGCGCAGGTGCTGTCACTGAAGGAACAGGAGTTCATGCTGGCGGCGCGGGCGCTGGGCGCAAGCCGGGCCCGGCTCATCCTCCGCCACCTGATCCCCAACGCCATGGCGCCGATCGTGGTGGAACTGACCTTCTCGATCCCGCGCGCCATGTTCACCGAGGCCTTCCTCTCATTCATCGGTCTCGGCGTCAGCGCACCGATGGCCTCGTGGGGCGTGCTGGCCTCCCTCGGCTTCGAGGGGCTGCGGTCCTACCCGTGGCAGCTGGCGTTCCCGTCGGCCGCCATCATCATCGTCTCGCTGGCTTTCAACTTCATCGGCGACGGCCTGCGCGATGCGCTTGATCCCAAGCTCCGCCGGTAAGGAGGGACGGCCTTGAACCACATTCTCACCATCGAAGGACTCCGCACAACGTTCAGGACTTACGCCGGTGAAGTTCAGGCCGTCCGGGACGTGAACATCGCCGTCCGGGAGGGCGAGTGCCTCGCGGTCGTCGGCGAATCCGGATCCGGCAAGAGCGTCACCATGCTTTCCGTCATGCGCCTTCTGGCCAGCAACGCCCGGATCGAGGGGCGGGCCGTCTTCAACGGCGTGGATCTGCTCAGCATCCCCGAACGGGAGATGCGCAAGATCCGCGGCAAGGACATCGCCATGGTCTTCCAGGATCCCATGACCGGCCTCAACCCGACCCTGACGGTGGGCCTGCAGCTCCGGGAAGGCATGATGCAGCACCTGGGGCTCAGCCGGGCCGAGGCCGACAAGCGCGCAATCGAGCTGCTCAACCTCGTCGGCGTGCCCGAGCCCGAGCGGCGGCTCAAGCAGTACCCGCACGAGTTCTCCGGCGGCATGCGCCAGCGCGTGATGATCGCCATCGCCCTGGCCTGCAACCCGCGGCTGATCATCGCCGACGAGCCCACCACCGCCCTGGACGTGACCATTCAGGCGCAGATCCTTGACCTGCTGAAGCGGCTCAAGAAGGAGTTCAACACGTCCATCATCCTCATCACGCACAACCTGGGCGTCGTGGCCGGCATGGCCGACCGGGTCGTCGTCATGTACGGCGGCCGCGTGGCCGAGGTCGCCACGGTGGAGGAGATCTTCGAGCAGCCCAGGCACCCGTACACCTGGGCGCTCCTGCGAGCCGTGCCCCGGCTGGATCGCAAGAAGGACCGCCGTCTCGAGTCGATCGCCGGCTCCCCGCCCAACATGCTCCAGCCACCTCCCGGCTGCCCCTTCCACCCCCGCTGCCCGTACGCCATGAACGTCTGCGCAGCCGAGGCGCCCGACATGACCCCCATCTCCCCGGAACACAGGGCGGCGTGCTGGCTCCTGCACCCGGACGCACCGCCTGTCGATCTCTCGCAGGAGGTGACTGAGGCGTGACCAGGCAGGGCAATCCGCTGATCGAGGTCAAGGGCCTCAAGATGCACTTTCCCATCACCCGCGGCTTCCCGATCCCGCGCACGATCGGCGCCGTGAAGGCGGTCGACGACGTCTCCTTCGCCATCCAGCCCGGCGAGACGCTGGGCCTGGTGGGCGAGTCGGGCTGCGGCAAGACCACCGTGGGCCGCGCCCTGCTGCGCATCTACGAGCCCACCGCCGGCGAGGTCTACTTCGAGGGGAAGGAGATCCTCCACCTCCCCCAGTCCCAGTTCCTGCCGTACCGCCGGAAGATGCAGATGATCTTCCAGGACCCCTACGCCTCCCTGGATCCGCGGATGACCGCGGCCGACATCATCGGCGAGGCGCTCGACATCCATAACCTGGCATCGGGCAAGGAGCGCATGGAGCGCATCTACCACCTGCTGGACCTGGTGGGCCTTCTGCCCGAGCACGCCAACCGGTTCCCCCACGAGTTCTCGGGCGGCCAGCGGCAGCGCATCGGCATCGCCCGGGCCCTGGCGGTCGAACCGCAGTTCATCGTGTGCGACGAGCCCATCTCGGCCCTGGACGTGTCGATTCAGGCGCAGGTCGTCAACCTGCTGGAGGAGCTGCAGCAGCAGCTGGGGTTGGCCTACCTGTTTATCGCGCACGACCTGGCGATGGTGAAGCACATCTCCCATCGCATCGCGGTGATGTACCTCGGGCGCATCGTCGAGCTGGCCGACGCCGACAAGCTGTACGACCGGCCGATGCACCCGTACACCCTGGCGCTCCTCTCGGCAGCGCCCATTCCCGACCCGAAGGTCGAGACCACCCGGCAGCGCATCCTGCTGGAGGGCGATCCCCCCAGCCCGGTCAATCCGCCGCCCGGCTGCCGGTTCCAGAATAGATGCTCGTATGTGCAGGAGCGGTGCCGTACGGAGGATCCGGTGCTCACCCCGGTGGAGAACGGCCACTCCGTGGCGTGCCACTTCCCCGTCAACGCCTGAGCCAGAAAAGAACCGCCTGCCCTTCCGGCAGGCGGTTTTTGTCGTATGTGATTCACCTTCACGCAACCAGGGTGGTCTGCAGCGCAAACTGGCCCACGACGACGGCGAAGCAGGCGGTGCGCCAGAGCAGCGGCTTGTTCCACCACGCCAGGCGGTGGCACGCCAGCAGCAGCAGGACCGGCACCAGCAGCGAGCAGCCGAGCCACAGCCCCAGCGGGACCCCGAACGCGGCGCCCCCTGTGAGAACGGCTGTCCCGACGTCGGAGGCGGCGAGGAGGGTGATGCCCAGGCCGGTGGCGGCGACCCGGACCGGGATGCCGTCGCAGTTGGGATCCACCTCCACCTCGTCCCGCCGGCCGCCGAGCGTGCAGCACAGGGCCAGGACGCCCAGGCCCCCCACCAGCGCTGCGCTGCCCAGCGACGCCGCCAGGCTCAGCACCGGGAGCCCGCCGGCGCCCGTCTGCGCCAGGCTGGCGAACAGCACGGCGAGCAGGCCGAGGATGGCGGCCTCCCGCTCCCGCTGCCGCCGCAGGGCGGCTCCGGCGCCGCGGTACCAGACCCAGCTGGCGCCCAGTGCCATCAGCGTGTAGGGCAGGACAAGGCCGAGCGTCACCCAGCCCGGCGCACCGCCGAGCAGCACCGCGCCGAAGCTCAGCGCCGCCAGCGGCCCCAGCGCCACGCCGGCCACGCGCCATGCCAGCGGCGGATGATCGCGCACGAGACCGCTCTTGCTGTCGAGCAGCACGAGCGTCACCGCGAGGCCCAGGGACCACGAGAGCAGCTGCATACCGGTTGCGTAGAAGAGATGTGACAACACGGGCACCCCCTGAAGGGTGGAATCATTCTACCTTAAGGGTAGCGCCCGTTTCTTTCGCGATCCTTTCCTGGCCCTTTCGCAAAACTAACTTAGACCAAAGTAATACGAAAGGTTATCCATCGAACTTATACCCGATGCCCCAAATGGTCTTGACAAGCTCCGGATGGCCGGGGTCGCGCTCGATCTTCTCCCGCAGCCGGCGCACGCAGACGGTCAGCGCCGCCTCGTCGCCGGAGTACTCCGAGTGCCAGACCCGCTGCAGCAGCGCCTCCCGGCTGAAGACGTGCCCCGGATGGCTGGCCAGGAGCCAGAGCAGGTCGAACTCCTTCGGCGTCAGGTCCACGGGCTGGCCCCGGACGATGACCGTGCGCGAGGAGCGGTTGATCTCGATGTCCTTGAACTTCAGCGGGCGGTCCTCATCGACGGGGGCCGTGCTGCCCGCGGTGCGGCGGAGGATCGCCCGAACCCGGAGGAGCAGTTCGGAAAGCCGGAAGGGCTTCACCAGGTAGTCGTCCGCCCCCACGTTGAAGCCGACGACCTTGTCCATCTCCTCCCCCCGCGCGGAGAGGATGAGCGTGGGGATGCTGCCCGTCGACTGAAGCTGCGCCAGCACCTCGAAGCCGTCCATCTTGGGGAGCATGATGTCGAGGATCATCAGGTCCGGCTTCACCTTCTTCGCCATTTCCAGGGCCTCGAGGCCGTCCTCGGCGCGGTAGACCTCGTACCCCTCCTGCTGCAGGGCCTGGTCCAGCGCCTTCAAGATCTTCGGGTCGTCATCGACCACCAGAATCCGCTTCTTCGAGTTCGCCATGCAAACCGCTCCCTCACTCACTCCAAATCGGTAGTGTAAAGGTGAATGCTGCCCCGTGCCCGGGCTCGGACTCGACCCAGATCCGCCCACCGTGCGCCTGCACCAGCGAGGCGGAGAGGGCCAGTCCCAGCCCCCAGCCCTCGGGCCGGCCCTTGCCCTGCCCCTGGCGGAAGGCCTGGAAGATGAGCTCCTGCTCCTCCTTCGGCACGCCGGGCCCCGTGTCGCGTACGGTCACGTGCACCTCGCGCTCGTCCGCGCCGCACTCCACCCACACGCGGCCGCCCTCGGGCGTGAACTTCAGGGCGTTGCCGAGCAGGTTGAGCAGCACCTGCGAGATGCGCAGCGGATCGGCGTGGACCAGCGGCGCCTCCGGCGCGCAGCCCACCGAGAGCTCGATGTGCTTCTTCTCCGCCAGGGGGGTCACGGTGCGCACGCTGTCCCGGATCAGGTCCCGCACGTCCAGCACCTCCCGGAACAGCTTCACCTTGCCAGCCTCCAGGCGGGAGTAGTCCAGCAGGTTGGTGATCATGTTGAGGAGCTTCTGGCTCGACTCCAGCACCTCGGTGAGCGACTCCCGCTGTTCCGGCGCCAGCCGCTGGTCGTTCAGCAGCAGCTCCGTGAAGGCGATGATCGAGGTCAGGGGCGTGCGTAGTTCGTGGGAGATGACGGTGAGGAACTCCGACTTGTAGCGCGAGGCCCGCTCCAGCTCACGGTTCGCCTCCTCCAGCTCCCGGGTGCGCTCGGCGACCTTCTGCTCCAGCCCGGCGTACAGCTCCTGCAGGCGGCCCGACATCTGCTCGAACGCATGGGCGACCACGGCGGTCTCCTGGTTGGCCTTCAGCGGCTGGAGCCGCTCCTGGCTGATGACGAAGTTGCCCATGCCCACGTGAGTGGCCACGTCGGCCAGCTCGGCCAGCGGCACGGCCACCTGCCGGTAGAGGATCAGCCAGATCAGGCCGAAGCAGAGCACCGCCAGGAAGACCACGAGGAAGGCGAGCCGCACCGACTCGCTCCGGGCGACGGCCAGGGTCTCGCGCATCGGCAGCGTCACGCTGATGGCGCCGGCCACGTCGCCCAGGGACAGGCCCTCCTTCGGGTAGCCGGTGGGGTCCAGCTCGCCCTTGGGCTCGCCGTGGCAGCGCAGGCACGACTCCTCAGCCCGGAGCGCCATGACGTAGCGGAAGGCCGGGGTCCCGTCGGCCAGCGTCACCCGCTGCCAGACCTCATTGTTCTGGGCGTCCTGCATGAAGTATTCCAGGGCGGCCCGCTCGAAGTCGTCGGGCGCGTTCTCGGGGATGCGCGGCCGCAGGTTGGTCTGCTTCACCTGCGACTTGGAGAGGTCTGCGAAGATGCTCGACACACCCTCGCCGACCTCCGCCGGCTCCAGCGGCCGTGCCTCGCCGCCGTGCACGAACTCGCCCCCGCTGGACCGGGAGATGAAGGAGCGGGTGGCCTGCTGCTGCTTGGCCACAAGGCTCGCCTTGGCCAGCAGGTCGATGTCGGCCTGCCGCTGCTGATAGGCGAAGTCCCACGAGAGCGCGATGAAGAGAACTGCCAGGACGAGCCCGGTGATGCCGACCATGAACTTGGCCGTCAGGCTGCGCATGCGTTCAATCCCCCTGAGTCTAATGATACCTGCACTCACCCGAACGCACCATTGGTCGCGGGATCATACAGTCCATGGCGCGCAATGACTACATGATCATCCAAGAGTGCCATAAACAGCAGGAGGGAGGCATCCTTCAGCCCCCTCCTGCTGCGCGTCTCACGCCCAGCGTTCCGTGCCGCTGCCGGTGACCAGGCCGTACACCAGCGGCGGCTCCGCCGGGCGGTCCTTGCCGATCCGGTAGGCTCCGGCCAGCCGCTCCTGCGCCTCGGCCAGCCGCTCCTCCGCGTTCACGTGCAGCTCGGCCAGCACCTCGCCGGCGTCAACCGGGTCGCCCACCTTCTTGCGCAATACCACCCCCACCGCCAGGTCGATGGCGGACTCCTTGGTCTCGCGCCCGGCCCCCAGCAGAAGGGCCGCCATGCCGACCTCCAGCGCGTCGATGGCCTCCACGAAGCCCCTGGCGGGGGCCACCACCGGCACGATCCGCTGCGCCCGGGGCAGCTTGACCGGCTGCCGGATGTAGCTGGCATCGCCGCCCTGCGCCTCCACCAGCTCGATCAGCTTGTTGAGCCCGTGGCCCGCCCGCAGCGCCCGCAGGAGCATCTTCCTGGCCGCCTCGCCATCCTGGGCGACGCCGGCCAGCCGCAGCATCTGCGACCCGAGCTGCAGGCAGACCTCCTCCAGGTCCTTCGGGCCGAAGCCGCGCAGAGTCTCGATGGCCTCGGCCACCTCCAGGGCGTTGCCGACGGCGTGACCCAGCGGCTGGTCCATGTTGGAGACGACGGCGGCGACCTCGCGGCCCACCTGCTGCCCGATGGACACCATGGCCTCGGCGAGGCGGAAGGCATCATCTACTCCCTTCATAAACGCGCCGGAGCCGGCCTTCACGTCGAGCACGACGGCGTCTGCGCCGCTGGCGATCTTCTTGGACATGATGGACGAGGCGATCAGCGGGATCGAGTCCACGGTGGCCGTCACGTCCCGCAGGGCGTACAGCTTCTTGTCGGCCGGGACGAGGTTGCCGCTCTGCCCGGCCACCGCGCAGCCGATGCGGTTCACCTGATCGATGAACTCCTGCGGGCTGAGCTCCACCCGGAACCCCGGGATCGACTCCAGCTTGTCGATCGTGCCCCCGGTGTGCCCGAGCCCCCGGCCCGACATCTTCGCCACCGGCGCGCCGCAGGCCGCGACCAGGGGCACCAGGACCAGGGACACCTTGTCGCCCACGCCGCCGGTGGAGTGCTTGTCGACCTTGCGGCCGCGGATGGCGGAGAGGTCGATCTGGTCTCCGGACTCGGCCATCGCCATCGTGAGATCGGCGGTCTCCCGGGGCGTCATGCCCTGGATGCACACGGCCATCGCCCAGGCGGCCATCTGGTAGTCGGTCACCTCGCCCGAAACGAATCCGCTGATCAAGGCGCGGATCTCCTCGGTCGTGAGTTCCTTCCCCATCCGCTTGCGGTAGATGATGTCGTACGTTCGCATGGGTCGATTCCTCCTTCGACAACGGTGCCGCCAGCAGAGTTCTTCGACCGTCGGCGGGCAGGTTCCTCTCTGCGGTTCCGCGCCCTCTCATTCTGTTCAGAAGTTTTGTTAATAATCCGTTGCGCAGGGATGGAGGATTTTGCCTGTTGAGTGCGAATAGTAAGACTCATTACGTCAGCCTGGAGGTGAATCGTCCGGGGGAAGCAAGTCTGCTGAAAGTTTGACCCGATAACCATAGAAACTGCGAAGGAGGTATGGGTTTCGTGAAGCGGTTCGTGGTCCTCATCCTCACCACCCTCATGCTCGTCACCGCAGCGGCGCCGGCCCTCGCTGCCCGGCCGGAGGTGAAGTACCCGGTCACGTTCAACGGCCACCCGGTGTTGTTCGACGTGCAGCCCGTCAACGTGAACAACCGCGTCTTCGTCCCCTTCCGGGCCATCTTCGAGAAGATGGGCGCCGACGTGCGGTGGGATGAATCGACCCGCACGGTCACGGCCACCCGGGGCGACACCACGGTCCAGCTGGTCATCGGCAGCACGACCGCCCGGGTGAACGGGCAGGCCCGCACGCTGGACGCCGCGCCCTTCATCCAGAACGGGCGAACCCTGGTTCCCCTCCGGTTCGTAAGCGAGGCCTTCGGCGCGGAGGTTACGTATGACAACGCCACCACGGCGATCAGCATCGTCGACCCGAACTGGCCGCGCCGGGGCGGCACGCTGAACCTGGCCCTGTGGAACAAGCCCGCCGAGACCTTCAACCCCATCATCGTCGACGAGGTCTACGCCGACGCGATCGTCTCCAAGGTGTGGGACGGCCTGTGGCGGTACGACGAGCGGGTGATCCCGATCCCGGCCCTCGCCGAGGCCTGGGAGTGGGACGACACCAACACCGTCCTTACGTTCTACCTGCGCAAGGACGTCAAGTTCCATGACGGCACCCCGTTCACGGCCAAGGACGTCATCTTCACGTACAAGGCCATCTGGCACCCGCGGTACCTCGGGCCCCGCAACACCGGCTGGGACGACGTGCTGGGCTGGGAGGAGTACACCAAGGGCCTGAAGGGCGAGACGCCCGAGAACTTCGCCAACGGTTACGTGACGCCCGAGGGGATCGAGGGCCTGTATGCGCTGGATGACTACACGGTCGTGTTCAAGCTGAAGAAGCCCAACGCGGTCTTCCTGGAGAGCCTGGCTTACGGCATCCTCGACCACACCAAGTACCTCAACGTGCCGGTGCAGGACTTCTCAACGGCCCGTGACCCGAACTTCATGAAGCTGAACGGCACCGGTCCCTTCAAGCTGGAGAGCTACGTGGAGGGGCAGTACTACATCCTCACCGCGAACAAGGACTACTTCCTGGGCGCCCCGTACGTCGACCGCATCATCTACCGCGTGCTCGATTCCAACGTGGCCGTGGGCGAGATGCAGCGCGGCACGCTCGACATGGTCGAGTTCAACGCCACGGAGTACGACGCCTACAAGAATCTCTCCAACATCAACATCGTCGAGTACCCCGCCATGCAGTACCAGTACATGGGCTTCAACACGGTCGAGGGGCCGACCGCGGACAAGCGCGTCCGCCAGGCCATCGCCTACGCCATCAACCGCGACGTGATCATCCAGAACATCATGCTGAACCACGCCTCCGCCCTCTACACCCCCATCCACCCGCTGACCTGGGCCTACACCGACGAGGTGGAGCAGTACAGCTTCAACCCCGCCAAGGCCCGGGAGCTGCTTGACCAGGCGGGCTGGACCGTGGGGCCGGACGGCATCCGCGTGAAGGACGGACAGCGGCTCCGCCTGCGCCTGGTCTACCCCAACGAGGGCAACCAGGCCCGCATCCGGACCGCGCCGGTGGTCCAGCAGATGCTGAAGGAAGTCGGCATCGAGGTTGAACTCGTGGGCTACGACTTCACGACCGTCTCGACCAAGGTGTTTGAGGAGTACGACTTCGACCTCTACTTCATCGGCATGTCCCTCTCGATCGATCCCGATCCCAGCGACATCTTCGGACGGCAGGCGGCCGAGACCCCCGGCTCCTTCAACGGCGTCCGCTGGTGGACCCCGAAGTCCGAGGACCTGCTGGCGAGGGCCAAGGCGACCACCGACATCGCCGAGCGGACCGAGCTCTACCACGAGTGGCAGAAGCACTTCGCGGACGAGATGCCCGCCTACTTCTTCTACGCTCCTACCGCCCTCCGGGCGACGAGCAAGCGGCTCCAGAACTACCAGCCCGGCGTGCAGGGCGACTGGTGGAACATCGAGGAGATCTGGCTCTCTGAGTAGTACGCGAGCATCCGGCGCAGAGCAGTTGGCCCGGGCCTGTTCCCGGGCCAACTGACTCCGGCGTGGGAAAGGGGACAGAGATCGTGGGCCGATACCTGGTGCGGCGCCTCCTTCAGATGATCCCGATCCTCTTCGGCGTCAGTATCGTCATCTTCATCATCGTTCATTCCACCCCCGGCAACCCTTACGCCTATATGTTCGGGCCGAAGGTCGACCCAGCGGTGAAGGAGAAGCGGCTGCGCGAGATGGGGTTCTACGACCCGCTGCCGATTCAGTACGTGCGGTGGCTCAAGCAGACGGTATCGGGCAATCTCGGCTACTCCGTCCACTCAGGCGTGCCGGTGATCGACCTGCTGAAGTCGCGCATCCCCAACACCCTCATCCTGACCGGCTCGGCGTTCGTCCTTGCGCTGGTCCTGGCCATTCCGATCGGCGTGATCTCGGCCACCCGGCAGTACTCGTGGATCGACTACACCGTCACCTCGTTCGCCTTCATGGGGATTTCGCTGCCCAGTTTCTTCGGGGCCCTGGTCGCCGTTTACCTGCTTGCGGTGAAGTGGCCCGTCTTCCCGATGAACGGCATCACCACCCCCGGCGAACCGTTCCGGCTGACGGACATGCTCTACCACCTCGTCCTGCCCGCCACCTCGCTGGCGCTGCGGGACATGGCCGGCTTCGCCCGGTACACCCGCTCGAGCATGCTGGAGATCCTGCGCCAGGACTACGTACGGACGGCGCGCGCCAAGGGACTCCCCGAGCGGATCGTGGTGTACAAGCACGCCCTGCGCAACGGCATGATCCCCATCATCACGCTGCTCGGCCTCAGCCTCCCGACGCTCTTCGGCGGCACGATCATCTTCGAGTCGATCTTCGCCTGGCCGGGCATGGGGCTCCTCACGATCGAGGCGGTCTCCCGGCGGGACTACGCGATCCTCATGTCCGTCAACATGTTCTTCGCCCTGCTGGTGATCATCGGCAACCTGATCGCAGACATCCTCTACGCCGTGGCGGATCCCCGCATCCGCTACGCGTAGCATGGGGAGGGAACGACATGCAGCCTGCCACCCCCCTGCCTCCCGGCACCGCGGAGCAGGAGCTTCACCGACACGGGCTGTCGGCCGGCACCCGGTCGTGGGCGGCGACCGTCCTCCGGCGCTTTGTCCGGAACCGCATGGCCCTCCTCGGCGCCGCCATCCTCCTCGTGCTGGTCCTGCTCAGTGTGCTGGCGCCGGTGATCACGCAGGCCACCCTGGGCTGGGGGCGCGATGAGATGGACTTCCAGTACATCCTGGCGCCGCCGAGCGCCCGGCACCCCCTGGGCACCGACTCGCTGGGGCGCGACACCCTCACCCGGCTGCTCTACGGCGGGCGCGTGTCGCTCGGGATCGCGCTCACCACCGTGGTGGTGTACATGGTCCTGGGCTCGGTCGTGGGCGCCGTCGCAGGGTACTTCGGCGGCTGGGTCGACAACCTGGTCATGCGCCTGGTCGACGTCGTCCAGTCGTTCCCCTTCCTCCTATTGGCCCTGACGATCGTGGCCATCCGGGGGCCCGGGGTGGAGAATCTCGTCGTCGCCCTCGTCCTCCTGAGCTGGCCCACGCCTGCGCGGCTCGTCCGCGGCGAGTTCCTCTCCCTCCGGGAGCGGGAGTTCGTCGAAGCGGCCCGGGCGGTGGGCGCCCGGGCGCAACAGATCATCTTCCGGCACATGCTGCCCAATACCCTGGCCCCGCTGATCGTGAACGCCACCCTCGACATCGCAGGCGTCATCCTGACCGAGGCCAGCCTCAGCTACCTGGGGTTCGGCGTCCAGATCCCGGTGCCGACGTGGGGCAACATGCTGACCGAGGCGCAGAACCTTGCCGTTCTGACGCGCATGCCCTGGCTGTGGATCCCCCCGGGCCTGATGATCTTCCTCACCGTCATGTCCATCAACTTCGTCGGGGACGGGCTGCGCGACGCGCTCGATCCGCGACTCAAGCAATAGCGTGCAGAGGGGGAACACGAAGATGAAGAGACGGCTCCTCATGGCGATCGCCGCGGCGCTCCTGCTGGCCGTCCTAGCAGGCTGCGGCAAGAACGCCGGCCCCGCGGGCTCGCCCAGCGGCACGGGGGGCGGGGCCCCATCCGCCGGGTCCGGCACCTCGACGGGCGCGTCGGCGGATGCAGGCGGCGGGTCGCCGTCCGACGGGCAGCCCGGGGAGGCCACGCCCGTCCAGGTGGGCCCGCTGCAGGTGG
>ENA-UPSB01001824-UPSB01001824.1-bioreactor-metagenome-genome-assembly--contig:-NODE-1824-length-22808-cov-7.170703_pt1 | contig 22808 bp, 20 predicted proteins | sample MGYA00238182_ERZ773286 | MGnify/ENA primary metagenome ERZ773286 (study PRJEB29026, sample SAMN07631240) | bioreactor metagenome | isolation source: Switchgrass digestor | place: USA: Dartmouth... | reverse complement strand
AACTAAAAGGTTGGACAAGTTCCGAAAGTACAGGTTCAGATGATATAGAAAAATCTTTTTGTTCGCTGTGGTCATACCGTTTGCATCAGTTTTTGTAGGGTATCTTTTGACCGCCCTTTTTATTCTGCCCGTGATGTCAAAATGAAAATCCGGTTTCTTATGAAAAGGGTGGGCAATAAGCCCACCCTGGATTATTTGTCAATTGCTTTTTCATTTCTCTCAAAAGGCTCGCTGAACTCCAAATGTATATATGCCTCTCTAACTTTTCCATCGATTAAAAACTGTACTTTTTCAATTCCCGGCAGTTCGGTCAGGGTGTTTACTATGGAATACACCGTCACCAACTCTCCTGCTGAACCTCCGACAGCATTGTCTATAAACTCCTCCGAAAGATTGAGCTTGCATATTCCGTCTTCAGTCTCCACCGACAGAATCCGCGTACCTTCGGGTATTGTCGGATACAGGCCCTGGGTAACCGGACCTTTTGCAAGCTCGTAAAAAACCTCCGCTTCGATGGGATCATGCTTGAAAACGTAAATTTCCCGGCTTTCGGCAACCAATCCGTTTGCCCCGGCATTGGCAAAATACAGGGTAACCGTTTTGGTTTCTCCCTCCAACAGATGTCCTTGTTCATCCGTTTCGTATCTCTTCAATTCTCCAAGGGGCAATCCGCCTGAATTCAGCAAATCTTTCCCCTCCACCAGGATTTTTACCTTCCGTATCCCATCAATATCCGTCAATGTGTTTACTATAGAAGCTTTTTCTATAATCCCCACCATTCCGTTTTCGTTCAGCAGTTCCCTGCTGAAGTTGACGACGGCGGTACCATCATCCACATCAACATCAATAAGTCTTGCATCTTCCGGTATGGTTCTTTTTAAACTCTGATCCGTTGGTCCGTCTATCAGAGCTTCCATCGCCGCCCTGACATCATCCCTTCCATCTGTATTGATTTCCCGTTTTTCCGCTAGAATTGCGGTTTTGTCGCTGTTTGCAAAATAAAGGTTCAAAGTTATTTTGTCTTCATCAGCAGTACCGTTTTCTTTCGTCGTATCGTCAGAGGAGGCAGTTTGCTCTACTGCCGTGGATGACCCGGCATCCTTTTCTGAAGCTGCATTTTTCCTGTCCTTTGTGAAACTGCAAGCGGATAGTGCTGCTATTATTGCCGTCAACAGTATTACCATTGTTATTTTTCTTTTCATAGTCTGGCTTCATCTCCTTTACTTTACCCGTTGTGCCGGCGGGATTTTCCTTTTCCTCCGCTCTGCTTCCCGTATCCGAACCTACCTCGGCAATGCCTCGAATCAGCCGGCTCAACTGTTTATGCTTGCATAACCCAACCAACAATAAAATTACCCAATTCCTTATACGCAGATTTATTTGCCAAAAAACCTTAATTTAATTATACCCCTCTTTCCAGGGCAGGTCCAGTTTTATACCAGTATTGTTAATCAATTGTAATAAAATCCTTTATTTTGTCAAATTTGCTTGTTCCTATTCCGGATACTTTCATGATATCCGAGATGCTCCTGAAATTTCCGTTTTTCTGCCGGTATTCGATGATCTTTCTGGCAGTGGACTCGCCTATTCCCGGCAAAGTGTCCAGTTCATCCACGGATGCAGTATTTATATTGATCTTTTTTCCGTGTGTTCTTTCGGACTCGGTGCTGCCGCTGACTATGGCTCCTCCACTGTCGCTTATTATTTCTATTCCTTTTCCGGCGACACTTGTATCCTCCTTTGATGTTGCACCGGATTTTCCCGGCACTCCTGCTGACTCACCGGCGTTGTCCTGAGTTTGCGCCTGAGATTCCCTGACCGATTTTATCCTCAGCATCACATTATCCGTGAGTTTATATACCAGGTTGATATTTTTGATATCAGCATCTTCAGTAGCTCCTCCCGCAGCTTTTATTGCATCATCAATCAGCTGGCCCTTTTTCAGGGTGACAATTCCCTCGTTCTTCACGCATCCCACAACATATACCTTGATTTCCTCCTCCCCGCTCTCCGCTTCCGATGTCGTCGGTTCGGACAATGTTTCCAGCCCCTTGTCCTCTGCTTCTGTTGCTGCACTATATCCCTGAGGGGACTGTAAGTTTTCCCTCTCCCCTTTCTCTTCATCCGACACATCCCCGCCGCTAATTATGATTTCAGCCCCACTGTTATTTATCCAATGACCTATGATAATGGCAACTGCCAGCAGTACAAGAACGGCAAAAACCATCAAGCTTTTTCTGATGTAAATACCTCTTCCAAACAAGTTAAAAACCATGATAATCCCCCTTTGTATCATGAATGTAAAAAAATATCCATTGTTGGTATTTATTGTATAATTATATTCTGTGCCGTATGACATTTTTCCTTTTTTTTACTTAAGCTTTTTTTCAAGAAATGGTACTCATTGACGCTTTTTTTTGATATACTTTTATGTGCATATTTGCGAACAACCACGTTGGTTTTTCAACCTCCGGGGATTCTCTTTTTTAATATTTGCTTGTTTGGAGGATAACAATGAAGAGGATCTTTACATCCATACTGCTACTTATGACATTAAGTTTAGGTGCTTTGAAAGTACATGCAGCGGATCTGGATATCAATGCACCTTCATACATTTTAATTGATCCGGATACTGGGTTGGTGCTGGCTGAGAAAAGTCCCGATGAGAAAATGTATCCAGCCAGTACTACAAAAATCATGACAGCCATAATCGCCCTTGAGCAGGGAGATCTCAACCAGGTCATGACCGCCAGCGAAAAAGCCGTCGCCCTTGAGTCCGGAGCGATGCATATAGGAATCATGCCGGGAGAACAGATCAAGCTGGAAGATCTCATTAACGCCCTTTTAATCAGATCTGCCAATGATACTGCAAATATCATAGCTGAAAACATAGGACCCACATATGAAGATTTTATCGGGCAGATGAACAAGAAAGCACAGGAACTGGGAGCAACCAACACACATTTTGTAAACCCTCATGGCATGCACGATAATAGCCATTATACCACAGTAAGAGATATGGCAAAGATTGCTGCCTATGCCATGAAAAACGAGAAGTTCAGGGAGATAGTCAAAAAACCCTATTACGATATGAGCCCGACCAATAAGCATGAGAAATGGGATAGGCTATATACCATAAACAGGTTTCTCACCAATCTGCAGGAATATAAGTCCGAGTACTTCACCGCAATAGGCATCAAGCCCGGCTATACAAGCCAGGCCGGCAACACCCTCGTTTCCGCCGGTGTAAACGATGACGGCATGGAACTGATAGCTGTCGTATTCGGAGTAGTAAGCTCCAATAACAGCTCAGATATTTACGAATGCTCCAAGGAGCTTCTGGAATATGGATTCATAAATTTTTCCAGGCAAAAACTGATTGGTTCCGGTCAGATAGTGAAAAACATTCATGTGGAAGAAGCTGCTGAAAACCCATCTCTGAATCTGCTTTCAGAATCAGAAGTATCTGCCGTTCTGCCAAATGATCAGGATCTGTCCTTTCTGGAAAGAAACATAGTCCTGAACTCTGCCAATTTTAGTGCTCCTATATCAAAAGGTGAAGTCCTGGGGTATATGGAATTCAAAAAAGACGGTGTTGTTCTTGGAAAGACCAATCTTGTTGCATCAAGAAGCATTGAGGAAGATTCTAGCGGCAAAACGGCGGAAGCATCGGAAACGGTGGAAGAAACCTCAGAAAAAAATGGTGCCGGGAAATTCTTTACAAGCCTGGCAATCGCCCTGGGCGCCTTTATTCTCCTGAGAATCAGTTTAAGGAGGATTTCCAGGATCGTACATTCCAGAAAAAGAAAATACAAAAGCTAGACATTCTATAAGTGTCCTGGCGATTAGAAAAGTTGCTTTGATATATTCGGTTTTTAATATATAATATATTTGAGTTTTTTTATGTTAAAGGAGTGAGAACATGACAACGAAACCACGCTATAGCGTCAGGAAGATACGCAACCTGAAAGACATGCTGGAACAAAGTGTTCGTCTCTACGGGGAAAACAACGCCTTTTTGCTGAAAGACGAGAATGGTACATACAGGGGTGTGAAATATAGGGAATATAAAAGTGATGTTGACAGCCTTGGAACCGCATTGATAAATCTCGGCCTGAAAGACAAATTTATCGCTGTAATCGGGGAAAACAGATATGAATGGACTGTTGCGTATCTTGCTGCCGTAAATGGTACTGGGGTGGTTGTGCCTTTGGACAAGGATCTTCCCCAGCAGGAACTGGAAAACCTACTGGAGAGGTCCGGGGCAAGTGCTGTAATATTCTCCGGCAAGCTGGCTAATTTCATGAAGAAAGCCCGTTTGACAGTGCCGTCAGTTAAGTACTTTATCAATATGGACAATGAAGAGGACGATGATGTTTTCCTTTCCTATAAACAGCTAATAAAAAAAGGAAGACAGCTTATTGAAGACGGTGATAGATCTTTTTTGGATGCAGAAATTGACGATGATGCAATGAGCATTCTGCTGTTCACATCGGGTACCACCGATCTTGCCAAGGGAGTAATGCTTTCACATAAAAATATTTGCTCAAACGTTATGGCAGTATGTTCTTCTCTATACATAGACGATACCGACAGCGCTCTTTCCATATTGCCTTTGCACCACACCTATGAATGCACATGCGGGTTTCTGGTCATGATCTACAATGGATGCGCCATATCGTTCATTGAAGGCCTGAGGCATATCGCCAAAAACATGCAGGAAACAAAACCGTCAATAATAATGGCTGTGCCTCTTATCCTTGAAAACATGTACAAAAAGATATGGGATAAAGCCTCCAAAAAGCCGGGGGGAAAATTCAAGCTAAAGGCAGCCGTAGCAATAAGCGATTTCCTGTATCACGTGCTTAAGATAGACATCCGGAAAAGGCTGTTCAAGCAGATACATGACAGTTTCGGAGGAAGGCTCAGGCTTATCATCTCAGGAGCTGCGGCAATTGATCCAAAAGCCTTGAAAGGGCTGAGGTCCTTTGGGCTTAATGTACTGCAGGGCTATGGATTAACCGAGTGTTCGCCCATAGTAACGGTTAACCGGGAAGAAGCTTTTGTGAACAGTTCAGTAGGTCTGCCGCTTCCGGGAGTTGAAGTCAAACTGGTAAACGTAGGCGCCGATGATGTCGGGGAAATTGCGGTAAAAGGTGATAATGTAATGCTGGGATATTTTAAAAACGAATCCGCCACACAGAAAGTCATGAAGGACGGATGGTTCTATACAGGCGACTTGGCGCGCGTTGATGAATCCGGATTCTTCTATATTACAGGAAGAAAGAAAAATGTCATCGTCACCAAAAACGGAAAGAACATTTTCCCCGAAGAAGTTGAAACCTATCTAAACAGAAGCCCGTATATACAGGAGTCCCTAGTCTGGGGCCAATATGACCAGATAACGGGAGAAACCTATGTAAATGCACAGATTTATCCCAACATAGATGCGATAAAAGAAAAGCTGAAAACCGACCAGGTATCCCAGGAAGATGTGCACAAGATAATCAGCGCCGAAATCAAGTCGATAAACCGCATGATGCCGTTGTACAAGCATGTGCGTGGATTTACCATCCGTGAAAACGAGTTTGCCAAAACCACCACAAAGAAAATCAAGCGTTATGCAGAAAAGATAAGTTAAACAAACCGGTTGTTCAACACTTGAGCAACCGGTTTTAAGCTTTATTTTATACTTGTATAGGTTCTGTCTATAGATAATTCAGTATAAATCTTGCCTATATTCAGCACAAATCCTGCTTCTGCCTCTCTTTCCCGGCTGTGGGCCAAAGGCCAGAACCGTCTAGAGTATTATCCTCGTCAGCTCGATGATATCATCTACCACAAAATCCGGGGAAGCATCCATCATGTCTTTCACAGCACCTATGCCATAGGTCACTCCACAGGTATAGGAACCTGCTGCCTTGCCTGCTTCTATGTCTGTGTAGGTATCTCCAATCATTATCGCATTTTCAGGTTTTTCTTCAAAAAAATCAAGGACCTTGAAAATTCCTTCCGGATCGGGTTTCATTCTTTTCAATGACTCAGGACCGATAACAATGCCGAAATAGCCTGCAATACCGAGTTTGTCCAGTATACTCCTGCTGACATCCTCCGGCTTGTTGGTAACCAGGGCTGTCTTTTTATTCCTGAAAAATTCCAGAGTTTCCCTTACATTGTTATACAGCCTGGTTTTTTCCACACTGTTCTCAAGATAATACTTCCTGTAAAAAGGTATTGCCTTTTGTATTATCTCATCATCGCATCCTTTAAAGCAACTCCTTACCAGGTTGTCCGCCCCCCAGCCCACATGACTGATAATCTCATCATCCGGCAGCATCGGCCTGCCAAAGTATTCAAGGGTGTGCTTTACAGCATTGGCAATATCAGCTCTGGAATCAATAATAACTCCGTCAAAGTCGAATATAAGCACATTAATCTTAAGTTTATCCGTTCTTTCCATAGTTAATCACCTGACTATTCATTCTGATAAGGATTTTGCTTCCATTCATCACATTCGGTGATAATCCTTAATAAAACTTAAAAGCAAGCGAAGCTATTTATAAGTAATAATGCCATCGGACCAAAGCCTTTCAAGATTATAGAACTTTCTGTCCTCATCATGGAAAATATGGACCACTACCTCACCAAAATCCAACAATATCCAGCGGAAGCTGTTATAACCTTCTTTATGAAGAAGGGTATATCCCGATTCCTCGGTTTTTTCTTCCACGCTGTCGGCCAGTGCCTTCAAATGGGTAGTGGACGTTCCGCTGCATATGACAAAGTAATCAGCCAGGATTGATATGTTTTCAATGTTTATAATACTGATTTCCTTACCTTTCTTATCCTGGAGAGCATCAACAATCAGGTCTAAAAGTGCTTTTGAATCCAATAGTTTATCCATCCTTTCCAATACATGATTTATTGTTATATAGATTTCAGCCAAATAGAATTCAGCCAACTGAAACGGATGGTTGCCGAACGCATCCATCATCTGCTGAATTCTTTCCTGTTCCTGAACATATCCAAATCTTATGGTACATTAATATTATATAATAGTGCGATACGGCATGTTTGGCTACGGCTGTTTACATATCTCATTTAAAAGGTAATTCCTGGAATTAACCGTATCAACATGGAGCATTGCCCCTTTGGACAGCACATACCTAATGCTTCCGTCCAGAGCAAGCAGGACTGCTCTGTTTATATCCACCACGGCTTCCTTCCTTAGCTCTTCCACACCTTCAAAACTTCTCAGGGGTTCGATAATGTCCGCTATATAAATGATTTTTTCAAGCATGCTCATATTCATGCGGCCGGTAGTATGATAGCATATGGCATTCAGTATATCGGCATCCTTTATGCCAAACACTTCTTCGGCAAGTTTTGCTCCCACAGGTCCATGCAGCAGTTCAGGCTGTGCCCTGGAAACATCATCCACCGGTATATGGTACTTTCCGCACAGCTCAAACAGTTCTTCGCCCCTGATCTCTCTGGCACAGTCATGCAGCAGTCCGGCAATTTCCGCCTTGTTTTCGTCTTCCCCATAAACCCGTGCCAGTTTAACCGCTGTTTCCATAACACCTATGGTATGGTTATACCTGTTCTCTTTCAAAGTCTGTTTCAATTTCGATTTTATCTCATCTGTCGTCATACAATCGCCTCTATATATCCTCCGTTGATTGCTTGAATGTCAGCAATATGCTCCCCTTATGAGATCCAGTCATCCCATGTCTTTGTAAAGTCTGTGTTCCTGTATGTATTGCTCCACTTTTTCGGGCACAAGATACTTTATTGATTTATTATTTCCCACCTTATTTCTTATTACTGTGGAAGAAATATCTACAAGAGGCACTTCAGCCGTATGAATGACCGCACCGTAGTTGTTTCTCAGATTATCCACTGCCGAATTAAAATCACTTCTGTTGAATCCAGGCCTCATGGCAGCAATAAACTCGCACAATGAAAAAACTTTCTCGTACTGCCTCCAGGTCAGCAAATCGTGTACCACATCCGCACCGATGATGAAAAACATCCGGGTATCCTCTCCGTATATCTGCTTTAACCGGATCAAAGTATCCACGGTATAGGTAAATCCCTTTCTGTCTATCTCTATGCGCGATACCCTAAAATACGGATTGGATTCAATTGCAATGCGGGTCATATTGTACCTGTGCTGGGCGTCAGTAACTCTGGAAATATTTTTGTGCGGAGTCAATCCCACAGGAATAAAAACAACTTCATCCAGTTCGAATTCTTCCCGTATGGTTTCAGCTATTATCAAATGCCCGTTGTGAATAGGGTCGAATGTCCCGCCTGAAATTCCGATTTTCATGTGTCTGTCAACCATATTCAATACCTTTTTATCAAAATTTCTTTACTATAGTTTTAATGCAGTGTTTTTGCCATAGCTTTTTGCTATATTCCTTTTACTGGAATCCTTTTACTACAATCTTTTTGCCATAACCTCAGTTCAACACAGAGATACATCGGTTCAGCAACTGAAAGATATTATAACATAATTGAATTTTTTCATAAAGACGTTGATTTCGGCAGCTGAACTTCCCGGGAACTTGATGTGCCTTTAAAGCACGACCCGTGAAAATATGCATTGTAAAAACATTATCGCTTCTTTAAAAACAAAAGGGAGCATTTGCTCCCCCTATCACCGATTCGCTGCTATTTCCTGCCGATATCCTTTCTATAGTGCATGTTCCTGAAATATATTTTCTGCACACCCGCATAAGCTTTTTCCATTGCCTCGTCCAGACCGCCCGATACAGCGGTAACACCGAGAACCCGGCCGCCTGCCGTAAGATATTTGCCATCCTGTATTTTAGTCCCGGCATGGAATACTATCACATCCGGATCCGACTCTGCATCCCGTATTCCGGTTATTTCATAACCCGTTTCATATTTCTGGGGATAGCCTCCTGATGCCATTATTACACATACTGCGGCATTATCATACCATTCTATGTCAATGGAATCCAACCTTTCATCCATTGCCGCATTGAATATTTCTACAATATCCGTCTTCAGCCTGGGCAAGACTACCTGGGTTTCCGGATCTCCAAATCTTGCATTGTATTCCAGCACCTTGGGACCTTCATCGGTAAGTATGAGTCCGAAATACAGCACCCCCTTGAATTTCCGGCCTTCTTTGTTCATAGCCTCAACAGTAGGCTTGAATATCCTTTCCATACAATACTCGGCAACTTCCGGGGTATAAACCCTGCTGGGTGAAAATGCGCCCATCCCTCCCGTATTAAGCCCCTCGTCATTGTCCAGGGCCCGCTTGTGGTCCTGAGAGCTAACCATGGGAACCACTGTTTTTCCATCGGTAAAAGAAAGCACCGATACCTCATGACCGGTAAGAAATTCCTCAATAACCACCCGATCGCCGGATGCGCCGAATATTCTATCCCTCATGATGCTGTTTACCGCGTCTTCGGCTTCCTCAAAACTCCGTGCGATGATAACACCCTTTCCCAGGGCCAGGCCGTCAGCTTTAACCACAATGGGATATTTGCTCTTTTCAAGATAATCCAAGGCATCTTCTCTGTTGTCAAAAACCTCATATTCCGCTGTCGGTATGCCGTATTTTTTCATCAGGTTCTTGGAAAAGACCTTGCTCCCCTCTATCACAGCGGCATTCTTCACAGGGCCGAATGCCCTTATCCCTGCACTTTCCAGGGCATCTACCATGCCTGCCGCCAATGGATCGTCCGGGGCAACCACCACCATATCCATCCTTTTTTCCAGGGAAAACTCCACCATTTTCTCTATATCCATAGCATTAATGGGGACACATTCCGCCAGGGATGCTATACCACCGTTTCCAGGCGCGCAATATATTTTATCCACCAGAGGACTTTGGGAGATTTTCCATACCAAAGCATGCTCCCTGCCTCCACTACCTACTACCAGTACTTTCATGCTTCCTCCTCGACCTATCAAAGGTATATCTCAGACTTTCTGATATTTTCTTTTCGATTCATTTCTTTCCTGTTTTTGTCATTTAGGCACGCTTAAATGCAAATATTTTATGCTTTTGGCAATGGCATTAATAAAATGATTTTTCACAGTGTTCCCCTGATTAATGTTTAAAATGCCTCAAACCTGTAAAAATCATTGCTATGCCATACTTATTGCAGGCATCGATGGATTCCTGGTCCTTTATTGACCCTCCCGGCTGAATTATGGCGGTTATGCCAGCTTTTGCCGCAGCTTCCACACAATCCGGGAACGGGAAGAAAGCATCTGAGGCCATGACTGCGCCTTTGGCTCTTTCACCGGCATACTCGATAGCGATTTTGGCCGCCATTATCCTGTTGGTCTGCCCGGGACCCACCCCCAGAGTCTGCTTGTTCCTGGCCAGAGCTATGCCGTTGGATTTGCTGTGCTTGACCACTTTCATCGCAAATATGAGATCTTCCATCTCCTCCCGGGTAGGTTTCTTTTCTGTTACATACTGCATCTCATCCATGTTTATCAGCCTGTTATTATAGGTCTGAACCAACAAGCCTCCTGCCACTTTCTTCATGTCGTAGGTGTTCTCAGGAATCCTTGCGGATATGTCATCCAGTTGCATTATCCTGATATTCTTCTTTTTTGAAAGTATGTTGAAAGCCTCTTTTGTGTATGATGGTGCTATTACTATCTCCACAAAAGTTTTATTGATCTCTTCCGCAGTTCTTTCGTCTATCTCCCTGTTTGCGGCAATGATGCCTCCGAAGATGGAAACGGGATCAGCTTCGTAGGCTTTTATGTATGCTTCATATATGTTGGCCCCACTGGCCACACCGCACGGATTCGCATGCTTGACCGCGACCACCGTAGGCTCGTCAAATTCCTTTAACAGTTCCAGGGCTCCATTGGCATCATTTATATTGTTATATGACAACTCCTTACCGTGAAGCTGCTTTGCTGACGTAATAAGTCCTGTGTTTGCCCCAACTTCCTTATAAAATACAGCTTTCTGATGGGGGTTTTCCCCGTATCTCATATCCTGCACCTTTTCAAAGGTAAGGGTAAGGGTATTCGGAAAGAATTCCTCTTCAATCTTATCTTTCATATACTTTGAAATCAGAGTATCGTAATGGCTGGTAAGTTCAAACACCTTGTAAGCCAGCCTGAACTTGGTCTTCAGCGATACGTCCCCCAGTTCGTCCATTTCCCTTAATACTTCTGCATAATCCGACGGATCGACGATGACCACCACATCCTGGTAGTTTTTCGCTGCAGCCCTGAGCATGGTAGGCCCGCCGATGTCTATGTTTTCAATGGCTTCTTCCAATTCCACATGATCTTTCAATATGGTCTGCTTGAAAGGATACAGATTTATGACAACCATATCGATAGGGTCAATGTTCATCTCACGGAGCTGCCTCATATGCTGCTCATTGCTTCTGACAGCCAGCAGGCCGGCATGAATTTTAGGATGCAATGTCTTTACCCTTCCGTCAAGGCATTCCGGAAATCCTGTTATATCCGATACGTTGATCACCCTTACTCCGGCATCTTTCAATTCCTTGGCGGTACCGCCGGTGGAGATGATTTCAATCCCGCGCTTTTCCAATTCCTTTGCAAAATCGGTGATCCCTGTCTTATCCGATACACTTATCAATGCACGCTTTATCATTTAATTCACACTCCCGGTTTTTTAGTAAACAAAGTTTGCCATTAACAGTTTCTTTTCATGATATTTAATTATTCTCCGTTCAAGCATAAAGTTTGGAAATGGATTCAATTCAGCCAATAATGGATGTGACTGGAAATCATCCGCATCAATCAGCTGAGTTCAAACCTATTTTATATGTACATGTAAAAGCTTAATCGGTGATTTTATGTCCGCTTTCTTCATCAATCCCTCTTGATCCTGACTTTACGTCCCTCCACCGAAATCCTTCCTTCGGCAAACAGCTTTATCGCCTCCGGAAGTATCTCCCATTCGGCCTCTTCCATGACCCTGCGCTGGAGAGACTCCGGTGTATCGTCTTCCCTGACATAAACAGCCTTTTGCAGTATAATGGCTCCGGAATCCGCCTCCAGATCCACAAAATGGACTGTCGCCCCGGTCACTTTCACTCCATACTCCAGAGCCTTAATATGGGGTATGAGTCCATAATATCCTTTCCCGCAGAATGCCGGTATCAGGGAAGGATGGACATTGATGATCCGGTTTTCATACTGCCGGATAAAGGTTTCACCAAGAATGGACAGGAAACCGGCCATCACCACCAAATCAACCTCATAGGATTTTAAATGCTCAATCAGGGCTTTATCATACTCTTCTATCTCTGAATACTCTTTCCTGGGGATGCAGACCGACGGTATGTTATGCCTGGCCGCCCGCTCCAGGGCATATGCTCCCGGCCTGCTGGATACGACAGTCACTATGGAGCAGTTCTTTAGATAACCGCATTCAATTTTGTCAATTATCGCCTGAAGGTTTGCACCCCCCCCCGAGACCAGTACACCTATCCTCAGCATATTTCCACTCCCGGTTCGCCTTTGATCAACTCACCGATCATATACGCGCCCTCATTTTTCCTGTTGAGGTACTCGGCCACGTCTCCGGCAATTTCCCTATCGACCGCAATGACCATGCCTATGCCCATATTAAAGGTGTTAAACATATCCTGTTCGGATACATTCCCCAGTTCCTGTATCAGACTGAATATGGGAAGCACTGGCCATGTGCCTTTATTAATCCTGACTCTGAGACCGTCCGGAACCATTCTCGGTATGTTTTCTATGAATCCTCCGCCGGTGATATGGGAAATTCCCCTGATTTCAAACCTGTCTTTCAAGTCCAGTATCGTTTTTACATATATTTTTGTAGGCTTAAGCAGTTCCTCTCCGAGGGTTGAACCTAAAGGCCCAACATACTGACTGAGCTTTTCAGGAGATGGGTTTAGCACCTTTCTTACCAACGAATAACCGTTGCTGTGAATTCCCGACGAAGCCAGACCTATGAGAACATCCCCTTCTTTTATCCCATTGCCGTCAATTATGCTGTTTTTGTCCACTATGCCCACTGCAAACCCTGCCACATCATATTCTTCAGTGGGATAAAACCCTGGCATTTCAGCGGTTTCTCCCCCAATAAGAGAGCATCCAGCCATCATGCATCCATCAGCCACCCCTTTTACTATTTCAGCTACCTTTTCAGGCTTATTTTTCCCTATCGCAATATAGTCCAGAAAAAACAAGGGTTCCGCTCCGCTGCATATTATGTCATTGACGCACATGGCAACACAATCTATACCTATGGTATCGTGTCTGTCCATCAAAAATGCTATTTTCAGTTTTGTTCCGACACCGTCAGTTCCCGACACCAAAACCGGGGCTTTATACCTGCTTAGGTCAAGGGAAAACAATCCTCCGAAACCACCGATATCTGTCAATACTTCCGGCCTGAAAGTCTTCCTCACATGCCTGCGCATCAGCCTTACAGCCTCATATCCGGCTTCCACATCCACTCCGGATTCCTTATATGTTGTCATGGGATCACTCCTGTTCGCAATAATTTGGCTTGTAGTACCATTCATTACTAAATTTTAGCTTGCCTTTTTCTGTCCATCAGGTTTTTGCTGCCTTCCCTGGGTACTTCCATGGGATATTCCCCGCTGAAACATGCACTGCAAAATCCGCATCTCGCTCCCACCGGAGTACTGAGAAGACCTTCCAGGCTGAGATATGCCAAGCTGTCCGCTCCTATCAGTTTTCTCACTTCTTCGACAGAACTTATGGAAGCCACCAGCTGCTTGCTGGAGGGAATGTCAACCCCGAAATAACACGGATACTTCATAGGCGGTGAACTTACCCGCATATGTACTTCCTTTGCCCCTGCTTCTTTCAGTGCCTGAACAATTCTCTTGGTGGTTGTACCCCTTACTATTGAATCATCTATTATTACCAGTCTCTTACCTTCTATGGCATTTTTCATGACATTCAGCTTTATTCTTACCCCGGTTTCCCTTTGCGCCTGGGTAGGCTGTATAAATGTTCTGCCTACATACCTGTTTTTTATAAGCCCTTGTCCATAAGGAATGCCGGACTCCATCGAATAGCCTATTGCCGCTGTTATCCCCGAATCCGGTGCCCCTATGACCAGATCGGATTCAACGGGATGCTCCATGGCAAGCCTTCTTCCAGCCTCTATCCTTGCCTGGTATACGCTTGCACCATCCAAAAAACTGTCCGGTCTTGCAAAATAAATGAACTCAAATATGCAAAGCCGTGACTCTTCTTTTACATCGCTCCTTATGGAGTTTAATCCGTCATCGCTGATAATGACTATCTCTCCCGGATCCACGTCCCTTATAAACTTCGCGCCCACTGCGTCCAGCGCACAGCTTTCCGATGCCAGGACATAGGAATTTCCCAGCAATCCGATGCAAAGAGGCCTTATACCCAGGGGATCCCTCATACCTATGAGTTTATCCGGGGTGAGAAGCACAATGGAGTATGATCCCCGCACATCCTGCATCATTTTCTGTATGGCCTCTTCTATGCTTTCACTTATCAGGCTGTACCTTGAAATGAGATTCAGTATTACTTCGGAATCATTGGTGGACTGGAATATCGCTCCGGCTTCCTCAAGTTTTTCTCTCAGTTCCGACGCATTTACCAGGTTTCCGTTATGACCCAGGGCGAGTTGTCCGTTCCTGTATTTTATTACCATGGGCTGGGAATTTTCCCTGGTATTATCCCCCGTTGTTGAATAACGCACATGGCCTATGGCCATCTTACCTTTCAGATGGTTCAGAATGATCTCGTTGAAAACATCAGGAACGAGACCCATATCCTTGTGGTACAGGATGGTGCCGTTATCATTTACGGCCATGCCTGCACTTTCCTGCCCGCGATGCTGCAGGGCATACAGCGCGTAATAAGTCATCCTTGCGACATCATGATCGTCTTTATTGAAAATTCCAAATACTCCGCATTCTTCTCTTAATTTATCCCATCTAATACCATTCCACATAAGGTTCTCCTTAATCCTGTCCTAGAGTTTAATGAATTTGCTCCGCATCAAGCATTTTTGCTCTTAAAGCCTTATCCTTTTCTTCCACCTTTTCCGCCAGTATCTTTTTGTAATCTTTCAGCAAGTACTTAAGCCGGGTATATTTCAGTGACAAAATCTGAACGGCCAGCAAGGCCGCATTGCCGGCCCCATCTATTGCCACTGTCGCTACAGGAACGCCGCTGGGCATCTGGACAATTGAAAGCAGGGCGTCCATTCCGTCCAGAGCTGATGATTTGATAGGTATTCCTATTACAGGAAGCGTAGTATAGGCTGCCAGAACCCCGGGAAGGTGGGCAGCTTTTCCTGCTGCTGCGATAATAACGTCAATACCGTTTTTTTCTGCATTCTTCGCAAACTCTGCAGCCTTGTCGGGAGTTCTGTGGGCGGAACAAACCATTGTTTCCGTTTCCACGCCGAATTCTCTCAATATCTTGAAGCATTCCCTCAGAACCGGATAATCCGAGTCGCTGCCCATTATTACCGCAACCTTTGGTTTTTTATCCATGCAATCATCTCCCTTTCCCTGTTTAATCCCTTTTGGGCTTCAGATTTTCAAAGCCTGCCTGCCGCAAAACAGGTTTTGAAAATCCGAAGCCCGGCTCCAAAGAGCTGGGCTTCGATTTAGGCAAACAATCTATTACAGTCCCTGAACTCCTGTTAGAATAAAGTTCAACAGGAAGAGAACAGTAACTACATACATGATCGGATGTACTTCCTTGGCTTTGCGTGTTGCCAGCTTGGTTATCACATAGCTGATGAATCCCGCAGCAATACCATTGGATATGCTGTAGCTGAATGCCATGAAAGCGACGGTAAAGAATGCCGGGAAAGCTTCTGTAAACTCCTCCCAGTCTATCTTGCTGAAAGAGCCGGCCATAAGTATACCGACTATTATCAGGGCCGGTGCCGTTGCTGCTGAAGGAACTGCTCCTGCAATAGGAGTGAGGAACAGACACAGGATGAAGAGAATTGCGGTAACCACTGAAGTAAGTCCGGTCTTTCCGCCTGCCGCAATTCCTGCTGCGCTTTCGACATATGTTGTTGTGTTGCTGGTACCAAGCAGCGCACCTATTGAAGTAGCTGTGGCATCGGCAAACAGCGCCTTGTCCAGCTTGGATTTGAAGCCTTTGCTGTTGAAAAGGGCAGCTTCATCCTTATCGTCAAATATTCCGCTTTTTCTTCCGGTTCCTATGAAAGTGCCTATAGTATCAAAAGTATCTGACATGCTGAATGCAAGAATGGTAGACAGTACAATAAATATCCTGGTTGGATCAGTGAAAAGCCCTGCAAAATCAAGTTTAAGGAACGTTTCAGAGATAGCTGCAACTGAATAGCTGTCGCCGCCGAACTTGGTGATTCCCATAGGTATTCCTATGATGGTAGTCGCAATTATACCTAAGAATATAGCACCTTTAACATTGAGGAGCATCAGTATTATCGTTATTACCAACCCGATAAGTGCCAACTGCGCATTCTTGTCAGTGAAGTTAACCAACGCAGGAACAACTCCACCGCCTGCAGTAACGGAAACTACTTCACCGGCATCATTAGTGACAGTTGAAAGGAATGGGGCGTCTGCCGTGAACTTTAAAAACTGAGCATTCTTAAGTCCTATATAAGCGATGAATAAGCCTATGCCGCCACCGATGGCATATTGAAGGGATGCAGGGATCGCCTTAATAATGGACTTTCTGATTTGCGTTACGGTTATCAATATATTAATAATACCGCATATAAACACTAAAGCCAGTGCCTGTTGCCAGGTATATCCCAAAGCAAAACATACAGTATAGGTGAAGAAAGCATTGAGGCCCATGCCGGGTGCCTGGGCATAGGGAACATTGGCAACCAGAGCCATTACCAAAGTACCTATAACTGATGCAATGATGGTTGCTACAAATACTCCGTCCCAGGGCATTCCTGTCTGGGAAAGGATATTGGGATTTACGAATATTATATATGCCATGGTAAAAAACGTTGTTATTCCTGCCATAACTTCAGTACGTACATTCGTACCGTTTTCTTTCAACTTAAAAAACTTGTCCACTTTACAACAACCTCCTCATTTTTTCATACTTAGATCATGCCATGAACTGCAGCCTATGACTTTTATTTATGGAACATCACCTCCATATGGCATCCGCACAAAACTAAAAAAGGCACACAGGATTTAATCAAATCTGTTTGCCTATGGGTTAAAATCGAGCGCCATGCCTGGCAGTAAATAACCTCCCTGAATGAATAAAATTGCCAATGCATGTCAGCTATCCGCTTTAATGATCCTTTGAGCAAATACCGAACTTTCAGTGCGGATCAGTCACGCATTAACCAGTATCACTCATAGTCAAACAATTTACGGTTGTTTGGTAGAGACTTTCGGACCGTATCACCGAAATTATATGAGGTTTGGCCGTATTTAATTTACGAAATTATAGTATCAGATAAACTCATCTTTGTCAATCGGTGAAGCAAAAAAATACGAACATTATTTTAAAAAAAATAATTAATATTCGTGTTTCAGAAAAAGATGGCGTTCAAGTTCAGGAATGACTAATTATTTTTAACCTCATCCTGATATCCATGTTCCATTGGAAAAATTTTCAAACAAATATAAGCTCATCGGTTCGGAAAATGGTCATAAGCCTTTTCAGGCGCATTCCTGGCCATAAATTGCAAAACCCCGTAATTCCATCACAGGGTTAATTATATGACCTACAGGGTTTTCATTTTTTCGTAAGATTTACAGCACAGCCAAAAATCGTTCTATTTTAACAGTTTTCCTTCTTTTATGCATTTTTCTATCTGCTCCCGATCAGGCATTGCAGGAATTGCTCCCCTGGCTGTGGTTGTCAGACTGCCTGCCGCATTGGAAAAACCAATGATCTCTCTCCATCTCTTATCCGGCAGCGATTTAAGCTCCTCCCTGCTCATACCCGCAATGCGGTAATGCAGAGCTCCCAAAAAGGCATCGCCGGCTCCCGTAGTATCCACAGTGTTTACATCATAGGTCGCAAGATAGCCGCTGCCGTCCTCCGCCATGTAAAAAGCTCCTTTCGGCCCCATGGTTACCAGCACCAGGACTGCCCCGTGTCCGGCAAGTTTCCGGGCGCCGTCCTCCAAATCCTTTTCTCCTGTCAAAAGGTGCATTTCTTCTTCTGATACCTTTATTATGTCTGCCAGCGGAAGTGCGGCTTTCATTATCCTTATTGCTTCATTTTCGCTTTTCCAGAGGGGCGGACGGTAATTGGGGTCATAGCTGATTATTGCACCTTTCTCCTTTGCAATCTCCGCACACTTTAGGGTGGTACTCCTGCAGGGCTCATCAGTAAGGGAGACGCTCCCGAAATGGAAAATGTGGCAGCTCTCCAGCAACTCCTGTTTCACCTCCGAAAACTCCAGCATGACATCTGCTCCCGGCTTTCTGTAAAAGGTAAAACTGCGGTCCCCCTTATCATTAAGCTGCACAAACGCCAATGTAGTCTTGTAATCCGGGGTCATGCACAGTCCGGACACATCTATTCCCGCATTGACCATGGTATCCCTCAGGAATTTTCCAAATTCGTCATTTCCGACTTTCCCGATAAAGGCAGTTTTGCCGCCTAGCTTCGCATTCATGGCAAGCACATTTGCCGGAGCCCCTCCCGGATTGCAGGCAAACAGGATCATACCCAAATCATTCCTCCCCGACGGGGTAAAATCGATCAGACACTCTCCCAAAGCCAAAACATCAAACTTCTTCTTTTGATCTAATCTTTCGGACGCAGACATTTCCCATCACCTTACATTCCTTTAGAAAGTTCTATACATTTTTGAAACCACATGATTATATTGCATATCGTCATATTGTTTAATCTTCATGAACTCCTGCACTTTCAATCCGGTAACAGTTTTACACCTGAAACCTACTCTTCCGGGTCTACATCTATCAGAACTTTCATTGTAAATTCCCTATTATTGTCTATGTACTTGTATGCATCCAAGTAATTTTTAAAGGGAAAATGCTTGCTTATCAACGGCTTCAGCTCTATTTTCCCTTCGCTTACCAGCTTTATGGCTTCCACATAATCTGAATGGTTATACATCATGGAGGTGTTGAGATCGAGTTCCGAGTCATTCAATTTTGCCAAATCCACCTTTGCAGTATCCGCAAATACGGCCACCAGTACTATTATGCTTCCTTTACGGGCATTTTGAATTGCCTGGTTCATAGTCACGTTATTTCCTGCACAGTCATATATAATATCGGCCTTGTCCGGCCCGAAACATTCAATCAGGGCTTCAGCAAAATCCTTTTTTCCGGTGTTGTATGCAAAGTCGGCTCCGCATTCTTTGGCAAGGGACAGCCGGTAGTCTGAAATATCGGTGATCATGACTTTTTCCGCTCCCAAAGCCTTTAGTGTCTGAGTCAGCAGAATACCAATGGGACCGGCTCCAATAACTGCAATTTTCTTCCCTTTCACATCTCCCGGGCGTTTTGCGGCATGAACGGTAACAGCCAAGGGCTCAATCATTGCCCCTTCATCATAAGACATGTCATCCGGCAATGGAGTCACCTTGGAAGCATCCACTGCAAAATACTCGCTTGCAGCGCCTGTTGTCTGAAATCCCATTACTTTAAGGCTCTCACACAAATAGTATTTGCCATGGGTACAGGGATGGCACTGTCCACAAAAAACCTGTGGCTCTACGGTTACCTTCCGACCGGGCTTTAAACCGTTAACCCCCTCGCCGATTGCGACAACCTGTGCCGACAATTCATGTCCCTGGGTGACCGGATACTTTGTGTAAGGATGTTCTCCATGATAGACGTGGATATCGCTTCCGCAGATTCCTATTCTTTTAATTTTCAAAAGAACCTGCCCAGGTTTGATTTCCGGTACAGGAACCTCATCGAACCGGATCTCCCCAGGGGCTGTCATAACTTGTTGAAGCATTGTTTTCATCATATCTTCCTCCCTTTCATGTCAGATGTCTACCCTTGCAATTCCGTATTCATTGTTCAAAACAGTTGCCAAAAGCTTTTTGGCACAAAAAGAACGGCCTTGCCATCGCCTACTTTCTACTTTTTGAATATCGGCATTCTTACCGCACAGTGTCATGGTAATTTTATCTACAACATACTTTAGCATATCTTCCCTTTCAATTGCAACCCTTGATTGCATTTTCTGCATTGCCGCTTATGGAAACACCTTATCATGGACTGTCGTTATTTATACTTCCTATATCCTGAAAATGCCCGGTTCCCTGTCAGATTGCTGACGGAATACGGACATGGATCAGCATCAACAGCTTTGGTTGTTTATTCCTATGCACTGCTCCCTGTACTCTCTTGGAGACATTCGTTCCGCTCTGATAAAAGCCCACTTAAATGACAGGTAACTGTTGTAGCCTACTTTTTCTGCCACTTCAGCTATGGATATATCGCTGTTGTGCAGAAGTTGCTTTGCTCTGCTGAGGCGAATGTTCTGCAAATATACTGCAAAGTTTTCATTGGTAACATTCTTAAACATCTTGGAAAGCAATGAAGGACTCAGTTTAAAAATATCAGACAGATGTTTTAGCGACATATTGCTGTCATTATAATTATCAATAATATACTTCTGTATTAACATAATTACATCTGATGCATTACGGGTTTTTGCACTTTCCACTTCAACGCATATATATTTGCAGAATTCCAGGACAACTTCCTGTAAGGATGCAATCTGTTCCGTGAGAAGTATCTGATTGTATTTGTCTATATATTTCTGGCAGTTTATATTATGTTCATTGGCAATCCTAACCAACAGCGTCATAACTGATGTAGTTATAACTGCTCTTGCTGCGGTCAAAGAGTTGTAGCAAAATATCAATGCATTTGGACAATTTGTTTTCCTGAAGGGCAATTATCAAATCGATCTCCTGGGACAAAGGCAGGTTATCTGACGCAGATGAGGTTCCGCATAGTTTCATCTGATGATCAAGCTTATTCCTTGCATTTAAATACAATTCGCTTATTTTGGATATATCGGTTTGTTCCTCAGATAGAGAAATGTACCAGTTGGATTTATGGAAATCAAGAAATTGCATTAAATCACTGATATTCGGGTCCTCATACCATATTATGTATATTATATCGCAATTAGGCATTGCCACATTGCAATAATACCTAAAGTTAGAAATTATATAATCGTGGATATCAAATTCATTTACATAACTATTACTCTTTCTCCTGACAAACAACAGTATACGGAAAGGCAATCCTCTGGAGGTCCATGGAATAACTTCATCTATAAATGCTTCAGATTCGGTCGTTGCCACTTTGTTAATCAGCAGCCTGAAAAGGAACTCATTTTTTATGATTTTTTGATATCTTTCTAGCTGTTTGGTCAGATATGAATTGTTTGCTATCATTTTATCAACATATTCGGGCAGACGCAAATAATCGCTTTTTATAGAGAATTCCTTCGGAGTAAACAGACGGTTTATGATTTTGATTATTGGCTTGGTGGTAGAGTAAGATAAAAATAATGCAGCAAAAAAACCTGAGATCAGTATAAAAACATAAACCAGGATTGCATTCGTAAAAGTGATTTTATATTGATATGGCTCAATCATAATGTGAAGCCTGAATCCATTTGGCATTATGGGGCTTGAGTACCTTACCCGGTTTTCATTCGACTCTTCAAACAGCTGCCTTTGCAGCACTGTTTTATCGTCCATAAGTATTTCATACCCGGAAAACTGCTCAAGGGAAGCATTGTTAATGAATTTATCCATTTTGTCTACATTGACCAGTACAAAAATATAGCAGTCTTTTGACAGGAGAGATTTATACATTAAGTTGATTATGCCTTTGTCGGATTTATATTCTTTATTTACATTACCGGAAACCATACTGCCAACAGAGAAGTCTACATCGGGATAATACCCGGATGCCTCAACAACTTTGAACCATCCGTTGGTACTTATGCATATGTCCTTTTGGGGGATATGTACTATTATATCATCTACAAACTCCATTGATTGCAACTGCTGCCTTATGGAATATATAACATCCCATTTTTTGTATAGATCAAACTCATGATCATATATTCCCTTATGGTTGGTTAAACGCGAAAGCCAACGGGAGTTGAATATACTTGCCACAGCATCTTCTATGAGGCACAGCTGATTCCGGTATGTCTCTTCAATCTTTTCAGCCTGCCTGGTTTTTGAGTCCATGTAGAGATTTTTTTCTTTTTTGAAATTCTCAGCGGATGTCAATATAAAAACTATAGATACAGGAAAGGCTATACAAAAGTAGAAAATACAGAATGCTATTACTGTCACTTGGTTTACTTTAAGTTTCAAACCAAACACCTCCCATTATTAAATGGAGAATAGCAAAAAAATCAAATGAAAATGTGATGCTTTCCTTTGTCGAAGCTATTATATCCAAATCAATGTCACTATGCAATAAATATTGACTATACAAATTCTTCTTAAACCCGGGAAGTGAAAATATTGTATAGCTGTTAAGCTATGGTGGCATAAAAGGCATCTTTGTTAAATTGTAATAAACAAGTTCAAAATTCGTATAGTTGTCTTTAAAAAATTATCAGTTATCATGAAATTGAATGGTCCTTATATAAAGTGCATTATGCAAATTTGTACTGGAGGGTATCTTAAATGTCCAAAGGAGTAACCACTGCCAGGAAAGCAGGGCTGTTTCATTTCACTCCCTGGCAGAGACGACGGATAAAGGAAAACATTGCCCTGTACGCTATTCTTCTTCCTGTACTGATACATA
>ENA-UPSB01001820-UPSB01001820.1-bioreactor-metagenome-genome-assembly--contig:-NODE-1820-length-22842-cov-17.476061_pt1 | contig 22842 bp, 20 predicted proteins | sample MGYA00238182_ERZ773286 | MGnify/ENA primary metagenome ERZ773286 (study PRJEB29026, sample SAMN07631240) | bioreactor metagenome | isolation source: Switchgrass digestor | place: USA: Dartmouth... | reverse complement strand
TTTGGGGGGTTATGAGGGGGCTCCGCCCCCTCATAGTTTTATCTAGTTTGCCTTTAATCTTGCGCCGCAGGCTGTCTGGGCTCGCGATGACGGTTAACCGTGTCCGTCATTCCTGAATGTATCTATCAGGAATCCGAACTATAGGGAGAGAAAAACTCCCCCCTATTACCCCCAAAAAGACAAAGACTACTGAGGAAAGAAGAATCCCTCGAGGCTCGGGAATCCATGTTTTTAAATACTGTGGACCCCGGCTTAAAGATTGCCGGGGTGACGAATGAGGGTGATAAAACCATTCAGGGGTGACGGCACGGAGATGCTTTAAAATTTTAACGCCGTAGGCACGCTGGGGTGTATTTCCCTAGCGTTATAGTTTGTAGTTTTTTATCTAATTTGCCTTTAATCTTACGCCGTAGGCGCGGAGGATGCTTTCCATCCTCCGTGGTATTTACTCTTTAACTTTTTGTCTCTTATGTTTTTCGCCTACGTCGTAGACTGTCTTTCCCAGCGTAATCGGTTTTAGTTTTTTCATCTAGTTTGCTTTCGTTCTTAGCGCCGTAGGCTGCTGTCTTTCTGGGGGTGATAGGGGGTTTCCCCCTATACTAGTGGCGTATTTCCCACCAGTAATTTTTGGTTTTTAGGTTTTTAGGTTTTTTAGTCTGCCATAAAATAAAAAAGCCGGGGAGAACTCTCCCCGGCTTTAAGACTTAAACAACTAGAAAGTTACGTTAAGCTCAGCAGTGATGGTTCCAGCAGTATCAATGATACCTCTTGTGTCATCCAGACCACCATCTGCGATAGTTTCGTCTCCATCCCAGGTGTTGTACTCATAGCTTAAAGTAAGAGCGGTATTCTCAGCCATAGCCCACTCTACTTCAGCTAAAGCACTCCACACTGCAGCACCTGTGCTGTCATAGCGACCCTTAAGAGTAGCAGTGACATCATCCTCTACCCACTTGTAGCTCAATATTCCCACACCAGTGATTTGAGCAGTATCGCTCACATACTGAACGTTGGCAGTGAGGTAAGATTCATTGTCTTCTTCGTCGTCGATATCCAGTGGATAATTATCATATCCAGCGAAAACGGCGAAAGTGCCGGCAGCATGGTCATCTTCTCCTAAGTAGTAAGCTAAGTCGATAAGCGCTTGCTCACCTGCCACTGCATCAGCTGGAACATAAGTTAATGTACCATCTACTTCGTTGGTTACTATAGTAGTAGGAGAACTAACGCTCAGAGCATAGTCATAACCCACTTCTAAAGTCCACTTATCTTCAGCTTCTTCAGTTTCTTCATCTTCTCCGTTGCTAAGATCAAAAGCAGCAGTCACTCCACCGCCCATTTCATCAGCATCAAAAGAGCTAGTAATGCCGGCAGGAGTGAAATTGCTAGTAATATAGTGCCCGTCTAAAGTAATAGTTACATCATCAGAAGCATCAAAAGCTAACTCTCCTGCTACTCCGTAACCACCACTAAACACACCATATCCACCTTCTACGGTGAGAAGGACATCGGACTCATCAAAATCGGTCTGCACTCCAGCGCTGATAACTAAGTCAGAAAGTATATTCCCTGCAGCATCCGCGTTATAAAGAGCGTCACCTGCTGGGAACCAAGTAGCAGCAACACTTACTTCTTCCCACTCTGCGCGTACTGAATAGAAATCATTAGGTGCAGCCAACAATCTAAACATATTGTCACTATCTAATTCAGCATAAGTCGCATACACACCTTCGAAATCTAAATCATAGTCGTCATCATCATCGGGGTCATCAGGCTGATAATCACCCAGCACTAAACCTAAGTTTGCAGGCAAGTCAGCCTTGTAAAGGTTTATATCTCCTGCTCTTACGAACCACTCTTCATCTTTGTACTCAATGTAGAAATTATCTGCTGTAACATCAGGAGCAGTTTCTGCCCCAGTCAAAGTGTTATTAATAATCAAATCTACTCCAGCAATGGTATTTTCATTAATGTCAGCGGCGATATGGAGAGTAGTCTCATCGTTGAAAGTAGGAATAAGTTTGCCAGCAACAGTAGGAGAATAAGCAGTGTAAGTTACATCAAATTCTCCAGTGACTTTAACTGGTTCAGCGTATTTTTCCAAATCGCTAACTCGAGCTTCCAGAGCTCGAATAGCCTGGCTCTGCTCACCCAAAGCTCTCTTTAAATCATCCACGGTTACTCCCAGTGCTCGCAATTCATCGGCGAACTCTTGCACCAGCTTTTCCAACATGGCTATGTCTTCTTGGCTGGCAAAACCAGCTTCGTCTATTTTCTGCTCCAGGTATCCTACTGCTCGAGCAGTAGCCATAGCAAACTCATAACGAGTCAGAGCTCGGTTACCACCAAAAGTGCCATCAGGATAACCAATGACAATCCCTTTAGCAGCTAAACTCTGCACTGCATCATAAGCCCAGTGATTCAATGGTACATCCACAAAAGGATTGGCTAAAGCAGGAAGAGCAAAAGCCAACACTAAAACTAACGCTAATACGATCTTCTTCATGGTTTGGAACCTCCTTGGTCGTTTGTTTTTTATTCAGCCTTCTGTCCTTCCAAGGAGAATCACCGAGAGTATCCCTGTTTCCTCTCTTTTTTCTCCCTTTTTCGGACTTCCAGCTGCCACCTTATATCTCTTCTCCTTTAGGTCACCAAGAACTCTTGTCACCTCCTTTCTTCTTACCCAGGAGTAAGAGACAGGATAGCCTTTTTATCCTTATATATACTATACGACAAATTACAACTTTTGGCTACAGAAAAAAAAGAAATTTTTAAAAAATTTTTTAACTTTCCCAACCCGGGGTGGCCAAAGTCTCATCATCTAAATAAAAGCTGGCATCAAAATCTACTTTCCCCCGAACTAAAGGACGAGGCTCCTCCACTGCTTCGCACCGCAAAAAATGAGAACGAAACCAATCCACATCAGCAGGCAATGGCACCTCTACATCTAAAAGTTTCCTCATTTTAGTCTGGTCATAATAGTTCTCATCAAATTGATTATCGGCATCAGGATAAGAACTAAAACGGCGCAAAACATCAGTTACCACAAAATTCATATCCAAAAGCGCTTTTTCTATCTTATACCACTTCTGCCAGGAAGATTCAATAGTGGTTAAACCAAAATATAAAGCCCCTCTCGTGTGCAGAGCTTGAGCCCCCCGAGAAAGAGTAACTTTTAAGCCTTTTTCACTTTCTACCGGGTCGGTAACAAAAACAGAAAAAGTATGGTCTTCCAAAGGATAAGGGTCAGTAGCGTTGTAGCGATAAACTTCCAAGTCAAAATTGTTTTCTCCTCTTCTTTTCTCGATAAAATCCACCAGACGATTATCCACTTCTAAAACAGTCACTGACTTGGGAAGCCCAGTAGCCGACAAAGCCAAACTCAAAAGGTCGTCATCTCCTAAAAGGAGAATCCTCTGCCCTTCTATATCACCTCGCTCATACATAAAAGCCACTCGAGCGAAAATATCATCTGGAGTCATAAACCCCTGGTCAAAACGAGGGTCAGGAAGAGGTCTCCCCTCTATCAGTCGAGAATAAAATTCTCGAGCTTTGGGAAAAACATTTAAATTATAGCCTCCCCGACAGTAAGGACACCGTACTTCTTGTGCCGGAGAAAAGGAAGCAGCTATTTTCTCTCCTGATGAGGATAAAAAGAATTTCCCCTCCTGGTACACTACCCAGCCTTGTTCCATCATAGTTTTGAGTCGCTCCACAAAACCTTTTATGTGCTCATCTTGTCCATCCAACAGTTTCCAAAAACTACAAGGTCCCCGTTTAAGAGTTCGCCATATCTGCACCTCATAACGATCCATAAATTTACTCCTTTCTACTTTTCCCCTCACCTCCGCCATTGTAATAAGTATTTTAGCATCTCATCCCAGTGGGTGTCACGAGCAAATGCTAAATCATCATATTTGTAATTATAAGGGAAGTAAGAAAAATAAACACTTAAACCATAAGTGTTTCCCGCCATATATCCCGAAGCTCGCTCATAAATAACGCATTTTCCAAGTGCTTCTTGCGCTATAGAAGTGCTTTCTTTTACCTCTGGAGAGGCAATTCTAGAATCTTGAGAAAACAAATTAAGTAAACTACCCAAATCCACGTAGTCTGCATCTCCAAAATAGACTGCTGAATCTCCCAAAGAGAGATAAACTTGAGGGGAAGTAAGGGAGTCGTTCAATATATCTTGGGCTAACGCATCTAGAGCCCCCGAGAGAGAAGAAACCTCTCCTAAGTCTATTGCCGATTGAGTAAAACTCCCCCGGGGATAATAGTCTATATAGCTATCCACAACAAGCCGGGCTAAACCTCTCTCGTCCATTGTGGGGTGAGTAACCAAATTACCTAAAATAGTTTCGTAATCCCAACCTTCGCCCGGTTCGAGCTCTTGAGAGGTGACCAACACTCGAGCATAATTTCTAACCTGGTAAGCAACTTCTACCATCGCCATAAGACAGGCATCCATACCCAGAAAGTCGATTTTGCCTCCTAAATAAGTAGTGGATAGAGATAGGGCTCTCTCCAGTTCCGGTATGGTAATAGAATCTTCAGGGAATTCATCAAAAGAAATATCTTTGCTTTTGAATCCCGTACCATGATCCCAGATGATGAGAGCATATCTACGTGCCGGATAATTTTCCGCACAAAAACGAACAAAATCAGCAAGCACCATTCCATCTCCCATATTCACTTCTCCTAAAGATTCTAAAACCGGAGAGCTGATATGGTTAGGCAGGGTATCTTTCTCCACAATATAGCGGGCAGCATCTCCCCAGAAAGGGTCAAATTGCACTATCACTTTTACCCGGTCGGTAGAACCCACCATCTCTAAAGAGTCAAAATCTTGCCAGGCATCTTTGTAGAGGTCGTTATCACCGTTTAAAAAAACCATTACTGTCCAGTCATTATATTGTCCCCCCGGAGGGGTAGGAACAGTCCCACTGTTAAAACAACCGGTCAACAAAAAAGGAAGGAAAATTATCATCCACAGCTTCTTCGTTTTCATTTATCTTACCTCTATCTTCAAGGAGAGAAGGTCGGCTACTGTGTCTGTGTCTCCCGAGCCATCATTCCAGGAATCGCTGCTTTCTTGCTTAGGTCTAAATGTCACCGCACCAACATCCAGAGAATCTTCTACGTTTCCTCCTTTATCTGTCGATACCACCATCACCTTTATAGTATCGGGATAATCTAAATCATTGATCAAAGACAAAGTAATCACCATCTCTCCTCCCGAGATGGAGGAAGAAGAGAAAGGCTTGAAAATACTGTTCGGCTCTTTAAAGAAGAAATTATTATTTTCCCACTTCACCACATAAAATCTATTCCAATCATCAGGCTTGGTAGAAGGAGCGTCTATCGGATCAGTGCTTATAGCTATATAGTAGATATAAGAAGAGTTAACTTCCCGCCAGGTGGTGGTGATACGAAGGCTGTTTTCCTCTTCCCAAGGAATCTGTTCTCCTCGAGCACACCCTACTGCAAGAATCGCCACCACGACAAGAAGAAAAAATTTTCTTTTCATCGGTTTATTTATCCTCCTAATTTTATTTTTTCTCCAGGGAGAGCTTTTATTCCATATTCTAACCAGAAGGTATCTCGAGACTGATCATAAAAAAGGCTTATTTCCCGGCAGTGGAGGTCATCAGTTAACCCCACCCGTATTCCATCTATCTCTCCATTTTGAGGATCCCACCTTCCTGAAAAGTCAATACCCCATTCTTTATTCATAGGCCAGGAAATGCCAAAAAGCATGCTCCCCCATTCTTCATTGTCTATATCATAGCTCCCACTCAACTCCACTTTTTTATTATCATTTAATTTATACTCTATGCTAAATAAAGCATCCACAAATTCTTCCTCCCGAAAATCATATCCAGTATCCAGACTTATTTCCCAAGGACTCTGATCGTAATCTAGACCCAGGCTTAAATAATTGGTTCGAGGCCGGACATAGTCAAATTTAAAAGGAGTAGCTCCGTCATAAGCACTTCTCTGATAAGAAAGAGTTAAAAACAAATCTGATGAAATTTCATCCGCCCACTTTATGCTTCCCTGCCAAATATAGCGAGCGAAACCATTACCATAAAAGTCTTGCTGAAAATTAACCGAAGACGTGAGATTGCCTCCCCCTACTTCACTTTGGCCTTCCAAGTTAAGGGTAAGGCGCAGACGTTCATCTATTACCCCCGTTTCTTCTTCAAAATAATGACCGAGTAGCAATCCAGGTTTATAGGTAAAATCTGAGTTTCCTATCTTTTCTCTACTCCGAGCAACCTCGAGTTCAGGAATTTTGAACACCACTTTATTAGAGTCACCAGTATAGCTATCCCCTTCTAAATCGGTATGCCCACTATACCGTAAGTAATAAGTATAAGGGGCAGATGTTTTTTTAAAAGTAACTCCGTAGGCCAGGTCTAAATCGGTAAACTCGCCTCTTTGTTCATAATTTTTGTAGTTGAGGTTCAACTCTCCAGTTAGGTCATCTCTCAACTTATATTGATAATTCCAGGTAGCGTAAAGATTTTCAGTATCACTGCTCTCATTAGCGCTGTAACTTAAATTAAGTTTATTGGTACTTTTGCCTTTCTCTCGCAAAACAGAAAGAAAACCAGAGTAGCTATCATCGGTTTCTCCCACGGTGCCAGAATAATTCAAATTCAGGTTCAAATCAGTAAATTCGTCAATTTCTTTACTGTAATTTACACTTCCCCGCAAAGTAGAGGAAGAAGAGGCTGGATCTCGATAATAGATAGTGAATTTACCTTCCTCTCCTTTTCGCTCTAAATAGTGGGTGACCCCCAGACCCCACCCTCCATGTTGCCACCAATCCAGAGTGATGGTGCCAAAAGAATAGTCATTTACAAAATAATTGTAATAATAGCTAAAATAAAATCCCAGCTCTGCTGAATGTCCCACCACCGGCAAGAAAGGCAACTGTTGGGTGCGATTTAAGAAAAAAACGTAAAAGGGCAAAGAAAAGAGGCGACGACCAAAATCCCAATAAGAAAGGTCATAGATTTCTACTTTTTCATCGGGATAAATAACCAACCTTTTAGCTTCTATATAGTAATGGGGTTCTTCTAAATCACAGCTGGTTAGGTGAGCCCCCTCCACTTCCATTTTTCTTTCCCCCTCCACCTCTTCCTCTTTTACTTCCTCTCCTTGGAAATAAAACTTCCCCTCGATAGATTTGCCGGTAATGTCGGAACGTACTTTCTCTAAACTTAGCCAATCGGTTTCCCAATTATAATAGGCCTTTTCTGCTTGAGCTCCTTCTTTCCCTCTTTCTACTACCACTTTCCCTTCTGCTTCTAACTGTTTTTTATCTAAAAAGATATGGATATAGTCAGCAGAAAGAGAGACATCTTTATAAGTTACCTTCCCCTCATAGACCACTACCTCTTCTTCTACCAGGAAATACCGGAGGCGTTCTCCGGTCAGCTCTATAGCTTCTTGTGCCCCCACCGAGAAGGCAAACAAAAAGATAAAGAAGAAGAGGAATATCCCCTGGCGAAGCATATCATTCCTCGCTTTTTTCTTCGATTAAAAATCGAGCACGGGTAATTCCTTCAGCTTCCAAAACCTCGGTATCTAGATAATAAACCGCTTTGGTTACTTCCATTTCCCGGTCTTTTTCTGTAATAAATACTTTGCCCTCTAAAACTATCCTTTCTTTTTCCCCACCTTCTCCGTTTTCTGGATAGTAGTGAGCCTGGTCAGCTTTTATTTTGGTCTCTTTCCATTCAATTTCTGCTCCCTCTTCGCTCCACGCTTCCTCGGTGTTTCCATTATAGTAAAGCAGAGGAGCTTTCCAAAATATAAAGGAGGTTTCTCCTTCTTCTTCTTCCCTTTCCTTTTTTAGTTCCACTCCTTCTTTAAAGAGGTAAATCTCGGCATCAAAATCTCCCTCCATAAGAGAAGAACGAATCTCGGTTTTACCTCTGGCAACTACCACTTCTCCCTTAAAGATACCTTGATTATCTTTAAGATTAAAAGTAAGTTCCTGACATTGGATACGATTTTCCCCCTGAATAGCTATCACCCTTCCAGAAGCCACAAAAATTTCTCCCGCAGAGTCATACCTGATTTTTTCCGCTTTTTCTAAAATGACTTCTTTGTTGTCTTGGGCTTCCTGAGCACCTTGAGCTGCCTCATTAGTTTGAACTTCCTGGGCAAAAGAACAGGGAAGAAAAAGAAGAAAAGAGGCCAAAAGTAGCACTTCCCATATTATTATTTTTCTCAATTTTATTCCCTCGCTTGGCTAATTTTCAGTTATTATATCATCAAGCAGGTTTAAATGTAATCTCTCGAGCAGTAAGGAGATAGAGCCATCGAGAAATGATGGCGCAGAGAGGCTTTCCTCTCGTGTCGTCCTCACTATATTTATTTGCATTTATCCTGTTTTGGGAGTTTAAAGGGTTTACCTCTATAGCTTTAGACCCCGGCTTAAAATCGCCGGGGTGATGAGAAATTGCATTATAGACATCGAGGAGGCGATAAAAAGAAAGGGACAAGCTAAAAAAGCAACTTATTCCTTTAAACTTAAAGTCAGAGTAGCTTTAGCTAATATTCCCCGTAGAGCGTACCCAGTTCTTTCAATATCTTTTTTTACTTCTTCAGTTTGGCCCTCCGGGGAAGTAATTTTTTTCTCATACACATAAATTACTACATTCTGCCCTTCCGCTAACTGAGGTAGCTTTTCCATTTTATTCTCCCTTAAATCTATCAGCTGAAAATCTTCCCCAGAAAGAGAAAGAGAGAAACCCTCTTGAGATAGCGCATATTTTATCTCTTGAGGCGCAGTAAAATAGTCCTGATCTTCATAAGTAGTGAAAGCTTGTAAAAATACGCTTCCTTCACCCTCAGCTTGAATTTCTCCCTGAATAGAAATAAAAATATTTCCAGCTAATTCTTGAGCTTTCACTTCAGTTATGGCTACCCTTTTTTCTTGACCTCCGGCAGGTAAGGAAAAGGCCAGAAGAAAAATAAGCATTATCCCTATCAACTTATATCGCTTCATCTGCTTCCTCCTCTTTTAGGGAAGATAAGGCCAGGGGTTAATCACATCATTGTACCTTCTTACCTCATAGTGGAGGTGAGGGCCGGTACTTCTTCCTGTGCTTCCCACTTGACCAATGATTTGTTCTTTTTTAACCACTTCACCGGTGTTTACTAAAATTTTGGAGAGATGACCATATACTGTTTCATAGCCAAATTGATGGCGAACTATTATACATCTCCCATAATTACCGTTCCAGCCAGTAAAAACCACTTTTCCTTCCGCAGTAGCTACTACATTTCTTCCCGAAGGGGCAGATATATCTACTCCGGTGTGCCAAGCTCTTCTCCCCGTAAAGGGGTCGTTACGCCACCCATAATTAGAAGAAATCTTGCCCCAAGTAGGCCAGCGCATAGGTACCACATATAGCAATCTATCTCTTTGTTCTGCCACTTCTACTACTTCTTCCAGAGATTTTCTGCGAGCTAAGGTTTCTGTCTGCATCCAAGAAAGGTTATCCTCTAAAGCTTTAGCTTGACGTTCAAAATTAGAATTAGAATCAAAAGAGACAGGGGGGGAGGATTTGCGGATAAGAGAGAAAGAGGAAAGCCTTTCGGGGCCTCCTACTCCCGGGGGAGCCACATATAACTCACCACCTAAAAATCTATCTAAAGGAATATAAGAAGGAACCGCAACCGAGGAAAGAGACAAGTCAATCCCCAACTTCTGAAATCGAGATTGCAGGTCTTTCTCTAAGACATTTCGTACTTTTTCGTCTAATTCCCGCAAGGTTTCCAATTCCTTTATCACTGCTTCAGTCTCTTCGGTTAGTTGTTTTAGCTTTTCTTCTTGTTCTTTTTTCTGGGCTTCCAAAATAGCTGCATTTTTCTGAGTCTCTTCCATTTTCTCCATAGTAAGATAAAGTTCTTTTTTAATCCTCGACTGATACCACAATACCCCGCCAATACCTAAGCCAACACCTATCACCAAAATCAAAACCCCTAAAAAGAGAGTAGACCAAGAAAGACGAAATTTTTTGAGCTGCCCCTTGGTAGGGTGAATCCAGAAAATCGTAAACTGCTTATCATCTTTTTGCTCCAGCATTTACGATCCTCCTTAAAAGATTATTTTGTCAATCGATACTCATTGCTTTCTACTCTTAGTAGATTGGTTAAAATATTACCACAAAGTAGAAAAACTATTCAAGTTTGCATTTTAAAAAATTTCTTCTTTGTTGACAATCAAAGAATAAAGACGCTCCAAATCTTCCGGACCATAATATTCGATAATAATTTTCCCTTTATTAACTTTAACTCGAGTAGAAAGATAGCGAGCCAGAAGCTCTTGAAAGTTTTTCTCTTCTGGAGAACACTGCGGCGGCTGTTCCTCCGAAGTGGTTTTCTTGGCTCTTTTTTCTACTTCTCGCACAGAAAGAGAACGAGCAATAATTTCTTCTGCTAGCTCTTCCTGCTTCTCTTTCGATTCTACGCTCAACAGAACTTTGGCATGACCTAAGGTTATTTTCCCTTCTTGCAAAAGGTCCTGAATGGAAGAGGGTAAATCCAAAAGACGAAGTAAGTTAGCAACGGTAGAACGCTTTTTTCCCACTCTTTCTGCTACTTCTTCTTGGGTGAGATTAAAATCCTCTATTAATTTTTTAATTCCCCGAGCTAAATCCAGAGGAGGTAAATCCTCCCGTTGAAGATTCTCCACTAAAGCCAATTCTAATTTTCTTTCTTCTTCTACCTCTTCTATTATCACCGGAACAGTGGATAATCCTGCCAACTGGGCTGCTCTCCATCTTCTCTCTCCCGCTATCAGCTCTAACCCCTCATCCACCTTTCTTACCAAAAGAGGCTGCAAAACTCCATGCACTCGAATGGAGTTAGCCAAATCTTCTAAGCCCTCTTCATCCATTCGGGTACGAGGCTGAAGAGGATTCACCCTGATGCTATTTATGTCTACTTCTTGAATAGTGCGAACCCCGAAAGCTCCTGCTCCGGGGATAAGCGCTTCTAAACCCTTACCCAATCCTCGTTTACTCATTTTCTAACACTTCCTCGGCTAATTCCCAATAGGCTGTCGCTCCTATAGAATGGACATCATACATAATTATTGGTTTTCCAAAGCTGGGGGCCTCACTCAAGCGAACATTGCGAGGGATGACAGTACGAAAGACTTTATCCTTTAGCACTCTTCTGGTTTCTTCAACCACTTGTTGGGAAAGGTTCGTCCGAGAATCATACATGGTCAACAATACTCCCCACAACTCCAACTGGGGGTTCAAAAAACTATGTACTAGATGAAAAGTATTCATCAGTTGCCCCAAACCTTCCAAAGCATAATATTCACACTGAATTGGCACAATAACTTTATGAGCAGCCGTCAAAGCATTAACAGTTAAAAGACCTAAAGAAGGGGGGCAATCAATAAAAATAAAATCAAAATTAGGAATTATCTCTCTCAATCCTTCCTTAAGACGGCTTTCTCTTCCCATCAAGGGAACTAACTCAATTTCAGCCCCGGCTAAACGAATAGTAGCGGGAAGAAGCCCCAAATTAGAGACCTCGGTTTTCACCATTAACTCTTTTGCCCTTTTCCCATTAATTAAAAGGTCATAGACGCACTGTTTTAGCTGCTGACGGTCTACTCCCAAGCCGCTTGTGGCATTACCTTGAGGGTCGATATCCACCAATAGCACTTTTTTCCCTTTTTGTGCCAAACAGGCTCCTAAATTTACGCAGGTAGTGGTTTTACCCACTCCCCCTTTTTGATTAGCTATTGCTACCACAATACCCATAGATAGGCTTATTGTAAACTAATTCTGTACTTCTTTCAAACTCAAATCAAGAGAGGAGGGCAAAATTTTTCGTGAAAAAACCATATAAGTAGTGTGAGCTACCATTCTATCCACTGGTCGAAAAGCAGAAGGATTAGTTTTGTATTGCCGAAAGAGGTCCTCCCATACCTCCGTCTCTTGAAAGGGGAGAGCTTGCAAACTTTTTAATACTTCTATAACTTGGCCAGCAGTAGGTGAAACTATCGCCAATCTCCCTCCTCCCCTCAGGGCTTTCCAACATTCTTCCAGATAGTCCCAGGGATTGGGAACATCCAGAAAAAGAGCGTCTACTTCCTGCTCTTCAAAACCCTCTTCTATATCTCTTTCCTTTATTTCTACCCTTTCTTCATATCCCCACTGGGAAAGATTGTGACGAGCTACAGCAATAAATTCTTCTCTCTTTTCGTAAGCATAAACTTTTCCTTTTTCTCCTACTAAACGAGCTAATGCTCCACACATAGCCCCACTTCCCAAACCCACATCAATAACCCTATCATTTTCTTTTACATCCAACATGAGAAGAATAAAACCTAAATCCTTAGGATAAACAATCTGAGTTTTTCTCTTCATGTGAAAGATATTTTCTACTATTCCGGGTTGCAGGAGATAAACTCTTTTCCCCTGGCTGGTGTAAACTTGTTCTCCGAACTCCTTCTCCATCACCTGATCAAAATAAATATTTCCCAGATGGGTAGAAAAAAACTTCCCCTTTTCCACTTTAATGAGGTAATTTTTCCCATCCTCTAACCGCAGATATACTCGTTCTCCTTCTTTAATAGGCATGCTCTCTCCTTAAGTAGAATTTAGTTTTCAGCAAAGGAATAAAAGCACATCCATTGTAGCATAAATCCAAGTAAAGAAGAGAAAATAAATTGTTCCACGTGGAACAGACTATTAGGGGGTAAACCCCCTCATAACCCCCCTAAAACAAAAGGCAAAAAACTTAAAGAAGCAAAAAACAACTAAGGAAGGAGAGCGCTTCCCTCAGCCTGCGGCGCAAGATAAAGGCAAAAAACAGAGAGAAAGAAAAAGACCACTGAGGAAGACGTTTTTTCTTACTCGGTGGGTTTTTGCTTTTTCGGGGGGTTATAATGGGGGCGAAGCCCCCATTATTGATTAGTGACATTTTCTCGAGAATTTTAAGGGTGACATTATCACAGAATAACTACATAGGGGGCGAGGCTATTTTTAAAAAAATACCACCCTTTCACCCTCACCTTAGTCCTCTCCCGTCAAGCAAAAGAGAAATGAGGGAAAAGAGGAAGCAATTTGCAAGAGTCGCTATTTCTTCCTGTAGACATCCAGAGGGCAATTAGCACAAACCCCGTTTGGCAATCTTTGAGAGTTATAAAGTTATAAGGAGGTCTCTCCCTTTATTGTTATAACAGGAATTAGCAATGGCAAAATGAGGTACAGAGAGAATAATTTCCCAACAGCCTCAGGGGGGTTATCATAACCCGAAGGATGTTTTGCTCTTTATGTAGTTTTTAACATCTTTATCATGCCTGCCGCAGGCACGGAGGATTCTTTTCATCCTCCGTAGTATTTGCTCTTTGTATTTAATCTTTAAATCTTTTTTCTTTTTGCCTGCCGCAGGCACAGAGGATGCTTTTTATCCTCCGTAGTTCCGTAGTATTTGTTCTTTGTATTTAATCTTTTATCCTTTATCTTTTGCCTGCCGCAGGCATGTTCTGTTTCAATCCCTTATAGGTAGGCTAAAAACCCTCGATGACTTAAAATCCCAGGACAAGGGAGGAGACATATTTCAATCCCTTATAGGTAGGCTAAAAACTCTGATGCACAACTATCACACAAGTATCCAGAATTTTCTTTCAATCCCTTATAGGTAGGCTAAGACTATAGGGGAAAAAAGACCCCCTATAACCCCCCTTGGAAAAACAAAAAACATAAGAGGACAAAAACCTTTAGATTCCCGATTAAAGATTTCGGGAATGACGAAGAGGCAATGAGGGGGTAAACCCCTTTCTTTTCATCAGCACAATGACTCCTCATCTGTCATTCCTGAATGCCTCTATCAGGAATCCAGAGTATTTGTATTTAATCTTTTAGCCTGCCGCAGGCACGGAGGATTCTTTCCATCCTCCGTAATATTTGCTCTTTGTATTTAATCTTTTATTTTTTCGCTTTTGCCTGCCGCAGGCATGTCTGTTTCAATCCCTTATAGGTAGGCTAAAAACTTCCCCCCAGTTGTAGAGGGGGGAATGGGGTGGGTAGAGAGTTTCAATCCCTTATAGGTAGGCTAGACTATAGGGGGAAAAAGACCCCCTATAACCCCCTTGGAAAAGCAAAAAACATAAAAGGACAAAAACCTTTAGATTCCCGATTAAAGATTTCGGGAATGACGAAGAGGCAATGAGGGGGTAAACCCCTTTCTTTTCATCAGCACAATGACTCCTCATCTGTCATTCCTGAATGGTTCTATCAGGAATCCAGAGTATTTGTATTTAATCTTTTAGCCTGCCGCAGGCATGTTCTGTTTCAATCCCTTATAGGTAGGCTAAAAACAAATTATCAGCATGGCATAAAAAGCAGGGAGATAATAGTTTCAATCCCTTATAGGTAGGCTAAAAACTAGAGATTGTAACTCAAGGAGTGCCTGCAGGAATGGAGTTTCAATCCCTTATAGGTAGGCTAAAAACAGGAAGCTCATTCTCTCTTAAGATGCTAAATAGAGAGTTTCAATCCCTTATAGGTAGGCTAAAAACCCATTTTTGATGCTTAAAATAAGGTCTTTTAATTTTCTATTCACTTTTCAAGGTACACGCCCGAAATTATTAAAAACTATTGTTATCCTTTTGTCAAGCGAAAAAAGGAAATTTTTTCTTCTCTGTCGATCCCTGGGGGTTTTTGCGCTATTGGACATCGACGGAAAATTTGTTTACTCTTACATCCCTCATAAATCTCATCATGTCCAATAATTTTTTCTCTGAACACCAAGAGAAATAGGTATCCCGCCGTGTTGCAGTGTAAAATAAAGAGTAATAAAGCTGCTGCCTTGCGATGACCGGGAAACATTTATAGAGGCCTCTTTTGAGGGATGCCTATTCGGCGAGGGAATGATGAAGGAGTGCTTTCTTTTTTTCTTACTATCACTAAAAAATTTTTTCTTTCCCGGAAAGGAATTTCTACTTCCCATATTTCTTCTACTTCAACAGAAAGAATAGATAAGGCTCTTTTGCTTTTCTCTATCTCTTCTTTTACCTCTTTACCTTTATAATACAGAGCAAGTCCACCAACTTTCAAGAAAGGTATGGTTAACTCTAAATTTATAGCTAAAGAACCTAAAGCGCGAGCTGTGGATAAATCAAATTTCTCTCGAAAAGCACTTTCATGAGCTATTTTTTCTCCTCTTTCTCGCACTACCTGCACCCGGTCAAGGGACAAATTTTTGGCTACTTCCTCTAAAAAACGGCTTTTCTTAGCGTTAGATTCCACCAAGGTCAAATACAACTGGGAATAAAAAATCTTAATAGGAATAGCTGGCACTCCGCCACCACTTCCTACATCCACTAAATGCTCTATATTTTCCTCAAAAAGCGGGGTAGAAAAAACAGTAAGAGAGTCTAAAATGGCGTCTATCAAGATTTCCTCAATGGTTTTGAAACCCGTTAGGTTGAACTGCTGATTCCAGGAATATAGCATCTCTGCGTACTCAAGCATTTGTTCTAATTTATTTTTTTCAAGGCAGACGCCTAACTTCTCTAAACCCCTCTCTAATATTTCTCTGTTTTTCCCCAAGTTATCCACAATTTATTTTCTCCTTTTTTCATCTTCTCTAAATTGCCTACAAAGCGCAAACTGTTTAATAGAAATGCTTTCGCAGCTTTCCCTCTTTTTTAACCTTAATCCACAAGTTATCCACAAGCACTTTTTAGCTTGTATGTTCTATTCGGGGCTACCACATTATACCACCTTTATTTGGAGACTTGTGGGAGAGCCTTTCTGTGTCTGCTCCTGGCATGTTTTAAGTATTACGCTATAGGTACGCTGGGGTGTATTTCCCCAGTGGAATTGGGTTTAGTTTTCATGATACGAAGGAGAAGAGATTGCACGCACAGAGAAAGACCTTGTCTTTCTCTGTGGTCTTTGTCTTTTGTGTTTCTCTTGTCTTTTTTTGCCTTTTGGGAGTTGGCAAGGGAGTGTACCTCTGCTGAGGGAAGCTTTTCTCCTCAGTGGTATTTGTCTTTTGCTTACGCGTAGGCTGTCTTTGTGGTTTAATCATAAATAGTGTCCAGAAAGCAATTGTGGGACATGATTAGACTATAAGGGGGCTCTCCCCTTTATTGTTCGGGTTTACAAGGGGGAATTCTTTCCCCCTTGTACTGGGAGAGATGTATTTCCTCTCCCAGTAGTCTTTTGCATTTTCTGTTTTTCTTTTAGTCTTTTAATCTTGCATCGTAGATCGTCTGTTTTCTTCCTCAGTAGTCTTTTTCTTTGTATTCCGTCTTTAATTTTTTGGTTTTTAGCGCCGTAGACTGTCTGTTTTTTGCCTTTTGGGGGTGATAGGGGGGCGGCTTCCCCCCTATAGTCTGGATTCCTGATAGAAACATTCAGGAATGACAAACACGGAGGTCTTTTCCTCCGGGTTGTATTCGTCTTTTCATGTTTTGTCTTTATGTTTTTCTTTTTTCTGGGGGTTATGAGGGGGCAAAGCTCCCTCATAGTCTGTGGCGATCTCTCTTTTTGTTGAACCTCAACAAAAAATAGAAAGATAGCTACGTCGTGCTAAAAGCTCGGGATTGCCACGCCCGGCAAAAAACCGCCGGGCTCGCAATGACAGGAAAAAGAAAGGGGATTATAAAGGGGCTCTCCCCACTGAGGGAAGCTTTTCTCCCTCAGTGTTTTTGCTTCTTTAAGTTTTTTGTCTTTTGTTTTAGGGGGTTATTAGGGGGGTATTTTCCCCCTAATAGTAGGAAGACGTCTCTCCTTCCTCAGTTGTTTTTTGTTTTTTGTCTTTTTCTTTTGTTTTAGGGGGTTATGAGGGGGCAAGCCCCCTCATAGTCTGTTCCACGTGGAACAGTTGAGCAAAATCTATTTTCCCAAACAGAATTGGGAAAAAATCGTATCTAATAACTCTTTATCCACCTGAGTGCCCAAAATCCGCCCCATTTCTCGCAAGGCTTGCTCCAAATCTAAACCCAAAATGTCTAATGACATCCCATTTTTTAAATTACTTTGAGCTTCAGTTAAAAAAGAAAGGGCTTTTTTAAGCTCCTCTTTTTGCCGAGCAGTGATCAAAATCGCCTGGTCTTCGGGGCTCATTTCTCCTTTTATTCTTTCCCCTATCCTTTTCAGTAGTTTATCTATCCCCTCTCCCTGAAGCGCGGATATTTCTATAACCTCTTCTTCAGGATAAAGTCGAGAAATATCCCCCTTACCTAAACAGGAAGGGAGATCACTTTTATTCAACACCACAAAATGAGGCTTATTTTTCACCCTTTCAGCCAGCATTTCATCTTCTCTTTCCAAAGGAATACTCTGGTCTAAAACCACTATCACCAAGTCAGCTTCTTCGAAATATTCTTCCGCTTTTTGCACCCCTATCGACTCTATGGGATCATATCCCTTTCTCATTCCCGCTGTATCCACTAATCGAAAAAGAAGGCCGTCTACCAGAATGTTTTCTTCTAAAGCATCTCTGGTCGTTCCAGGAAAGGGTGTCACAATAGCTCTATCCCATCCCACAATGGCATTAAAGAGACTAGATTTACCCACATTGGGTTTACCCACAATAGCTACCAGCGCTCCTTCTTGCATCAGTTTAAGGTGCTCACTATGAAGTAATTCCTTTTCTATTTCTTCTACTAAATAGGTAAGCTCTTTATCTATAGTTTCAAGAGGTAATTCTTCTTCTTGATCTAAAAAATCACAATGAGCTTGAACGAGAGCCAAAATATTCAAGAGGCGGCTTTCCCAAGAACGAATTTTTCTTCCCCATTCTCCCCTTAGGTGACGAAGAGAAAGAGAAAGAGCTTTTTCGGAACGAGCTTTAATTATTTCTGCCACTGCCTCGGCCTGAGAAAGGTCTAAACGACCATTCAAAAAAGCCCGACGAGTAAATTCTCCTGGCTCAGCCAATCTCGCCCCTTCTTGAAGAAGGAGTTCAAGAACTTTTTGCACCACCACCGGCCCCCCATGAAGTTGAAATTCTACCACGTCTTCTCGGGTGTAACTGTGAGGAGCTCTCATCACTACCAGAAGCGCTTCGTCAACTATTTCTTGAGTTTGGGGATTAAAAACATCACCTAAATACAGGCGGTGGCTGACAAAATCTTTTACTGCACTTTTCCTCCGAGGAACAAAAAGCCGAGAAGCAATTTTTACTGCCTCTGCGCCACTTATCCGCACAATACCAATCGCTCCTACTCCTAGGGGAGTAGCGGGAGCGACAATAGTATCATCTACCACTAGATTTTCTATTCCCTCCGCTACGTCTTCTATCTCCTTCTCTTTTTAAGTCGATAACGACTCGTCTCCCTGCTCCTTCTCCTATGCTGTAAGTAGTTACCTCCGGATAATCTTTAAGAGAAGTATGAATAATTTTTCTCTCTCGAGCACTCATAGGCTCTAACTTTAATCTTCTTCTCTCTTTTATTACCCTCTGAGCCGATCTCTCCGCTAGCTTCTTAAGGGTCTTTTCTCGTTTTTCCCGGTAACCAGAAACATCAATCTGTATATTCACGCTGCCAAAGCCTTTTTTAGACATAGCCATCCACAATATAGTCTCTAAAGCCTCTAGGGTTTCTCCTCCTTTACCGATAAGCATCCCGGCGTCTTCTCCTTCTGCTGAAAGAAAAAGAGAGCCATCTTGTTCTTCAATTTGGAAATCAACTTTCATTTCCATTTTACCCATTAATTCTTTAAAGAACTTTTCTAATTCTTCTCGAGCTTGAGAGATAGAAACCTCAGGAAGAGGTTCATCTTTTGGTTCTTCTTGAGGGGCTTCCCGAAGAGAAGTTTCTTCTATCCACACCCGAACTTTAACCACCCGAGGGGTAAAGGCACTCAAAAAACCACGATTTTCTGAAACAATTTCGTAATTTAAGCTTTCTGTTGGCACATCAAAATAACGAGCTGCTCGCTCTAGTGCTTCTTCTAAGCTTTTTCCTGAAACTTCAACGCTTCTGGGCATTTCTCTTTCCTCCTTTTTTAGCTCTGGATACTGTAGGAGCGGGGTCCTCAAGAGAAACAGCAGGTTCAGCTTTTATATCGATTTCTGGTTTAAGGGTAAGGGTTTTGGCCTTTTCCAATTGATTATTCATTATGTATTGTTGCAAAATATAGAATAGGTTAGAAACGAACCAGTATAAAAGCACCCCGGCGGGGAGACTCCAGCTGATAAAAACCAAAAATATAGGCATAACCACCATCATAATCATATTTTGTTGTGCTCCCTCAGTGGTGGGAGGCATAGATATTTTCTGTTGCCAAAAAGTGGTCACACCCATCAAAATGGGAAGAATAAAATAAGGGTCTTTTTGAGAAAGGCTGGGGAGCCAGAGAAAGCCAGCCTGTCCGTAATCGTAGTTCACTAAAACTCGGTAGAGCACGTACAATATAGGTAGTTGAACTATAAGGGGAAGGCATCCCCCAAAAGGGCTTACTCCTTTCTCTCGATAAAGTTTCATCATTTCCTCATTCAGCTTCTGAGGCTCATTCTTATATTTTTCCTGCAACTTTTTAAGTTCCGGCTGTAACTCTTGCATAGCCCGGGTAGAAGCATTCTGCCTGTGAATTAAAGGGTAGAGAATCACTCTAACCAATAAAGTAAGGAGAATTATAGAAATACCATAATTGCCAGTCAGACCATAGAAAAAACGAAGTACATATTCCATAGCCTGAGCTAATGCATCCCAAAGTTGTGAGAACATTTATAAACCACCTTTTCTTTTCATTTTACTGGGTCATAACCACCCGAAGAATAAGGATGACAGCGCATAAGTCTTCGAAGGGCTAAAAGACCCCCCTTCCAGAGACCATATTTACGGAGAGCCTGCCGGGCATATTCCGAACAGGTAGGCTCAAAGCGACAAGAAGGAGGAAAAAGAGGGGAAACATATTTTTGATAAAGAAGCAAAACCTTATCTAAGCCACTTATTATAAGTTTATTCAACTTCACTCTCTCTTTTTACCTCGCCAACCTTTACTTCTTCCAGCGCCCTTCCTATATCTTTCACTAAATCTTCAAAACTCGCCTTTAGCGATTTTTCATTACTCATAAACAGAAGATCGAGTGATTCATCTTTCCACTGAGGATAATAATAGATTCGAAAAGCTTCTCGCAAACGCCTCCGCACTCGGTTCCTGTCTACAGCCCTCTTTCCTCTCCCTACAAAAACAACTCGCAAACTCCCCTCTTCTTGAGGCAAAGACCACAATTTTACGCTGTTCACTTTTACTCTTTTTCCTTGAGAAAACAGCCGGGAGAAATCTTTTTTCTTACTAAGCCCCTCCATCTACTCACACAGTAAGACGTTTACGCCCTTTTCTCCTTCTCCTAGAGAGGACTTCTTTTCCCCCTTTGGTTTTCATTCTAGCTCTAAATCCATGAGTTCTCTTCATCGGTATCCGATGAGGCTGATAAGTCCTTTTCATCGAAGTTTCTCCCTTCTTTGCTGCTATAAAAATGAGTAATTTACGACGGCTACCATTATACTCTCAACTGCCCTCGAGGTCAACCGGGAAAATAACACCACCTGTTAGCGCAAGATTCGGCATCCCCGGGGTTCACATCCATAATAATATTCTTCATCGCTGAGCTTTCTGTCACTTTTTTCTCCTTTCATTTTCTGTAATACCTTTTCCATTTTCTCTAAACCATCAAAAGATGTTTTCCAGAAACAATCCTGAAAAGCAAAGTTTATTAGTCTTTACGCTTTTTCAGTCTCACGCCGTAGACGCTGAGAGATGTCTTTCCCCTCAGTGGTTTTTACTCTTTAGATTTTTGCCTTTGATGTTTTTCGCTACGCCGTAGGCTGCTTTTTGGGGGTTATGAGGGGGTAAACTTCCTCATAGTCTTTTCCATCTCTTTTGCCTTTTTTCTTACGCCGTAGGCCGTCTTTTGCGATTTAGAGATTCCTAAATCTTTGAGTTGGTGATAGAGATGAGTTACTATTTCTCTTTTTGCTTCCGGAGAATCCTCCCGGACGTAAGTAATATATTTATTATCTCTCGTTAACTGGATATCGTTATAATATATATCGTTATGGTTCACTGGTGACACAAGGGTAGTGTCATCATGATACAAGGGTTGTTGCATCATAAGACAAGGGCTTGTCTCATTGATACAAGGGCTGGTGTCATTGAGACAAGGGGTAGAGTCAAAAAGAAGCTCTTCCTCTTCCGGGGTAGATTCTTCAGGAGCTTCTTCTGGCAGGGGAGCATTGGGTAAGGTGAGAGTATAGAAGGTGGAAATATTTCCTCTTACCTCATCCTTTCTCCTTTCTTTCCTGAGGTAGCCCAAAGAAGAGAGCCGGTTTATAGCTCTCACTACTGTGCTTTTAGAATACCCAGAGAGCTTAACAATGGTAGAAAGAGAAGGAAAACAACACCTCTCCTGAGAGGCAAACTTAGAAAGGACAATGTACACTAACTTTTCACTGGGAAGTAACTGTTCATCTTCAATCACCGAATTTTCTACTATAGTAAAATGCCACTTACTATCAATAAACTTTTCTTTCATAGTTTCCTCCTTATCTCTTAAGATAGGACAGATAAAATATATCTGTCCTACTAAAAGGACTATCCTGATTATAGGACAACTATTACTAAAAATCAACCATATTAGTTATCCTCACAGAAATACTTAAGGGTGACATTATCACAGAATAACTACAAAAATTTTCCCTCCCCCTATGAGACTGTTTGAAAATTCTTCCTATACCTTAGGGTTATAAAGAAGATAAAAAGGATATTTCCTATATTCCAGAGGGCAAGTTGAGCAAATACTACATGAAAAGCCATCTTTTCAGTACGTTCTTCAAGATAACTTCCGAACATTCTTTTGGTAGTTCCAAAGAAAGACTCTATAAGACAGCGTTTCTTATAGATTTCCTGATTAGCAGTATAGCTTTTTAGAGTTATTTTTCTCAGCTCATCTCTTATACCTCTATGCAAGCTCTCCTCTACTTTTATTACTGGTATCCAACCCTTTGTAATTACTTCTTTTATAACCTCAATGCTCATTCCATAGAGCTTATCTCCTACTATATAGAGTCCTTGTTTTCCTCTTTGCCTTCTTAACCATTGCAGAAATAAGTTCCTCTCATCGGAATATGCTTTATCTAAAGATGCTCCTAGAACTATTCTCTCTCCTTTTTCATTTAATCCTAAAACTACTACTCCTTTTACATGAGACTTTATCTTCCTTACCTCTCTCCCTCTTTTTATTCTTTGGTAAAAGGGTAAACCATATCCCCCCTTGCCTCATCTACTAAAAGAACTTCTACTTCTTCTAAATTTTTACTTCTTCTGGCTAACCAGTTTAGGAATTCTATCCATAAATCTTCAGTAATCTTAGACACTCTATAATGTAAAGTGGAGAAATCAGGTAAATCTTGAGGAATAAGGCTATGTAGAATTACTTCTGTTTGTCTATAGGAAAGTTTAAGCATTGTTTTCCATAACCACATAGCTAAGATAAGAGATAAAGGATAAAGAGGGGGTCTACCTCTCTCTTTCTTCTTGCTATTTAGCTCTTTCTCGGCGCAAAATTCTTTTGCTAATTGGAGGATAGTATTAAAAGGGATGGCATTCCTTCTCATCCTATCACCTCCTTCATTTAATAGTTATCACTATAAAAGCTTAGAAAATTCCTTTACCGATATAAATAAACGATATAACCAGATATGTGATTGAGTATGGAGAGGTATTTTTCAAACAGCCTCTCGTGCTATTGACAAATTTAAAAAGTGGTGATATAGATTCCCACTTCGTGATGAGCAGGAAAAGGACACCACGCCATGCTGGAGTGCTT